>Ga0306926_10002084_pt1 | contig 20229 bp, 22 predicted proteins | sample flu12Cox44000178_FD_203759 | JGI IMG/M metagenome (GOLD analysis project Ga0306926, IMG submission 203759) | Lab enrichment of tropical soil microbial communities from Luquillo Experimental Forest, Puerto Rico - flux8day.12C.oxic.44.000.178 (v2)... | ecosystem: Environmental > Terrestrial >...
TTTGCGTCGGGCAAGGACATAACGGCCGAAAAGCCACGGTCGGTCGTGAGCAATCGTCTGCTGGCGGAGATCGCGAGGGACGAGGGCGGTGACGTGGAAGGGGCTTCAACCGGCGATCCGTCCCCACCATCGCAAATAAAGTCGAAAAAGGAACGGCTTCCTAAGAAGCGCTGAGGGCACTCCTGCAACGGTAGTAGAACCTCCGGAGCAAGGTACAGCTAGTAATGCCGCGCCGTACATTGCCCGCCTTATAGAAGGGTCTCGGCCAAGACGGTTAGATGGACTCGCGATGCAACCCACCTGTCGCGGAATCAGCCGTGGTCGCCCGGCTGTCATTTGAGGAGGTAGCGATGCTGCGTTGGGCTTTGGGATTCTTCATCGTCGCCATAGTTGCTGCGATTTTCGGTTTCGCCGGGATCGCAGCCGCGGCGGCAGGGATAGCGAAGTTTATCTTCTACATCTTTCTGGTTTTGTTTCTTGTTTCGATATTGGCGCATCTGATGCGCGGAACAAGGGTTTGAACAAGTTCAGGGTCTAACATACGACCCGTTCTAGTGGGAGGATGCACAGTGCATGACAATGCAGTGGTGGTAGTTGTGATCATCGGTGTCGCGATCATCTTGGCGGCTGTAATAGTGTGGTTCGCGTTACAAAACCGATCGGAACGGTTGAGAACTCGATTTGGGCCCGAGTATTCTCGCGCGGTCAGCGAAACGGGAAATCGCTGGAGAGCCGAGTCAGCACTTCACGAGCGCGAGAGGAGAGTGGCATCACTACACGTTCGAGCGCTAAGCGCTGAAGACCGCGCGCGATTCGAGGAGTCTTGGCGTTCGATCCAGGCTCAGTTCATAGACGATCCGAACGGGACCCTGGTAGAAGCGGATCGTTTGATCCGAAGCGTCCTGGTGGCGGAAGGCTACCCGGTGGCCGACTTTGAGCAAAGGGCGGCAGACATTTCCGTCGATCACCCGACGGTCATTGAAAACTACCGTGGGGGACACCAGATTGCCTTGAGGCACGCCGAGGGGCGCGCTAGCACGGAAGACCTGAGACAAGCGATGGTTCACTATCGGATCTTGTTCGAAGACCTGCTAGGGCAACGCGAGTACACGCAGACAGGGAGAGCACTCTAATGACGGCAAAAGAGAACCAAACGGACACGGCGTTGCACAGAACGGCGCCAGTCGAGCAAACGCGTGCAGAGCTCGCGAACGACGAGCCAATCAGCATCACAAGGGAAAGCGCCATTCCAGGCGAAGCGGTCCGTGTGGATCGCGCTCCGGAGAATGCGAACCGAATGCAGGACTCGTCCAGCTTCTTTTCTCCTGCCGAGACGCAAGCATTCCGATCGCGCTGGAACAACATCCAAGTGCGCTTCGTGGACGATCCTGCGAGCGCTGTCGACGAGGCAAATACTCTTGTCTCGGACGCGATAGAGCATTTAAGGCAAGGATTCACAGCGCAGCGACAGCCGCACGAGCAGGCGTCGGATCCCGACAAGCGAGATTCGACCGAGGAGCGGCGACTGCTGTTGCGCCGGTACCGTATCTTGGTGGAGCGATTGGTATCCATCTGAACTCCATTGCCACGCGGACGCCCAACAAGGCAACCGGACGGCGCCAGGCTGTCTCTTTCGCCTGGCGCCACTCGATTTTTCTGTCAGGAAAGCGGGAGATCCTAAAGCGGCGGGAAATAAAGCCTACAGCAAACGAGGCCCAGAGGAAGCGAGAAGGAATTCCTAGGGCCACAAAGGGCTCTTGCGAATACGCCAGAGAAGAATGGACATCATGATCCAGGCCACCGTGCCTGCTATGAGGCGAGCTCAATGGACGCGTAACGCTCGCCCTTCGGATGAGATTGTCAAAGCGAGCGTGGCGAGACCAATGGAAGGCGCGGCGCCAAACAGTCCGGCGAGGCTTTTTGGCTTGAGTACGTCGCCGAGGACGGCAAAGAAGGAAACGACCAGACCGCCGATCAAAAAACAAAAGAAAAGCTCGTCCATCGGAATTCCCCTGACGCGGCATTGCCCGCGGTCCGCTAACCATAGGATGACGTAGTTCACAAACCCGTGAATGTAGGAGTCACTGTATGCCAGACTCAGCAACGGACTCGCCGCACCAGAGTGACCAGCAGCAACCGAGGACCTTGCTGCAAAATCTCGGGCCGGGTCTGATCACTGGTGCTGCCGACGACGATCCAAGCGGCATCGCAACATATTCCCAGGCCGGCGCGCTGTTTGGTTTTGCCATGCTGTGGACCACCGCGTTCAGTTTCCCCCTTATGGCGGCGATGCAGGAGATTTGCGCAAGACTCGGGCGAATCACCGGGAAGGGCATCGCTGCCAATCTTAAAAGGGTCTATCCAAACTACATTGCCTATTCGATTGTGCTGTTATTGTGTGTCGCGAACCTGTTCAATCTCGGTGCCGACATTTCCGCAATGGGCTCTGCCGCACAGCTGGTTGTAGGCGGCTCGGGAGTAGCATATGGCGTCTTATTCGGGATTCTCTGTCTGGTCTTGCAGGTCTTCCTTCCATACCGAAACTACGTCCGGTATCTCCGCTGGATCACCTGGAGCTTGCTGGCCTACCTGATCACCGCCTTCCTGGTTCGTGTACCCTGGGGAGCAGCGCTTCGCGCGACGTTCGTGCCGTCTTTCCGCTTCGATGTGAAATATCTGATGGCGCTGGTGGCAGTGCTGGGCACAACCATCAGCCCGTACCTGTTTTTCTGGCAGACCTCGGAAGAAGTGGAAGAAATCCGGGTTCGCGCGGAAGACTCGCCGCTCCAGAAGAAACCGTGGCAGGCAGCTCGGCACTTTCATCGAATTGCCATGGACACACGAGTCGGGATGGCCGTTTCTAATCTCATAGCGTTCTTCATCATCCTGACTGCCGCCGCGACTTTGCACGCATCGGGAAGCGGGAGCGTTATTCAGTCGTCTGCCGATGCGGCGAGGGCACTCGAACCCCTTGCGGGGAGACTTGCGTCTTTCTTGTTTGCCTTGGGCATTGTCGGAACCGGGATGTTGGCCGTGCCGGTGCTTGCGGGCTCCGCAGCATACGCCGTGTCCGAGCTCTTTCATTGGCACGCCAGCCTCGAAGCCAAGGCTCGAAGAGCGCCGAAATTCTATTCGCTATTGACCGTCGCCACTCTGGTCGGCGTGGGTCTAAATCTTGTTGGCATCGATCCCATGCGCGCATTGTTCTGGTCCGCGGTAGTAAACGGAATCGTGGCCGTCCCGCTGATGTTCTTGATTATGTTCATGTCCTCGAATCGTGCGGTTGTCAAACAGTTCAGCCTTCCGCGATATCTGCGGATTGCGGGATGGATCGCAACGGTCGTCATGCTGCTCGCTTCCGTGTTGTTCCTGGTAAGCGCACTTCGACGAACCGACTGACGATACGGCGTTTTCTTTCTCCGGATACAGTAAGGCAGCCATCGCGTCAGGCGGAGTCACCGACATAAGGTAGCGGGTTGAACGCCGCGCAGGCGGCTTCCAGCCACCAAATCGAGGAGGTTGAAATGGCCAGATATGGGCGGGCATCCAAGAAATCGGTCAGGAGCGCGATGCGCCGCAGGAAAAGGGGAGCTCTGCGTTCGGGAAGAGGGGGAAAGGGCGGACGCGTGAAGAGTCGCAAGCAAGCCATCGCGATAGGTCTATCCGAAGCACGGAAAAAGGGCGCGAAAGTTCCTCGCAAGAGATCAAGCTGACGGTTGCGAGCGTTCCGCTATCTAAAACGGGTTGATGCGGGGCAGGATGTGGCTCGTGATTCATCCCAATTCCTCGACGAGCCGATCAAGAAACACGGTCTGTGCTTTATTCATTCGCTTACGGGCATCGTTAAGCGAAAACCAGGCTGCCCTGTCCACTTCGGCAAATTCCTGACGGCGGCCTGAGTGCGGGGGCCACTCCATTGAAAACCTATTGCTTTGCACCTCGGCCGAACAATCTCCTTCAACTGCCCAGCCTTTTACAATTTTCCCTCCGGCTTGCCGGACCTCGCCGAGGCTGATGAAGTCGCCTGTCACCGTCTGCCCCGTCTCTTCTTCAAATTCGCGCCGCGCGCAACACAAGGCATCCTCATCGTCGCGCACCTCCCCTTTCGGAATCGACCACGAACCAAAGTCCTTGTTGCGCCATAACGGTCCTCCCGGATGAACTAGAAAGACTTGGAGTTCACCCTCCACACGTTTGAAAGTCAACAGACCTGCGCTGACTCGCGGCATTTTTGCTCCGTGCCCGAAAATCCTCCCCCGAGCGAGGCATTCCCGGTTGTTCCATGTTGGGCGAACCTGCAAGGCAACATAGTGCTCGTAACATCGCCATCCGTCTGCGGCGTGATGGGAAGGCGAACCGCCTCAAATTCGGCCGCATGGGTCATTCGAGCGGCCTCCTCGACAAGCCTTCTCAGGTCGAGGAGTGCGATGTGCGCTTCGCGGGTGGCCAGAGCCCATTTCCGCATATTGATGTTCATGGACCTTCACTCCTGCCGGAATCTGACGGAGTTCGGAGTGCCGCTCAGGAATTGGACGCCGCTCTTGCGCATAAGTTTCTCTCCAATTGTTATCGGCTAACCGGCAACGACTGTTGAATCACAAATTCGGCGAACCTGAGAACTTCGGAGTTGGACTGTAAAGGCAGGCGGCCGGTAATGGCGAGTTTGGCGATACCGTGAACCATGGTCCAGGCAAGCAGGGCCATCTGGCGCAAATCTCCAGACGGCAGTCGGCCCGCGTCCTGACAGCCTTTAACGAAGCCCAAAAGTGTGGCGAATGATTCTTCCCCAGCGGCTGCGGAGTCCGGATGCTTGCGCTTGGAAACCGGCGCGTCAAACATTACGGTAAAGTGTTCGGGCCGGCGCAGGGCGAACGTCACATAGCCTAATCCGGCATGCTTCAAGCGCTCGAGCACGTCTGACTTTGTCGCCGCCGCTTCGTTCATGGCGCGAGTCAATTCCCGAAATCCCTGTGCAGCCACTGCGGCTAGGAGATCGTCACGGTCCCGAAAATGCCGGTAGGGCGCGTTGTGCGAGACGCCGGCCCGCCGAGCCACCTCACGCAGCGTAAAGGCTGTGGGGCCTACCTCCGCGATCAAGCGGATCGCAGCCTCCAGCAATGCCTCTCTTAAGTTTCCGTGGTGATAGGGTTTTGCGCGACGCATCTCTCTACTCGCATTATATCCGGGTGTTGACATCGGCAACATCATCTTTCGGGACCGCCCCGGGAAAAAATACAACTATGTTGACGGCAGCAACATCATAAGCGTATGATGTTGGCAGTGCCCACATCAAAAAGGCACCGCCCCGGCCTCAAATGAACGCCAGGAGAAGTGCGATGCATAAAGAACGTCAGACCAAGCCCGGTCAGCTTTTCGCGAAGGGAAGTGCATTTTTCAAGTCAAAACTCTTTGTCGCGGCGGCGCTCATGGCTGCCGCTCTTTTCTGTTTCATTGGTGTGGGCCATAGCTCCGGTAATAACGGCGGAGTGCCCGTTCCGGCCCAAGACGATCAGAGCACCGGGGTCAGCCGCGCCGCGATCGAGAAATTCTGGACGATCTACCACGGAAACGATTACGACGCGATTCCAGAAGTACAGAAGGACCTCGAAACAGCGATCAAGTCCGATCCCGACAACCCAACGCTCTACGCACTGCTGGGCGCTACCCACTTCTGGCACGTCGGTGAGGCAACCCGGGATCCGAACGCGCAGGCGCCGGCGGAGAAGAAGATCTTTGCACAGGACATGCCGACGGCGGCTGCTCTGTTTCAAAAGGCTCTCGGCCTCGATTACTACACGCAGCATCCCGTCGGCCACATCGACGACGACCATCTGCCTGGCTATTTGGGAATCACGACGGTTCACACGGGACAGGAGTTTGGAAATCCGAACCTGATCGCGAAGGGTGACGGAATTCTGGACTTCGGCGTGTATCAATTCCCGGAGTTCAACAATTTCAATCGCTGGGCGGCGCATCTCGATGACGTGCGGGGCAGCGCGACTTACCAGAGAGCACTCGATTCTCTTTGGCAAGACATCGACGCCTGCATTGGAACAACTCTCGACCGCGCCAATCCGGACATGAAGCCCTACTTGAGTCTAGTGACCGGAGTTGGCCGAAAGAAGGCCTGCTGGTGGAAAGGGGAGATTGCTCCTTACGGCTTTGAAGGGCTAGTCCTCAATCTAGGCAACGGTTTGGTGAAAGCGGGGCAAATCGACGCCGCCAGAGTGATGTACGCGAATGCGAAGTATGCCGACAACTACGAGACCTGGCCGTACCGCAGCGTTCTGGAAGAGATAGCCGCGTCGGACCTCAACGTGCGTGCGGCGCTTTATGCACCCGGCGCGAAAAACCCTCCGCCACTGAATGTCCCCAACCGCAGCTGCGTGTACTGCCATGCGACCGTTCCGGAACCTGCCTCGCATTAGCTGAATGTGAATCGCTAGAAAGAGAGGAGAAGGAAAATGAGAAGAAAGTTTTGCGGTTTGAGTCTTGCTGTTTTGTTATTTCCCGTTGGTTCGTACGCCCAGAACCCCGCGGGTACTATGCAAGCCTTCGGTGCCAAAGACCAATCGATCGGAGGCAAAGGCAAGTTCCAATACTACGTCGACGAAACGTACCTGAATCCGAGTGTCTTCACGGCTCCAGCGTTCCGGGCAGGTATTCGCATGGCGAACCCTCCGGGGAAAGGAACGAGTGCGTACCCTGCAGAGTGGAGACAGGGTTCCGAGGCGTTCGGAAGAAACTACGGCGATGCGTTCGCCCAGCGTGTGACGTTTCAGACGGCGCGCTTCGCGGCGGGATTAATCACTCACGAGGACCCTCGCTATATTCCATCGTCGAGCCACAACGTGTTCGCGCGAAGTCTTCACGCACTGAGCTTCACCTTTGTGGATCGATCCGACTCCGGGCAACGGATGCCTGCCGTATCGAACTTTGTCGGCGCGACCGCCGCAGGGTTCGTGGGAAACGCCTATCTTCCCTCCGGCTTCAACAACACGACGCACGCAGGGCAGCGAGCGACGCTTCAGTTCGGATTCACCGCCGCGGGAAATCTCTTCCGTGAGTTCGCGCCGCAGATGCCGAAGCCGGTACGTGTAGTGGTGCAGCTGATTGCGCGGTGAGCGTGGCTCGCGGGAGCCGCCGGGTATCACGACTGACAGGAGGCAAGCATGACTCTGCTTTTCAGACTGAGCAATTTGTTGGTGATGCCCTTCTGGGGCTTGATGATTCTGCTGCCGCGCTGGCGCTGGACGCAGCGCATCATGCGTTCGTCATGGGTGAGCGCAGCGCCAGTGCTCGTCTATGTTGGGTTGGTGCTGCCACGGGTGAGTACGATCTGGCCTGCGGTTATGAAACCAACGCTGCCCGGGATTGCAGCTCTGCTCGGTTCGCCCGAGGGCGCCACGATCGCTTGGGTTCACTTCCTGGCTTTTGACCTGTTCATCGGGCGCTGGATCTATCTCGACAGTAGGGAGCGGCGGCTCAGCGCGCTGCTGATGGCGCCGATTCTCTTTTTCACTCTCATGCTCGGGCCCTTGGGATTCCTCACCTACCTTGTGGTCCGCGCTTTTGCGATGACGCGGGAAGCGGGAAAAGGAGCTAGGCAACTGAGCGTGAGTGGCGAGAGAAGTAGGAAGCCTGCGGGCACCGACGGAAAACTTGAACTTGCGAAGCGAAATTCGGTCCAGGCGCTTCTTCGCCGTGCGTGGACGACCAACGGGCCGCTTACGATCCTTGGCGTCGCGATGATTCTGGTTTTTGTCACTGCTCTTGCGGGAATTCTCCTCGATCGTCGCATCATCACCGGTGCACCGGCATGGCTGAAACCTGCCAAATTCGCACTCTCCGTCAGCGTGTACTGCTTTACTTTCGTCTGGCTCCTCGGGTTCGTGAAAACTGGGCCTCGCCTTGCTCGATTCGCGGCGAATGTGACCGTCGCCAGCTTCATTGTCGAGATGACGGTGATCCTGGCGCAGGCGGCTCGCGGCACGACCAGCCATTTCAATCTGACCACTCCGTTGAACGCGTTTCTTTGGTTCACGATGGGAGGATTCATCGTCGTCGTGTGGACGATGAATCTGCTGCTGGCGATTCTGCTCATCGTGGAGCGAGTTCCCGACCGTCCGTTCGCTTGGTCTCTGCGACTCGGACTGCTGATTTCTCTCGTAGGCATGGCCGCGGGGTTCCTTATGGTTCGGCCGACGCCGGAGCAAAAACAGAACATGACGACAACCGGCCGCCCGGACATCGTCGGCGCGCATAGTGTCGGAATCGCTGACGGCGGTCCCGGACTCCCTATCGTCGGCTGGAGCACTGTCGGTGGTGACTTGCGGGTCGGGCATTTCGTTGGACTGCACGCGATGCAGGTGCTGCCCTTTTTCGGATGGTGGGTCGCGCGCCGGAGAAATGCTTTTTCACGACTGAGGGAAATCCACCGGTTGGGTTTCGTCTTTATCGCTGGGTCGGCGTATTTGGGCTTTGTGTTGCTGCTGGTGTGGCAAGCGCTGCGTGGACAGTCTGTGATTCATCCCGACGTTCGAACATTTTTTGGTGGCGCTGCCCTCGCCGCGCTGACGGCGGCCGCTGCGTGGGCGATTGCGATACGCGCGAGACGCACGGCCACCAAACTGCGCGGCCGCAGTCCAGATCCGGTTTCCGAGACGCCCGAGGGCGCGCTCATAGCTTGAGGACGGCGCAGTTACGGGGGCCAATCATGAATCAAGAGGAAAGAGCGCTCTTTCCGGAGAAGAGCGACGTAAAGATCGGGCGGCGGTCACTGCTGGGGATGACGGCTGCGGGTTGGCCGGGTCGCTTGTTGCTTGTTCGACAGGTCGCGAGACTCCAGCCACTTCCACGTTGTCACGTCCGGCCCGGTGAGATTTATGTTCGAAACAGAATTAGCAACATGAACAGCATAGGAAGGTAGATGAGCGAGGCCGCCAGTCACCCAACCTGCCGACCGAAAAATGGGTGCGTCACAGAGCAGGCAGTTGGCCGGCGGCGAGGGCCGATTTGGTGGCCATTGCGCAAAAGCCTCCGGAACTCAGGCGGCGGCCTCGGCGAAGTCGAGCTTCGGAAAGACATGCTCGCGAGCGAAAGCGAGATCCGCCGGGTCATCGATCTCGGCCCAGGACAAACTGGCCGTGCTGGTATATCCAACTTTTGTCCCCTGGTCGGCCAGCTCTTGCACGGCGACATTGAAGAATTCATTGACTTGGCCGGCCGCCACGAGCCGGTCGAGAGACCGGAAGAAGTCGCGCTGGATTCTGAGAGAAGAGGTCGTGATGCCGATATAGGTTCCGCTGCACTCCAGACGAGAAATCTTCTTGCTCATTTTTATGACGCGGCCATTGCGGATGACGACCTTCATCGTTTCATCGCGCCAATCGGGATCTACGATCATGGAAATGGGAGCGGTCGGGTTGGCGGCCGGGATCAGGATGTCCGGTTCGCACAAAACATCCGCGTTCAGGCACATGAATGCTTCGCCGCGCAGCCGGTCTCGCGCAACCCAAAGAGAGTAGATATTGTTGGTGGTTTTATTGACTAGATCTTCGCGCGAAAGCCGATGTGCTCGAGCCAATCGCAGGTCCATCGTTCGGTAAGGGCTTCCGACCTTTATCCGCTGTCGGCCGATCTGGCCTTCAGCTAGCGCTCCAGAAAATTCCTCAAAGCCGCGCCCGCGCGAGCCGTGCGCACAGCCGCTTCAGCAAATATGCCAAAACTTCCAAGACGATTTCGTCAAAGCCTTGACGTCTTCTGACGAAGGCCCAAATCCGGCATTCCTTCTGCTTCCGCCGTTTCAACAAGTTGCCCGCGATCCCCGCCGCGCCGGTTGGCAGCGTCTTTGCACTACACCGTCCCGGATTTCTGAAGACCAGATATCCGAAAATCCCAGACCTCTCGTATGGGCTTATGAAGCCGAACAACGTCTTTCGCAAAGCAGCTCTGACTCTGCCGTTCTTGGGAGCGATGCTCGTGGCGTATCCCGCCGGAAGGTCCAAGGCCAACGAGGGCCTGCCAGCCGGAGCGCAGCCAGCGACCCAGGGGAAGAGCGAAAGGCACGTTTCTAAAGCTGTCCGGCCGGCAGCCGGAATATTTTGGAGGAACCGTATGCGTCCGGCGAACCGAAGAATGCACTGAGGAAATCCAACGTCAAGTTGCAGACGCTCGTTTCGCTGGAAAGAGGGCATTTTTGGAAGCGCGGCCGTGCCGGGGACCCTTCGAACCGCGGTCCTGCGAGCCGTGATCGTTTTGACGATTGCCTCTAGGTTCTGACGCGGACGTGAGCATGCGGGCGTGTAGTCCAAAGGTATCGCTCGCTTGTCGTTGAATGCCAACAGGTCTCCTTGATTGGAACGTTCGCCATTTGGGTGCATCCAATTCGACAAAGGGCAGACTCGAGAGCCTAGCCGTGAGACCTTGCACGCGTTTTGCGGCGGAGAAAATACTGATTCCGATTCGTGAACATGATCGGCCACACCATCTCGCACTACCGCATCGTCGAGAAGTTGGGCGACGGCGGAATGGGCGTTGTATATAAGGCGGAGGACGCGGAGCTTGGCCGCTACGTCGCGTTGAAATTTGTGTCGGAAGATATAGCCGACAACACGCGTGCGCTCGAACGCCTGCGCCGGGAAGCGTTTGCTGCCGCCACGCTCAATCATCCCAACATCTGCACGATCCACGAAATCAACACAGGCGGCGATCAGTTGTTTATCGCCATGGAATACTTGGAAGGCATGACCTTGAGGCGGCGAATTGCGGGGAAACCGCTGGATCTCGAAACCATGCTTTCGCTTGGGATCGACATTAGCTGCGGGCTGGCCGCCGCTCACGGCAAAGGTGTAATCCATCGCGACATCAAGCCAGCCAACATTTTTCTAACCGAGGAGGGCCACGCGAAGATTCTGGACTTTGGGCTGGCGAAGCTGGAGGCAAAGCCTCGCCGAGTTGCCGAGCCGGTTCACGTCACCGCGGGAGAGACGGTGTCCGGGACAGAAATCGATTCAACCAGCCGAAACACCATCGCCGGAACGCTGGCTTACATGTCTCCCGAACAAGTCCGAGGAAAGCAAATCGACGCTCGAAGCGACCTGTTTTCCTTCGGAATCGTGCTCTATGAAATGGCAACCGGCACATTGCCGTTTCGCGGCGACACCTCGGGGATGATTTTTGATTCGATTCTCAACCGTCAACCCGCTTCGCCGACGCGTGTGAATCCGGAGCTACCTTCCGAAATGGAAGCCATCATAAACAAAGCCCTCGAGAAGGACCGTGACGTGCGCTATCAGCACGCCGCCGACCTTCTTGCGGATCTCAAGCGGTTAAAGCGGCAGGCTGAATCTGCGCGAGTCTTGGTTCCACCTTCATCGGCTCAAAACCGCCCGGTTCGCAGAGTCTGGCTTCCCGCTGCAGCTCTCGCTTTCGCGCTCGCTGTCGCCGCTGGCGCGGCGTTACTGAAACACGCCAACACCTCGCAGATTGATTCGATTGCCGTGATTCCCTTTGCCGCTGCCGACGCCGGATCCGACTACCTCAGCGACGGACTGACCGAGACGTTGATCGACGGTCTTGCCCATGTGCCGCGCCTGAAGGTGAAGTCCCGTCAATCGGTGTTCCGATACAAAGGCGAAGACATCGACGTGCAGAAGACAGGGCGAGAGTTGGGCGTCGCGGCGCTGGTCACGGGTCGAGTGACACCAAGAAGCGACCGAGTCGAAATAAGCGCCGAGCTCATCAACGCCGGGGATAGCACCGTGGTCTGGGGGCAACAATATAACGGAAAGAATGCAGACATCATTTCACTGGAGGAGCAGATTGCGAGTGACCTGGCCGCGAAGATTCGTTCGGGGCCTAGCCGTTCCGAGAAGTCGCAGGTCACGAAGCCAGGCACGACCAATCCCGAGGCTTTTGACGCGTATCTGAAGGGCCGCTACTACTGGAATCGACGGACCGCCGCGGACATCCAAAGGTCGATTACCTATTTCAATCAAGCGATCGCGACCGATCCCGGCTACGCTCTTGCCTACTCGGGCTTAGCCGACGCCTATTCGGTCTTGTCCACCTACGGCGGGAGCCCGTCGGAGACCTATCCGAAGTCCAATGCCGCTGCCCGCAAAGCGTTGGAACTCGACGCGTCTCTTGCCCATCCACACGCCGTACTGGGCAGCAACAAAATGGAGTACGACTGGGATTTTGCGGGAGGAGAAGCCGAATACAAGAAAGCCTTTGAGCTCGATCCGGATGACGGCACGGCGCACTATTGGTATGCGCAAGATATCAACTGGATCGGCGGCCGGAACACGGAAGCTCTCTCAGAAGCCAAGCGCGCTTTTGAGCTTGATCCCTTGTCGCCTTTCCGCGCCGTGGCCATGGGTACGGTCTACAACACCGGACGGCAGTACGACGATGCGATCGCCGTGTGCAAACGGCTGACGATCGAGAACCCTACGTTTGCAGGAGCGCACCTTTGCCTGGCGCAGGCCTACTGGGGGAAAGGTGCCTACGCGGAGGTGGTAAACGAATTCGATGCCTATGGTCGGATCTCGGGCGACCGCAACAGCTTGGCTTTTGCTTCCGCGATGGCACAAGGCTACCGCGAAGGCGGGTGGAAGGGCGCGTTAGGCAAAGCACTCGAAGCTCGTCTGACGCAACGGAAGAATGACTATGTCTCTCCCTATGAGCTGGCCACACTTTATGCCAGCTTGGGCGACAAAGACCAAGCCTTCCGGTGGCTCGACGCTGCCTATGGCGACCGTAACCTCGGCCTCATGAGGCTAAACTCGGATTTTTTGCTGGATCCAGTACGGTCGGATGAGCGGTTTGCGAAGCTGGTGAGAAAGGTAGGGCTTCCGCAGTAGCGGATCTTATCGTATTTCAAAAGGGAAGCAGCCGTCTTCGCATCGCGCGGCGAGCCTTCTGTCTGAATCGTCGAGCGCTGTGGACCGGCGTGCTACGATGAGGCGGCAAGACCCCTGCAGGAAGGGAACGAAGATGTCGGAGCGATCCGGAGCCCTCGCTGACGGTCCGCCGAGCGGTCGGCAACCAACCAGCCACGAACGCCGGTCGGGACTGCCCTGGGACGCGTCCTACCGCGACGGCCCTGCGCCTTGGGATATCGGCGAGCCGCAGCCGGCAATCGTGCGTTTGGCATCCGAAGGCGGATTCGCCGGAGCGGTGCTGGATGCGGGCTGCGGGACCGGTGAGAACACTCTTCACGTCGCCTCGCTCGGATTGTCGGTTCTGGGCGTAGACGTGGCTGAAACGGCGCTGGCGATCGCCCGACAAAAGGCCGCCGATCGTGGGATCAAGGTTGAGTTTGCTGCGGCCGACGCGTTCCATTTGGGGCGATTGCAGCGGACGTTTGACACGGTGCTCGACTGCGGGTTGTTCCACACCTTCGAGGGCGACGAGCGAACACGGTACGTAGCGAGCCTGGCGTCGGTGACCGTGCACAAAGGAACTGTGTACGTGTTGTGCTTCAGCGATCATGGTCCCGTTACAGGGCCTCACCCCATCCGTCGGGAAGAACTGATCGCGGTGTTCAAGCCCAGCAGTGGATGGCGGATTGCAGCCATCGAACCGGACCGAATTCAGACCAGGTTCGACCGTAACGGACTGCCGGCCTGGTTGGCGACGATCAAACGGATCTAGGCAGCGGGCTGAGACTCAACAGGCGTGCCACCGGGGCAGATGGCTACGCGCTCGCCGTCTTCGATCAGCCGGGAAAGCCTCCTTTCCTGCAGCCGTAACCTTTCATGGCCTCCCTCATAGCTGTCTGTAACGGTCTTTCGATTATGGATTCCTTACAGCTTGAGGTCTTTAGATAGAATCCGAGCAAGGTGCCGAACTGTGCTCGGAAGCCATGAAGATGGGCCGCAAGTCGAACCAGTCCGTATCGGGATCGTAGCCGTTGAGTTCCGCGACTTCCGAGATGAACCGGCGTCCCGGCCGGCGTTCGAGGTGAATAAGCACGTTCAGCGAATCGCCAATATTGGCGCGGATGGCGGAGTACGGAATGTCTACCCCGCTAAGCAAGACACAGCTGGCAAATCGAGCGAGGCCTTGTTTGGCCGAATTCGCATGAATGGTTGAAATGGTTCCCGAATGGCCGGTGTTCAGAAGCTGCAGCAGGTCGAACGCTTCGCCGCCGCGGACTTCGCCGAGCAAGATGCGGTCGGGGCGATGGCGCAGGGCCGCCTTGAGCAGGTCACGAATTGGCACGGCAGGAATGCCGTTTTGTTCCTGCCGCGCCTCGAAACGGACCAGATTATCGTGGGGCAGCTGGATCTCAGCGGTGTCTTCGATCAAGAGAATGCGTTCATCGGGCGGGATAAGCTTGCCGAGAGCGGTGAGGAGGCTCGTCTTGCCGGAGCCCGTGGCCCCGCTGATGACCAGGTTGCGTTTTCTCAGTACGTAGTCTTCGAGAAGATTGGCGATCCGCCTGTCGAGCGTCTTGGTTCTTACCAAATCCTCGATCTCAAAATGCCGGGAATCGAACTTTCGAATGGTCAGGGTGACGCCGCCCAAACTGCACGGGGGAAAGACCGCGGCGACGCGGCTTCCGTCCGGCAGGCGCGAATCCAGAATGGGTTTCGACTCCGAGATGTCGTCGCCTAGACGCCGCGCGATGTTTTTGACAGCGACGGTCAAGAAACGCTCGCCGATCAAAACACCCGGAACCGGCTCGAGGAACCCGCCGCGTTCGATGAATACGCGGTCCGAACCGTTCACCATGACCTCGCTCACCGATTCGTCGAGGATCAGGTGTTCGATAGGCTTCAGGAAAGGAAGTATTGTTTCGAATCCGCACATTAGAGGACTCCTTCCGCCAGTTGCGCGAAATAGGATTTGTTCGGGTCGTTGTAGTAGGGCTTGAGGTAGCAGAACGAGGGAGGGATCGGATTGAGGCCATCATAGCCAACGACGACCGATTGCGCGTTGCGCAGTTCGGTGAAGGTCTTGGTGTCGAAGCGATAGTCGGCCTGCGTGTGGTAGCTTTTTGACGCCGTGATGTTGGCGCGGTGCGAGACGGCGTTGCCGGTCAGCAGGCTCACGCGGGCATCGTGTCCGCTTTCTGAAAGGTTGTAGCTGACCTTGAGCCGGTCTTCGCGTCCGCAGAGCTCGCTCGCAATCCGCGCTGAAAAATCATCGGTAAGCGTCAGAAAGATCTTGGTGCGGAAGGTCTGCAGCAGTGTGCGCCAGCTTTCACCGGGCAGTGCGGACCTTAGCGAGCTGAGACTCTGGGTGGCGATGATCGGAATGCATTTTGGCTGACGGGAGAGACTGAAGAACTTCTCGTCGCCGGTAGGGTCGTTTTCGCCGACCGTGGCGAAATGCTGATATTCATCGCACAGGAACATTACTTGCCGGAAGTGCTTGCCGGGATGGGCTTCGATTTCGGGCACGCGATTGAGTACGGCGCGCTCGAAATCGAGCTTCATCATCACGCCAATCGCTTTGGCCAGGCCGGGATTCATCCCCACCGGAAAATTGAGCGCGCAGACCTTGCCGTGCTCGATCAACCAGGAAAACGACGGCAACGGCGTACCGTACTTTTTTGCTTCATTTCTTTCGGAGTCGTAGCATTCACGCGGCGGGCAAAACACCCGTTTCACCTTGGGATTGTCGTCAAATAGGGAGAGAAATACGGAGATACCTTCGACGATCGATGTACGGAGCTTCGGCTCGATGCGCTTCCAATCCTCCGTGAACCAGCGCTTGACGGCCTCGAGCTGGCTCAGTTTGTCGGCATCGCATCGGTCGGGGTCGAGAATGGTTCTCTGCTCATGCGAGATGCGTTTCTCGCGCAGCAGTTCGCGGAGTTCCGGCGTGGCCGGCGCCACATACCGGCCTTCGCCCGGGAGGTGGCGGAACCCCAGGCCCGCCACCTCGGCTACGTGCTTTGAAAACACCTGTGGCGTCACCGCCACGTGCGGGCGGCCCAAGGTCTCTTCGGCTTCGCGAATGCGCGCTTCGAGCAACGGCGGCGAGATGGCGCATTCATAGACGTTAAAGAGGGTGACGTAGTCGTAGGCGACCTTGTGAAGCAGAATGATGAACTTCACCAGGTTGGTGTAAGCCTGCTGCCAGAAGGGCTCCTTGCCGCGGCCGAAGAGGTTGTTTAACAAGGATGCGATGCTGAAAGCCAACGCGTAGGCGTCGAGGTCGTTCTGGAGCGGGTTATACCGGAATTCGGAGTCCAGGCCGATTTCGACGTAGTCCTCGCCCCGTCCGCTCTGCTCGAGGATCTGCTTGATCTTGCCGCAGAAATCGCCTTTGACTTCAAGCACGATTCCCCCGATTCGCCTGGCGGGATCATGCGCCTCGAAAGACAGGATCTGCTGGGCGTAGGGAAACATGCAGCAGGAACTCTTTCCGCTTCCGACGGCTCCCAGGATCGCGATTCCGGTAAACAATCCCCGCTCGGGAATGACGAGCCAGCACGGGAATCGAGAAGGGCCGGGGCGGCGTGCATGGTGGACTTCACCCAAGACAACGAAGAGTTCTTTTCTCTTTCGCGGATCGGGATAGATGGGGAGCGGCCCAAGTCTCGCGCCGGGACGGAACTTCAGAGTTCCCACATAGAGTGCCGACAGCATCCCGAGATAGAGCATGTAGGGCGTCGTGAGGAGCGACACCTGGTAGATGCAGCGGAAACTCGTAAATGCCCGCGGCGCACGGCGGGCGATCACTTGCAAGAACACCTGGTGAGCCGGAAACGGCCTGCTCAAGGAAAGAAACGTTCCCGTCGCCATGGCCAGGATCGCGGCGACAAAGTATCGCGACGCAAGAAGGCGGCTAAAGATCATTTGCGTTCCTCGTGGACGGCTTCGGTCTGGACGTCCTTTAACGCCCGGCGCTCGTCGCGCCACTTGCGGTAGTCCAGGTCGCGCCAGAGGATCCTTTTCAGAACGCAATTCACGACATAGTCGGGACTGCTCTCGATGAATTGCGCGTAATCGTCTAGGAGCTCGCTTACGGGCTGCTCCAGGCGAAGCTCGCGCGTGAGAATGGCCGGCGGTTTCTTAACGATGGACATGACTTCCTCCTTCAGGATCGGTCTCGATGGACCGTCGATCGGTTGCAAAATCCGGGCTTCGAAGTGAACGAGATGGGGTTTATCGCTTCTATGAGGTTGTCGCGGCTGCCGTCGTCTACATCATCGGCAACCTGATTCTTGGCGTTCTTACGCTGCAGGGAACCGGAACCATCTCCACGCTGCAGCTGATTGGTTGGTTTCCGGTCCTGCTGGTTACGTTCGTGGCCTCGATCTACGTTCTGCTCAAGGTTCCGTCGTTGACCCACCAAATCTTCAGCGGCTCTGCCGGCGGAACCTCCGCCGGGATTCTCGAGGCCATCGCCGAAGGCAAGGGGCGGTAATGGATCGCGACGCTTCTTTTCATGACGCCAAGCGCCTGTACCTTGAGTCCTACGGCGACCCCATGGTGACCAATACCTATCTCAAAATCGCGCTGGTACTGGTTTCTCTCGTCGCCGTGGCGCTGGCGCTTATCGATCTGCGAACGATTCGCACGTTCCAGGACTTCCGGCCGCTGGTCATCCGCATTGACGACGTTGGCCGGGCTGAAGCCATCAACTACCACAATTTCGAATACAAGCCGCAGGATGCCGAGACCAAGTATTTCCTCTCGGAATTCACGAAGCTCTACTACCGCAGAAACCGCTACACCATCCAGAACGACTTCGCCAAATCTCTCTACTTTCTCGACGGGAAACTGGCCAATGGCATTCTCGACGCCTACCGCAAGGACGACATCATCCGGAAATTCCTGACCAACACCTCCTCGTCCGAAATCGATATCGACGTCAAGAAGGTCGCGCTCGAGGAACTGCAGAATCCGCCCTATCGCACGCGTGTCGACTTCTACATGGTCTATTACTCGCCCTCTGATCACAGCGAATTGAAGCGCGACCTCTACACGGCGAACTTTGTTTTCCTGTTCCAGCCACGGGTTCCGAACCAGCTCATTCCCATCAACCCCCTGGGCCTGACCATCTCCTATTTCCGCGAAGACCAGGCATTCAAATGAAGAATTTCGGCAGTCCGGAAAGGACCTAAAACATGATCGCCAACGCCCTGCTCATGACCCTTGCGATTTTTCTCGCCTACGTCTTCTGGCTCATGGATCAGCTGAAGTTTATGGCGCCTTACAAAGCTGTTCTTTTTGATGCCTACGGAACGCCGATCCTCCTTTCCGCGGCCGTTTTGTTCCTGAACATCTTCGGAGCCTGCCTGCTCCTGCAGCGAAAGTTCCTTCTAAAAGACACAGGCCGAAAGCTCTCTCATATCGACCGCCAGTTCCGGTTCCGGCAGATCGAGATGCCCCTGCCGGACGGAGAAGAGGCGCACGACCATGCCGCGTGAAATCTCCAACCCGGATCCGAGGGAGTCGAACGAAAGAGAATTTCGGATCACCCAGCCCGTCCCTGCCGAGCCGCAGCCTGAAGACGGCCCCCGGAACCTTGAGAGCGCGGCCGGTGCTGAACGCCTTCCCCTGCCGCGGCATAGGCCAAAGGCCTTGGACCCTTCCCGCCCCTACTCGTGTGCCAACCGGGTCTATCTGCTGCGCGAATCGGAGGTGCGAACTCTCACAGAGATAGGTACTTTCCGCGCCGTCGCGGCAGCAGACCTCGGCCGGCTTGCCTATGGCGGCGATAGCAAACGAATGGAGCGCGACGTCCGTCATTTGCGGGACGACGGTCTGGTCTCTGAAAAAGTTGTTCGCGCCGACCGCAAGAGCATCCTTCGTCTCCTGGCTCTTACGAGGGAAGGAGCCCACCTCGTCAAACAATCTGCTGTCGTCTCCGAAGATCAGACGCTCTATCACGGATTCGTAAAGCTCCACGAAGCGAGGCACGACGCCAGTCTCTATCGCCTTTATCACGCGCAAGCCCAGCGAATCGAGAGCTCGGGCGGACGCATCACCCGCGTCGTCCTCGACTATGAACTCCAGCGAAATCTGAATCGCGAGCTAGCTGGTCTCGCGTCATGGCCGGAAGAACGCGAACGGATCGCGCTGCGGCACGGGCTCGCGGTTGTCGACGAGAAGATTCCGGTACCCGACATGCGCATCGAGTACGACACGGCGGAAATGGAACGCGGACACTTGAACGTGGAACTTGCCACACGGAACTACCGCCCGCGGGCTCTTTCTGCGAAAGCAAGGGCAGGCTTTTCTCTCTACGCGCTCCCGGAAGACGCCCCGCGTCTCCGCCGGGTTCTCGATCAGCGAAGCATCACTGCCCCTATCGTTTCGCTATGACCGATGCGCGGCCCAAATTCGAAGCCGTTCAAGCCTTGGGCTATACCGAAGAAGAGTCCCGGTTCCTTTACCTGGTGGCCATGCATTCTGGCTATTTCGTGGCACGGCAGTTTCGCGGCTTCACCAGGTCTTATCCGGGCGAGCGCACACGGGTCTTCTCGCGCAAACTGCGGGCGCGGCACCACGCGCAAGTCCAGCGCTTTGCCGAAGCCGGCATCGTCTATCACCTCTGCTCGAAGCTTTTGTATCGCGAGATCGGGCAGGAAAATCTGCGCCATCGCTTCGATCACGAGTTTGACTACATTCGTTTACGCATCGCGATGCTGGATTTCGTGCTCGCAAACCCTGATAACCGCTACCTCGAAACGGAGTCCTGCAAGGTCCGCTATTTCTCGACGGAACTGGGCGTTCCCGAAAACGCACTGCCGGCAAAATCCTATCTTGGACGGCACGCAGAGCAGCCCGCCACGCGATATTTCGCGGATGGCTTTCCCATGTTTCTTCCGCCCTCGCCGGGGCCTCGCATCCTGTCCTTTACTTACATCCAGGATGCGGAAACGAGCCTTGCTGCACTCGCCCGCCACCTGCGCGGCTATCTGACGCTTTTCCGACAAGTCTCCGAATTCCGCTTCCTGTTCCTATCGGCGACAGACTTGCATTTCGCTAAAGCCAGCGAATTGTTTCGCGACTTGGTGATCACTCCGCTTGAACCAGGTTCCGCCAACGACCTGCTGCGCTACTTCACAGTCAGAAAGGCCTGGGAGCTCGGTCAATACGATTCGGTCACCGAAGGCGATCTGATCTTTCGTAATGCCGCCAGCGAGCGCTTCGGAAGCGCCAGGTTCGAACATTTCTACCGCGCTTGGACGGCTGGCCGGGTTTCCGGCGCGGAAATCCGCGAAAAGCTAGGCGGGAGGCGTACTGGAGGAAACAGCGC
>Ga0306926_10002086_pt1 | contig 20227 bp, 13 predicted proteins | sample flu12Cox44000178_FD_203759 | JGI IMG/M metagenome (GOLD analysis project Ga0306926, IMG submission 203759) | Lab enrichment of tropical soil microbial communities from Luquillo Experimental Forest, Puerto Rico - flux8day.12C.oxic.44.000.178 (v2)... | ecosystem: Environmental > Terrestrial >...
CTGCGACTGCGAAAATTCGCGCTCGAAGGGATCGGCCTGGATGAAGATCATGTCCGTATGAGAGTCGGCATTAGCGTCCTTTGCCGTGGCATAGACGCTGATCAGATCGCCCGGAACCAGCTGAAAAGTCTCCAGTGAGATGGTGGTCGAGCCGTCGGCCTGTTTTTCGCCTTTTTGCCGCAGCAGATCCACCGTCGTTTCGGGGCCACCGTTGACCGAGTAATGCAGCGCCACCTCTTTCAGGCCGTACTCGTCGCTGGCCTTGGCAGCCACGGTGACCTCCTCAATGGGGTTGGCGTGGTAGTCCCGGGGCGGCCGCACCAACGAAATCTGGGGCGGGTTGGCCTTACGGGCCTCGATGAAGAAGTCCTCGCTGACGCGAACTGTCTGGCCCTCCTCAATGCCGGCGACGTGGTAAACGCCGTCCCGATCCATCTTGACTGTGCCGCGATAGAGGTTATTCGCGCCGCCCAAGAGCTGGATCTTCTGCCCACTGTCGAGCTGGATTTGGCCGCCCTCGAGGGGGCGGTCGGTCGAGACTTCGAGCTCGGCCTCGGTACCGATGACTGCGCGCAGATCGCCTCCGCGCTCCTCGACCTCGGCCGGCAGGCCGGTCCACGCGGGGTAATGGTACGTGACGCGAATCTGCTTCACCGCGGGCAAATCGGTGACGCGAATCTTGAAATGCTTCGAGCTCATGGCGCCGGCCGTCACATAGTACTCGACGTTCTCGGCCAACCCGCCGAACAGAAATTCGTAGCCGCCGGCGAAACTGCCGGCAGCCTTCGGCTGCATCGCAATCGCATCCCACCGGGAGGAACTCTGAAAGCGGGCATGCAACTGGACCCTGGGAGACACGAGGCCGATGGGGAGCGCCGAGACCAGCTGGTCGGCGTGGCGGCGCACGACGGCGTCGCCCGGAGTCACGCGCAGCTCGTAGAGCGGGGGCTTGTCGCGATGCGGACCGGTCCAGAGTAGCGAAGCACCATAGCCAAGAAAACCAGGTCCCGCCGCGATCATCCAGATCAATCCGGCGAGGGCGCCGACGCTCGTGCCGAGTGAGATCCATAGGCGGCGGTCGGTGATCACTTCCTGAGGCTCGGCGAATCGGGCGATCTCGAGAGTATCGCCAGCCAGAAGTTCAATGAACGGGTCGTGCCCGTCGCGCTCGGCGAACGTGGTGAGGCGCTGCTCGAACTGCGGGAAGACGGTTTCGGCGGTTGCCGCCGCGCGGCGGCGGTTCAAGCGGCGCAAGGGCGAGGCCAAGCCCCCGGCAGCGCCAATCGCCAGCACCAGAATCAGTGTGAAGCGGGCCGCCGTGACGCTTCCCTGCGAGAAGGCGAGCGTATTGGCGATCGCCACCAGCACCAAGGTCGCCACCAAAGCGCCGCCGGTGAGAAGTGCTAGGCCGCGCAGCCAGGTACTCCAGCGCAGACGCTGTTCGAGTTGCGCAATGTAAGCGCGAAGTTGTTCGCGAAAGCTCATGGCCCCTCCAGCGGCGTGGCCAAGCTGATGTTTCAAGGATATCGCACCGGCGGTGACGGTGGGCTGATGAGCGCTTAACCGTTCCAGGCGTCTTTGGTCCGCGCCCGAAGCCGACGTGGGCATCCTGAGATCGAGGGCGCTTGCAAGTCTGTCTGCTCTAACCTGGACGAGGGAGCCCCGATCGGCCACATCTACAGCCGCGCCGATCGTCGTTACCCGCCTCTGGCGCCCAATCGACTCCGGTGGCGCTCCTACTACCGCGCACTCACCGATTGACGGCGCCTTCGCCCGCGAGGCGACTCAGGAGAACACCCCGCCGGCTAGCCCGCGCCGGCACCCCGGACTTTTGACCTGCCGCCATCCCTTCCGGATGGCGGGCCTCGATCGGGCCCGCCGAGGCCCGACGCTCGGCATCCGCAGAATTCCCTTCGTTCGCTCAGCCGGCAGGGCCCGCCCCTCCGGCTACCCCCTACGATTCCTCCCGCTGGGTGCCGAGATACCGGCTGGCCAAGGCCGATTCTCCGAGGGCAAATGCAAGCCCGAGCAGCACCAGGTACCACCAGAGGGTTTGCGGCGTCCGGTTGGTTGTTGCTCGGCCGGGCGCCGACGCTTCTTGCGAAGAGGTGCCGCCCTTGCCCTGCCACAAGGCCAGCACATCGGCGGGGATCACGTCGAGGTTCGATTCCCTGGGATCGGGGTTGACCCCAACCTCGTTCTGGCGGCCATTGGCGAGGCGGAGTTGGTAATATCCGGCTTCGGTCAGCTGGAAGGACTGAGCGGAAGCGGCTTCGCTCAAGGTAAGCGGGTGTTTTCCTTCAGGATCGGTGACTTCGACTCCCTGGGCCTGTTCCCTGGCATTGCGGAGCTCAAGGTAGGCGTCCACCGGGCGAGCGCCTCCCTGCCGTTCGCTACCTGCCAGATAGCGCGCGGTCTGCTCGATGAAGGGGACAAATGCCGGATGCAAGGGAAAGTCGTTGGTCCGATTGTCGAGCCCGGATGTGAGCAGCACCGCCCGGCCCTCGCCGATGCGTTTCTCGAGCAACAGCGGCGTCTGGTCACCCAGACGAGCGATCACGCGGGCATCGCCGGGATCGACTTCGAGAGCGTAGAAAAACTTCACTCCGGCCCAGCCGTCAGCCTTGGCCACGGCGGGATAGGACGAGTCGCTCGAGCCGACGGCCATGTACCGATCCGGAGCGCGGCTGTAGTCGCGGGTCTCGACGATGTGCGCGTCGAAAATAGGAATTCGCGTACGGCTGCCGGCGGAGGTGCCGGCAGTGACGAGGAGGCTGCCGCCGGAGCGCACGTACCCGGTGAGCGAGTTTTCTAGCAGCGGGGGCAGCGAATTGAGATCGGACAGAACGATGAAAGCGTAATTGGACGGCTGGCGGTCGGCGGCCTCATTGACGTTGATCGACTCGAGGAGGAACGCCGACTGCGCGGCCGCTGAGAGCGCCGCGCCGATATAGAGCGGCGAGCGTGTATCGGCGTAGCTATGGATCAGCAAGGCCTTTTGGGGGTCGGAACGCTCGACGGCAAATCGCCGGAGATCGTCGGCAGCGAGGGCGTCGGCGGCGTCGATTTTTACCTCGCAGCGGCTGAAGCCGTAGGGCACTTCGAGCGCGGGGAACTCTACGGCGGCCCGTCCATTGGCGGGGACTTCCACGGCCTTGGTGGCGGTGGTCTTGCCGTTCACCACGAGCGACACGGTGCGTCGGGCGGCGGGCGTGCCATCGCCCGCAATCACAGCCTTGACCCGAACCGGCTTGGCTTCCCTTCCCCAAACTTGTCCCGGGGCATCCACCGATTCCACCGTCCAGTTGGGTTGAGCCTTGGTGACTACGGCATGGGGCACCAGGTTGACGTTCGAGGGCAGGGCCAGGTCGGAGAAAGTGGCCGCCAGGTCGCCGCGTTGCATGTCGCTGAACAGATGAAGCTCGATGGGAGTATGAACCGACTCGGCCAGAGCACGCACGGCCCGCGCCAGCTCGCCGAAATTCCCGTGGCCATCGCCGGGCTGAATGGCCTGGACCGCGGCGCGCAACGCCGATTGGTCCTCGATGGGTTGGGTCATCAAACGCAGTTGCGAGCCAAATGCCGCCACTTGGGCGCGTGCGGCGCCCTTCGCTGCCAGCACGCGCATGGCCGCGTCCTTGGCATCGCCGAGGCGGGTTCCGGCGCGCATGCTGAAGGAGTTGTCGACCACCAGCAGCACCAGCCGGTTGCTGGCAACTGTGGCCGCATCGCGGTTGATGAAGGGATTGGCGAAGGCGAAGGCCAGCAGCAGCAGCACCGCCAGCCGCAGCGACAACAGCAGGAGATAGCGGAGCCGGCGATGACGAGTCGAGCTCTTCGTCCGCGACTCGAAGAACATCAACGAGCTCCATGGCTTAGGCGTGGTCGAGAGCCGCTTCAACAAATGCAGGTAGAGCGGAAGCGCGAGCCCGGCCAGAGCGGCGAGAAACCAAGGTGCGACGAGTCCCATTTAATCGCGACCTCTCAAACGATCCCCCACTTTCGCCGCAGCCACCACTCGGAAAACCGCAGGAGCAGCAACACCAGCAACACCAGCGGCAAATCCCAGAGGTCCTTGGTCTCACGCATGGTTACCCCCGCCTCCGAAAATGGAATGCGGTTAGCGAGTCTGCCGAGGTCGCTCGGCTTCCAATATTGTCCGCCGGTTTGGGTGGCGAGGCGTTCGAGCAAGTCACGGTTCTGTTCGGTGTGAAAACTTTCGGCGACGCCGTCCATGCGCTGGAAGCTTAGAACGTCGCGACCCAATTCTTGACCAGCGCGCTCGGCGGTAACTTCGGTCAGGTAGGCGCCGGCCCTGGGAGCCGACCACGTTCCCTCGAAGCGGCCCGGATTATCGGGCACCGGCGTCATCTCAACCAGGGCGCTGACGCCGCTCGGCCCGAGGATGTGAGCTTCGACGCGGGCATCCGGAGCGGGATTGTACTGTGGATCGCGAACCTCGGCGCTGAGCATCACGGTGCCGTTGTCGAGCAGCATCTGAGCGGGGACGGAGGCGGCAACATGGCCTGGCGTATCCGAAACCAGCCATCGGAGTAGCTGCTGCCAGAACAAATCGTGAGCCGTGTCCCCGAGGGGCGAACTCATCTGCCAACGCCAACTGCCCCCCGTGGCCATAATCGCGGTGCGGCCGCGACCGAAGCTCTCCGTTGTCAGCAAGGGCAAATTTCGGCCCTCGGGCGTGATCATATTGGCGAGAACGGCAGCTCCCGGCTTGGGAGTGCCCGGGTCTTGGTAATCCATCAGGTAGGGCAGCGTCTTCCATCGAGCGGCGTTCGCGGCGGGATCGTCCACCAGGCGGGTAATGATGCTATCCACGCCCGCGGGTGCCAGCTCGGCCGTTGTATGAGTGATGCCGTTCTTCGGATCGGCTTCGCGATGAAAGGTGCCCGCCTCGGTGGGCAGCGTCGTCGGCAGCAGATCGGTGAGGCTCGAGGCCTTCCAGCCGCCATCCGCCAGCGCAAACTGACCGCCGAGCAGCAGTAGGCCGCCGCCGCGTCGGTCCACGAACTCGCGGATGAGTTCCTGCTGGCCGGGCGTGAAATAGCCGGCTTCCACAGACCCGATGATCAATCCCTGATAGACGAAAAGCTCCTCGGGGCGAGACGGAAAGCCGTCGGCCAACTCTTTGGGATCGGCAATTCCCTGGCGATAGATCTTGTTTTGGCTGGTGCGGTCCATGGAGACGATCTGTACCATGCGGTCGTCCTCTTCCGCCTGGCGAATGAACTTGTACTCCCAACGCGGCTCACCCTCGACATAGAGGATGCGGCGCGGCGAGGAGCCCACATTGACCACACGGGTCAAGATATTGTTCGCAAGGTTCTGCTCGCCGGGTAGTGGAGCCGCTGCGATCTGGAGCGTTCGGGCGCCGGCGCTACCGATATTAAACAGTAAGGTCTCGGTCTGGAGGTTACCGTCCGATCCCAGCCGGATGGTGCGAGACGCAAGCACCTTCGCTTGGTTGGTGCTGACGTCGCGCACCGTGAGGCTGACTCCGGCGCCGGCGTAGCCGCGTTGATGCAGAGTAATCCGGGCGGCGAGGCGGGAGTCGGCTAGTGCGCGGGGAGCCACTACGGCATCGTCCAACTCCACATCATGTTCGGCGCGCTCAAGCCCGAAGCCCACGGTGTGAACGGGAATGTGGCGCGCGCGCAGGGCGCTGATGGCCTCCGGGTCAATGCCCCCGGCGTTGTCGGCGCCGTCGCTGAGCAGCACGATGGCGCCGATGGGCAGATCCGAAGTCTCTTCGCTCAACTGCCTGAGGCTGTCTCCGATGCGGGTCGAGGGCGCGCGTGGCTCGAGGTCCGTGAGGCGGTCGATACGGGCGGCGACGGCGTCGACGCGGTAAAGACGCGTTTGAAAGGAGCGATTGAGGCTGGCGAGGACGCCGTTCTCAAGAGCTTTGACCGCTTGGGCCTGTCGCGTGACACCACCCTCGGATATCGCCATGCTGCGGGAGTCGTCCACTAGCACGGCGATGATGTTTTGTTGCGGCTTCAATTCAGCGACGGTGATCGCCGGCTGCCACAGCAGCACCAGCAGGACCGCGACCAGCATCGCCTGCAAGACCCAGATGACCCACGCTCGCCAACCGCGGATGAGCGGCACCGCCTGCGCCATTCGGGAGCGGATCAGCCAGGCCAGACCGGCGGCAGCAGCCAGGATCAGCACTACGAGCATCCACTTCGGCCACGCCCCCAGCAAGGCAAACTGGCCGCGCGCATAAACCGAACGCGGGTACTTAAGAAAGAACTCGAACATGAGGGGGGCCGTGGGCTGCTCGGGGCCTAATGAGTCATGGCATAGGTGATGTAATTGAGGACGATGCGAAACGCAAGTCCGGAAAACTTCTCGGGATATTCCGGACTATCCGCCCATTCCCAGGCGTCACCGAGATGCATGTTCGCGCAAATCGCCACCATGATGCGTCCGTGGTCGTTGCGGATGGCGCGCCACTTGGGCACGTAGCCGTCCTTCTCGTAGGTTCGCCCGGTGTTGACATAGACCTCGCTGGGGATCTGAAATTTTTCGTTGATGTCGTACAAGACGTGATAGATTTCGTCGGCATCCTGGAGATCCTCCACCGGCGGGTCGGGCAAGACCATGCGCATCCCGGCCATGAAATGCTGCCAGTCGTCGGTGCCGTGGAAGTCGTCCACCATCAGGAAACCGCCCTTCAATAAATAATCGTGCAGGCGTTTAGCCTCCTCGCTGGTGAAGGTCCAGGTGTTCACATCCACGGCGTAGATCCAGGGATAGTCGAAGATATGGTCGCTATCGAGATCGACCACGTTCAGCGGCGAAGGAGAGTGGATGCGGGTCAACCGGCGCAGGGCGATCAGGCAATCGTTATCGGCCTTGGGAAAATCCCGGGACCAACTCCCGCCATAGGCGCGAAACCCGAAAATATTGCTGTTGGCGTAGCCGGAAGTGTATTGGAGCCGGCTCCAATAAAACTCCGAGGGCACGCTCGGTCCCATCGAGTAGGAGTAGCGGCGGTACCCGCCAAATTGCAGCGCATAGAGCCCCACAGTGAACCAGAGGAGGAGGGGAAGGGCGGTGATGCGCGGGGCCAACTTCATACGATAATGACCTCAAGTGCCTCTTGAAAGCGTACCAGAAGCGCGGCAGCAGCGGGGGCGGGGCTTAATCAACCGGTTGGCCTGAGGCGCGGGAGAAGGGTACGATGGTCGAGACTGTGTCATGCAAAGACGCGACTTTCTCAAGATTGCCGCAGTAGCAAGCGCAGGTAGCCGGCTGGTGGGTCAACAGCCGCAATCCTTTCTTGCGCCTGCCAGCACTCCCGATATAGCGAAGACCGATTTCACGCTCGACATCGCGCCTGTCACGGTCGAGTTGGCTCCCAATCGCATCGTCAGCACGATCGGATACAACGGCGTCTCGCCAGGACCGCTGCTGCGGATGAGGGAGGGCGTGCCCGTCACGGTGAACGTAGTCAACAACACCGACGTGCCGGAGTTTGTGCATTTTCACGGTTTGCTCATTCCCGCCGAGGTAGACGGATCGGAGGAAGAAGGCACCCCGGTAGTGCCTCCCCACGGAAGCCGTCGCTATCAGTTCACGCCGACACCGGCCGGGACCCGTTGGTACCACACTCACACCATGTCGATGGATGATTTGCATCGCGGCAGCTATACCGGAATGTTCGGCTTTCTGATTGTCGAGGGAGCGACCAATCTCGGGCGTTTCGACCAAGAGCACTACCTGGCCTTGCGCGATTGGGAGCCTTATTTCACCAATCAATTGATGGATAACGACGATCTGGATCCGGCGGGCGCACAGCCGGAAAAGCCGGCGGTGTTGGATACGCGACCGGTGGGGATGGAGGTCGCGGCGGACATTTTTTCGATCAACGATAAGGCTCTCGGCGCAGGTGAGCCGATCCGAGTGAAGACCGGCGAACGCGTGCTGTTTCATTTTTTGAACGCCAGCGCAATCGAGAACCGCCACCTGGCGCTGCCCGGCCACAAATTCAACGTCATCGCCCTGGACGGAAATCCCGCGCCCACGCCGGCAGCCATTGACGTGCTGATGCTAGGGCCGGGCGAACGCATCGATGCCTGGGTGGAGATGAACCAGCCCGGGGTGTGGATTCTTGGCGCGCCCGAAGACCCTGTACGCGAAGGGGGCCTCGGCATTGTCATTGAATACGCCAATCAGCGCCGCACACCCCAGTGGACGCCGCCGCCCAAATCCGTTTGGGATTATACGCTCTTCGGCAAGCCGCCGTCCGAACGGCCGCCCGCCGAAAGGTTGGACATGGTGTTTGAAAAGGTGCCGCGCGGCGCCGGCAAATTCAACAGCTTCACGGTGAACGGCAAAGCCTATCCTCACGACCAGGAATTTCTGCTCAGGCAAGGCACGCGCTACCGGCTGACGTTTCACAACCGCACCGACGATGCGCATCCGCTGCACCTGCATCGCCACCAGTTTGAGATCGCCGAGATTTACGGCAAAGCCACCTCGGGTGTCGTCAAAGACACAGTCGTCGTACCTACCTATGGGCGCGCGAGCGTCGACTTCACCGCCGACCAGCCAGGACCGGCGTTGTTTCACTGCCACATCCAACAACACATGGATTTCGGCTTTAAGGCATTGCTACGCTACACGTAAGGGAACAGGCCCTGACTAACCCTGGCGAGCGGGTGGTTGCGGGCTAAAGTCACGGCGAAATTTCCTCCAGGACGCGCTCGCGCGTTTCGAATGCGAACCGGAGCGCCACCATCCCTCCGACGATTGAAACCAGCGCAAACATCAGGAACACTGCCCGTAATGGATAGCGAGTCAGCATGAAACCCACGATCACGGGTCCGACCGCGGAGCCCGCGCGCAGCCAAGCCGTGGCGATCGCCGTCCCGAGTGCACGCAACCGGGTCGGGTAAATCTCTGGCGTGTAGAGATAACAGACCAGCGAATTCGATCCAACGAACAAATAACTGAGCGAGGCACACAGCACAACCAGATGTAGATCGGTCGCCCCCAGCATCCAAAGCGCTGCCAGGGGGACGGCGCCGGCCCCGGAAGCCAGTCCCAGCCACGCTCGCCGGCCGGTGCGGTCAATCGACAAGGCTGCGACGAGATCGCCGGCCAAGCCCGCCGCGTTGGTCGCCAAACCGAACCGCAGCGCGGTCGCGACATCCACGCGGAACACCGTGCGATAGATCGTGGGCAGCCAGGTGATCAGGCCGTAGGTAACGAAGTAGCAACAGAACCAGATCGTCCACACCGTGAGGGTACGGCGCCGATACCGACCGTTGAAAAGCTCCATCCAGCGGGTGGCAGGTTCCTCCCCGGTGGGAGGAATCGCCGCCGTACCGAGCGGGGTGGTGTGCGGAACGTGCGCTTCCATTTTTCGAATGATCCGATCGGCTTCTTCCAACCTTCCGTGGCTTGCCAACCAGCGCGGAGACTCCGGCAAGAGCCAGCGCAGCGCTAGCGCAAGCCATGCCGGGACCGCGCCCAACAGGAACATCGATTGCCATCCGATGCGCGGTACCGCCCAGTATCCCACTAGCCCAGCCGAGGTTAAGCCCAGGCCGAAAACGATCTCGTACAGCAAGAAAAATCGTCCGCGGCGGTGTGCCTTCGATAGTTCGTTGATGTAAGCGGCAGCCACGGGCACTTCCCCGCCAATCCCAACGCCCTGAATGGCACGAAACATGATCAGCGAGGAGTAGTTCCAGGCAGCTGCGCAAGCCAGGCTCATCAACGCCAGCAAAGCGACGCTCGCCATCAGGGCGCGCAGGCGTCCGAATCGCTCCGCGATCCAGCCGAACAATAGAGCGCCGGCAAGCTGGCCGGCAAATCCCGTCGAGATCAGCAAACCCGTATTTTGAGCCGAGAGGTGCCACCGCCCTACCAGTACCGGCAGAACGACGGCGAGCGCCAGAACGTCAAATGCGTCGAAGAAGGTGGCTGTCCCCACGATGATTCTGGCGCGAACATGCCAGGATGTGACTGGTAGACGCTCGAGCCGCGCAATCAGCGTCTGTGCCGAGAGGGCGGTATCGGATTTTGTGGGGCTGGCCACGTTGAGATCATATACTGAGGCGTGAGGAGGATGAGGATGGCCGATCTGGCGCATCGCTATTACGCCGCTTTAGTGTTGCCGTTCGATACCAACGGCAAGGTGGATGAAGCGGCATACCGCGAAATGATCCAGTACTTTCTCCAGGAGCGGTTTCGTCGAGTGGGCGGCATCATCGCGAACCCGGAAGCCGGGGAGGTTTATTATTTGACGGCCGAAGAAAAACGCCGTGTCGTCGAAATCGCCGTGCGCGAGGCTGGCGGCAAGATGCCGGTGTTCGCAGGCGTCTTCGATCTCACCACCGACGGCTCAGTCGGGTGCGCGCTGGACGCCAAGCGGGCCGGCGCCGATGGACTCTTTCTTCTTCCACCGGCAGGCTCTATCGACTTGGTCACCATGTGGAATGCGGAAAAATACCCGGAGTACTGGCTGGACCAGATCCTTGCGATTGACCGCGCCGCGGACCTCCCCATCATCACGCACCCGGTTGCATCGCCCACGCCGCAGTGGGGATTGGGTGTTCCGGGTGAAGCGGCCCGCCTGATCTGCCAGCGGGTTCGGAACGTCATCGGCTGGAAGATGATTTACAATTACGACGGCCAGCGCAAGATGTGGAAGGTCTTGCGGTCGTTGGACCGCCATGTATCGATCCTGGCTGCCGGCGGCGGCCTATTTCACGAGTTTCTGGCACACGATGTTCTGGACGGCACCGCCTCCGGATCGTGGAACTACGGACTGGAGCCGATGCTCGATCACATTGACGCATGGCGTGCGAACGATATCGTTAAGGCTCGGCGGACCTGGGTTGAAGGCGGGTTGCGCGATCTGCACGAGTACATTTATTCGGATTATTCGCGCCTGCACCTTCGGTACAAGATCGCGGCATGGCTGCGAGGGCTAATCCCGAGTTACCGCACACGCCCACCGATGCCTGCACCCAAGCCCGAGGAGATCTCGACCCTGACTCGCCTGTTGGAAGCCGCGAACGTCCGGGTTGTTGCGCGGGTGGGCGCGTAGGGGCCCCCGGAGCGAAAGAGGGTACTTGTCGATTCTCATGACCCCCCTCATGCCCCCCCTATCGCTCGGCGCAGTGTAGGAATATACTGTTGCCATTTGAGTAGCGAGGAGGATCGGATGTTCGAGAGATTGTGTGGCCTCGTGGCCGCCTTCGTCCTGTTCGGAACCATTGGAGCGGTAGAGGCGCAGACGAACTCGGTTCCCGCCCAACCCACGTTCGCCAAGGACGTGGCTCCTATCCTGCAAAAGTCGTGTCAGAACTGCCATCGGCCGGGCAACATCGCGCCGATGTCGCTGCTGACGTATCAGGATGTCCGGCCGTGGGCTCGCGCCATCAAACAGCAGACCACGCTGCGCAATATGCCACCGTGGTATATCTCGCGCACCGTCGGAATTCAGAAGTTCAAGAACGACCCGTCCCTCAGCGACGACGAAATCGCCCTGATTTCCCGCTGGGTCGACAACGGCGCGCCCATGGGTGACGAGCGCGACATGCCTCCACCCCGCAAATTCGACGACAACGACCGCTGGCACATCGGTGATCCGGACGTGGTCGTGAGGCTCAAACAGGAAGTACTGGTCAAAGCGAAAGCTCCGGACTACTGGGCCGACCTGGACTTGGAAGACCTGGGCCTCAAAACCGACCGTTACATTCAGGCCATCGAAGTCAAGCCGATCAAGGGCGTCAAGGCCGTTCATCACGCCGTGGCGCAGTCGCGCTTTGAGGACGAGCAGGGCAATCTGCAACAAGGCCTTCTTGAGGAATACGCAGTCGGAAAGTTCGGCGACATCTACGCCAGCGATACCGGCCGTCTCATCAAGGCGGGAACGCAGGCTTACGTGAATGTCCACCTACACGCCAATGGCGAGGACACGCCGGTGCAGATTGCGCTGGGAATTAAATACTACCCCGAGGGTTTCGTGCCCAAGCACATTGAGAACGTGCAGCACGTCGGCGACAACGAGGACCTCGATATTCCACCCAACACCAAGAACGTGCGCGCCGACGGCTACTCGGTTCTGCTCCAGCCCGCTCGCATTACAGCGTTCCAGCCGCACCTGCACAACCGCGGCCAAGCCCAGTGCCTCGAGCTGATTTATCCGCCCCAGGCCTCGGGCGGACGCGCCCCCAAGGAAACCGTGAGCTGCGTCGATCGGTATCACTTCAACTGGCATATCGTCTATCTGTATTCCGAAGACGAGCAGCCCATTGTTCCCGCCGGCACCGTGTTACACGTGACGTCGTGGTTTGATAACACTGCCGGCAACAAGTACAATCCGGATCCAACCAACCCCATCGCGTTTGGGCAGCGGTCGATCGACGACATGAGCTTTTCCTGGCTCAGCTGGTATAACTTGTCCGACGACGAATACAAGCAGATGCTGGCAGAGCGGCAGGACAAGTCCAAGAAATTGAGCGCCGCCCGCTAGAGAGGGCAACCGCGGCGGGGAGCACATGAAATCGCAGATTGTGCGGATCGAAGCCCTTCGGCTGGCGTCGGTGGCGGCTTTTGCAGTTTGCTGGGCGTCTGCGTTCCTACTCGACGCACAGGGGATTGGGGACGTTCTTCCCGATGAGTCCGAATTCAACCGGGTGGCCGGTCAGAACATTCAGCCCTTTTACGAGGGTTGGCAGAGCATGCCGGATGGCCATATCGTCATGTGGTTCGGTTATCTCAATCGGAACTTCAAGGAAATCGGCGATGTCCCCATCGGCCCCAACAACCGCTTCGACTTGCAGCCGGACTTGGGCCAGCCGACCCATTTTTACCCGCGTCGCCATCTGTTTGTGTTCAAGGTGGACCTTCCCAAGGACTGGCCTGCGGAGAAACGCCTGGTCTGGACGCTGAACTACCACGGCAAACCGGCGACAGCGAACGGTTGGCTCCAGCCGGAATGGGAAGTCGATGACGGCGTGATCCAGATGAATCTCGGTCCGGGCGGCGCGCCGCCGGAAAATCCCCGCAATCAGCCGCCGACAATCGCGGTTCGGGGTGACACCAGCGTAGCTGTCGGCAGCGCCTTGAAGCTGACCACGACGGCCACCGACGACGGCATCCCCAAGCCGCGGGTTCGCAATCAGAGCGCGGTAAGCCCGCGCGGCGGAACGCAGCGCATGCCCATGCCCCTCGCCGCGACGCCGCCCGCCCGCGCGCAGCTTGGTTTGCGGATCCGGTGGATTCTTTATCGCGCGCCCGCGACGGGCGGCGAGGTCGTCTTCGATCCCGACAGCAACCCGCCGGTCGTCGCCGGGACCCGCAGTGAACTGAGCAATTCGGCGACCTTCAGCGCGCCGGGTGTCTACTGGTTGCGCGCCATCGCGACCGACGGGACGCTCGAGACGCCGTACGATTTGAAGGTCACGGTCATCAGCAATTCCCGGTAGCGTCGACCGCCTTCGAGCTCTCGTCAATTCGCGTGCGACCAAGAAAACGAGGGCTTCCCATGCCCGCTTGCCGACGGGACGCCGCAAATCGCTGCTCGAGCAATCGAGCGCATCGCTGAAGGGATCGATCTCGCCGACCGAACCTGCTGGATTCTTGCCCCTTCGCGGGTCCGACACCAAGAAGTTGTGACTCGCTCGACCGCCGTCGACCCGGTGACGTGTGGTTGGCTCGCTCGGAGTCAGGCGCAAGCCCGGCCCGTTGTCACCGTCTTAGAGATCCGGAACTGGCCCGAAGTCCTGTTCGTTTAGGTACCATTCATGACCCAACACCGGGGCAGCCGCCATGAACTCCCGCTTCTCATGACTTGCCTTCCGCGATCGGAATTCCTTTATGAGAGTCGAGAGCTTGATTTCCATTCCGACCCTGACTCGAGCGCAAAAGCGGTGAGGAGTGGCGTGGCTTTGGCCGGGGACTTCAATCTGGGTCTGGGAAGCCCGTTGATCCTTTAGGAGCCAGTGACCGAGGCGACAATCCGCTGGATCATGCCGTCCACTGCCATGCCAGGCTGGTGCCAGTGCCAGACCAGCACGATGTCGTCGTCGGGATCGATCCAGATGATGTTTCCGCCATTGCCGATAGCGGCGAAGCTCGATCGCGGGCCGCTCGGCCACTGCTTCTGCCGGGTGTTCAGCCACCACAGATAGCCATAGTCGGGACCGTGCGCCGAAGGCGTGGTCGCTTGCTCGAGCCACTTCTCGGAGACCAGCTGACGGCCCTCCCATTTGCCGTGGTTGAGGATCAGCAGGCCGAAGCGCGCGAGATCGCGCGAGTTAATCCACAAGCCCCCGCCCCAACGCGTGCCGCCGCTCACCGACTCGACCGGGGTCCCGTTGATCGCGACCGTCGACTTCGCTCCGTAACCCTGCCACTTCCATTGCTCGGAGGCTCCGATTGGATTCATGATGTTTTCTTTGAGCACTTCAGGCAGCGGTTTGCCGAACACGCGCGCCAGCGAGAGCGCGAGCCGGTTGATGCGCACGTCGTTGTACTCGTAATAGGTACCCGGCTCGTGTATCTCGCGCGGCGTTCGTTGCCCGTTACCGAACTCCTCGACCCCGACAAAGTTGGCGTTCTTGCCCCACAGCTCTCCTTCCCACTCGCTTTCCTGCTCGAGGTGGTTCTTCCAGGTGATTTTCGCGTTGTGCGGCGAGTCGTAGCCGCCGTCATGGACGTAGTCCGCGACCCGGTCATCGACGCTGCGAATCAGACCTTTGGCGACGGCGATCGAGGCGGTGGTGGACAGGAAGCTCTTGGCGACGCTGTAGACCGGGTCGTTGGTCGTCGTATCTCCGAATTCCGCCACGATATAGCCGTGACGCAGAATGACGCCGTTGGTGGCTGCGCGATGGGCGGGCAGCGCGCCCAGCACTTTACCGAAGGTCCGCACCTGATCTTTCTGGAAGTCCCACATCGAGCCATGTGCCTCAGCCCACGAAACGGCCTCTTTCAGCTTCCTAGCGTCCATCGCCACTTCCGCGGCCGCCTTGTGTTGCCATGCGCCCGCAGCCGGGAAGTAAGTGGCATGCTTGGTCTCGGCGGCGAGCCGGGGAGCCAGCATCGCGGCCAGGAGGGGAAGGGCCAGCAGGGACCTTCGGTTCAACCAGCGAGTCGTCATGGACTGTTCCTCAGGAAAAAGTGTCCCATACTTTGCCGCAGCCTGAAAGGGCTGTGCCTTTTCTGATCGGCGGTGCGGCCTAAGATTAAGACATGACCGGTGCCGGATATCGGGCACGGTCGGCGGTCCGACGCTTTTCCGGGTCGGTCGGAATCCTGATCGAACCCGACTCCCCCCTACAGACGGCCAAGCGCGGTCGCGCGCTACAATCCTTCGCCGCCGCTCACCGGTTGGCTTGACTGTTGGGCAAGCGCATCTTCAAACACTTTGACAAAGAAGTCTCGCGCACCCGGTGAACATCCGATATGGAGCCTCTCTTTGCCTTCTTCAACGAATCCGAGATACCCTTCCCAGCCCAGGTCGTCCAGCACGAATCGAAGCAATTCGTATTCCACCGGTGGCAGATCGGCATAGTCAACGTCGAAAACCTGGCCCGTGCGATGGGCCAGAGCGTTGGAGCGGGCGGTTTTGGCGGTATCGGCTTGCGGCGCCACCAGCGATGTCACTTGCAGCGGGTGGAAGTTCTCTCCCTGCAGGTTCAGTGCGTCCCAGAGCCGACGTGTCTCGAACGCAATGTAAGCCAGGGTGCCGATGGCCGCGGGCGACGCTTGTGACAGATACTCCAGATCGTGCTGCCCCTGAGGATTAATCTCGAGCGCGTACCCGAAATACGCAGGCCGATTGAAGGCTTTGACCAACTTGGTCGCAGCGCCGCTCACGAGCTCGTCGGATGTAGGGAAAAGGCGATCGTCGTGTTTTAGCCATACCGTGAGGCGGTGCGGAGCCCGGAGGGGAATCCCGTTCGCGCCGGTAACCTCGGTCCTGTATTCGGCCGCTAGCGACAAAAACCTGGCCGGATGATTGCGATACAAGCTGAGCAATTGCCTCGCGCGCATTACTCGGAACCAGTAGGTCGGCGAGTAATCGCGTAGCATCTGAGTCTGAATGGCTTCGTACAGCTCGCGGTTCCATACGGGGCTAGCGGAAAAGAACATGCGGGCCACCGTCACCTGGTCTTTGGGAACGCCGCGCGCACGGCGCGTCAGATCCAGCATTTCGCTCACGCAGCCTTCGCCGCAGTGGTATGCAAAGATGGCCCAATCGCGGCCGCCGAATTTCTGCTCGAGATGCGCCAAGTAGTTGGCGGCTGCTGGAATGGCGCGCTGGGGGAAGAGACGGTCATCGCGCACGAGCACACTGTAGCGGACTCTGCGGCGCACCGTCCTTGTGACCAGCTTCTTCTCCCTGTTCGGTACTCGCACCCTTTCCATGACGGTCCGGTAGCGAACCTGACGCACGACGTGAAGGCCCATTTCGAGCGCGGTCGCGTGTGTGATCTGCATGATTCCGCGAGGGCCCGACGGGCTCTGCGCCCTGGGATTTCCCCAACTTTCCAGGTAGGCGATGGCCTCGATGATCGAGGCGGGAACCCTGCTGCGCGCGGCCGCCAACTGGAAGATCGCCTGCAGCTTGCGGTCACCGGTAATCCGCTTCGCTGCCGGGACAGCCAGGGGCTCCCGCATGATCACGAACGTCTGGGATTGCACCATCAAATTCACACGCCGCGCGATCTGATCCTCGGTAAGGGCGTCTCGGGATGCGCCAATACCCAGAAGCCGGTGAGCTGGAGTGAAGTATTCATCGGCCGCGGACATCCCGTTCAACGAAACAAGAGTCAGCAGTACGATCAGCGCTGTGTGTCTCATGCCGCTACCGCCACGCCTCCTGGTCACCCTTCCCGGGCTTACGCACAGGCCAATTTCATCGGACGGACAGGCTCACCGGGGGACTGGATTCGTCAAGACCGCCCACCTTCCGGGAGTGCTTTCGCACGCCGCGCGAGGCTCCACGCTTAGGCAGATGCGACCTACATGCGCTCGGGCGTAAGAAAATGGCGTCGCCCGCACGATCCTAACTTCGGCGAAATACCTCGCCAGGTGCGTCGCGGCCGTCGCGAGATCGGTCGACTGCGACCGGGAGAAGTTGTGCGGCGACTCCTCCGTCGTACGTTTCCTAATGGCGTTACGCACAGTGTCGAAACGAATGCTCACCGTCCGAGTGGTCGCGGATGTATCTTGTTCCGCCATTGATGAGAGGTGCTCTAAGCGTGGCCGTCAAGCAGCACAACAGAAGAGCGTGTGATCTGAGCGATCGACGGCGCACCACACTGGCGCATGGTCAACGCCAGCTCAGCGTTCATAATCTCCAGGACGCGCTCGACGCCGTCTTGCCCAAAGACGGCCAATCCATAGATATAGGGACGACCGATACCAACGGCGCGCGCCCCCAGCGCCAGAGCTTTATAGACGTCCGAGCCCCGGCGAAAACCTCCGTCAACCAGTACCGGTATCCGCCCGCCGACCGCATCCACAACCTCCGGAAGACATTCAATCGTGGGACGCAGGGTCTCCAGTTCCCGGCCTCCGTGGTTTGAGACCACGACGCCATCAGCGCCGTGATCCACTGCCCTTTTTGCATCCTCGCGAGTGTCCAGGCCCTTAATCACGAGCTTCATACTGGTTAACTTCTTCAAGCGATCCATGTAATCCCACGTCAGCCGGCTCCAGTTGAGACCACCCTCGATTCCTTTTAGCATGGGCGCTTGAATCCTTTTGTGACAAGAGGCGCAGTCCCGGTTGTCGGTGCGGGAGAAGCGTTTGGATGTTTCAAGGTTGCGCCCTCCCTGCTCATCAACGGTCCAGACCAGAACCGGACAGCCCGCCGCCTCCACTCGTCGTATCAGCCTTTCGGTCGATTCCCAACGCGCCGGCATATACAGCTGAAACCATGGCGCCCGTCCCAGAGCTTGTGCCACATCCTCGACTGAGTGAGAAGTACCTTGAGCGAGCATCTGAAGGGTCTTCTTTACACGGGCTGCGCGCGCCGTTGCCAGTTCGCCGTCTGGATGAAAAAGCCCTTGGGGACCGACCGCGGAGATATAAATCGGCCCGTCCCATGTTACGCCGAACATTTCGACTTGCGTATCGGTTTTGGAGACGTCCACCAGGCGTCGAGGCCGGAGTCCAATGTGTTTGAAGCCTTCGCAGTTCGCTTGGACGGTCAAGTCGTCATCCACTCCGGAGGCTAAAAAACCCCAGTGCGCAGGTGGAAGCTTCCTCTGCGCCAGTTCCTTCAGATCCATTACCGCCAGGACGTCTTTAGGGCGGGTGATTTTGAAAGGCTCCTGTGCAAGGGCTCGCATGAGGAGCGGGCTGGCGGCCAGAAACCGCAGAAAGTTGCGACGATTTCGACTCGTGATGTCGGCCATGGTTCGATTTTTGCAGTGCGACCGGGCTCTAGACCGAAAAATCCAGAGAGCCGGAACCTCTTTGGGCTGCTGTCACATGGTGATCGATTCTGACTGACGGTGGGCGCAAAAAAGCTCCTCAAATCGTGAGCAGCGTGCCATCCGAACGATTCCCAATCAGTGGCGCGCCGGTTTCGGGAGAAACGATGGCGCCTAGCGCCAACCCCGGATTTCGTCGGAGCCTTTCTTGGGGAGACGTGCCAGAGAAAGCCGGCCCCCCGGTCATAGGCTGAGGGTTCGCGACGACATTTAGAAGGGCGCCGCCAAATTCCACTCCGAACAAGCTAGGTCAAGGCGCCCCTATCGGTGGCGGATCGGGTGGATCAAGGGGCCTTCCTGGCCTGCGGCTGTATAAACTTGACCGGACCACTGTCTGGCGATTGAGTGGGTTTCGGTTCGGGGGTTGAGTCAGGCGGAGGCGTTGTCGTCGGGTTAGGGTTACTGTCGGCGGGAGGAGCGCTCTCTCCGCGGTACCACCAGATTGTGCTGGCGATGCAATATCCCGTCAGTATCTGGAGCAGATTTCCCAACCAAGTTGCTTCTTGTGTGGTGAATCCGCGCTGTTGGCCCTGAAATTTCATTACCGCCTCTTTGGGCGAGATTTCATAGTGTTCCTCCGAAGAAGGCACAAATCCCTCCTTCCCCTCTGCGCCCGTTTGAACCACCCATACCAGTTTCCCCGTCTGCAGATCCCAGTTGACTGATGCGACGCGCTTTACCTGAACCGGTTGATTCTCATGATTCTCGTCGGCATAAGCCAGGATCGCCACGGAAAAAAGGAAGACAATTGCGGTTTTCATGTGTTTATTCCTTCTGGGTTTGCCTTATCCGGCAGTCCACCTTTGGGAAGCTCCAGCTTCTCCTAAGGCTGTCGATTCCGCGCATGGCCCTGCGATCTCAAAGTTTAGGTGACCAGGAGGGCTGAAGAGGCTGCGGCACCCTTCGAGAGGAGGCGTGCCGAGATCCGGCCATCGAGAGATTTCCCAGCAACCGAGCGCCGCCGCCGGGTGGGTCCGGACTCCGTTTGTCTGGCCGAGAAGATTCGCCACGACGGCGCGCAGTGCCGAGTGTTCGGGTATTCTGGCCGCGCGCCCTTCAGTCGGCGGGAGCATAATAACCGAGCCGCCAGGAAGCGTGCAGCCGGGGAAACCCGCTCGGCTTGGTGAGTTTTACCTGAATGCGGTGGTACTTTCCGTTGTCGCGCGAATTGGCCGGAGAGTAGCCCAGCACGTACTGGTTGCGCAACCACGCGCTGATCTTGGATGCGACCTGGGGCAACTCTTTGAGCTTGTGGACTTCGAATAAGCGGCCGCCAGTCTCGCGCGCAATTTCTGTCAGCAGTGTCGAGCCGGTACTCACGGGTGGAGGCCAGGTCATGGTCGAGTAATAGAGGGCGCTCGAGTCGGTGAGCCCGATGGCATAGATCAGCACATCAGCTTCGCTCACTCTTTCTTTAAGATCGTGCACCGAGCAGTGACTTGCATTGTCCTCGCCGTCGGAGATGATCACCAGCGCTTTACGGGTATAACGCGCATTTTTCATCTCATTCATAGCCATGCCAACGGCGTCCAGCAGTGCCGTCGTACCTCTGACGGTGATTGCCTCCACTCGGCGCGCGATCTCCTCCTTCTCGGTGGTCATGGGAACTACCAGCACGGGCTCGGTGCTGAACTTCACGAGGAAGAACTCGTCCGCGAGGTTAGAGTTGGTCAGCAGTGCCGCCACGGCTTCGCGCGCTTTGGTGAGCTTTGGCGCCATGCTGTCGCTGGTGT
>Ga0306926_10002089_pt1 | contig 20212 bp, 18 predicted proteins | sample flu12Cox44000178_FD_203759 | JGI IMG/M metagenome (GOLD analysis project Ga0306926, IMG submission 203759) | Lab enrichment of tropical soil microbial communities from Luquillo Experimental Forest, Puerto Rico - flux8day.12C.oxic.44.000.178 (v2)... | ecosystem: Environmental > Terrestrial >...
TGCATCGTCAACACGAGCGCGGAAGGCGGGGGCTACCAAGGGCGTGGAGTCGCTTTGTTCGATGATGGCCGGGCCGTCGACGCTCGTGCCAGGGGGAAGTGCGTCACGCTGGTAGATCGGCGTGTCGATGAATCCGCGGCCCCGGAAATATACTTGGCGGCTTCCAGCTCTGACGGCACTCCCCCTCACCGTCTCAGCTTTCGTCTCATCGCTCGCGGCGAGCGATTCAGCTCGAACAGCGTTCTCGCTGCCCGCGGGGGCGAGGGATGTTCGCTTCGGCAACGTGCCGATGGCGGTCACACGCAGGGTCACGAGCTCGATGGGCGCATTGGGTAGGTCGTACGTGTAGAGACGCCGGTGCTCGGCGTGGAAGGTGGAGACGAGCTCGCGGAGTCGCTCCGTCGTGAGCGGCCCCTCGCCGAGCGGGCACGTGAGCTCGAAGCTCTGGTGCTCGTAGCGCAGGTCGGCCGCGCGCTCGAAGCGCATCTGCTCGCGCGGCACCTGCTCGCTCGCGAGCCACACGCGCGCCTGCGTCTCGAGCTCCAGCCACGTGGCTTCCAGCGCGGGCACGGCGGCGGCGCCGTCGGCCACGCGGCGATGCGCCGTGCCCACCGTGCGCACGAAGCTGGTGCGGATGTCCGTGTCGAGCAGCCCCCACGTCGAGAGGACGCCGGGGCGCGGCGGCACGATCACCGTGGGAATGTCGAGCAGCTCGGCGAGCCGGCAGGCGTGGAGTGGGCCCGCGCCGCCGAAGGCCACGAGGGCGAAGCGCCGCGGATCGTGGCCGCGTCCTACCGAGACGGTGCGGATGGCCCGCGCCATGGCGTTGTCGATAATCTCCACGATGCCGGCGGCCGCCTCCTCCAGGGAGAGATGCAGCGGCCGGCCGATGCGCCCGTCGATGGCGGCGCGCGCCGCCGGCACGTCGAGCGGCAGCTCGCCACCCAAGAGCGCGGCGGGGATGCGCCCCAGCACGAGATGCGCGTCGGTCACCGTCGGCTCGAGGCCGCCGCGGCGGTAACAGACGGGCCCGGCTCCGCGCCCGCGCTGCACGGCCCCACGGTGAGCCGGCCCCCGCTCGTCACCGAGGCGATGCTGCCCCCGCCCGCCCCGATCGTGTGGATGTCCACGATGGGCAATTTCATGGGGAAGGGCCCGATCATCCCGTCCTTGGTGATCTCGGGCCGCCGGTCTCGGATCAGGCAGATGTCCGCGCTGGTGCCACCCACGTCGATCGAGATGATGTCGCCGAAACCCGCCGAGGCCCCCACGCTCACCGCGCCTACCACGCCGGCGGCCGGTCCCGAGAGCACCGTCTGCACGGGCTGGCGCATGCAGGTGGCCGCGCTCGTGACGCCGCCGTCGGATTTCATGATGAGGAGCGGCGCCTCCACGCCCTCCGCGTCGAGGGCGTCGCGCAGCACACCCACATACCGGCTCACCGGCGGCATCACGGAGGCGTTGAGCGCGGTGGCCATGCTCCGCTCGAACTCGCGGAACTGCGGCAGCACCTCGGAGGACAGTGACACGAGGACGCCCGGATACTCCTCGGCGAGGAGGGCCTGCATCCGCTGCTCGTGCGCGGGATTCGCGTAGGCGTGAAGGAAAACCACGGCCACCGACGGAATGCCGAGCTGGGCGAGCTGTCTCGCTACCGCCCGCGCTTCCTCCTCGTCGAACCGAGTCAGCACCGAGCCGTCTGCGTCGAGGCGCTCCGTTACCTCGAAGACGCGATCGGGCGTGATCGGGCGCACGGGCTTGCTCCAACCGTAGAGGTTGCCGTGGCGCGGGATGTCGTGGCGGCCGATCTCCAGCACGTACTTGAAGCCGGCGGTGGTGACGAGCGCGGTGGGCGGCGTCTTGCCCTCGAGGATGGCGTTGGTCGCCGTGGTCGTTCCATGAAAGACGCGCAACACGTCGGCGGGACCGCGGCCGGCCAGGGACAGCACCTTGCGTACGGCGGTGATGAAGCCGGCCGAGAGATCCTCGGGGGTGGAGGGCGTCTTGGCGATCCAGGTCGCGCCGGTGGCCGCGTCTGCGAAGGTGATGTCGGTGAAGGTGCCGCCAACGTCGATGGCAAGCGTGCAGGTCCTGGGCATGGCGCCCCGTCATTGTAGGGCCGCGCCATCCGGGAGGGAAGCCCACCGCTCTTGTGCAGGGCGCCGGCTTTCGTCTACCCTAACGGCCAGACCGTGACCCGCTCTCTCATCGGCTGCGCTCGTATGTACGCATCGAGCCTCACCCTCTCGACGGCTTGACGCACCCTGCTCGGCTGGGTGTCGAAAACGAGTGGAGCTCGACATCATCGAGCACGCCTATCCCGCCTCGCTCGACGAGCTCCTGCCCCGGTTCGTCGCTCCGTCGTCCGACCGTCTCGAGGTCTTCCTGGAGCGGCGGCACGAGGCGGAAGCGGCGCGCTATCCGCGGCTCGCCTGACTCAGCCTCCATTTCGGAGCGACCCATGAGTGCGGCGTGCGCGGCGAGGCTCGTCGACCCATGAGCGTGTCCCGGCTGCTGCGCCCATCCTCCATCGCCATCGTCGGCGCCTCCGAGAAGGTGGGGCCCGGGCTCAACGCGTGGCTCACCCTGCAGCGCCTCGACTATCCAGGCACCGTGCACCTCGTCACGCCGAGCCGGCCCGAGCTCTTCGGCCGGCGGACTTATCCGACCCTCGACGCCATCGGCGAGCCCGTCGACCTCGTCTTCATCGCGGTGCCCCAGGCCGCGGTAGTGGAAACCGTGCGCGCAGCGGCGGAGCGCGGCGCGGGCGGCGCAGCGATCCTCTCGAGCGGTTTCGGCGAGGCGGGAGCCGACGGAGTGCGCGCCCAGGCCGAGCTCGCCTCCATTGCACGGGCACACGACCTGGCCGTGTGTGGGCCGAACTGTCTCGGCTTCGTCAACTTCGCGGGCCGCGCCGCCGCCTGGGGCACCACCATCCCCGACGACGCCGCGCGGGGCCGCGTGGCCGCGGTGGTGCAGAGCGGCTCCATCGGCATCGCCCTCTTGAATGCCGGCCGCGACATCGGCCTCAGCTACCTCATCACGTCGGGCAACGAGGCGGCAACCACCGCGGCCGAGTACATCGACTACCTCGTCGACGACGACGACGTGGGCGTGATCATCGGCTTCTTCGAGCAGCTCCGGCAACCGCAGCGCTTCGTGGCCGCCGCGCGACGAGCCGCCACTCTCGGCAAGCCCGTCATCGTGGTGAAGAGCGGGCGCTCGGAGCGCGGGCGCGCGGCGGGCGTGATGCGCGTCGGCTCCCTCGACGAGCTGATCGAGATGGCCGCCCTCTGTGCCGGCCTCACCGCGCGGCCGAAGGCGCGCGGCGTCGGCGTGCTGAGTCCGTCCGGTGGCGAGATCGCCCTCGCCCTGGACATCGCGGAGGCTGCCGCTCTCGAGCTGCCCCCCATCGTCGCCGGCGCCCACCGTATCGAGAAGCTGCTTCCCGACTTCGCCCACGTGACGAATCCGCTGGATCTGACCTGGGCCGGCCTCTACGATCCCGCGGTGGCGCGCCGTTGTGCCGAGACCCTGGCCAACGAGCCCGGCGTGGGGATGCTCGTGCTCCTCCAGGACGCGCCGCGCAGCCTCGCCACGCAGCAGGCCGAGCGCTACGCGCGCCTCCTCCGCGCGGTGGGCGAGGGCGCGGCCGCCTCGAGCACGCCCGTCGTCGTCGTCTCGAACCTCGCCGTGGACTTCCATCCCGCCTTCGCGGCGGCCGCGCGCGAGGCGGGCGCGCCGTGCCTCCGCGGCACCGCCGAAGGTCTCTACGCCGTCGCGCGCTATGCGCGGTGGGCCACCTCGCCGCCCGAGGAAGCCGCCGCGCCGTCGCCCGCGCGCATCGCCGCGGCCGCGGAAGCGCGGCATCGATGGGCCGCGCGCCAAGGCAGTCTCGCCCCCGTGGAGCACGAGGCGCGAGCCATCGTAGCGTCGTACGGCATCGACGGGCCCCGCGAGCGATTCGTACGCGATCCCGAAGAAGCGGTGACGGCGGCCCGCGACTTTGGCTATCCCGTCGTGCTGAAAGCCATGCTCGCAGGCGTCGTGCACAAGACCGAGCACGGTCTCGTGCGCGTGGGGCTTCGGAGCGAGGACGAGTTGCGCGACGAGGCAGCGGCCATGCTCGAGCGCGCAGGCGCGGCCGTGCTCGGGCTCCTCGTGCAGGAAATGGTGAAGCCCGTGGCCGAGATGCTCGTGGGCGCTCGGGTGGATCCAGATTTTGGCCCGGTGATCGTGGTGGGCGGAGGCGAAATGCTCGTCGAGGTCTACAAGGATGCGGCGGTGCGCCTGGCCCCCGTCTCCGAGGAGACCGCCCGCGCGATGATCGGAGAGACGCGGGCCGCCGCGCTGCTCGGCGGCTGGCGCGGCCGGCCGCCCGGCGATGTCGCCGCCGCCGCCCGCGCGGTGGCGCGGCTCTCCGAGTTCGTGGCCGACTTTCGGGAGGACGTGCGCGAGGTCGAAATCAACCCGCTCGCCGTACTCGAACGTGGAGTGTGCGCGCTCGACTGCGTGATCATCCCGCGTGAGCCATCGTGATGACGCCAGATCCCCAGATGCAGGCCATCCTGGATCAGATGAAGGCGGCGGGCTGGAAGCCCACGCACACGCTCTCCGTCGCCGAAGCGCGCCACGCCTTCAAGGCCCGCGTGGCCAAGGGAGCGCCCGTGGCCCGAACCGTCGATCGCACCATCCCCGGCTACGGCGGGGCGTTGCCCGTGCGCATCCACTGGCCTGTGGGCACCGGCCCCTTCCCTGCCCTCGTGTTCTTCCACGGCGGCGGCTGGGTGCTGGGGGATCTCGACAGCCACGACGTGACCTGCCGGTCGCTAACCAATCAGGCTGCGTGCATCACGGTGTCCGTGGACTATCGCCTCGCGCCCGAGCACAAGTTTCCCGCCGCCGTCGAGGACGCCTTCGTGGCCACACGCTGGGTCGCCGAGCACGCGGGCGAGCTCGGCATGGATCCGGCGCGGATCGCCGTGGGTGGCGCCAGCGCGGGCGGCAATCTCGCCACCGTGGTCAGCCTCATGGCGCGCGAGCGGGGCGGGCCCGCGCTGGTCTTTCAGCTCCTCATCTATCCCGTCACCGAGGCGGCCCTCGACACGCCGTCGGCACGCGCCGTCACCTCCGACGCCTATCCGCTCAACCGCGCCGACATGGAGTGGTTCTGGGGCCACTACCTCCGCGACGACGCCGACCGGCGCGATCCGCGTGCCTCGCCCGCCCTTGCCCCGAGCCTCGCCAGGCTTCCTTCGGCACTCGTCATCACGGCGGAGATCGATCCACTGTGCGACGAGGGCGAGCGCTACGCGGAGGCCCTCACCCGAGCGGGCGTCCCCACCGTCTATACCCGCTACGACGGCGTCACCCACGGCTTCGTGGGAATGGCGGCCGCCCTCGACAAGGGACGCACGGCGGTGGCGGAGTGCGCACGGGCGTTGCGCGGAGCCTTCGGCACGAGCTAGCTCAGTCCTCGCGCGAGAGAGACACCTGCACGCTGCTGAATCGCCGCAGCTGCACCTTGCCCGGCGGGAGCCCGCGCGGCTTGCTCACGTCGGCGCAGGTCGCCACGTGGACGGTGACGCTGCCGCCGCGCCTGGCCTTGGAGTAGCTCACAGCGAGAGCGGCGGCGAAGCGTAGTGTGTCTCGCGGCAGCCGCTCGAGACCCTCGGGGTTGCGCACGACGACGTGCGAGCCGGAGCCGGCGGCCACGTGGAGCCACGCATCGCGCGGCTCGCCCAGCTTGAGAGTGAGCAGATCGTTGTCCGCCGCCGAGCGGCCCACGAGCACGGTGAAGCCGTCGGGGGAGACGAAGCGTCGCGCCACCGACCGGCCTTGCCAAATCCCCTGCTCGGCGTCGGCGATCGGCAGGTCTGAATGCCTCAGGCTGGACCTCTCAGGGTGATGGTCTAGTCGGCCTTTCCCTTGCCGCGTTCCCGGTAGTCCTGAAAGGGCGCGTCGCGCTGGCTGAGCAGCTGGCGCACGCTCCCACCGTCCCGCTTGAACTGGCGTCGGTACTCGAGGCTGGGCTCTGTCGTGAAGGCCAGCGCCTGCAGCTCGGTGCCGGATCGGATGGCGGCCCGCAGCCCCATGATCTCCATCGCACGGTGGACGGAGCGCTTGTTAATCTGCGAGAGCTCGGTTGGTACGAGGGCCACGCGCTCGGCGACGGTGAGCACGGCCGTCTCGAGCTCGGCGGCCGGAAAAGCGCGATTGGCGAAGCCCTTGGCGGCCGCTTCCACGCCCGTGATGGCGTCACCCGTCAAAAACATCTCCATGGCCGTCCGCATGCCGAGCAGCCAAGGATGGAACTGATTGTCGGGAGGGCTCATCAGGCGCGTGGGCGGATAGCCGATCCGCGCATCCTCGGCGACATAGACCAGATCGCAGCTGGTCGCGAGCTCGCTACCCCCGGCCAGGCAATACCCGTGAACCTGGGCGATGACGGGCTTCGCGAGGTCCCAGATTTTGAACCAGCCGTCCACGACGTGCCGCGCCCACTGCCCCGCGCCGCCGGCTGTGTAGTACGGCTGGTCGACGGCATTGTTCGCGCCGAGATCGTAGCCGGCGCTGAAGGCGGGACCGGCTCCACGAAGGATGGAGACCTTCACGTCGGGATCGGCGTCGGCCTCCTGCAGGGCGGCCAGGATGGCGCCGCGGAGCTCGTTGTTGAGGGCGTTGCGCTTCTCCGGGCGATTCATCGTGAGCCGCCGCACGCCGAGGCGTGGCGTGTCGATCTCGAGCACGTTTGCGGGCATCACACTCCTCCTCTGGATGGGATCGGCACGCTCGGCCGATGGGTCAGCCGAGCTTGACGCCGTATTTCTCGAGGGTGTCCGGGCGCAGCTCCAATCCCAGTCCCGGCGCGTCGGGCACCGCCATGAATCCGTCGACGATCTTCGGGCGCTCGCGAAACAGCTCGAACCAGAGCGGATCGCGCGTGGGATCGGCGAACGACTCGAGGATGAAGCCGGTCGGGCTGGCCGCTACGGCATGGACGTGGATCTGAGGATCGTGGTGCGCGGCGAGCGGCACCTGGTACAGCTCGGTCATGAGCGCGGCCTTCTTCCACGTGGTGAGGCCGCCGGCCCACGTCGAGTCGATGATCAGGTAGTCGACCAGCCCTTCCGCCACCATCGTGCGGAGGCCGAAGGGCGTGTACTCGGTCTCGCCGGCCGCGATCGGCACGTCGACCTCCGCTTTCAGGCGGCGCAGCGCGTGGCGCTCGTCGTACCAGGGCATCGGGTCCTCGAGCCAGAAGATGCGGTGAGGCTCGCAGAGCTTCGTCGCGCGGATGGCCGTCGGCAGGTCCCAGCCCTGGTTGGCGTCGAGCATGATGGCCACGTCATCGCCGACAGCCTTTCGGATCACCGCCACGCGCTCGGCATCGGCCTCCGGCGGCAGGCCCGCCACCTTGACCTTTACGGTGCGATAGCCGTGCTCGAGATAGAGCGCCGCTTCCCGGCGCAGGTCGTCGGGACGCTCGCCGTCGCGGTAGTAGAAGCCGGTGACGTAGGCAGGGACGCGCTCGCGGAGGGCCCCGCCGAGCAGCGCGTGCACCGGGCGTCCCGTCGCCTTCCCCATGAGGTCCCAGAGCGCGATGTCGATGGCGCTCATGGCGGTGATGAGCGGCCGACGCTGCTGGGCGAGCGTCGGGATACCCCGCACGCTCGTGTAGGTCAGCGCGAAGAGGTCCTGCCAGATCCGCTCGACTCCGAACGGGTCCTGCCCGACCAGGAGGGGCGTGACCCGCTCGAGAATCTGGCCGACGGCGCGCATGCCCTCGGGACCGGCCTGGGACAGGAACGGACCATGCGCCTCGCCGATCCCCACGAGCCCGGCGTCGGTGGTGAGCCGCACGATCAGCTCGCTTACACGGCTGATCGTCGAGGTGGACGTGCGGACCGGCTGGGGCAGAGGGGCGGACAGCATGTACGTCTCGAGCGTGGTGATCTTCATTTCGTCGGGCCCCGCGGCGATCATACTCCAGATGCAGGAAAGATCGGTGGGGGACCACGTGGTCCACTTGCCGGGCACATGCCCCCACGCTATAGTCGCCGCGCCATCACGAAGGGGGATTGGTCGCATGAGCTCTTCACCTTCGCTCGGTCGACCGCTTGGTCTGCTTCTAACTGCCCTAACTAACACATTCCTGCGCGCCAGCGTTCTCATTCTCGCCGTTGCCACGGCGCCGGTTGTCATCAGCGCACAGCCCGCCGGGAGGATCTACCGGCTTGGGCTTCTTTCCCCAGAGGCCCCTCCTCCTGGGCTACTCGAGGCGTTCAACGAGGGCTTGCACGATCTTGGCTACATCGAAGGCAAGAACATCCATCTGGAGTCTCGGCATGCCAGCGGGCGGTCCGAACAGCTTGCCGGTCTAGCCGCGGAGCTTGTGCAGTTGCGCGTTGACGTCATCGTGGCAATCAATACATCCGCTGCCCTCGCCGCCAGGGATGCCACGGCGACGATCCCCATTGTCATCACTCGCGTTTCAAATCCGGTGGAGACCGGTCTCGTTCGCAGCTTCGCCCACCCCGGCGGAAATATCACAGGTCTGAGCTTCCAACCTGAAGAGACGAGCGTCAAGCGTTTGCAGCTGCTCAAGCAGGCAGTCCCGAGCGTGGCCCGCGTGGCGGTTCTCTGGGACGCCGTCAATCCAGGACCAAATCTCACGGTCAAGGTGCTTGAGCCGGCGAGCCTCCAGCTGGGCCTGCAGCTCCTCAAGCTTCCGGTGAAGGAGCCAACCGATCTTCAAAGCGCAGTTCAGATGGCCGCCCGGAGTCATGCCAATGCACTCTTCGTCGTCGATGATGTCTTCGTGACCAGCTACAGACGTCAGATACTCGAGATCGCGACAAAGCACTCGCTGCCTGTGATCTCGCAATACAGGGACTTCGTCGAGCTGGGCGGCCTCCTTGCGTATGGACCGAGCATTCGCGAGATGTACCGCCGCACCGCTCACTACGTCGACCGAATTCTCAGGGGTTCCCGGCCTGCGGATCTGCCCATCGAGCAGCCCACGAAGTACGACCTCGTCGTCAATCTGAAGACCGCGACGATGCTCGGTTTCAACGTACCGTCGACGGTGCTCTCGCAGGCAGATGAAGTCATCCACTAGATGGTCATCACGTTGGAACGATGAGGGTGAGCAACTCTAGCGGGGGTTCTCCTTCGGAGGGGTCGCATGAAAGCCGTCGTCATCGGAGAGTCTTCGGGCGCCAACAGGGAAGCGATCATGGCGGTGTATCCGCGCCACAAGGCGGTGGTGGACAAGTTCATCGCGCGGGATGTTGTCATCGGCATCGGCCCGTTCACCGATGGGGGAAACATGGCGATTTTCAAGACGTGGAGGGAGGCGGAGGCCTTTTCGAAAGAGGACCCGTTCATCCTTGAGGGCATAGTGAAATCGTTCGTGATCAAGGAGTGGCGCGATTCGTTGCTGCCGGAGTGAGACCCACGGCCACGAGACAACTCGATGCACGATAAGCAGGTAGCGGCGCCGGACAACACGGCGGTGCGCGTCGCCTTGTGGCGGGCGCTGCACCTACGGGTCGATTCGCCGCCGCACGTATTCGTGGACGAAATCGGCTTGAGGCTGCTCGCTCCAGACGACGGGTGGCAGAGCCGTCGGGACATGAGCTCCTTCACGCGGCCCTTTCGCGCCTCCATCGTGGCCCGCGCTCGCTTCATCGACGATCTCGTTGAGGAACACGTCGCACGTGGCGTAGGGCAGTACGTCATTCTCGGAGCGGGTCTCGACACCTTTGTCCAGCGCCGGCCCGAGCTTGCGTCCCGTCTGCTCGTCTTCGAGGTCGATCAGCCCGGGCCTCAGGCGTGGAAGCGCCAGCGCCTGGTCGACCTCGGCCTCGGCATCCCGTCGTTCCTGCGACTCGTGCCTGTCGACTTCGAAGCGGGCGACGCGTGGTGGGAACGGCTGGCCGCGGCGGGCTTCGACTTCGGAAGCCCGGCAGTAGTGGCGTCCACCGGCGTGAGCATGTACCTGACCAAGGACGCTATCGCGGCGACGCTGCGCCAGGTCGCGGCCCTCGCGCCGGGGTCCACGCTCGCCATGTCCTTCATGCTTCCCATCGAGCTAGCGGACCCCGAGGTACGTCCCGGGATCGAGCGAGCGGCCGCCGGGGCGCGAGCCAGCGGCACGCCCTTCATCAGCTTCTTCACACCGACAGAGATGCTGACCCTCGCCCGACATGCCGGCTTTAGAGAAGTTCGGCACGTTTCGGCCGCTGCACTGACCCTACGCTACTTCGCCGACAGAATCGATGGCCTGCGTCCGCCGAATAATTCAGAAGAACTGCTCGTGGCGACTACCTGACTCGCACGGTGATGAGTTTCGGACGACTTGAGCCAGGAAGAGTCGCGAACATTCGCCGAGGGAGAGCATAACACTTATGGCTCGATCTGCGGCGTTTCAGAGCTTGGCCCGAACCATACGCATCGCCCGCTTTTGCGATCGCCACGGCTTGGCGACGCGCGAGGGCGTCGAACGTGCGGCGGCCCTCGAGGCGGTGGATCGTCGCGCGAGTCGGCGGGAGTTTCTGGCCAGAGCCGCCAAGCTCGGGATGGTGGGGGCGATCGGCGCGGTGGCCCGCCCACCCCGCTGGGCACTTGCGGCGCCAGCGCGTCCGAGCGGCGACGTCGCGATCATCGGCGCGGGCCTTGCCGGGCTGGCGTGCGGTGATGAGCTCAGGCGCCACGGGGTGCTCGCGACGATCTACGAGGCGAGCGATCGGTCCGGCGGTCGGTGCTTCTCGCTGGGCGGCGCCTTTCCGGGTCCGGTCGATTTTCCCGGTCAGGTGGTCGAGCGGGGCGGCGAGTTCATCGACAATGCGCACAAGACAATGATTGGCTACGCGCAGAGATTCGGCCTGGCCCTCGAAGACGTGACGAAGGGTCACGATGATGTCTTCTACCACTTCTTCGGCCAGCGTCATGCCGAATCGGAGGTCGTCGACGAGCTCCGTGCGCTCGTCGACGCGATGCGCGATGACCTGCGCACGGTCGGTAATCCGACGGCGGACAGCTTTACACCCGCGGACGCCGTGCTGGACCGCACGAATCTGAGAGAGTACCTCGAAACGCGCGGCGCGGGGAGGCTGATCAAGGCGGTCATCGACGTGGCGTACACGATCGAGTACGGCCTCGAGATCGACCGTCAGAGCTGCATTAACTTCCTGCTGTTCATCCATGCAGACCGGCGTTCGAAATTCACGCCGTTCGGTACCAGCGACGAGCGCTACCACATCATCGGCGGCAATCAGCAAGTTCCCGCTGCCCTGGCCGCTGGCCTCGGCAGGCAAATTCAGTACGGGATGAAACTGCAAGCAGCGGGCAAGACGGCGGCGGGCCGGGTTGAGCTGACGCTCCGGCGCGGCTCGTCGACCGTCCGCGCAACGCACGACGCGGTAGTCTTCACGATCCCGTTCTCGGTGCTCCGCGAGGTCTCTCTGGACACGAGCCTCGGCCTGCCTGCATGGAAGCGCTTTGCGATCCAGAACCTCCAGTACGGGACGAACGCCAAGATGATGCTCGGCTTCAAGGCGCCGATGTGGCGTGGCCTGCGAAGCAACGGCCAGTCGTTCTCGGACCTCGCGAACCATCAGAACACCTGGGAGACGAACCCCAGCCGCGCGACGAGCGCGCACGCAGTGCTGACGGACTACTCTGGGGGCAACCGTGGCGCCCGGCTCGACCCGCGCCGCGTGCAAAGAGAGGCTTCGAGCTTTCTGGGTGATCTGGACAAGGTCTACCCCGGCGCGCTCGCGGCAGCAACCCGCGACGCGAGGGGGAACCTCCTCGCCCACCTCGAGCACTGGCCGTCGAACCCGCTCACGAAGGGCGCGTACACCTGTAACCAGCCCGGCTACTTCACGACCATCGCGGACAACGAGGGAAAACCGGTCGGCAACCTGTTCTTCGCGGGGGAACATACCAGCTCGTTCTACGAGTCGCAGGGCTACATGGAGGGCGGCGTGGTGTCAGGGCTGCATGCGGCGGCTGAAGTCCTGCAGGCGCTGTAGGGGCCGGACGCTCGGAGCGAACGATTCGCGGTCTCGAGGGGAATGTCATGATTGAGTCGCGCATTCTCTGGCCGCTCGGTCGCGTAGCTCTCTGCCTCCTTGCCATTTCGCTAAGCATCACGCCGGGCTTGGCCGCCGGTGATTCAGCGGGGGCCTGGACCGCCCTCGTCACGGGAGGCCACGTTGCACTCATTCGTCATGGCAACGCGCCCCCCGGCTATGGCGACCCGCCCGGCTTCAAGATCGACGACTGCACGACGCAACGGAACTTGGACGAACAAGGACGCGGAGAAGCCAGAGCACTTGGCGAGGCCTTCCGCCACCACGGCGTGCGTGTGGACCGGATCGTGTCGTCGCCTTGGTGCCGCTGCCTGGAAACTGCCCGCCTGATGGCCGTCGGCCCAGTTGAGAGCTCGTGGGCCCTTGTTCCGGATCGGGACCCGAGAAGCCCTGTACGCCTTCTGGAGTTGAGGGAAATGGTATCTGCGTGGCGCGGACCCGGCACCCTCGTGCTCGTCACTCACGCCTTGACCGTTCGGGCGCTGCTCGGTTTCCCGCCGATCCAAGGCGAGACTGTGGTACTCAAACCGGAGTCCGGAAGCGCGGCGGGCGGCGATCTTGTTGGTCTGATCGTCGCACCTGAATAGAGACGGACGACCTCGCGCTCGAGCGGCCGCGCTTCGCGCGGGGCTCACCGCAGGGTTGGACGCTGACAGGAGGCATGCATGCCTGAAGAGCAGAACAAAGCTCTCGTACGGCGCTTCTTCGAGTTGAGCATCACCAAATCATAGAGTAATGCACCGACGGACATTCCTCTGCGAGCTCATCGCCGTCCTCTTCACTTTGCCGCTCGGTGCCGAGGCCCAGCAAGGGGGAAAGTTCTATCGGATCGGTGTTCTCCACCTCACGCCAGACCTGTCGCGGATGGAGGCGTTCCGCCACGGACTGAGCGAGCTCGGCTATATCGAGGGACAGCACGTTGCCATTCTGGACCGATTGGCGGAGGGAAAGGTGGATCGCCTACACGAGCTGGTCGCCGAGTTAGTGCGTCTGAAGGTCGACGTCATCGTCACGGGCGGGGCGACGACGACCCATGCCGCGAAGCAGGCGACCGGCAGCATTCCCATCGTGATGGCGGCTGATGACAATCCCGTCGAGGATGGATTCATCGCCAGCCTAGGACGGCCCGGCAAGAACATCACTGGATTGACCACCCTCGCGCGCGAGTTGAACGGGAAGCGGTTGGCGTTGCTCAAGGAGACTGTGCCCAGAATCGCTCGGGTAGCGGTTCTCTCGAACCCAACCAACCTCTCTTCCGGGCCTGGCCTGAGCAGAACAAGAGAGGCGGCGCACTCCCTTGGTCTCCAGCTCGAAACATTTGAGGTTCGGGGGCCGGAGGAGTTCGACAGCACATTCTCCGCCATGGCCAAGGCGCGCGCCCAGGGATTGGTCCTCGCGCATCAGGACGCGCTCTTCCACGTCCACGCTCAACAGCTCGCGAGCCTGGCTCTCAAAAGCCGGTTGCCGACCGTCTTCTATGTGAAGGACTTCGCAGAGCAGGATGGGCTCATCTCGTACGCACCGGACTACCCAGACTTGTTCCGGCGGGCTGCCGTGTATGTCGACAAGATCCTAAAGGGCGTCAGGCCGGGTGACCTTCCCGTGGAACAACCGCAGAAGTTCGAGCTGATCGTCAACGCCAAGAGCGCCCACGCTCTTGGGCTCACCATCCCGTCGTCACTTCTGACGCGGGCAGATCTCATCATCCAATGAACGCCTGGAAACCCGCAGCGATGCTCGATGAGCAGCCGGTCGCCGAACTCGGCAGTGGCGCAGCCCGCTGGCTCGCATCCAGTCGCCGCGGCTGCTCACCGCAGCGTGTAGTTGGGCAAGATCGATGTGCCACGAGACCAGACGCGAGGATGAAAGACCATGGCGAACAATGAGCGCGCACGATGCCCCGTTCACGCCGACTTTGACCCACTCTCCACGGGATTCCTCGCCGATCCCTTCGCGGTGCTGAGATCGCTTCCCGGCGACACTCCGATCTTCTACGCGCCGTCGATCGACTACTACGTGGTCACACGATACGCGGACATCGAAGCGGTCTTTCTCGACCCCGAGACGTACTCCGCCGGCACCGCCCAGCTCCCGCTTACGCAGCTCGTGCCAGAGGCGGTGCAGATCCTCCTGGGGGGTGGTCACAAGCCCCAGCCATCGATGGTCAGCCTTGACCCCCCGGCCCACACGCGCCTCCGTTCGCCAACCGCGCGAGCGTTCACACCTCGGCGGGTTGCCCAAATGGAGCCAAAGATCCGACGCACGGTCGACCAGCTCCTGAACGCCGTCGACCCATTCGCGTCGTTCGACCTTGTGTCTGCCCTCGCCTTTCCGCTGCCCGCGACGATTATCTTCAGTTTCGTCGGCATCCCCGAGTGGGACTGGCCGCAATTGAAAGAGTGGTGTGGCCACCGCGCCGCGCTTGCGTGGGGACGACCCGCGCCCGAGGAACAGGTGCACCACGCCACGAACATGGCCGCGTATCGTGGCTACCTGCGCGAGCTCGTGGCAACGAAGGTCGCCGCGCGCGACGATGACTTCGCCAGCGCGTTACTGGCGATCCACGACGAGGATCCTGAGGCCCTGACGCACGAAGAGATCAGCTCGATCCTCTACTCGCTCACCTTCGCCGGCCACGAGACGTCGACCTACTTGATCGGCAACGTAGTACGACGGCTGCTCGAAGATCCTGCGCGATGGGATTCGGTTGTCGCCGACCCGAAGTTGATTCCTGGCGCGGTGCTCGAGACGCTCCGGTATGACCCGTCCGTCCCGGTCTGGCGGCGCGTCACGAAGCGGGCCGTGACCCTCGGCGGCGTGCACCTTCCTGAGGGGGCGAAGCTCTTTCTCTGGCTGGCGGCTTCGGGGCGCGACGCCTCCGTATTCCCGGAGCCAGAGAAGTTCGATCTCGAGCGGACGAACGCGACGAAGACACTCGCGTTTGGCAAAGGGATCCACTACTGCCTGGGCGCCGCCCTGGGCAAGCTCGAGGCGGAGATTGCCCTCGAGGGATTGACCCGGCGGTTTCCTCGCCTGCGGCTCGTCGAAAGGCAGCCACTCTCCTTCCACGCGAATATTTCCTTTCGAGGACCGCAAGCCCTTTGGGTGCACGTGGCGCCTTGACCTCTCGGGCAAGCTCGACGGCAGCCATCCATGTCGCCAGCCGTCCTCCTCCCAATGCCGGCGACGCCGGGCGGCTCCGTGCTGGACCCGAATCAACGACCATGAGCGCAGGTGTGAGACCGCGCAACTCGCAGAGCACGTTTCTCCACGAGGAGGTCAAGAAATGAAAGCTCAACCGTTTGTCGTAACCGCCAAGGACTACGCGCCTGCGTTGAACGTACTCGGTATCAGGCTGACCGTGCTGGCTTCAAACACGGCGACACAAGGCTACGAAATCACGCGGCAGCAAGGCGAGAAGGGAATGGGTCCGCCCCCGCACAGCCACAACTGGGACGAGTCGTTCTACATCGTCGCGGGGGAAGTGGAGTTCACCTGCGCCGGCAAGACCACGGTATGCCCACCCGGCACGCTTGTGCACGTGCCGGCCGGCACAGTTCATAGGTTTCGTTACCTCACCGACGGCTGCGACGTGCTCGAACTCACCGGCCAGGGCAGCAACGCCACACAGATGTTCACGGCCGTCAGCAGGGAGATTCCTCCGGGTCCCCCTGAGATTCCGAAGCTGCTAGAGGTATTGAAGCAGAACGGCGTGACCGTGCAACCTTGAGTTCCCCTGGCAAAACGTGACTCGAAGAAGAGCGGCCAAGGAGTAGAGGCACAGATGAACCCATGCTAGCGATCGTGCCTTATCAGCGGGTGTGGCCGGAGCAGTTCGCGACCCTCGGCCGAACCTTGCGCGAGTCGCTGGGAGACCTGGCACTTCGTATTGACCATATTGGGTCCACGTCGGTGCCTGGACTGCCCGCCAAGGACATCATCGACATCCAAGTCACCGCGCGAGCGTTGACACGGCCACTCGATGATGCGGTGGGCTGCGCCGGCTACGAACGCCTCGTACAGATCACGCGAGATCACGTGCCAACGGGAGGGCCAGCGGATTCCGAGCAGTGGAGCAAGTGGTTCTACAACCAGCGCGGAGCGGAACGGCGAGTGAATCTTCACGTGCGTGTGGCGGGGCGCGCGAACCAGCGCTATGCAGTGCTATTTCGCGATTACCTCCGGGTAGACTCGGCGGCTGCGTCAGCGTACGGGCAGGTCAAGGTGGCCTTGGCCAGGTATCACGGAGAAGACGTGGACGCGTACTATGCGATCAAAGATCCGGTGTGTGACATCCTGATGGCGGGCGCCGAGGCATGGGCGGCGACGGTAGGGTGGATGCCGGGACCGTCGGACCAGTGACGCCGCCCAACTAGCGGTTGCACCGAGCGCGCCGCCATCGATCTCGTTGGTTCCGTGGCTATCACGCCGATGAACCGAGCGGTCAGCATCGGCGCGGCGGGCAGATAGACGAGAAAGCGTTGAAGGCTCTCATTCGCGCCGCCGTGCCCCTGAACACGTTCTTCCGCTAGAGCTTGTAGAACCTCCGCGCGTTACCGCCCAGCACCTTCCGCTTCGCCTCGTCGCTGAGGTCGGCGCGGTCGGCGAGCTCCTTCACCGATTTGGGATAGCTGTGATCCCAGTGCGGGAAGTCGGACGCGTACATGATGCGCTCCTCTCCCACGTAGGCGAGAGCCTGGGGGAGGAGCGGCTCGTCGGCCTCGCAGGAGAAATAGATCGAGTGGCTGGCTACGGTCTCCGTGGGCGGCTTGGTCAGGAGCTTCGCCTCGACGTGGCCGCGCTTCTCGTACTCCTCGTCCATGCGCTGGAGAAAGTAGGGGATCCAACCCGCCCCCGCCTCGAGATAGGCGATCGAGAGCTCGGGGAAGCGCACGGGCACGCCGTCGAACATCATCGAGGTGATCTGGCGGAGCTGGGCGAACACGTGCGACACGGTATGGGCCTGGATGAATTTCGGGAAAGGCTCGTGCCCCACGTCGGTCATGTCTGTGCCCGCCGCGTGCACGGCGATGGGCACCTTGAGCCGCTGCGCGGTGGCGTAGATGGGATCGAAGCGTTGATGGCCGAGGAGGTAGTAGCTGTCGGCGGAGAGCATACCGCCCAGGAAGCCGAGCTCGCTCACGCAGCGCTCCAGCTCGCGCGCGGAGGCGGCGGGATCCTGCAGGGGCAGGAGCGCCACGCCGCGCAGGCGTGGGCTCTGGCTGGTCAGCTCCTTGTAGAGCATGGTGTTGTAGGCGCGGGCCAGCGCCACTGCCCACTCCGCGTCGCGCAGGAAGGGCAGGCCAAGACCCAGGGTGGGAAAGAGGACGGCCATGGCCATGCCGCCCGTGTCGAGCGCCTCCGTCCACGACTTGCCGTCGCCCGCCCAGTTGCCCTTGGTTCCCATGAGCCGCCGGTCCCATCCGTCCTGCGGAGGGAACGGCGTCAGGAGCGGTCGCTTGCGGTACGGCTCCTCGAGATGGCGGGCGATCTGCTCCCACGTCTCGGTCACGTGGCCGTCGGCGTCGATGATCTCGAAGCTCATGGTGGTCTCCTTCGGCTCAGAGGCGCCGGCGTCCCTCGATGAGAGCCCGCGCCCGGGCGCGGGCCTCGGCGGGAAGCGTGTGGCGACGCGGATACCCGCCGAGAGGGCGAGTGGCGTCGATGGCCATCTTGGCCGTGGTGCCCGCGCGGGTGGACGGATCGAGGATGGCCCCCATCATGTTGGGCACGATGAACACGTCGCGATCCGCCTGCATGCGCGTGGCCACCGCCCACAGCACTTCCTCCTCGTCGAACACGTCCACGTCGTCGTCGACCACCACCACGAGCTTGAGGGCAAGATCCTCACCGAAAGCGGTCATGGCCGCGTTCCTCGCCTGCCCTTCCGCGGAGGGTTTCATGGAGACGTAGCAGTGGAGGCGGCACGTCCCCGAGTGCGGATAGGACACTGCGCGGACGCTCGGATAGGAGCCGCGCAGCACCTTGAGCATGCGCGCTTCCTGCGGCACGGCAAGGAGCTGGGTGTGCTCGGCGGAGATGCCGCCCACGATGTCTTGATAGAGAGCATCGCGCCGGTGGCTGATGGCGGTTACCTCGATCACGTGTTGCGTCGACCGCTCGGAGGCGTAGCCGGTGAACTCGGCGAACGGGCCCTCCGGCTCGCGCGTGCCGGAGAGGATCCGGCCCTCCAGCACGAACTCCGCCTCGGCGGGCGATTCCACGGGCACGCTCAGCCCGGGCACGATCTCGAGAGGCTCCCCGAGGAAGCCGCCCGCCACCTCGTACTCGTCGGCGTCGATCGGCCCTTTCCAGAGCCCGCTCCCGAAATGGAAGAGCGGATGCGCGCCGATCACCACCGCTACGGCCAGCGCCTCGCCCCGCTCCTCCGCCCGCCGCTGATAGTCCCAGAGATGCCGGCGGCTGTGCAGGCTCGTGCCCACGCGGTTACGCCCGCGCAGTTCCATGCGGTGGAAGCTCGCGTTGCGCACGCCGGTGTCGGGGTCCTTGGCCACTACGATGCCGTTGGTGATGTAGGGGCCCGCGTCTTCCGTGAAGTGATCGATGATGGGCAGCTCGCCAAGGTCGACCTCGACGCCCGTCTTCACCACCTCGCGCACCGGCCCACTCTGGCGCAGGAGGGGAGCGAGGCGCCGCTCGCCGCGCCGCATCCACTCGTCGTGCAGGCTCTCGAGCGGCACGCCGAGGGCGCGCGCATAGCGCCGGCGATGGCCGAACACGTTGGTCACCACGGGGAAGCGGGACCCTCGCACCTTCTCGAACCACAGCACGGGATGCTCGCCACGGCGCTCCAGCTCCAGCACGAGGGCGGTGATATCGTGCCCCGGCTCGATCTCGCCAGGGATGCGCCAGATTTCTTCCGGCGATTTCGACTCGAGCTCTTGGAGGAAGGCGCGCAGGTTCATTCGTCGGGTCCGTCCCACAGCGTGAGCATGGTGCCAACCCCCTTGGCCTCGGCCTGCGCGTGGATCCACGCGCCGAGGACGATATCACTGATGGCGAACCCTCGATGCCAGAAGATGATGCGCTCGTTCGCACTCGTGCGAGCCGTGCGTGCGCTGTGCACGATCTCGCCGATCTCCGCGTGGACGTGCTCACGCCGGAGGGCTCCGCTCGCGATGAGCGGATAGAGCTGGCCACCCAGCTGGCACTGCGCCCAGTCGTCCACCACGAGCTTGTCGGCGCGGAAGGGCAGCGCGGGATCGACAGCCATGACCCAGCCGTAGGTGACGAGGAGCGCGCCAGGAGCGAGCCACGCATCGTGCACGAGCACTTCGGGGCGCTCGAGCCGCGTCGCCTCCACCACGATGTCGGCGCCGCGCACCGCCTCCTCCGCGCTCTCTACGGCACGGGCCTCCAGGCCCAAGCTTTGGCGCACCTCCGCGGCGAACCGCTCGCGGCTCTCGCGCCGCTTGCTGGTGATGCGCACCTCGCGGAGCGGAAAGAGCGAGGCGAGCGCGGTGAGGTTGCCCATGGCGCTCCCGCGCGCGCCCAGATGCGCGACCACCGACGAGTCGGGGCGCGCGAGATACTTGGCGCCGATACCCGTGACGGCGCCCGTGCGGAGCCAGGTCAGCACGGTGGCGTCCATGAGACATCGGGGCACGCCCGTGGCGGGATCGTACAGCGTGAGCATCGCCACCTCGGACGGCAGGCCCACACGGTAGTTGTCTACGTAGTCGCCGACGACCTTCACCCCTGCCGCTCCCACCGGCGCCACGAATCCCGGCAGCACGTTGAAGTGCCCGTTGAACCTGTCGTCCAGGTGGATGTGGCTCTTCGGCGGCAGTACCACTTCCCCCGCTCCGTGCGCCTTCAGTCCTGCCTCTACGACGTCGAGCAGCGTCGGCGTTGGAGGAAGCAGCGCCTGCACCTCGCCGCGATTCAAGAACCTGAAAGCTACTTTGGCCATAGGTGCGTGGCGGTTTCACGGGCGGGGCGCGAGGGCGGCATGCCCTCCCGGGACCACCCTGAGTCGCACTCGTTCGTGCAGTCTCTGGCCCGCCACGAGATAGTCGTTTGCGGCTTCGACGGCACCCAGAAAATAGGGGTCCCGGGAGAGCACGCCGCCCCCACACCCCGCCCTCTCC
>Ga0306926_10002091_pt1 | contig 20202 bp, 21 predicted proteins | sample flu12Cox44000178_FD_203759 | JGI IMG/M metagenome (GOLD analysis project Ga0306926, IMG submission 203759) | Lab enrichment of tropical soil microbial communities from Luquillo Experimental Forest, Puerto Rico - flux8day.12C.oxic.44.000.178 (v2)... | ecosystem: Environmental > Terrestrial >...
AGGATCCGAAATGCTTTCATGGTGGCCCTTTCGCGGCGGCTCGGGGGGGGTGCGATGCGGTGACATGAGTCTAACGAGCCGGAGAGCCGCAAGTCACGTAAAAGCCACATGCGGGCACGGAAAACACACCATTACGGCCAGGGCCGGACCGCTCCCCTCTCAGACAGGCCGCGGCGCAGCCTGGCAGCGGCGTTCGGCGCTCAGGACGCCGTGCCCAGCCGCCGCGTCACCGCGCGCTCGAACTCACCGTAAGTGCGTGCCCCGATGAAGCAGTTGCGCACCACCCCGTCGCGGTCGATCACCAGGCTCAGGGGCCGGCCCGGGATGTCGAGCCAGTCGATGCGCGGCGCGTAGGCGTTGAGCGTCCCGAGCGGATGTTGCGCCGCGAAGGCGCGGAGGTGGTCGCGCTCCTCGGTCGACAGCGTCACGACCACCAACCCGCGTGCGGCATAAGCCCGCTGCAGACGATCGATCGCCGGTAGCTCGCCACGGCATGGCCCGCACCAGGTCGCCCACAGGTTGAGCACCACGACCTTGCCGCGCAGGTCACTGAGGCGACGCGGCGTGTCGGTCGAGACCTCGCGGAATTCGGCCTCAGCCGCCGGGTGATTGACGATGCTCTCGACGTAACGCACCTGGTCGAGCACTGGGCGCATCGGCCCCATCACGGCGCACAGCCCGGCCGCCCACACTCCCGCGAGCGCGAGCAGCGCGACCGCGGCGACTCGCGCCGGCCAGCGTGCCGGCACGAGGAACGAGCGACGCCAGCCGAGGCGCAGGATCGCAAGCAGCGTGGCCAGGAGCAGCGCCGCGAGCCCCGGCGCCCCCCAGTTGGCGAGGAGCGGGAGCAGGCGCTCGATCTGACCTTGCATGCGGCACCTCCGCAGTGATGGGGGTGCTACGGGTGAGGCGCGGAGAAGGTTGCGGGATCAGCGGCTCCGAGGCTTCGGGGCGAGGACGATCTCCCTAGAACGCCTCCCCCACGCCGAAGTACACGAGGTTCCCGTTCGTGCCCCAGGCGTAGTCGAAGCGCATGTGCATCGGGAACTGCCGGGTCAGCTTGAAGCGCAGCCCCAGGCCGCCGGCGGGAAGGGCCTTCGACTCGGAGAGGTTGCCGACGCTCGACGCCACGTTGCCGAAGCCGAAGAACGCCGTGGCACCGAGCCGTCCTTCGGTATGAAAACGGGCTTCGGCCTGGGCGGTGGTCATGACGTGGTCGCGGTAGCGGCCCTGGGTGTAGCCGCGCAGGGCGTACAGCCCGCCGCCGATGGTGGGCAACATGTAGAAGGGCGCGTCGCCGGTGGCCGCGGCCGTGGTCAGGTTGGTGGCGAGAATGAGCTGCTCGCCACGCAGCCTCTTGTACCACGACCAGCCGCCCAGGTAGCGCTGGAAGTCGCGTGAGCCGCCAAAGGCGGTGCTGAAGAGCCAGAACTTGAGCTTCGCGACCGAGCCCCGGCTCGGCCAGTAATCGTCATCGCGGGTGTCGAACTCGCCCTGGATCCCCGGGGCGACCAGCTCGGTGGTCGCCAGGCCGGCCGGCGGAGTCAGCCCGGCGGGCGGCGCCCTGCGCAGGTCGACGCCGGTCTGCATCCACATCAGCGCCACTCCGGCGTAGATCGAGTGCGCGACGTGGCTCAGCGCCGAGCCTACAGCCGCGTCGATGCTCTGCTCGAGCGGCACCGAGAGGCCGGCGCTGCCCGCGTCCTCGCCGATGCCGTAGAAGTCGTAGCGGACATCCATGTGGCTGTAGAGACCGCGCAGGCGCCAGGTGTCATGACGCAGCCTCGCCATCTCCATGGCCACCAGCCCCCAGCTCTTGTTTTCGGTGTAGAAGCCACCCACAGCGCCGGTCGATGGCTTGATCGAGGGATCGGGATCGAAGCGGTGGATCGCTCCGACCAGCATGAACAGCCCCCACCCCACCTGGGTGTTCTTGAACGGGACCGGCGCCACGAGCGGGGTGATGCGGCTCGCGCCACTCTCCCCGACCTCCGGACTCTGTTCGTCCGTGGGATCGATGGTGGGCGGGGTCGCGGCGCTGGGATCCACCGCGATTGAGCGTGGGCCTTCCTCCGCCATCGCCGGGACAAAGCCGAGCACCAGTGCCACCATCGCCGTCACCACGGGACGGCGCGCGTTGCCGCGTGCCCGGAACGCCGCCGTCCAGCCCATGGCGACAGTCTCGCATGAAATCGACCCGGCGTCCCGGCCCGTCGCCCGTTCTCACGCCGGCGCTCCCGCGAGCGCCGGCGCCACGGCCGCCCCACGCGCCGCCGGCGTCGCTGGCACCGTCCCGCCGGCCGGCGGCTCGAGGCGCGGCGCGATCAGCTTGTAGACCACCGGTGTCACGATGCGCGCCAGCAGCGTGCTCGACACCAGTCCGCCGATGATCACCCACGCCAGCGGGGCGTACATCGCGCTGCCCTGGATCGCGATCGGCAGCAGGCCCCCGATCGCGGTGAGGCTGGTGAGCACGATCGGCAGGAACCGCACCTCGCCGGCGCGGCGGATTGCGCGTTCAAGGTCCATGCCGCCGGCCTGCAGTTGGTTGGTGAGGTCGACCAGCAGGATCGAGGTCTTGATCTCGATGCCGATCAGCGCCACGAAACCGATGGTCGCCGTGAACGACAGGGTGTGACCGGTCAGGAACAACGCCAGGATCCCGCCCGCGATGCCGAGCGGAATGACCGATGCCACGATCATGGTGGAGCGGAAGGTGCGGAACTCGAGCACCAGGATGGCGAGGATCCCGAACACCGCGACCAGGATCGCCCCGCCGATGCCACCGAAACTCTCCTCCCGGCTCTCGATCTCGCCGGTCGGCACGACCCGGTACCCGGCCGGCAGCGCGATCGCGCTGATCCGTGCCAGGGCGTCGCGGGTCACGCGGTCGGTGATGAAGCCGGTGCGCACCCCGGCGGTCACGGTGACCGCGCGGGTCCGATCGTAGCGCTGCATCTGGGGCACCGCGCGCTCGAATCGCACGTCGGCGAGCTGGGCGAGCGGGGTGAGCCGGCCGCTGGCCGAGCTGACGTAGAGGCGGTCGAGATCGTCGGGGCTCGGGCGTCCGGCGCCGGCGAGCTTCACCACGACCGGACGCTCCTCCCCGTTCTCCTCGCGCAGCCGCCCGGCGTCGAGGCCGGCGAGCCCGAGCCGCACGGTGCGGTCGATCTCGGCAATCGGCACGCCCAGCAGCCCGGCCTTGGAGCGGTCGATCGCGACCCGCAGATCGGTGCGGGAGAGGCGCAGGGGATCGTTGACGTACTGGGTGCCGGGGGTGGCGGCCAGCGCGGCCGCCATGCGCCCCGACAGGACGTGCAGCGTGTCGAGCGAGGGCCCCTCGAGGCGCATCGCGATCGGCGCGTCGAGCAGCGGCCCGTTCTCGAACTCGCGCAGGGCCAGCTCGGCGCCCGGATAGCGGGCCAGCTCGGCGCGCAGCGAATCGAGCATCGCCGGGGTTCGATGCTGATCGTAGTGATCGAGCAGCACGAACAACTGCCCGGCGCGCGGGTCGTCGATACGCGGATAGACGTTGTAGTACACCTCGGGGTTGTCGTGCCCGACCGAGGTGTAGACGGTGCGGATCCCGGGCCGTCCCAGCAGCAGCCGCTCCGCGAAGCGCGCCGCCGAGTCGGTCACCGCGATGCTGGCCCCCTGAGGCGCCGTGATGTCGATGTGGAATTGCGGCGTCTCCGCCTTGGGGAACAGCGAGAACCCGACCGCCGGCACCAGCGCAAACGACAGCACGACGGTCGCCAGCGCGATCACGAGCGTGCGCCCCGGCCGGCGCAGGGCACGGTCGAGGAGTGGCGCATAGGTGGCGTGGATGCCGCGATCGAAGGCGCGCAGCACCCGATTGCCCTCCTCGCGCGCCTGGCGCGGCAGCAGCAGGCTGGCGAGCCACGGGATGATGGTGAGCGAGACGAACAGCGACGCCAGCACCGTGTAGAGCACCGCGATCGGCAGCGAGCGGATGAACTTGCCGGGGCCTCCGGGCAGGAACAGCAGGGGCAGGAACGCGAACAGCAGCGTGGCCGTGGCGCCCAGCACCGCGACCCAGATCTGGCGGGTGGCGAGGATCGCCGCCTCGCGCCGGCCATGGCCGGCGCGGCGGAAGCGGGTGATGTTTTCGACCACCACGATCGAGTCGTCGACCAGCAGCCCGAGCGCGATGACCATGCCGACGATGGTCATCTGGTTGAGCGTGAAACCGGTGGCGTTGAGCGCGGTGAGGCCGATCGCGAGCGAAAGCGGAATGGAGATCATCACCACCAGGGCGGCGGGCAGGCCCAGCGGCAGCAGGGTCAGCAACACCAGGGCGATGGCGATGAGGAAGTCCTCGCCCAGCCGGTCGAGCCGGTTCGACACGTTCCGGGCCTGGTCGAAGCCACGCACCAGCCGGATGTCGCGCGGCAGGTCGCGCTCGAACGGGTCGAGCTCACGGTCGATGCGGTCGCGCACCGCCTGGACCGTGGTGCCCTTCTGCTGGTTGGCGGTCACGAACACCGCGCGCTGGCCGTTGAACCGGGCGCGGTAGGTCGAATCGGCGTAGCCCCACGACACGTTCGCGACGTCGCCGACCCGCACCGTGCGGCCGTCGGCGGCGCGGATCACGGTGGCGCGGATCTGCTCGAGCCGGTCGTAGCCGCCCGAGGCGCGCACGCTGAACATGCGCCGCCCGCCCTCGACCGTGCCGGCCGGGAGGTCGGAGCTCTCGCTGCCGATCGCCCCCAGCACCAGCCCCAGCGGCAGCTTGAGCTCGGCGAGGCGCCCGAGGTCGAGCTCGACGTGCGCCTCGCGAGCCGGGGCACCCCAGCGCTCGGCACGCCGCACGCCCGGCACGGTCGAGATGCGGTCCGACAGCGCCTCGGCCAGCGAATCGAGGGTGCGGTACGGAGCGTGCTCGGAGACCAGCCCGACCTCGACGATGTTGACGTTCAGCGTCGTGGCGCGCTCGATGTCGAGCCGCGTGAGCTCGGCCGGCAGCTCGGGCCGCTCGGCGTTGACCTCGCGCACCACCTCGTCGTACTTGCGGTCGGGGTTCTCGCCCGACTCGAACTCGACCCAGATGCTGGCGACGCCGTCCTTGATGCGGCTGTCGATCTTCTTGATCCGCTCGAGGCGGTGGAGGCGATCCTCGAGCCTCTTGACCACCGTGCGCTCGAGGTCGGTGGGGCTCGCGCCGGGATCGACGGCGGTCACGGTGTAGCCCGGGAAGTCGACGGGCGGATCCTCGAAGCGCGGGATCGCGGTCCACGCCACGGCGCCCAGCCCGACCAGCATCGCGAACAGCAGCACGGTGAACTGCCAGTGCCGGACCGAGAACTCGGTGAGCTTCATGGCTTCACCTCCACGATCGAGTCGCTCGCGAGGTAGGCCGCGCCCTCCGTGATCACGGCCCGCGCCCCATCGAGCCCGGCGGCGATGGCGGTGCGCTCCCCGTCGAGGAACGCGATCGTCACCGCGCGTCGCTCGACGTGGCGGCCGTCGGCGGCCAGCGTGTACACGGTGCCGTGCGTGCCGTCGGCCTCGAGCACCGCGGCGTTGGGCACCAGGGTCACGGCGACCGCGCCGGCGGGGCGGATCGCGATCGTGCCGACCAGCCCGCTCGCCAGTCCAGCGGCGCCGTTGAGCGCGACCTCGACACGGTAGGTGCCGGTCTGGGGATCGGCCGCGGCGCCGATCTCGGTGACGCGGCCCTCGAACTCGCGCCCCGGCAGCGCGTCGAAGCGCGCGGTCGCGGGGTCGCCGCGGCGCACCCGCACCACCTGGCGGTCGGCGAGGCCGGCGCGCATCACCTGGCCGCGCGCCTCGCTGCCCAACACCAGGGCCGCCACGCCGGGTTGCACCAGCTCGCCGCTCTCGATACTGCGCCGCAGGATCACGCCGCTCGCCGGCGCTATGATGATCGCGTGCTGGCGGTTGAAGGCCGCGGTCTCGAGGTCGGCGCGCGCCACGTCGCGCCCGGTCTCGGCGTCCTCAAGCTGGGCCAGCGACGCGACGCTGTCGGCGTAGAGCCGCCGCATCCGCACCAGGTCGCGCTCGGCCTTGTCGGCGGCGCTCTGCGCCCGCGCCACTGCGGGGTCGATCTCGCCCAGGTCGAGGGTCGCCAAGGTCTGGCCGGCCCGCACCGGCTGGCCCTCGTCGACCAGCACGCGAGCCACCACCCCGCCGACCTTGAAGCCGAGGGTGATCTCTTCTTTGGCTCCGAGCGTCCCGGCGGCGGTAATGGGAAGCGCGACCCGCTCGACCGCGAGCGGCGCCACCCGCACCGGAACCCGACGATCCGGAGCGCGGTCGGCCGCCTCGATCCGGGTGCAGCCGGCGGCCGCAAGCGAGAGCAGGACCATCAACGCGACGCGATTCATGAGTGGGCTCCTTTCAGCCTGGTCGGGACGCGCAGCGCCGCGACCGGTTGAAACATCGATAGATCGCCTAACAGTGTTAGGCTCAGAGGCGAAAAAAACCGGCTGATTCACGACCTTCCAGCGGATTCGCGGAGCAGGCCCCGCAGATGAGTGTCCATCGACAACTCCGCGGTCTCGCGCAGATCACGCCACGGCACCCAGCTGTCATGATTCTTGACGATGCGCAGCGAGATCAGCCCGTGCACGTTGCTCCACAGGATCTGGGCGAGCTGGTCCGCGTCGCGGATCTCGGGGCGCAGGCGCCCGCTGTCGATCGCCTCCTGGCAGGCGAGACGCAGGAACGCATAGGCGTCGTGCTCGGGATTCCCCTGCGTTTCCTGCAGGTATTCGGGCGTGAGCTCAGGCTGAGGCATGACGGTCATGAACATGAAGCGGTATTGGCTCGGGTGCTTCTCGGCAAACTCGAGGTAGGCCCGACCCACTCCCTTGATGCGCTCGATCGGGTCGGCCGACAGGGCCAGGCCGCGGAAGTGGTGGGCCAGCTCGCGGAAGTCGGACTGGCACAGCTCGGTGAGCAGTGCCTGCTTGTTCTCGAAATGATGGTAGATCGCGGTCGGCGTGTACTCGATCCGCTCCGCGATGGCCCGCATCGTCACCGCGTCGTAGCCGTCTTCCGCGAACATCTCCCGGGCCGCGCCGAGGATCTTGTCGCGCGTTTCGAGCCGTTCCCGGCCGCGGCGTTCCCTTGTGCCCATTGGGACCCCTCCTCTTCACTGACCATCGTTACTATACCTAACTATGTTATAATCGTCAACCGTTGAGATGGGCTTTAGCTGGAAGCGGTTCGGGGTCTCTGGCGGGCAGGTCGAAATCGGCCAAACTGTTGTCGCAAGCCAAATAACCGAATCTTCTCGGCCTCGGTGCCGAGCCCTGCGCCCGGCGCTACTCGACCTTCACCGCTCCCGGGGCGGGGCCGTGGAAGCGCTGGAACACCGCCGGATCGTGCCCCGGCACGATGAGGCGCGGCGCCGAGGCGATGTGCTTCATCCGATCCTGGGCCGCCAGGTTCGACTTCTCATCGAGCGTCTGCGCGATCGGGACGTGCTTGTCGAGGTTCTCGTAGAGGTAGACGTTGTCCGACGCGACCACGACCGTGCCCTTCGCGGTGCGAACCCCGACGTACTGCGAGGCGTAGGTGTGCTTGCCGCCGGTGTACGCGGTGATGCCGGGCAGGATCTCCTTCGCGTCGCCTTCGACCAGCTTCACGCGCCCCGCCCGGTTGAGCGTCGCCAGCATCGCGGCGTCCAGCGTGTCGATCGCGGCGTGCAGCGGGGTCCCGTCGGCGCCGACGTAGTACTCGTATTCCGCGCGCTGGATCCACAGCCGCGCGTTGGGGAACAGGTCGGCTCCGTCGACGTGGTCCCAATGGACGTGGGAAACGATCACGTCGGTAATGGAATCCGCGGGGATGCCAAAGCGCTGCACCACGTCCGACGGGCGAACGTATCCGGCCGGCTTCCACGAGTCGATGAACTTCTGCCGGTAGAAGCCGGCGTCCACCAGAACCCGGCGACCGGCCGGGCCCTCGAGCAGCCAGAACATCATCGCGATGTCCGACTTGCGGGTGCTGTCCGCACCGGCCACCAGGGCGCGAACCGGGAACCCCGGGATCGTCGTGTAGCGGAGGGCGTACACCTGCCACGCCGGCGCACCGGTTGCGGCGATCGCCCTGCCGCCGGCGAGCGCAACCAGGCAGGCGCATGCTAACGCCGCGGCCAGGGCAAGCCGCTGAACCGTGCCCCTGGGATGAGAACATCCAACCGCGTGCGCCGCCATGGCGGAAAGATGGCATGCGGGCCGCCGCGCGTCCATCCGATCCGTGATGGGCGGGAAGGCTCGGCTGCGAACCAGGTGGTCCGACCGGGCCTCTACGGCGCGCACGACCCCCTTGCGCCCGCCCCACGACGGGAGAAGAATCCCTGTCGGTCGCGTACATCCATTCCCCCGTGCGAGGGAGGGCAGGAGTCATGAAGGACCAGGTGCTGTGCGTGGACTACTTCGTTGTTCAGGCGGATGATCGGCCGGGAATCGGCGCCGATCTCGGCAAGCGCCTCGCGAAGGAGGGCGTCAATCTCCTCGCGGTGCTGGCGTTCCCGTCCTCGGCCGGGAAGACGCAGGTGGATCTCGTTCCCGAGAATCCCGAGGCCTTCACGAAGGCGGCGCGCAAGCTCGGGCTCCAGACCACCGGACCCAAGCTGGCGTTTCTCATCCATGGGACGGACAAGCCCGGCGCGATGGCCGAGATCCTCGATCGCCTCGGCGGCAGGAACATCAACGTGCGCGCGGTGTGCGGGGTGGCGGGCGGCGGCAACCGTTACGGGGCGATCCTGTGGGTCGCGCCCGCCGACGTCGAGGCGGCGACGCGAGCCCTCGGCGCGCAGGTGGCGGCCCACCATCACGTGTGAGCGTCGCTCGCGGTGGAGCGGGCATGACTCGGCCCGGCCCCCCTCGGGGGCCGGGCCGCGTGCATGGGTGCAAACGGTCGGCCGACCGACTACTTGACGCTGGTGCTGTTGCCGCCGATCCCCCAGCCGAGGTGCGCGCTCACGATGAAGTACGAAAGCGTCGCGTTGTCGCCGCTGGCGGTCTTGAAGTCGCTGCTCGGGGTGATCCAGTGGTACATGCCATCGATCCCGAAGGAGGTCTTGCCGTTCTTGAGCAGCTTGTTCCAGCCCAGCCCGGCGTTGAAGCCGAACTTGGTCTTGGTGCTCTCCCCTGGCTGGTCCGAGTTGACGCTGTAGGCGCCCAGGCCGCCTTTGGCGTACGGGTACTGCTCCTTGCTCTTCATCCCCAGCATCCAATAGCCCTCGGCGGTGTACTGCCAGATCGAAGGCTGGACGTCGACCGTCGCAGGCGCCGTCCCGATGGTTTTCTTACCGAGACCGTTGTAGTTAACGTCCGCGCCCAGCGCGAACTTCTCGTTCAGCGTGCGGCCGTAGCCGGCCCCGGCGAGCCAGCCGGTGTTCGCGCCGTCCGATAGGTCGCCGCTCGGGAACGCCGCGCCACCGTTGGCCGCGATCCACTGTGACCCATACGCGTACGCGCTGGAGGCAGCGAGCAACAGCACGGTCGTGAGGGCCGTGATGGTCCTTTTCATGTCCTCCTCCTTTGTGGCGAAACGATCCGGGCGGGCCGAAGCCGAATCCTCGATCGCATGGCAGGAGGTGCTCATCTCCGCAGCCCCGGATGGGCCGGCGGCTCCGGTGCCCCGGATCAGGTAATGCATCCGTCTCGGGCCTACGGGATGTCTACCCGAGGCCGGGTGAGCAACTACACCGGATGCCGCGGCAGCGCAAGCCAGCCGCACGCCCCAGGCGTGGGGTTCAGGGGCTTACGCGTGAGAGAGCAAGCGATTCACCGGCTGTCAAGTTGTTGCAAGGCCGGGGAGCCGGTGGAGTGAATCGCGGGCGGCGACGCGCGCCAGGAACACGCTGGCCGGATCGCGCGCCAGCCCACCGGCATGATGGATCGGGAACGTTCTAGCGCACCCGCAGCCAGAAGAGATAGAGCGTCAGACCCACGGCCGCGCTCAGCGCCAGGGCGATGAGGATCGCCCCGCCGCGAAGGACGGTTCCCCCGGAAGGCTCGATGGGCCGGGGCGTCGCTCCCGGGCCGGCTGGCGGGACGATCGCCTGGCCGCCGGCGGGAGCCGGCCCCGGCGTCGCGGCCGGCGCGCCCGAGCCCGCGAGGAGCTTCAAGTCCGGGGCGCCGACCTGGAACCACAGCTTGAACTGCCGCTTCCTCGCGGCTGGATCGCTCGTGCTCGCGGCCTGCACGGCCTGCTCGAAGACCCGCCGCGCGTCGGGAGGCATCGCGAGCTCGTTGTCATACGTCACACCGTTCACGATGATCTTCTTCCGGACGACGACCCGGGGCTTGAGCGACAGCCCCGGGCTCTGCATCGCGTCGGGAATGCCGTCCCCGTCGTGGTCGGCCAGCTCCGGCACTTCGGCCAGAGCCTGCTCGTACATCTGCCGCGCTTCCGGAGGCATCGCCTCGAGGCTGTCGTAGACGACGCCGTTCACCGTGAACTTGATGCCCATGGGTTCCCCGCCGCTAGAGCTTGAACGACATTCCCGCGCGCAGGGAGAACTGGCTCACGTCCGAGACGATCCCGTACCACATCTCCGCGTTGAAGTTGGCGCGAGGACCGGCGGGGGTCGTGATGCCGCCTCCCAGATCGACGCCGAACTTGGTCTGGGAATCGCTCGCCGTCACGGCCGGGAACCCGCCCTGGGGCGGAATCACGACCTGCTCTCCGACGAAGTGCAGCGCCATCCCGGCGCCCGCGAACGGCCGGATCGGCGAGTTCCTGAGGTCGAAGAAGTACTTGCCGCGCGCGCCGACCGCGACATCGTGGACCTTCGCCTCGACGCCGAACTCGGACTGGGACCAGCCCCAGTAGTCGACGCGCGGCTCGAGGCCGATGTTGGGCGTGATCATGCCCAGGTCGGCGAACGCGCCGATGCTGAACGTGCCATCCAGGTTCTCGGGGCTCACGTAGCCCACCGCCACGCCGAGCCCTTTGAGCCCGAAGTCGGACCGGGACGCGGATCTCGACTCGAACCCGGTCGAGGACTTGGTCGAGGACTTGGTCGAAGATTTGGAGGCCTTGGACGAGGACTTCGTCGTGGTCGTGGCCGCGGCTGCCGTGGCCATCGTGGCGATGAGCACGAGCGAGCCGAGCAGGATTCTGCGCTTCATATTTCCCTCCGCAAGTGAGACGGGGGCCGGCGCGTCGTTGCGGCACGGCCTGCCGCTCGGGTCGTTATCGGCCATCGCACGCGCGTTCTTCAGCATGCAGGGGCTCGAGACGTCGGCTCTCCTTAGGGACGCTGCTCAGAGGAGCGCTTGCTCATGCCGCTCCGTATCGCCTATTTTCGCGCGGGCGCACGTGTGCTCCACCGATTGGAGGCATGCTCATGAGGAGAGTCCTGGTTGCCTCGCTGGTCATCGCGATGGGCGTTGCATCGTCACGCAGCGCGCGCGCCGACAAGGCCATCGGTGCTGTATTCGGCTACCCGGGGAGCGCGGGGGTTTCCTTTCGAACCGGCCCTATACCGATCAACGCCGCGTGGAGCTCGGATTTCTTCCACTTCACGCTCGACAAATGGATGATGAAGAAGAAGATGAAGGAGGATAAGGAGGCACGCCTGGCCTGGTACCTCGGCCCGGGCGTGGACATGGGCATCCCCCTCGAGGACACGCACGACTTCTTCCTCGCCGGACGGGTCCCGATCGGTCTGCAATTCATGCTGTCGCCCAAGCTCGAGACCTTCGGCGAAATCGCCCCCGGCCTTCAGCTCCTCGACACGACCGACTTCTACTGGGCGTCGAGCGTGGGAATCCGTTTCGTGCTCGGTCAGTGACCCCGGCCGGGGCCCGGCAGGCGGTGGACGCCCGCACGGGGGACCGTGCGGGCGTGTCGTGCGTTTCCGAAGTGGACCGGCTCACCGGGCGGCCAGGCGCGCCTGAATGACCTTTCGGTCCACGCCGCGGAGGACGAGCCGCATGAAATCGAACACCGGCCGGTGCTCGAAGTACGCGCCGTGGGCCCCGCCCTCCTGCCCTTCGAACAGCGGCGAGCAATCGTACTGCCACACGTTGTCGGGCTTGGGCACATCCGGATCGAGACCGCTCCGGCCCAGCCGGCGTTTGCCGAAGTGCTTGAGCCCGGCCGAGAGCCCGAGGATCTCGTCCAGTCCACTGAACAGCACCGTGACGCGGTAGGTCAGATTGGCGATCGCGTCACCATCGGAGCGGTCGACGTTCTCCCCGCTCTTGAACAGATCGTTGTCGACATCGGCCGCGACCATCAGGAGCTGGTTGAGGAGGCTGACGAGGAGCGGCTGGTTCTTCCGTGTCCAGACCACCTGCATGGCCTTCTCGAGCACGTAGTTTCCCATGCTGTGGGCGATCAGCGAGGTCTTGGCCTTGCAGGCTAGGGCCGGATCCCGCGCCGCATCCTGCTGGCGATCCGCGAGCCAGTCGTAGAGGTCTTCGAGGAGCCCGGCCAGGGCCGGCGCGCTCGCCGCGGCCTCGCTGCGGTCGGGCAGGTAGTCCGCGGGGCTCCCCTTCGACGGCCAGGTGAAGAGCACGCAGCTTCCGAGCGACTGGTCGCCGGAGAACAATCCGTTGACGATGCGCTGGTACACGCGCGCGGCCTCGCCCCACGTGGTGTTGTACCCGTGGACGAACAGCGTCACGTGTTTCTGGTCTTCGTGATGTCGAGCCTCGAGGACCGGGAATTGGTCCGCTGCCGCGGCCAGCAGCGTGCGAAAGGCCGTGGCGGATTGCCTCTGCCAGACCCCGAAGTCGTCCACGGCCGGCGAATCGGTGGTCCAGTAACTGAGGCGCCCGAGGGACGTGCCGAGTCCATCCCTGGTCAGATTGCGATTGGAGATCATCCAGAATCGCGGCATGTCGTGCCCTGGATAGGTTGTGGATCGCGGGCCGGGGCGCACCCGGCCCGCGCGCGAACGGGCGGGCGACCGCGGCTACTGCCTCACGCTTCGCGGCGGCAGCGTGACGACCTTCACGTTCGCCAGCGTTCTGCTCTTCATCATCGAGTGCGCGGCCCCGGTGGCCCGGGCGTAGGAATGGAAGACGCCGAGCACGATCCGGTATTTCCCATCCCCCGGCGCGGTCGGGGACACGACCCATGCCTCGAGTCCGGTCAGCGACTGAAGCCGCTGGCGTTGATCGAGGGCGGCCTGTACGTCGAGACTGCCACCGACGTCGAGCGTGTACGGGCCCCTGGGGATGGGGGCCGATGCCTCCGGGGCCCGTGCGCTCGGGGCGACCGGGACGGTCGAGTCCGCGGTCGCGGCGACGCTGAAGGTCCGGGCGCCATGCTGGCGCGCGCTCCCGATCGCGTGGAGACCGATCGCGACCGCCGTGATCGCGCCCACCGCGACCAGCGATGCGGTCGTGATCAGCCGCAGGTCCCCGGCCCGCAGTTCGCGCCAGCGCAGACGGCCACGGGTCTGCAGTGGCGGGATGGGCCGGGACAACTCACCCGGCTCGCCGGCTTCGCCCAGCTCGCGGGTCTCGCCCGGCTCGCTCGAGATCGGGTCCCTCACCTCCGGCTCGCGGGCCCAGATCGATTCGGGTGCGGCCTGCGACGAGATCTGGATCGGCCCCTTGTCGCCGAGGAAGCGCGCCACCCACTCGCGCGGATGAACCGCCGCCGGCGGCACCCGTGGCGCCGCCGAAGCGGCCTCGGCGGGCTCCGTCTTCTCTTCCGCGGGGCCCGGAGCGTCGTCCTTCTCCTGCGCGGCCGGAACGGTTGCAGCCACCGCGGGTGCGGGCCTCGACACCGGGCCGGTCACCCGACCGGAGGGCTGCGGCACACGCTGCGGAGGCGAAGGCTGCACGGTGGACGGAGCGCTCGCCGCCGGAGGCGGCGCCGGTACCGGCACCGGCGCCGGCCCGGAGCACTCATCGGTCTCCGGTGACTCGCCGGTCGGGAGGCTGCCCGAGAGCGCCGCGGCCGCGTCCCGCACGTGGCGCGCCTCCACGGTCGACAGGCGCGACTCACGCACCCGGCGCCAGGCCTCGGCCGCCAGCGTGTTGATCCGCCGCGGCACACCACCCGACAGCGCTGCGATCTCCGCGCAGGTCTTGCGCGGGAACATAGCCGACCCATCGCCCCCCGTGGCGTTGACCCGATGGCGGACGTAGCGGCGGGTCTCCCCCGGTGACAATGGTTCCAGCTTCGCGCGCACGGAGATGCGCTGGCACAGCGCGGCGAGCTTCGGATCGTCCAGCGTGGCCTCGAGCGTGGGCAGGCCGGCGAGCAGGATCTCGAGCGGGCAGCGTGCCAGCTGGGCGGCGTTGGCGAGCAGGCGCAGGTCCTCGAGCAGCTCGGGCGACAGGTGGTGCGCGTCGTCCACGACGATGACCGCCACCTGGCCACGGCCTCCGATCTCCGCCAGCGCGCCCTCGAGGCGGGCGACCAGCTCCAGCCGCCGGTCGCCGCCCGGAGACTCGATGCCGAAGCGGCGCAGGATCTCTTCCAGCAGCTCGGTGCCCGTGGTCACGCGCATCGGCAGGTACGACACCGCCACGCGCGATCCCCAGCGCGCGATCGCCTCGCTCGCCAGCGTGGACTTGCCGGTCCCCGGACCGCCGGTCATGAGCAGGAACGGCTCACGCGTGCCGAGCCCGTCATCGAGCCGGCGCAGCGCTTCCAGGGTGGCCGTGGTCTCGACGAAGGACTGTCGCGAGAGGGCCGGGGCAAATGGATTGTCGGTCATCACGTCCTCGGGCGTCCCCGGCGGGTTGCCGGGTCTATCGGAGGAGTTTTCGGCGCATCCAGCGACCGGCGTGAGAGGTTGTTGGAATCTCCCTGCCGGCTCCGCTCCGGACCGCCAACGCTCGGACCGGTCGTGCAACGTGAATGCGGGCCGGGGTCGCGTCGTGCATTTCGCATGGGTTGCGGCGGGCCCGCGCATCGCCGTGCATCCGCGAGCCGCGGAGCGAATCAGTATCGTTGGCCGCCGGAATCGCTCCCCCCACTGGTCCCGAGGATCCTGGGGCGGTTCGCCATTACTTCTCGCCGCGCGCCAGGCAGTCCCTGGCGCCGCACCGCCAGCGAGGAGGTCCGGCGCGAGGCGTAACGCAGTGATCGATCTTTCGTTCCTTGGTGGCGGCCCGGCCCCGCCGGGCGCCTTCGCCCGCGACACCGCGGTGCTTCTCATCGGCTGGGCGCTCGGCATCCTGTCCTCGCCGGTCACCGACGCGATCCGGCGCCGCTCCGCCAAGCAGCGCCTCACCCGCTCGGTCTCCACCGAGCTGCGATCGCTTCAGGACACGCTGGCCAGCGTCGTCCTTCAGGTCGCGAAGCGGCGCCACGTCCTGACCCGCTCGCTCCTCGAAGCCCTGATGTCCACGCTCAAGTCCTCGGGTCAGGTGGTCGCGGACGGCCGGGCGCTGCGGACGATCGCCGGTCTCCTGGAGCTGGACGAGCGCGCGTGGGTCGCCAGCCAGGCCTCGGACCATCTCCAGGGGGCGGGCATCCTCTCACTCAAGGTCTACGGGCTGCCGTTCCTCGAATCCCATCTGCACCGGCTGGAGCTGTACTCGCACGACACCCAGCGCCTGCTGGTCGAGATTCGCGCCGGCGTCCAGCTGTTCAATCAGCTGGCCGACGAGGCCCAGCACTATCACTTCATGACGTTCGCGAGCGGGATCGATCAGGACCGCGTCGAATCGCTGGTGGCGAGCATGGAGGCCTGCTACGAGCGGGCGGCCGAGACGGCGAGCGACCTCGTGTCCCGCATCGCCGCGCTGCTCCAGAGCGGCGAGATGCGAACGTCATGAAGGCGCCCCGGGGCGCGCCCCGAGGCCCTCGAGGTGCGCCTGCAGCGCCCTCGCCGTGTCGCTCAGGTTCTTGCGACCGATTAGCGCCATCAGCGGGGCCATCAGCCGAAACGCCCCCCTGGGGGTCATCTCGAGCTCGTGGTCGATCCGGGTGCTGTCACCCTGGGCGGTGAACCGGAAGCGGTGCCCACCCTCGAGACCCTTGAGGTGCGGCACGATGCGGACACGGACGTTGGGTTCGAACTCCTGAAGCTCCTGGACCACCGTTCCGAAGCCGCGCAGATCCCATTCGAACCTCGATCCCTCGCCGATCGCTCCGGTGTCCAGTCTGCGCGAGGCCCGGATCGTGGGATTCCACGACGCGAAGTCGCCCGCGTTCACCACCGCCGCGAAGACCTCCGCCACGGGCTTCCTGATCACCTGTGATCGAGTGAGCGTCGGCATCGGGCCGGCCTGCCGCCTACTTGCCGGACATGGCCGCAAACGGCCGTGCATCGAACACGACGCGGATTTCCTCGATCTTCCCGTTCCTGACGCGAGGCCATTCGGCCATCATGGTCTTCATGAAACTCCGCACGACGTCCGCGGCGTTCGTCATGGTCTCTCCTTCCGGCGGTGGCGCGGCTGCTGCGTCCAGGGTCCTCATACACCCGTCGCCCTGAGGGCGCAATGGCCGCCCGTACGGTTCTCTATGCCGATCGTTCAGCTCTTGTGAGACCCCCCTCGAGGTGCGACAGTCGGCGATGCCATGAGGAAGCTGACGGGCTCGATCGAGCGCGACGACCTCAGCGATCTCCTGCGGACATTACGTTTCCGGGGCGCGCTGTTCTGCCGCTCCGAGCTGAGCGCGCCCTGGGGCTTTTCGGTGCGGGGGCGGGAGTTCGCGACGTTCCACCTGGTGACGCGCGGGGTCTGCTGTCTCGACGTGGACGGTGTCGCGGATCGACTGTGGCTGTCCAGGGGAGACCTCGTGATCCTGCCGGCGGGGAATGCTCACGCCGTGCGCGATTCGCCCACCTCACGGGTGGCGCGACTGGAAGATCTCATCGCCGGGCCGGGCTTCGACCGCGGCACCCTGCGCGGCGGCGGCGGCGGCCGGACGACCGTGCTGGTGTGTGGCGGATTCCAGTACGAGGATCGTGCGTCGGAGCCCATCGTCGGCTCACTACCACCCGTCATCCACCTCCGATCGCGTTCCCGTGTCGTGAACAACTGGCTGCGCCTCACGATGGCCTTTCTGTCCGAGGAGGCAGAGGCCGGTCGGCCGGGCGCGGACGCCGCCGTCACTCGTCTTGCAGACCTGCTGTTCATCGAGGCCCTGCGCGCGTTCCTCTCGTCCCCGGGGAACTCGAAACGCGGCCTCGCCGCGGCGCTGCGCGACCCCCGGATCGCTGCGGCGCTGGTCGCCGTTCAGCGTCGGCCCGAATTCGGGTGGACCGTGGCAACGCTTGCGGGGCACGCGGCCATGTCACGGACGGCTTTCGCGGTGCGTTTTCGGGCGTTGGTCGGCGAATCGCCGATGTCCTATGTGACCCGCTGTCGAATGAACCGGGCGGGCGAGGCGCTGCGCTCGAGCAACGAGACGATTGCACAGGTGGCGGATCGCGTCGGGTACGATTCCCTTGCGAGTTTCGGCCGCGCGTTCAAGCGATGGACGGGAAGGACACCCGCCGCATGTCGCGCCAGCGCGGGGCCTGCGGTCGCCCTCACCGGCGCCCGATCCATCGCCCGACCCGAGCCCGGTAGCTCTCGTAGTCGGCCCCAAAGATCTCCCGGAGCCGCAGCTCCTCGTAGGGAACGACGATCCACTTGAGGTAGGCGATCACCGCCGGCAGGGTGACGAGTGGCCAGCCTTGGAACAGGATGCCTGCCTCGCCCAGGTAGATCATGGGCAGGCTCACGTACATCGGATTGCGACTGAACCTGTACGGCCCCCAGGTCACCAGTCGCGATGAGGTCCCGAACGGGACCGTGGTGGTCCGCTGGCGACGGAAGATCGACAGGCACCACGTGGCGAGCGCGGCACCCGCCACGAGGAGCACGATCCCGGCCACGCGAACCGCGAGAGCGACCGCCGGCCGCGGCGCTCCGGTCGGAAGCAGGACCTGCAGCCCCACGCCCGCCAGGTAGGCAAGAACGAACACCCAGGGCACCGGAACGCGCATGAGCGGATGAACGGGCGGCGCCGCGGCGGGAACCTGGTGCATCTGGATCACCTCCATCGGGGTGAAAGCCGGTCGATCCGCGGGCCGCTCGTCAATCGTCGGCCAGCGGCTGATCCTTCGCGCCCACGATCAGGAGCCACAGCGGCATCGCCAGCTCCAAAGCCCGCACCGGCGACGCGAACTTGCTCACCAGCTCACCATAGGCCGGCACGAGCAGCCAGGTGATGCTGTCCGCGACGTAGGCAAGTCCGGCCAGGAACAGCAGCACTCCGAGGAAGCGGGGCAGGAAGCCGGACCTGAAAACCAGCAGCCCCATCGGGAGCAGCCACAGCCCCATGAAGATCTCGTCCACCAGAATGCCGTGGTTGTAGGAGTTCAGGGACACCATCACCAGCGCGTTCCGCTGCGCCGCGCTGAAGGCGGCTGCAGGACCGGTGCTGTCCAGCAGTTTCACCGCGTTGAGATGACTGACTTCGGCGGTGAAGGCGAGCGGGACCTGGACCACGAGCAGGATCACCATCAGCGCGGCCAGCGTCCGGTTCACGCCCTTCAACAGGCGATAGAGCGCGATGGCCACGAGGATGAACAGGGTCTGGCCGATGAGGTCGGCGACGATGCCGCTGCGGAAGAAGGTCGGCGACCCCATGATGTTGTGGGCGGTTGCGGCGGCATTGCCGTGGACGATGAGGGCGGACGGAACGTATATGAGACCGTAGAAGCCGGGAATCGAGCCCAGCACGTACAGCAATCCGGCGAGCCTCGCGAGACTCTTCGTCGAACTCATGTCGTATGCCCTCTCAATGCGCGGCGTCTGGCGTCACGGGTGGTGCAGGGCCGGGCGTGGCCAGGGACGGCTGCGGGTAACTACGCCTGGTGAGCAGCGATCGTTGCCGTGCCCTAATGCGCGCCATCCGCCCTGCCATGCCCAGCGCTGGCCAGCCCGGGCTTGTCACGGCCAAGGATGCGCCCCAGAATAGGCGTTTGCGTCTCCCCCATCATCACGGCGGTACGGGGAGGGGAACCTTCGCCCCAATCTCGAGGAGTTCGAAATGCCGAAGTTCCTGATCGAAGTGCCGCACGATGCCGAGGGGATGGCCTGCGCCCGGGCCATCCAGGTGTTCCTCGCGACCGGATCGCATTTCCTGACCCACGCCGAATGGGGATGCATGGACGGAGTGCACTGCGCGTGGATCATGGTGGACGTCGACAGCAAGGCCGACGCGCTGGCGATTCTGCCGCCCGCGTTCCGTTCCGAGGCCCGCGTGGTGGGACTCAACCAGTTCACCATGAAGGACATCGAGCCGATCCTGCGCGGACACACGCCGGCTGGCGGGAGCCCGCGCGAACAGTAGGTGGCCGGGTCGTGTGGGGCCCGGGTCCATGCAACCTGCACGACCGGAGCGCTCCTGGTCCAGCCAAGTTCTGCGGGCAAGGCCCTTTGTCCCCGGGCACGGGACTTGTTTCGTCACGGGTGCTCCCCTCCCGCCCCAACCTCGGAGGCGTCATGCGCCCGTTTCGCTCGCAGTTGAAGTCTGTCCTACTCGGTTCACTTCTGTCCGCCGCGCTCGCGGTGACCACGTTGAACACCGCGCACGCGGTCCAGATCGTGCCCTCGATCGGCATCAGCCAGGCTCCCGACGGCGGCACCAGCAAGACGATGCTCGGCCTCGCGCTGCGCAGCGGCCTGTTGCCCCGCACCCAGGCCGACATCCAGGTCGGCTATCGCAGTGAAACCCGTGACTTCCTGGGTCAGAGCGTGGATCTGAGAACCACTCCGGTCACGCTTTCGCTGTGGCTGAGCCCCACGCCGATGCTCTATGCGGGCGGCGGGGTGGGTGCCTACCTGCAGACCGTGGAGTACCAGGGCAACATATTCCCGACCAGCAACCAGACCCAGTTCGGCGCGCACCTGGGCGGCGGGCTGCATTTCCCGCTGGCGCCGATGGTGGGCCTGGACCTGCAGGGCCGCTACGTGTTCCTCAAGGAGCAGACCACCGCGCTGGCCTCCGGCAGCTTCAACCCCAGCTTCTGGACGCTCTCGGCGGGGCTCGCGATCGGTTTCTAGACGCCGGCGGCGCGCGCAGCAGCGTCAAGGTTTCCCAGCGGCTGAGCACAATGGCGTCGCGACGGCGGTCAGAACGGAGTCGGACCACAGGGGGAGCGGAGACGCCGTTGAGGCGTTACGCTCCGCCGCCGCGCGTTTCATAGAGGACGCCCTCTCGTCGATGGCGCCCTGGGAGGCATCCCGCGGCGCTCCGCGCGGTTGCGCCGCGGTCGGCGCCGGC
>Ga0306926_10002094_pt1 | contig 20189 bp, 19 predicted proteins | sample flu12Cox44000178_FD_203759 | JGI IMG/M metagenome (GOLD analysis project Ga0306926, IMG submission 203759) | Lab enrichment of tropical soil microbial communities from Luquillo Experimental Forest, Puerto Rico - flux8day.12C.oxic.44.000.178 (v2)... | ecosystem: Environmental > Terrestrial >...
ATCCAGGCATGAAGGTTGCCGAGCTCCTTGACATTCTCAAGATCACCAAACAATCGCTCGGCCGCGTGCTCAAGCAGTTGATCCAGCAGGGCTATGTGATGCAGAAGGAAGGCTCGAACGACCGCCGCCAGCGGCTGCTTTACGTCACCGCCAAAGGCGAGACGCTGGCCATGAAGCTCGCCGGACTACAGGCGACCCGGATTACGCGGGCGTTATCAGAGTTAGGGCCGAACTCGCACGAGACCGCGTCGCGGTTTCTTACTGCAATGATCAACCTCGACCATCGTGACTCTGTCCTGCGGCTTATCGCGCGCGCCAACCGCCGGAGAGTCTGAGCCGAAGCCGAGGCCGGTTATGAAGACGCCCGCCGCCAGCGCTCCTGCCGATGACGCACCGCATTTGCTGGTGGTGGACGACGACCGAAGGATACGCGATCTGCTTTCACGGTTTTTGCTGAGCGAAGGGTATCGGGTGACGACCGCAGACACCGCTGCCGATGCCCGGGCCAAGCTGGAAGGCCTGCGCTTTGATCTTTTGATTCTCGATGTGATGATGCCGGGCGAGACCGGCTTCAATCTTGCCCGCGACCTGCGCACGTCATCCAATGTACCCATCATCATGCTGACCGCCCGGGCGGAGCCCCACAGCCGGATTGAGGGATTGGCCATCGGTGCCGACGACTATCTGGGCAAGCCGTTCGAGCCGAAGGAGCTCTCGCTGCGTGTAGCTGGGATCCTGCGCCGCACCCGGCCGGCAATGGCGCCTGCGGTCGAGACGGTGTGCTTCGGGGATTTCAGGTTCCACGTGCGCCGCGGCGAACTCAAGCGCGGCGACGACCTCGTGCGGCTCACCGATCGCGAGCGCGACATGCTGCGACTGCTGGCGGCTACGCCGGGCGAGACAGTGCCGCGGCGCGCACTGTCGGCTCAGGACGGCTCGATCGGCGAGCGCGCGGTCGACGTGCAGATCAACCGCTTGCGCCGCAAGATCGAGCGTGATTCCGCCAATCCGCTGTTCGTGCAGACGGTGCGCGGAATTGGCTACCGGCTGGTGACCTCGCCATGACGGCGCTTGATACCGGCATCACCGCGCTGCGCACCAGCGCCATGGCGCTGCGCATATTTGCCGGCCGTTGTCGCGATCTTTACGAGCGGGGCGCGGCAACCTTCAAAGGCATCATGCCGAAGGGTCTCTTCGCGCGGGCGCTGCTGATCATTATCGCACCCATGGTCCTCCTGCAGTCCGTGGTGGCCTACATGTTCATGGAGCGTCACTACAACCTGGTCACCCAGAGGCTCTCGGCGGGCGTGGTGCAGGACATTGCCACCCTGATTGAGATCTATCATGTCTTTCCGCAGGACCCCAATCACACGCAGCTTCGCCGCATCGCCCAGGAGAAACTCGGCCTGGTCGCCGACTTCCTGCCGGTTAGCGATCTCCCCCCACCTGGCCCGAAGCCATTTTTCTCGCTGGTCGATCAGGCGCTGTCGGAGGAGGTACGCAGCCGCATCGGCCGGCCTTTCTGGGTCGATACGGTCGGGCGCTCCGCATTGCTCGAGATCCGCATCCGGCTTGATGACGCCGTCATGCGGGTATTCGCCCCGCGCGGCGCCGCCTACGTCTCGAACTCCCATATCTTTCTCGGCTGGATGGTGGGCACCTCGCTCGTGCTCATCACGGTCGCAGTGCTGTTCCTGCGCAATCAGATCCGTCCCATCCTCAACCTCGCGGACGCTGCGGAAAGCTTCGGCAAAGGCCGCGAGGTTCCGGATTTTCGGCCGCGTGGCGCGCGCGAGGTCCGCCGGGCGGCGCAGGCATTCATCGAAATGAAACGCCGCATCGAGCGGGCGATGGAGCAGCGCACCACAATGCTTGCCGGCGTCTCGCACGATCTGCGTACGGTCCTCACCCGGTTCAAGCTGGAGCTCGCCATGCTCGCCGACAGTCCCGAGCACGAGGCGATGAGGAAGGATGTCGACGAGATGAGCCGAACGCTGGAGGCCTATCTCTCGTTTGCGCGGGGAGACACGGGCGAGCAGTCCGAGCCGACGGACATGGCTGCGTTCCTGCAGGAGCTCAAGACCGACACCGAGCGCGATGGTCACCGTTCCAGCGTAAGCTTCCATGGCCATCCGATTGTCACGGTTCGTCCCGCCTCGTTCAAACGATGCCTTGCCAATCTTGTTTCCAATGCCGCGCGGCATGCGCCTTCCATCGCCATCACTGGCCATCGCAACCACCGCTGGCTGACGGTCACCGTTGATGATGATGGCCCCGGCATTGCCACCCACCTGCGCGAGGAGGTGTTCAAGCCATTCCTGCGCCTCGACGACGCGCGCAATCAGGACGAGGGTGGCACCGGGCTGGGGCTTGCAATCGCGCGCGATATTGCCCGCTCGCATGGCGGCGATATTGCGCTCTCGGACAGTCCCATGGGAGGATTGCGGGCGACGGTACGGGTTCCGGTCTGACCGGCTCTATGCCGCCGCCGTTTCCTCGTCCGGGCCGGTTTCCGACCGGCGCCGGCGGCGGCGCGACCGGCCGACCAATTGCGGGATCCGGCACAGCTCATCGAGCAGCCCCGAGAGCCGCTGTCCCCGCGCAAGCGCGCGATCGAGCGCCGCCATGGTGCGCGCATGTCCCCGATCCTCGTCCTGCACCCATGTGCGCAGTACCGAGACGAACAGCACCGCCAGTCCCTGCGCTCGCGCCATCCCGCGCGGTCCCGCTGCGTCGATGCCGGCTGCCTCCAGCATCCATTGCTGAGAGCGCACGGCGAGGCCGTTGAGTGCAAATGCCAGGCCGGGGTTGCGGCGGCATGAGCGCAGCAGCGAGCGGACTGCGGCCTTGCGCGGCTCCAGCAGCTCGAGCCGCCGCATCAGCACGTCGAACAGCCGCTCGCGCGGCAACTCCTCCGTCATGTCGGCGTCCTCGCTGGCAAGCACCTGCTGGTCGATCTCTTTGACGTGCCCCGCCAGCATGGCAAGCGTCGATGCAAACATTCCGCGCAGCTCGGCGAGCGATGTGTGCGCGCGCTGCGCAATTTCCGTAAGCCCGATCTCCTCGATGGGCTTCTCCGCCAGGAGCTCCATGAACGATTGGATGATCCGCTCGCGTGCCGATTTTTCGCTGGACTCGGAACCGGACGCGGCGCCGCCCGTGGGCGGGCGCGCGTTGCGGGTGGATCGGGGCTTGCGAGCCATGATGATGCTCTCTTCTGACGTTCTTGCGCGCACAATAATGTAGTCGGAGGACGAGCAGCGTTCCAGGGTGAGTCTGCTTTCGCAATTCAGCCAGCGAGCTCGCGCGAACGTCTGGCCGCGGCAGCAATGGCGTTCGTCATCAGCTCCTGCAGGCCGTTCCGACCCATCAGCACTTCGAGTGCGGCAGCCGTGGTGCCGCCCGGCGACGTGACGTTCTCCCGCAAGCTCGCCGCATCGAGCGGCGAGCGGCGAAGAAGCTCGCCTGAACCCGCGACCGTAGCGCGTGCGAGAGTCGAGGCGAGCGCCGGCGGCAGTCCGGCCGTCGCGCCCGCGCGCGCCATCGCCTCTGCGAGCAGAAAGATATAGGCCGGCCCGGACCCGGATAGTGCGGTCACCGCATCCATGAGCCCCTCGTCGTCTACCCATTCCACGCCGCCGACCGCCGACAGGAGCCCGTTCACAAGCGCCCGTTGCTCCCCGGAGATGCGCGGATTGGGGACGGCGACCGTGATTCCGCAGCCGATCGAGGCTGGTGTGTTCGGCATGGCCCGGACCACTGCCGCGCGCGGAAATGAGGTTTCGAGAAACTGCAGCGTACGGCCTGCCATGATGGAGATGACCACGGTCGCCGGCCCGAGAAACGACGTCAGGGTTTGGGTCACGTCCGGGGCTACTTGCGGCTTGACCGCGAGTACGAGTGCCGCGACGTCATCAGGCTTTCCGGCCGGGTTGAGACGCAAGCCCTTACCCACCAGAGCGCCTACAGTGGCGCTGGGATCTGGCTCGATCACCATGAGACTCCCGGGTGCAAGACCAAGCGCGAGCCAGCCTTCCAGCAGGGCGCTCCCCATCTTGCCGGCCCCCACCAGGAGGATGGTGCCGCGTACCGCGCGGAGCGCGTGGTTTGGTGACGGTGAACCCGCTCGAGAAGTCATTTTGGCGCCACTGCCTGGGAATGCCGGCCTGGTTTCAGGCTTCCTCTCAGATTATCCGGTTGCGGCAGCCAGGAGGAGTCCGCAGGCAGGCGGCAAAACGGGTGCAGCGCGCGTATGCGGCTAAGTTAGGCTTGGCCCCGCGTGTCGAATATTGCGGCGTCGAGCGCCTCACGCGCCGACTTGCCCGCCCATACCACGAACTGGAAGGCCGGGAAGTAGCGCTCGCAGGACTCGAGCGCAGTGCTCAGAAGCGTCTCGCACTGGTGGCCGGTGGCTTCGCCGTCGCCGGCGAGCACGAGCGCGTGCCGATACATGACCAGCCCGTCCGTGATCCAGAGATCGAAATGCCCGACCCACATCTGCTCGTTAATGAGCGAGATCAGCAGCTGGACCTCGGGCCGGCGCCGCTCGGGTACTTTCAGCTCAAAGGCGCAGGCCAGGTGCAGTGCCTCGATGTCGAACATCCAGGTGTAGGACACCTGGTAGTCGGACCATTTGCCGGTGACGAGGATCGTGATCTCTTCATCGCCCGCGCGCTCGAACGACCAGCCGTTGCTGGCAGCCACCCGCTCGACCACGTCGAGAGGGTTCACACGCGGTTGCTCGGAGATTTCCAATAGTGACATGCCCGTCCCCACCTCGCCGCCTGGATGCGCACGCCACGGCACGCACGTCGCAGTCAACGCGGACCCCGGGGAGCGCCTTGACGGCTCCGGGGCGAATCACCTGCCGATTCGAATATAACCCCTTGATTCCAGCCGCTAAAGCGCAAACGTGGGAGCCGCGGGCCAACCATTGGTGGATATCTCCGCCGCGGGAGTCGTTCTCCACAGCTAGACGAGAGAAGAACGGACGACACCGGACAGAGCACGAAGGACGCCATCCGTCCTCCGTCCTCGCCTCGTCTGTCGTCTCCTAATCGAACAGGCTGGAGACCGATTCCTCGGCGGCGGTGCGTCCGATCGCCTCGCCTATCAGGCTCGCCACCGAGAGCACGCGAATATTGCGCGATACCCGTACCGCCTGGGTGGGCTGGATGGAATCGGTGATGACCAGCTCCTTGAGGCGGGATGCAGCGATGCGCGCAACCGCGCCGCCAGAAAGCACCCCGTGCGTGATATAGGCGTAGACCTCGGTGGCCCCGTTGTTCAGGAGAGCATCGGCCGCATTTACCACCGTGCCTCCTGAATCGATGATGTCATCGATGAGGATGCAGGTGCGGCCCTCGACCTCGCCGATGACGTTCATGACCTCCGATTCCCCCGCACGCTCGCGACGCTTGTCGACGATGGCGAGCGGCGCGTTGATCCGCTTCGCAAGCCCCCGTGCCCGGCCCACACCGCCCACATCCGGCGAGACCACCATGAGCTTGGCGACCTCGAAGCGCTCCTTGATGTCGCGCACCATCATGGGCGCGGCATAAAGATTGTCGGTCGGAATATCGAAGAAGCCCTGGATCTGGCCGGCGTGGAGATCGAGCGTCATCACCCGGTCGGCGCCGGCACGGGTGATGAGGTTGGAAACGAGCTTGGCCGAGATCGGGGTGCGCGGCCCTGGTTTGCGGTCCTGACGGGCATAGCCGAAATAGGGGATGACCGCAGTGACCCGCCGCCCCGATGCGCGGCGCAGCGCATCGATGATGATCAGCAGCTCCATGAGATGGTCGTTGGCCGGATAGGAGGTCGACTGAAGCACGAAGACGTCCGTGCCCCGCACATTTTCCTGAATCTCGACGAAGATCTCCATATCGGCAAATCGGCGCACAACCGCCTTGGCGAGCGGAGTGGCAAGATAGGCTGCAATTGCGTCGGCAAGCGCCGGATTGGAGTTGCCCGCGACCAGCTTGATGGCCCCGTTATTTGGCCGCATTGCCCTCTCCGCAACGTGCCCTTCGCTTTCGCGATGCCCTGATAACAAGATGGCGATGAGCCTGGCAATATGACTCAAGGGCCCGGCAGCAAGCTGCTGCAATCGGCGACACGGATCCAGCAGAGCGCTTCATGATCGCGCCGCGTGCTCTGCAGCCTGTTCGGCAGGATAGCATTGTCCCCTCAGTTCATGACCGCGATGGCATTCACGTGTCGCCCGTAATCAGCTTCGCCGCGATGGGCGGAGCGGCGAAAGCTGAAGAAACGTGCGGGATCGGAATAGGTGCAATGACCGAGATCCTCGATGTAGCGGACGCCCGCAGCCGCAAGGCGGGCTGTGATATAGCCGGCAAGGTCAAACTGCGCGTGGCCCGCTCGCGCGGCCGGGGCAAAAAACCGCTCGTTGGCTTTGTTCTGCGCCGTCAACGCCGTGATGAATTCCGGTCCCACCTCATAGCTGGACTGCCGGATCATCGGGCCAAGCGCCGCCCTGATGCGCGCGCGGGCAGCACCGCAGCGCTCCATGGCAGCAAGCGTCGCTTCGAGCACGCCGGCGACGGCTCCGCGCCAGCCCGCATGGGCTGCGCCGACGGTACATGCCCGCTCGTCAGCCAGCAGCACCGGACCGCAATCCGCGGTGGTTATAGCGATTGCCAGTCCCGGCCGCTTCGTGACCAGTGCATCTGCGCGTGGGCGCTGGTCCATTGGCCATGGCCCCTCAACAATCACCACCTCCGGGGAATGGATCTGGTAAGCGGTGAGCAAGTGCCCCGGACGGACCCCGAGCCAAGCGGCCATGCGGGCGCGATTCTGGCCCACGCGGGGAGCCTCGTCCTGCGAGCCGATCCCACCATTGAGGCTGGCATAGATGCCCTCCGATACGCCTCCCTCACGCGTGAAGAAAGCATGAGAAATGCCGGGAAGTGCCAGGAGCGAGGCGGCCTGCAGCATGGGTGTCAGCCTCGTCATAACGCCGCGCTCACTCGTCGAAAGCGGGCAGAGAGTCAAGCGTTGGGCTCGACAGGGCAACGACCTTAATGAGGCTGCCCATTCCGGTGCGGCCCTCGTTCGTGAGGCGTTCGACCGCGGCATCGATGGCCATTGCGGAGCTCGGCGCGGCAGCACCCTTCAGCGCGGCCGCCCTTTGGGCGATGCCAAGCCGGCGCAGGAACGCGGCCTGCGTGATTGGGCCATGCACGCGGGCACCCATGCCTTCGGCAGCCAGCCCGAAGGCTTGAAAGTCCACATGCGCGGTCAGATCGACCAGCCCCGGCGCCTGCAATGGATCGGCGTAGTCATGGCCGCGGACGGCCTGCAGCGTGTCCCCGAGCGCGCTCCTCGCGTGGCCGTAGTCGAACACAAGCGCAACGCCGTTTGACTTCGTCACCCGCCGCCCGATCTCGAGCGCGATCTCGTCCGCCCGCCATTCGAATATCTCGCCGATTTTCGCGCCACGTATCCCGTTCGGCAGCAGCTGCTCGACAAGCGGGATGGGATCCTTGGCAAAGCCGAAACGGAGATTGCCATGGTCGTCGAGCTTCACCACGCGCTCGTGCCAGCCGTCGGCGCACATCACCGCCTGGTTCACGGGTAGTGAATCGATGAATTCGTTGGCAAGAATGATGATGGGACCAGCCGGCACCTCCTGGAGCGAGGTGTGCCAAGAGAGGGATACGCCGGTGGGCGCCAAAGCTTGCCGCTGGAGCCCCTGTAGCACCGGGCTCACCTCGACCATGTGGAGCACGAGGGCAGCGCGGAAAGCGGGCAGCACGTTTGCCGCCCGCAGGATGTCAAGCATCAGTGTGCCGCGTCCAGGCCCAAGCTCGACCAGGCGGACATTGTCCGGCGATCCCATTGCGCGCCAGGCTGCCGCTGCCCAGAGACCCATCAGCTCGCCGAACATCTGGCTGATCTCGGGCGCCGTGATGAAGTCGCCGTTGGCGCCGATCGGCATTTGCCTCGAATAGTAACCATGCTCGGGATGCGTGAGACAAAGGCGCATGAATTCAGCCACCGGCAAGGGTCCGGAGCTGTTGATGCGCCGACGGATTTCCTTCGCCAGCGGTGTGCGCTCGGGCGCGAGCCGGGCCCGCGGGCGATGTTTCAATCTCACGGTTGCTCCGCGGGCTTGCGCCGCATGGCCACCGCCATCAGGATCAGGCCGGCGAGGATCAGCGGCACGGACAACAGCATTCCCATCGTCAGCCCGCCCCAGAGAAAGCCGAGCTGCTTGTCCGGCTCCCGGAAGAGCTCGCAGGCCGAGCGCGCGACGCCATAGCCGGCTGCGAAAGCGCCAATGATGAAGCCCGGCCGTCTCAGTGCTCCGCGACTGATCAGCGCGGTCAGCACCATGAACAGCGCCATGCCCTCGAGCAGCGCTTCGTAAAGCTGGCTGGGATGCCGCGGCTGCGGTCCGCCGCTCGGAAATACCATCGCCCAGGGAACATCGCTCACGCGCCCCCACAGCTCGCCATTGATAAAATTGGCAATGCGGCCGAGAAAGATTCCTATTGTACCTGCCGCGCAAGTCACATCGCCAAGCGAGAGCGTGGATATGCCGCGGCGGTGTGCGAACAGCATGACCGCCAGCACGCAGCCGAGAAATCCACCGTGGAACGACATGCCGCCTTTCCACAGCTCGATGCTTTCCAGAGGATGGGCCGCGAAATATGCAGGATTGTAGAACAGCACATACCCCATGCGGCCACCGAGGATGATCCCGAGCGTCACCCACAGCACGAAATCGTCGTAATCGCGCACCGTCATGGCCGGCCGACCGCCCCACAGCGCCTCGCGCTTGATGATCGCGCGGGCATAGGCCCAGCCGACAAGAATCCCAACGATGTAGGCGAGGGCGTACCAGCGTATCGCAATCGGCCCCAATCTGATGAGCACGGGGTCAAAGGCGGGAAATGCAATGACGTAAAGCGGCATCAGGGAATCGCGGGCTGCGGCAGGGTGATGCGGGCAGCCGCGGACAGAAGTCAAGCGCTGTAACGGTCATCGACCTTGTAGGCACGGCACATCGTCACCATTATCCTGTCGCAGCATGAACGCATGAATGGAAACTCGAGCCATGACCCAGACCAGCAATCGCTTTTTGGACGAGATGGCGCGGCTGATGAACGATGCGGCTGGCGCAGCGTCAGGGGTACGTCGCGAGGTGGAGACGGTTTTGCGTAACCAGGCCGATCGCGTCCTGCGCGAGCTCGACGTCGTCAAGCGCGAGGAGTTCGAGGCGGTCAAGGACATGGCGCGTCTCGCCCGTGAGGAGAATGAGGCCCTGAAGGCGCGAATTGCAGCCCTTGAAGCCAGGATCGCGCCTGGCGGCACCGGATAAGAGACTCGCAACCAACATGCTTGCGCCCTCCGGCAGGGCAATTCCTTGAACTTCGCTAACCCCCTCGCTATAAGCGCGCCGGACTTGCGATTGCGATCTCGGCCGCGTGCGGCTGCAGATGTTTCGCGTGCGAGGGAATTCAAGATGGCGACCATGAAGCAGATGAAGGCGATCGCGCGCCAGCGGGCCGGAAAGGGGGCTGCGCGAGCGGAACGCCGTACTGGCCGCGTCCCCGGTGTGGTCTATGGCGATGGCAAGCCGCCGATGAACGTGTCCGTCGATCACGCCGAGCTCAAGCAGCGCATCTATGCCGGGCGCTTTCTTACCACGATTTATGAGCTTGATGTTGACGGTGCTAAACAGCGGGTGATCCCGCGCGACTTCCAGCTCGATCCGGTGAGGGATCTGCCGGTTCATGTAGATTTCATGCGGCTCGGCGAGGGCGCGCAGATCCGCGTGCGCATCCCCGTGCACGTCATGAATGCTGATCAGGCTCCGGGCGTGAAAAGGGGCGGCGCCGTCAACATCGTCACCCACACCGTCGAAGTCGTTTGCTCTGCCGATGCCATTCCGGAATCGATTGACGTCGATATTTCCGGCCTGGAGATCAATTATTCGAAGCACCTGAACGAGATTACGCTGCCCGCCAATGTGCGCGTCGTCGGCAGGCTCGATCAGACTCTGGTCACGATCGTGCCGCCCTCAGGCTACGCCGAGGAAATGAAGGCGGCTGCCGAAGCAGCGGCGGCTGCAGCCGCTGCGGCTGCCGCTGCGGCTGCAGCCGGCGCGCCGGCCGAGGGTGCCGCGCCAGGCGCTGCGCCCGCGGCCGGCGCTCCCGCCGCTGCCCCCGCGCCCGAGAAAAAATAGGCCATTCCAAAGGGCTCAAGTTCCCCTCGACCCATGCTGCTGCTGGTCGGGCTTGGCAACCCCGGTTCACGCTACGCCGGTAACCGGCACAATATCGGCTTCATGGTTGTCCAGGGCATCGCGGAGCGGCACGGCTTTGGCCCCTGGCGCCGGCGCTTTCACGGAGTGACGGCGGAGGGCTCGCTGGGCGGAGAGCGCGCGCTGCTCCTTCTGCCAGGCACCTACATGAATGAATCAGGACGCGCGGTTGCGGAAGCTGCCCACTTCTACAAGCTTGGGCTCCCCGACATCGTGGTGTTCCACGACGAGATTGACCTCGCGCCAGCGAAGGTGCGGGTGAAGATCGGCGGAGGCGTTGCCGGCCACAATGGGCTGCGCTCGATTTCGGGCCACATAGGAAACGAATACCGGCGCGTGCGCATCGGGGTCGGCCACCCCGGTGTGAAGGAGATGGTCTACGCCCATGTGCTCAACGATTTCGCCAAGGAGGAGCGGCCATGGGTCGAGGCGTTGTGTGGCCTGATCGCCGAGAATGCGGATCTTCTGGCCAAGGGTAAGGACGCGAGCTTCCAGAACAAGGTTCATCTCGGGTTGCGGGCGAAGGGTTTTCTTGATGCGAAGGAAACGGGCGGGTCGGAGCAATAGCAACAAGAGCTGATCATGGGCTTCAAATGCGGCATTCTCGGCCTCTCCAATGTCGGTAAATCGACCCTTTTTAACGCGCTGACTGCGACCGCGGCCGCGCAGGCATCGAGCTATCCTTTCAGCACCATCGAGCCGAATGTCGGCGAGGTCATGGTTCCCGATCCGAGGCTCGACGTGCTTGCCAAGCTCGCGAGCTCAGCCAAGATCAAGCCGACACGACTCACCTTTGTCGATATCGCGGGCCTCGTCAGCGGAGCATCGCGCGGGGAGGGACTGGGCAATCAGTTCCTCGCCCATATCCGCGAGGTCGATGCGGTTGCGCATGTGGTGCGCTGCTTCGAGGACAGCGAGATTGCACACGTCTCGGGCAGAATCGATCCGATTGCGGACATAGCCACGATCGAGACCGAGCTGATGCTGGCCGATCTCGACAGCCTCGAGCGGCGCCTCGATGGGCTTGGAAAAAAGGCAAAGGGAAATGACCAGCAGGCGACGGAGGCGAGGCAGTCGCTCGATCTCGTGCAGCGCGCGCTCGTCCTGCTGCGCGAGGGCAAGCCCGCGCGCCTTGTCAAGCACAGCCCGGACGAGGAGAAGCCGTTCCGCATGCTCGGTCTGTTAACCGTGCTGCCGGTGCTCTACGTCTGCAATGTCGACGAGGGTTCGGCGGCTTCCGGCAACGAGTGGACGCGCAAGGTCGCGGGGCGCGCGCAGCAGGAGGGCGCCGCCTGCGTGAGCATCGCCGCCAAGATCGAAGCCGAAATCGCAGCCCTGCCGCCACACGAGCGCAGCGAATATCTTGCTGCCATCGGCCTTGAGGAGCCTGGCCTCGGCCGCCTGATTCGCGCCGGCTATCAGCTGCTCGACCTGATCACCTACTTTACCGCAGGTCCCAAGGAGGCGGCGGCATGGACTGTCGCGCGCGGCACGAAGGCCCCGCAGGCGGCAGCCGTTATCCATTCGGATTTCGAACGCGGCTTCATTCGTGCCGAGACCATCGCTTACGACGACTATGTGAAGTTTGGCGGCGAGAGTGGCGCGCAGGAGGCGGGCAGAATGCGGCTCGAGGGCAAGGCCTACATTGTCGCCGATGGCGACGTCATGCATTTCAGGTTCGCGACGTGAGTCAGACGCAGCGGACCGGTGTAGACGAATTGCGAGGCAGGGAAAGCACCAGCGCGGGCCGTGCGGCCCACGCGTCGTTACCGGGCGTTCGGGGCGGCCGGGGCCACCCGGAGGGGATCAAAAGCTCGGTCGCCGGGGCGCGCGCGCCGCCCCGCCGGGACCGCTCCCGGGCGCGGGACGCGGCTTCATTGGCAAGAGGCCTTCGCGCTGCAGGCGCTTGCGCGCCAGCTTGCGTGCCCGACGGATTGCCTCGGCCTTTTCACGCGCCTTCTTTTCGGACGGCTTTTCGTAGTGTCCGCGCAGTTTCATTTCGCGGAAAATACCCTCGCGCTGCATCTTCTTCTTGAGCGCCTTAAGGGCCTGGTCGACATTATTGTCCCGGACGAGAACCTGCACGCGTCATTCCTTCTCTGCCATTGGTGGCATCCTGAGTTGATCCACAAATGCGGCAAAAGCCCGCCGATCTGCCGCCAAAGCGCGACCGCGCGGGCCCTCGATTTCGGCGATATGTAGCAGAATCACCCTGCAGAGTCCATGCGCTGCTGGTCCCCCGGAAAGCACCTTGGCGGCCGACCCCGACAACTTGCGCCAAGCTTCCTATTTCCGCCGCGTTCCAGCTCGATATAAGCACATGCGTTGTTGGGGCGGTTGAGGCGCGGCAAAAGCGTCCGATCTGGGCCTGCGGGGCTGCTGGGGAGCTCGATCATGCTTGTGATCATCGTGCACGCCGCATGGCGGTGCTGCGCCCGGGAATCTTGAGCGATGAAGGCGCGTCATGTCACCGCCCTGGCGGTTGCGGCGACGGCGGGGCTGTGGATCGCATCCGGGCATTTTCCTGCGCAGCAAACCGCCCACGACAAAGCCGCTGCACGTCATGGCAAGGGCGACGCGATAAAGCCGTTTCGGGTCGCAGTGATGACCGCCAATCCCCTGCCCCATAATCGTACCCTCGTCATTTCCGGTCGCACCGAGGCCGACCGGCATGTCGCCATCACGGCGCGCGGCTCCGGTGTGCTCACCGATCTGCGGGTCAAGCGCGGCACCTTCGTGCACAAGGATGATATTGTCGCGATCCTTTCCGATGAAGCGCGGGAGGCGCAGGTCAGGCAGGCGCAAGCCGTCGTCACCCAAAAGCGCACCGAGCTTGAGGCCAAGCGGGCGCTGATCATGTCGGGAACCTTGCCGCGTCTGCAGCTCGTCGACCTCGAGGCGCAACTCAAGGCCGCAGAGGCGGCGCTCGCCGCTGCCGAGGCCGAGCGCGACCGGGGCATCGTGCGTGCGCCGTGGTCCGGCGTCATTCAGGATCTGGCGGTGGAGGTCGGCCAGGCTGCGTTCTCGTTTGCCGGCCGGGAGCTCGCGATACTGGTCGGGCTTGACCCGATGCTCGCGGTTGCCGAAGTCGCAGAGCGCAAGCTTGCGGGCATCAGGCTGGGCGGGAGAGCCGAGGTGCGCCTCGTGACCGGCGAACGCGCCACGGGCACGATTCGCTTCGTTGCCAAGAGCGCTACCCAGACGACGCGGACCTATCGGGTCGAGGTCGAATTGCCGAATCCCGATGGCGCGATCCCCGACGGCATCACCGCTGAGGTGCTGATTCCGCAGGCGCCGATCGCGGCGGCGCGGCTGCCGCGTTCGGCCCTGACGTTCTCTTCAAATGGCGAGCTTGGCGTGCGCCTGGTGGGCGCGGACGACATAGTTGAGTTCGCACCGATCACTGTCATCGAGGACAAGCAGGCGGCAATGTGGGTGACGGGTCTTGCCGGTGGCACGAGGGTGATCGTGCAGGGCCAGGATTTCGTGCGCGAAGGCCAGAAGGTCGAGCCGGTCGGGGCGCACGAGCTGACCGCGGTAGCGCAATAGGCTGGCGGCCGCCTTTATCCCGGCATCAGGGCGAGCAGAAACATGTCCGGCCTTATTGATTATGCGATCGATCATGCCCGGCTCACCATTGCTACGCTCATTTTTCTCCTGTGCGCCGGTCTCGTAGCCTATCTCACCATTGCCAAGGAGGCAGAGCCGGACATCAAGATTCCGGTCGTTCATGTGCATCTCTCGCAGCGCGGCATCAGCCCCGAGGATGCCGAGCGGCTCCTGCTCCGGCCGGTCGAGACGCAGCTGAAATCGGTCGAGAACGTCAAAGAGATGCGCTCCACCGCCTTCGAAGGCGGCGGATTCGTGCAGCTCGAGTTCGAAGCCGGATTTGATTCCAAGGCTGCGCTTGCCGATGTCCGTGCCAAGGTCGATCAGGCCAAGCACGACCTGCCGCGTGAAGCCGATGAGCCGCGGGTGTCCGAGGTGAACCTCTCGCTCTATCCGGTGTTGGTGGTGGGCCTCTCGGGCGAGGTGCCGGAGCGGACGCTGCTGCGCATGGCGCGCGCGGCCAAGAATGCAATCGAGCAGGCGCCCGGTGTGCTCGCCGCCGAGCTGCGCGGGGCGCGCGACGAGGCCGTCGAGATCATCCTCGATCCCACGCTGATCAACAGCTACGGCCTTTCCGTCGAGCAGCTTGGCACGATGACGCAATCATTGAACACGCTCATCGCTGCTGGTGCGATCGAAGGCGAGACCGGCCGCTTTGCCGTGAAGGTGCCCTCGCTGTTCGAAAGGCCGCAGGACCTCCTAAAAATGCCGATTGCGTCTACCGCGAAGGCATCGGTGACGCTCGGCGATATCGCCGAAGTCAAACCCACCTTCAAGGATGCGACCTCGGTCACGCGCGTGAATGGGCGTCCGGCCATGACCATCGAGGTGTCGAAACGCACCGGCGCCAATCTCATTGAAACCGTCGATGCTGTAAAAGAAATCGTCGGACAGCTGCAGAAAACCTGGCCGGCCTCCGTTCAGGTGACCTTCACCCAGGACAAGTCCAAGCTCATCCGGCAGATGCTTGGCGACCTGCAGAACTCGGTTGCCACTGGCGTGCTGCTGGTGGCCATTGTCATGTTGTTCGCGTTGGGCTTCCGGGCCTCGCTGTTCATCGGCATTGCGATACCGGCCTCCTTTCTTGCCGGGGTGCTCGGGCTGCAGCTCGCCGGGCTGACTATCAACATCGTGGTGCTGTTCTCGCTCATTCTCGCCGTCGGCATGCTGGTGGATGATGCCATCATCGTCTCGGAGTTTGCCGAGCGGCGGATGGCAGAAGGCATGGCGCCGAAAGCGGCCTATGCGCTCGCAGCCAAGCGCATGGCAGGCCCGGTGATCGCGGCGACCGCAACGCGGATTGCTGCCTTTTCTCCGCTCCTGTTCTGGCCCGGCGTGGTCGGCCAGTTCATGAAATATCTGCCGATCACCCTGATCGCCACGCTCGCGGCCTCGCTCGCTGTTGCACTGTTCTTCACTCCGACGCTGGGAGCGCTCCTCGGCAAGCGCGGCATGCAGCCCTCCGGCGCAGGCGATCACGCCCGTACGGATGAGCAGAAGCGGGGGGCCTATATTCGCATGGTCCACCTCGCCTTGCGCAATCCCGGTGCGACGCTCACATGCGCTGCCTGCCTGCTCGTTGTCGTGCAGCTCGCATATGCGCGCTATGGGCGTGGTGTCGAGTTCTTCCCGAGCGTGGAGCCTGACTATGGCCAGGCCATTGTGCACGCCCGCGGCAATCTCTCGCTCGCGGAAAAGGATCGGCTGGTCGGCGAAGTTGAGCGCCGGGTGCTTCGGTTTGCGGGACTTAAAACCGTGTACGCCCGCGTGGGCGAGCAGCCGCCCGGCTTGGCCGAGCTCACGGAGGACACGATCGGGGTGATCCAGTTCGAGTTTGCGGATTGGCGCAAGCGCCCGCCCGCACACGAGATCATGGATGCCATGCGTGCCAAGGTAGCCGACATTCCGGGCATCCTCACCGAGGTGACGGCGCCGCGCGCAGGGCCGGCAACCGGCAAGCCCGTCCAGGTTCAGATCAGCGCGTCCGATCCGGCTTTGCTGCCGGCCGCCGCCGACAGGGTCTCCGCCATCGTGCGGGCACGCAGCGATATCCGCGATTTGGAGGACGGACGTCCCCTGCCGGGGGTCGATTGGAAGATCGAGGTCGATACGGCGGAGGCCGCCAAATACGCCGCCGGTGTTCCCGTCGTCGGCAGCGCCATCCAGCTCGTCACCAATGGACTCAAGGCAACCGAATATCGTCCCGTCGATACTGACAAGTCAGTCGATATCCTGGTGCGGTTCCCGCCTGATCGCCGCAGTCTCGATGCCATTGACGACCTTCGCATCCAGACCGCGGCAGGGCAGGTGCCGATCGGCAACTTCGTGCACCGCCTGGCTGCACCGCGGGTGGGCTATATCAACCGTGTCAATGGCAATCGCGTGATGACGGTCAGCGCCAATGTGGCGGAAGGGGTGCAGTCCGCGAAGGTGCAGCAGGAGCTGACGCGCGAGCTCGCCAGGTCGGATCTCGGCCCCGGCGTGAGCTTCAAGCTCAAAGGCGAGGACGAGGAGCGCGCCAAGGCATCGGCATTCCTGCTGAAGGCATTCGGCACTGCGATCTTCCTGATCTTTGCCATCCTGCTGGCGCAGTTCAACAGGCTCGTATCCGTCGGGCTTGTGCTTACCGCCGTGGTGCTCTCGACCTTCGGCGTGTTGCTTGGCCTCATGCTCATGGGGCAGGCATTCGGAGTGGTGATGACCGGCATCGGGGTCATCGCCAACGCGGGCGTTATCGTCAACAACAACATCGTGCTGATCGATACCTATGATCGGTTGCGACGCGAGGGCATGGCGGCGCGCGATGCGATCCTCGAGACCTGCCGTGAGCGCGCCCGTCCGGTCGTGCTGACAGCCGCGACCGCGATTCTCGGCGTTCTGCCGATTGCGTTCGGCGTGAATATCGAGCTCCTCTCGCGCGAGATCATGGTCGGCGCGCCAGCGACGCAATGGTGGATAAATTTGTCGACCGCCATCGTGTTCGGTCTCGGCTTTGCAACCGTGCTCACCTTGATTGTCACTCCGGCCGCCCTCATGGCCATCGAAAACATGCGCGCAAGCCGCCTGCGATGGTCGGCGACGTTGCGACGCAGACTCGCGCAGCCCGCCCGCGCCTGACCGCGGCAAAGCGACCCACCAAATGCCGGCCGGGATAAGATAGAACGGCAGTGGGTGTCGCGCCGGAGCCGCGCGGCCGAACGCACTTCCTTGTGGGGTTGCTTGCAATGCGCAGGCATTTCGCGCTTTTCGCTGCTGCGATGCCGCTTCTTGCGATGCGGCTCGTGTTTGCGCAACCGGATGCGGCGGCCGATTACCCGCAGCGCCCGGTAAAGCTGATCGTGAGCACATCGGCCGGGGGCGGCGTCGACGCGGTAACGAGAATAGTGGCGGCAGCGCTACAGGGCAGACTTGGACAGCCGTTCGTCATTGAGAATCGCGGCGGTGGCGGCGGCAATCTCGGTGCCGAGGCGGTCTATTCCGCGCCGCCCGATGGCTACACGCTGCTCGCCTCACAGCCATCGCCGATCACCAGCAATGTTGCGCTTTTCAAGCGGCTCAATTTCGACCCTGCCGCGCTCGAACCCGTCGCAGTCATGTCGAAAATTCCCAACGTGCTGCTGGTGCGCCAGGCGTTTCCAGCAAAGACCGCGCAAGAATTCATCACTTATACGAAGACGCACCCGGGCCAGACAACCTACGCATCACAGGGCCCCGGCACCAGCTCTCATCTCACGGCCGAGCTGTTCTTGCAGCTGACGGGAACAAAGTCGCTGCATGTTCCCTATCGCGGGACAGGTCCGGCGCTCAATGATCTGGTCGCAGGCAACGTCGACTTCTTTTTCACCGAGCTCGCCACCGCCTACAAGCTGCATGAGGGCGGCAAGTGTCGAATCCTCGCAGTCACCGCCAAGCACCGGCTCGAACCGCTGCCTGACATTCCCACAATGATCGAGGCCGGGGTGCCGGGCCTCGTATCGGACACCTGGAACGCGATCAGCGCACCGCCCAAAACGCCCGCCGCAATCGTCGAGAAGCTCAATCGCGCTGTCAACGACGTCCTCAACGAGGCGGAGGTGAGGGCGCGCTTCAAGCTGCTCCATCTCGTCTCCGGGGGCGGCAGTCCACAGGACATGGCGCTGCTCAAGCGACAGGAAACCGAGCGCTGGAGCGCCGTCATTCGCGCGGCAGGGATCGAGCCGGAATAGGGGTGAACCGGTGTGCGGCCGCCCTGCCAAGAGCGCCGGGCCCTCGCTCAGGCAATGATATCGGGGGTGAGCTGGTCCTCGATGTAGGAGATGCGGTCCCGCAACTGCAGTTTGCGCTTCTTCAGGCGCTGCACCTGCAGCTGGTCGGAGCCCGGGGTATGCTGCAGCGCGGAAATAGCCGCATCAAGGTCGCGATGCTCCTGCTGCAGTCGCGCCAGCTGCTCATGCAACTCATGCTCTTCTTCTTTAGTCATTACAACCGCTGGTCTGCATACGGTTGCGGCCCGATACCATTATAGCAGATTTTTTGCGGTTTTGCCGCTGGTCTTGAAGCTGCGCAAAGCGGGGATTGCTGCTCTGCACCATCGAATCGGGCTTCGAAATTTCCGAGTTCCGGTGTAGTATGGGCCCGTCAGGCACTGAGCTGACAGAGGAGAACTTTAGAACATGTCCATAGAAGCCCATCTTGCCGAATTGGAAAGACGTCACCGGGCTCTCGAAGCGGAAATCGTTGAAGCACGAGCCCACCCATCGGTCGATGATCTTCAGATCGTGGCTTTGAAACGTCGCAAGTTGCTGGTGAAGGACGAGATCGCACGTTTACAGCAGGAGACATCAGTCCACTGAGTTTATTGAACGCTTGAGACGGAGCCGCCGCTCCGCAATCAGCGGAGCGGGCGGCTTGATTTGTGCCGGGTTCCGCCTCGCATCTATCATCTGACATGAGGATCGCGGCGCTCGTCGCGACGGGGGTTTGGTCTGGAGGCGGCGCGGTTGCGCCGCTTTGTATTTGCGGGCAGGCGCGCGCAGAGAATTATCCCAGCCGCACCATTTATCCATCCGGCGGCGCTGTCGACGTGATGGCGCGCGGGAATGCCGAGAAGCTCTCCAGCACGCTTGGCCAGGAGGTCGTGGTCGACAATCTCTATGCGGAACGCTTGTGCGCCGCTCAAGCTGAAAGTCGAGTTCGATAACGAACGCCATTCGACCTGAAATTTACGCGGAAGTTTCGTCACATCGCGCTGCAAATGGCACGCCTTCCCACGCCACAGCCGCAGCGATATATCTCTTCCATCTGCTAAACAAGCAAGCCGCGTCAGCCGCGCGAGGACATTGAGGGAGAGCCCGATGGCACAAGAGAACGGCACACGAAAGCATCCGCGCGGCGCGCTCAGCCGACGCAGATTTCTGGCCAGCGCCGCGATGACCGGCGCGGCGACGACCGTTGTCTCGCCGGCGAGCGCGGTCACGCCGCCATCGTCCTCCTCCGACGTTGCGGTGCCGCGTGCGCCGTCGGCGCTTCCGCCCAGCATGCGGGTCGCGGCTGCCGAGACCGACACCCCGAAGGAGCTGCCGCGCATCGGGGGGGTGCCGGGTTCCGACTTCATGGTCGATGTCATCAAGGGCCTCGACATCAAGTATCTGCCCTCCAATCCCGCTTCGAGCTTCCGCGGCATTCACGAGTCCCTCATCAACTATGGCGGCAACAAGAACCCGGAATTCCTAACCTGCACGCACGAGGAATCTGCAGCCGCCATGGCGCACGGCTATTTCAAGGCGGCGGGCAAGCCGCTGATGACGCTGTGCCACGGCACGGTCGGCCTCCAACACGCCACCATGGCGATCTACAACGCCTGGTGCGACCGCGTGCCCATGATCGTGGTCGGCGGCAACGACCTCGACGCCGCGCACCGGCCACCAGGCGTGCCGACCTTCCACTCCGCCCAGGACATCAACGCCATTGTGCGCGATTATACCAAGTGGGACGACACCCCTGTCTCGCTGCAGCATTTCGCGCAATCGTTCGTGCGCGCGTACAAGATTGCGATGACGCCGCCCTACGGGCCGGTCGCGATCTCGCTCGATGCCGGCTTGCAGCAGGAGCCGATCAGAGAGAACGGCGAGAAGCTCTATATTCCCCGCTACGTGCCGACCGCCCCGCCGCAAGGGGACAGCGGCGCGGTGAAGGAGGCTGCGCGGCTCCTTGCTCAGGCGCAGAACCCGGTGATCGTCGTCGATCGCGCCGCACGCACCGAGAACGGCATGCGGCTGCTGGTGCAACTTGCGGAAACCCTGCAGGCCGT
>Ga0306926_10002097_pt1 | contig 20177 bp, 19 predicted proteins | sample flu12Cox44000178_FD_203759 | JGI IMG/M metagenome (GOLD analysis project Ga0306926, IMG submission 203759) | Lab enrichment of tropical soil microbial communities from Luquillo Experimental Forest, Puerto Rico - flux8day.12C.oxic.44.000.178 (v2)... | ecosystem: Environmental > Terrestrial >...
AAGATGTTCGAAGAGGACGACAGCGACAGGCAGGTGCGTTATGTTAACGCCTATGACCCCAACCCTCTCCCCGTAAGAACGGGGAGAGGGAGCTGACCGAGCATGTCGCGCCGCTGATCACATCTCATCGGAACGCGCCGTAAGCGGGCGGCGTGGTCGACCTGTATTATCAAGTGGATACGACGGCTCCGGAGCTTATGTCAGGATTGCATTGTCGAGGGTATGCCCGTGTCGCAACCATCGCGACTTGTGGCCTTCCGCACGGCCAATATGGAGTTGCTTTGATAAATTGGGAAGGGCGATCTATCAAGACACTTGACACCACGCTTGCTTGGCTCGTGCAATTCTTAGGTTCATCTGCGGTATTGGTCGTCCGGCTGGACTCTTTGGAGGGCACGAAATTTCAAAAGGTCGAATCGATGCTTGACAGAGTTGGTTTCCAGGTCGAGATCGGCGCTTTCTGCGAGCATGGCACCGCGGTTTCGGCCCGCCGCCGAGATACGCCGGACATGGCGGTTGCCGCGTAAAATTCGATGCTGACCCTCTATTCCTACCCCGAGCTGTTCGGCGTCGCCGACAACAACGGCTACGGGCTCAAAGTGTTCGCTTTCCTTCGCCTCGCCGGCCTAGCGTTCCGGCACGAGCACATTTTCGATGCGTCGCATGCACCCCGCGGCCAGCTTCCCTACATCGTCGACGGCACCGAGACCATCGGCGACAGCGACAGCATCATCGCCCACCTCATTCGCAAATACCGGCTGACGATTGACGACGGGCTCACCGGCGCCCAGCGCGACATGACGCATCTCGTCACGCGCATGCTCGACGACCTGTATTGGGTCATGTCGTATTCGCGCTGGCAGGACGAGCGGTTCTGGCCGCTGTTCCGCGATGCGCTCATCGCGCAGCATCCGGGCCTGACGGAGGCAGGCCTGCAGAAGGCGCGGGAATTCAATTTTCAGCGCTACCATTTCCAGGGCATCGGCCGCTACAGCCCTGACGCCGCCTACGCGCGCGGCTTGGCGGATCTGCAGGTGCTGGCCGATCTCGTCCCGTCGAGCGGCTATGTGCACGGAGCGAAGCCAACCAGCATCGATGCCGGCATTTATGGATTCATCGCCAATATCTACTTCTTCACGATTGACACCCCGCTTCGGCAGTTCGTGATGTCGCATGCCGGAATTGTCAAGCACTGCCGCGCCATCCATGCTGCCGTGATGACGGAGCCGCCCTACGCGAGTGCGCCATGATGCGAGTGGCGACCGCTGCTGTCCTTGCCGCGGCATTCGCGGTGTCAGGGGCCGCGCAGGACACCACCGCGCAGCCGGGCCCGCCGGCACGCGCATTTCCGAAACCCGACCGCCCGGTGGCAGACATCGTCAGCCCGATCTGGCATGACGAGAAGGAGCGTGACGCTGCCGGCGAGCCGGAGCAGCTCGTGCGGCTGCTCGGCATCGGGCCCGGAATGACGGTCGCGGACGTGGGCGCTGGCAGCGGCTACTACGTCGCGCGACTGTCGCCCATCGTCGGGCCCCACGGCCGCATCTTCGCAGAAGACGTCATGCCCGAATATCTGCGCAGCCTGCGCAAGCGGGTGGGCGATCTCGGTTTGCACAATGTCACCATCAGCCGCGGCGAGCCGCATGATCCGAGACTGCCGCCCGCCTCAGTCGACATCGCGATCCTGGTGCACATGTACCACGAGATCGCGCAGCCCTACGGCCTGCTCTACAACCTCGTCCCCGCGCTCAGGCCGGACGCGCGCGTCGGCATTGTCGACGCGTTCGGCCCCACATCCAGGCATGGCACCCCGCCGGGCCTTCTCGAATGCGAGCTCGCCGCCGTCGGCTATCGCGAGATCAGGCTCGATCGTCTGGCCGGCAGCGATGCCTATCTCGCGATGTTTGCGCCGCCGTCGGTAGCAAGCCGCACGCGCCCGGAAGCGACGGTCGCGTGCAAGGCGCGCTGACGCGGTTGCGGCCGGCCGGGGACCGAATGACCGGCAATGGCTGACGGCGGCATTCTTCCTCGACGCCCAAGATGCGCGCTACTTGCTCATTGAGGCTTCGAATCCGAGCGACGTGATCTCGATACGCGATTGAGTCCACCCAGCTTCGCTCGACATGCGGCGGATATCGTCCAGCGTATAGGCGCGCTTGATCAGGCTCGTGCGAAAAACGAGCAGCATGAAACAGCGGTTGGGCCAACCGAGACCAAGCCCGCCGACGTAATGCTTCAATGCCGCGATCGATACATCGCGCCGCATGTCGATCAGCAGCGCAGTCCCCCCCGGTCGCAGGACCCGGCGCATCTCGGCCAGCGCCGTCACCGGTTGGGAGAAATTCTTGAATGCGGCGCGACAGACAACGAAGTCGACAGTGGCGTCGCCGATCGGCAGAGCCGCAGCATCGCCGAGCTCGAACCGCGGCGTGACCCCCGCCGCCGCAGCATTACGGCGCGCAATCTCGACGAAGCTCCTGCTGACATCGACCGCCCATACTTCGAGGCCGCGCCTGGCAAGCTCGATCGCGAGAAATCCCGGGCCGGGCGCGACTTCGAGCACCGTGGCGGAGGCTGGGACGAGCGCCGCGATCCGCGCCGCCAGTTGCACGAATTCCGGCATGTCTCTGCGGGTTGCCTTGTCGTACCAGCGGGCCACGCCGCCCTCCATCCCCATCCCCTTGTATGCCTTCACCGCGTATGTCATTGTCTCATTCTCCATGTATCTTATAAAATGAGATACTTTTTGAATAAGGCAATGGCCTTTTTATGGCGACCTCCGGGAAGGGCAAATCGCGGCGCGCCGCCGGCCAGGCAGACCTGACCGCGATACCGGTTCCGGTCACTGCGGCGGACCGCATCGTCCTGGAGATCCGCAAGTTCATCGCCGCGGCGATTTTCTTCAATGCGCAGGCCGCGGAGAAGGTCGGGCTCGGCCTCACCGACATCCAGATCGTGCACATGCTGCAGCTCTACGGGCCCGCGACGCCGAGCCGGTTAGCGGCAGGAACCGGCCTCAGCAGTGGCGGCGTGACGGTTGCGCTCGATCGCCTGGAAAAGGCCGGCTACATTCGCCGGCAGCCGCATCCCACCGATCGCCGCAGTCTGCTTGTTACGCTCATCCCCTCCACGGTCGGCAGGCTTGCGGGGCTCTACGAGGGGATCGAGGCCGAGACGCGGCGTTTATTGGCGATGTTGCCGCAGCGTGATTTGGAGGCGGTTATCCGGTTCTTCGAGACAATGGGCGCCCATCGGATTGGCGGTCGCGTGCACGCTGAATGATATCTCACGAAGTTGCCGGTGAATTAGAGACCGCGTTCCGCTGAAGTTGAAGCATAATCATTGCCGCAGATTCGGTCGGACTCCCTCTCCCCGCTCTTGGGCGGGGAGAGGGAGCAGATCGAGTTTGTCGCACCGCCGATCACATCTCATCGGAACGCGCTGTAACGTAACGAGCAGCGACCGCCATTCTGCTGTACCGAACACACTGCGTTGTGGCTCCTGCGCACCGCCTGCGCCTACGCGGACGTCTCGAGCATCTGGTCCTGCAAGAGATCAAGCAGGCAAACGATGTCATCGTCACTGCGCGGAAACGAAGGTCGGCGACCTTGCAATGGCCCCTCCTTTATCACCCACTGCCGAAGAGAACGACGGCGCAGCTCGACGCACTCATGAACGAATCCGCGCCTGCTGCGCCGCTCCCGTTCGCCACGCCTTGAAGGCGACGACGAGCAGAAGGACGGCAGCCACGGCGAGCGTGGTCAGGTAGGCGGCATCGAAGGCGCCGTGCACGGCCTTGGTCAACGCGCGGGCGGCGTCGGCCGGCAGGGTCTCGGCCAACTGCTGAATAGACGCCAGCCAGAAGGCTGCCAAGGATGGTGATTCCGATCGCCCCGCCGAGCTCGAACGATACTTCCTCGACCGAAGCCGCCATGCCGGCCCGCTCGGCCGGCGCCTGGCTCATGATGGCGTGCGAGGATACCGCGATCGAGGCTCCCAGTCCCAACCCGAAGATCGACAGAGAGAGGAGCTGAGGTGTCGCCCCAGCGTTGGCGGCAAGGAGCAGGCCTGCCACCCCGAGCCCGGCCAGAAGAAGCGCGCCTGCCATCATCCGGCCCGCGCCGAACCCGTGCGATGCCCAGCCGGCAAGCGGCCCGCCGATGAAGGCGAGCAGCGAGCCCGGCAGCACGAACAGCGCCGCCTGCAGGGGCGAATAGCCCAGCACGAGTTGCAGCCGCTGGCTCAGCACGAGCTCGAGCCCGACCACGCTGAACGAGGACACCAGCGCCACCACGACGGCCAGCGTGAAATTCCGGTTCTCGAACAGCTTGAGGTCGAGCATCGGCGCCTTGCTGCGGCGCTGGCGGCGAACGAACACCATCAGCGCAAGCGCCCCGATCACCGCCGCCACCGCCGCCTCGAGCAGCGAGGGCGCCTCCCTGGCAAGCTCCTCGATCGCGTAGGCAAGACCGACCAGCCCCACCAGGATCTGAAGCGAGCCGACGGGATCCCAGGCGACATCGCGGCTGCCCTCGCGGCGCGGGATGAAAACGGCGGCAGCAACCAGCGCCGCGACCACGACGGGAACGTTGATCAGGAAAACCGAGCCCCACCAGAAATGTTGCAGCAGCACGCCGCCGATCAGCGGCCCCACCGCCGCCCCCCAGATGCCGATGGCGAGCCCGCGCTCCTGCTCATCGCTGAAAGTGAGGCGGATGATCGACAGGGTGGCCGGCATCATCATGGCCGCGCCGACGGCGAGAAGAGCGCGTGCGCCGATCAGGGTCGCGGGCGACGGCGAATAGGCCGCGATCAGCGAGGCGATCCCGAACACGATCAGCCCGCTCACGAACATCCGCTTGTGGCCTAATCGATCCCCCAGCGTGCCGAGACCGGGGAGCCCCGCCACCGCCAGCGCATATGCGTTGATGATCCAGAGCTTCTCGGATGCGCTGGTGCCGAGATCGCGCGCCAGGCTGGGCAGGGCGGTATAGAGCACCGTCATGTCGATGACGATGAGGAACAAGGCGCTGGACACCACCAGCAGGATGAGCCAGCGCCTCTTCTCCGAGACTGTCATTTTATTTGAACGTCACAAGCGCATTCCCGGCCGGATAGTCGTTCCGGACGCCCGGCCACGAGCGAGCCGCCGGAGACGCGACATCCGGCCGTCATGCGCCTTGCGCGCCTATTCTCGTTCTCCATTTCGAGCAGGCGCGGAGCGGAGCCTGCTCCCTATTGCTTCAAAAATCGCCGCACGGCCATCTTTTCAGTCCAGCCGGCGTAGACGTTGCCGGCATCGTCCACGCCGACACCTTCGGGCGCGCCGGCGGTGGCCGAGGGCTCCGGTATGAACGCCGTGACCTTGCCGTCCTTCACGCTGCCGATCCGGATGCCCTGCTTGAACCCCGGATTGCTGGTCGCGTTCGATTGCGAGTCGGCCACATAGATGATGTCGTCCTTGCCGATGGCGACGTCGCTCGGCCGGCCGAACTGCTTCCACTCGGCGACGAATTTGCCGTCCGGCTCGAAAATCTGGATGCGGTTGTTGGCCCGGTCGGCGACATAGACCCGTCCCGCCGAATCAAGCGCAATGCCATGCGGCGTATCGAATTCACCGGCGGCCTTGCCGTGCTTGCCCCACGTCGTGATGAGCTTTCCGTCCCTGGAGAACTTCACGATGCGGTCGTTGGTGCCCGCGCCGTGCCCATCGGCGACATAGATGTCGCCATTGGGTGCGACGACGACGGCGCTGGCCGTGCTCAGGTAGCCCGGAGCGTTGCCCGGCATTCCAGGCTTGCCCAGGGTCATCAGCACCTTGCCGTCGGGACCAAACTTGATGAGATCGGCGCCCTTGCCGTTTCTGGCAAGCTGGTCGCCCGCCCACACGTTGCCCTCGCGGTCCACGAACAGGCCGTGCGGAACGGCGAACATGTCGGCCCCGACGGCCTTCTGGAACGCGCCCTCGGAGTCGAACTTCTCGATCGGCGCCATCGTCGAATTGGTGCACTCGTTTGCCCCGCAACGGTCGAACACCCAGATGCTCTTGCCGTCGCTGTGATCGACCTGGACCTTGATCGCTGAGCCGAGCTTGCGCCCATCGGGAAGCTTGGCCCAGGTTTCCTGCATCTTGTACGGGTTGGGCGCAGCATTGGGGTCAGCGCCTTGCGCGCAAAGCCGATCTCCCGAGAGCGCGATGAGCGCGCCGGCGGCGACCCCGATAGTCAATGCGGCTCGAGCTGCATACTGCATGATCGTCCTCCTTTGCAGAGTTGATGTTTGACGTTTGACCTGTTGCTCGGACGTCCAATCGCGATCATCGGACCTGCCAGCATTGGCCATGGTAGGGCCGCCTCACCGGAATGAACAGATGTCTGCGGGCCTCGCTCGCGCGTTCCGCTACTGCCCTGGAAAACGATCCCGCGGGATGCAAACATCCCGGCGCAAGAACGGCGACGATCTGAGCGTGTGCGGAAAGCAACGGGGCAGAGGCGGAGCAAACATCCATGATGCGAGCCAAAACCGAGCAGAAGGTGAAACGCTGGAAGGACCAACGCTGGCTGATCGACAGCGTCATTGCGGCCATCGGCATGGAATGGGACCAACCGCGCTTGAATTACACGATGTATCCGGCAGGCCCCGATGCCATCGCCGACTTCCGGGCGGTGGGCATGCGGGTGCGCAAATTCGCCGACATGCATCGCGAATTCGCAGCCGCCGCCCATCGCCGTGAAGTCAAAGCGCAGAGCTTTGAGCGCGAGGGCCGAAACGTATCGGCGCGCGAGAGCTACTTCATCGCCGCACTGCTCTACTCCGCCGCGCGCTGGCCGATCTTCGAGAGCAACGCCAGGTCGATCGCGTATAACGAGCGCATGATTGCATGTTACGACAGGTTCGCCGTGCTGATGAACCGGCCGATCGAACGGGTTGAAGTGCCGTTCGGCAACGGCAAGGCCCTGCCTGGCTATCTGCATCTGCCGCGCGCGCCAGGACCCGGCGAGAGATTTCCCTGTGCCATCGGCATCGACGGCATGGATGGATCAAAGGAGATCATGTGCTCGATGTACGGCGACAAATTCATCGAGCGCGGCATGGCGCACTTCATCTATGATGGGCCGGGTCAGGGCGAATGCACCTATCGCGACATCCTGGTCACCGAGACGAACCACATGGATGCGGCGCGGGCGGTCTACAATTGGCTCAGCAAGCACCCGCATGTCGATGCCGAGCGAACCGTGATCTGGAGCGTCAGCATGGGCTCGTTCTTTGGCCTGCAAGCCGCTGCCGCGCTCGGCGACAAGGTGCGTGGCGCCGCGGTCACCTTTGTCTGCCACGAGCCTGGCCTGGCCAGCCTGATGAACCGCTCGGCGCCGTCCTACAAGATGCGCTTCATGTATATGTCAGGGTACACCGACGAAGATGAATTCGATCGCTTCATGGAGAAGTTTAGCCTGATGCCGATCGCCGGCGGGATCAAATGCCCGGTGCTGATCCAGGCCGGCGAAGACGACGAGCTCTCGCCCCTCGAATTCTCCGACGAGCTGGCCGGGCGGATTCGAGCCCCGAAGAAGCTGGTGATCTACGAAGGCGAGCGCCACGCCATCGGTGGCAATAACCTGTCATCGGTCCTTGGCGAAAACTGGTTCACGATGCTGGCCGACTGGTGCCTTGACCGCATCGACGGCAAGCCGGCGCCGAACGAGCGGGTGCTCATTAATTCGCTCGGCAAGGCGAACGCGGAACCTTACGCGGCTTGAGGGCCTCCATCATCTCCTTTGCGCGGGTGCAAACAGCTTCTCGATTGCCTGCATGACCGGTACCGTAAAATTTCGAAGACAGTAATCCTGCAAATCTCTCTTCTGAGCAGCAAGCGTCTCGATGTCGATCGTCGTGTTGCCGCGCTTGGCATTATAGTAGCCGCTCAGCCACATCGCGATGTCGTTGGGATTTATGATCTTGTACCCCAGGTATTGCTCGCATGTAACCTTCGACATGTCGATTGAGACTTGCGCTCGGGCGGCCGGAACGGCAACGAGCGCGAGCACGAGGCCGCAGGCAGCGAGCAAGCGTTTCGACATTCCCTGACTCTCCCGGTTTTGGACTTCGCCTTGGCGTGCAGACCCGGCACAGGCCGGTTGCAAGGATATCACACCCATGCTGCAGGCGGGGAGCTGCATGGCTTCGTGCACTGCTTTTGGGCGGAGTGGGCTTCGCTGCCCTGCCCGCCGGGGCCTAGGGGAAGCCCGGCACTTCAAGACGGATGCCGGAGGCGGTGCCGGTCAGTGTAAGGCCGTAGCGCTCATCTCTTCTTCTATTTCCAGGCCCTCACCCTCGTCGGACGCAAGGTCGCGGACAACGACCCCCGGTTGGAGCGATATCCATGTCCCCAGCTGCCCGGTCTTGAGAGTGCCCCGCCGGGCGACCGGCTCTCCGTCGAAGCAAACGAACAGCTCGTGCGTCGCGTCCTCGAATTCCAGCGTTACCAGCCGCGCCTTCAGCCTTGTGCGTCCCAAGGTATCAATGACGGTTCTGGCTTGTTTTGTCACGGATTGCTCCCTTCCGTCTTGCCGGGACGCTAGAGCACTACGTTGACTGCAAAAGCACCATTCAGGCACCCGTGCCGCTTATCAGCGAGGATATCCAGAATCCAGTATCAGGGAGGAAATCCAGAATCCAGCGGGTATCGCAAGTTTCCAAAATATTCCCAGGACAGGCAAGACGCCCGGTCCGATTCACGCAGGCCGCCAAGCCCGGGCATTTTCTTGCCCAAGCCGGGAAATGTCCGAATTGGGCAACCCTGTCGTGCCGAGCCTGGGTGATTCGAGCTCGGGTGCGGAGAAGCTGCATCTCCAAGCAGACCGCGTCAGGCGCGGTCAATGCGAGCGGCGTAGCACCCGGGCGCCGCATAGTGCACGTGAAGGTACCGCGACCTTGGCTCGGCAAAGAGACGCCCGATTGCATGCTCCAGCTCTCGGCCGTCAACCAGCTCCCAGCCGACCATCATGGCATCGGCGTCGAACGAGCGTACGGCCAGATGGCGAATGCGCAGCTGCTCCGGCACCTGGTTGACGGCATCATAGGTTTGCTCGCCCCTTCGGACGTAGATTGCAAATCGCATGCGATACGGGGAATCGACCGGATGATGCTCGTAGTTGACGAGCAAGAGCTCGTCGCCTTCGTCTGAGTCGGTCAGGCTGATCCGGCAGGGGTAGCCGGGGCGCCGAGCATCGGCAATCCTGCGGACTGCCCCCTGTGCCGCCAGTTGCTGGTCGGAAAGCTCAAACAGATGCCTGAACTTCCCCTCCGGTAGGCCGGTGATGCGGAAACCCATCGTCCTGCTCCATGCATGATTCTTGTAGAGAAGCAGATAGAGGCCTTATGAGACCGCCGCACTTCGTTTCTTGCGTCACAATCCTGTTTGCCTTCAATTGCTACGATGAGGAAATCGGGAGGCGGGCCGCCGCTGTCATGGCGCGCTGCAAAAAAAATATCTGCCGTCCGGACCGAGCCGGTTCCATTCCACCATCGTCACGGAACATTTTCGAGTAGACTGGTTGCACTGGTTCGCGACCAGGGAAAGCCGAGCTTGTATGCGTAACAGCCTGAATATCGATCTGGCCTTTCCTATCCGGGATGAGGTGTCTGCCTGGCTGATGTGTCTGAAGGCGGAACTGCTTTATGACGCGGGTATCATCACTGACAACGAGCTCAATGCCGTTATTGAACGAGCCGCGGCGGCGATTGAGCAATCCGAGAAGGGGTTACACGAGCCGCCGCATACGCGACCGGCCTGGCGCCGCACGGCAGCGGGCAGCAACGCCGCAGTGCCTTCTCTCTAGAGCCGGCTCTCCCCTGCATGGAGGGCGACGCTAGCAGTGAGTCCGCGCGAGTCGTTCAACGTTTCCACTCAGCCTGCGCACGTCATCAATTAGGTAATCTGCTCCCGCGCGCGATTCGCTTTGTTGCCACGAAGCACGCGCACGATTGCCTCATCATCGGAGAAGATCGAGCGATTTGCGCATGCAGCAGAGCGAATTCATCAGCCATCTCGCCCACGAGGCCACGCTGCATGATCCGCGCACCGCGTCGAGCAGGCAGAGGATCCCCGCTTGCGTGCCATCTGCGCTTGCGAGCCTTTGGACGCAAGGGATCGCCCTCTCGTCGTCATTGCCCGGCATTTGCGTCCTGGCGCTGGGGCTCGCGATTCTCGCAACGGGCGCCAATGCACAATCGAAAGACCGGTCTGCCGGTACTCCCGACAATCCCCTGCAGGCACAGCCGCTTGCCGGACTGTCAGCGACGCGCGATCGCCCGCTGTTCTCTCCCGACCGTCGTCCTCCCGCTCCGCCTCTTGCGCCGGTCGCAGCCGCGCCGCCGCCGCCAGCGCCACCGCCGGATGTGACTCTGCTCGGTGTCGTGGTCGAGCGCGAGCGAGCGCGTGCCATTGTTCGCTCAGGGAGCGCGAAGATCGAACGCGTGCAAATCGGCGACGATATCGGCGGATGGAAGGTAAGCCAAATCGAGGGACGCCGCCTGCTCCTGGCGCTCGATGGCCGCGAGGCGGCGTTCACGCTGTTTAGTCGCACGAGCGCTCCGCCGCCCGACGCTCCAGCTCCTCAAGCAGCGGACGGGCCGCGACAGGCATCGCAGGCGCCCGAGGCACCGCGGGCTGCATCAAGGCGACGTAAATAAGCTTGCGAATGGACCGCTGTGATTGCTGCGGTCAACGTCAATTTGCTACCACCACCCGTCATCAGCCGCGCGCGCTCGTCGTGACATTGCGCCCAACGCGATCGATCCCTTGACGGTGCAGTGATGCATTCCTCCGTCTCGACGCTGTGTTTGGTATTTATAGCGTGTTTCGCTGACGATAAGGCAGTCGCGGTTTACCTCTCCCCGCAGGGGAGAGGTCGGAATGTGCGCGCCGCGCGCGCACGTTCCGGGTGAGGGGGTCACAAACCGTCATCGAGCCGGCCCCCCTCACCCGGATCGCGCAAGCGCGATCCGACCTCTCCCCTGCGGGGAGAGGTGCCGCAAGCTGCAAGACCGCGTGATGATCGAACGTCATCGAGATGTGCGTAATGCGAGCCGCCACCGGAGCGGCTGAAAGTTCGGCGCGCCATATTGAGCTACCGCAATTTTCACCGGTGCTGAACGCTGCTCTGCAGTCTTCAAGAATTATTTGGTGTGATCTGCAAAGATAACAACCAAAGATTTTCATTCCCTCAGTGCGCGTTCCATCCGCCGCAGAACGTCATGATGACTTCAACGTTTTGCACAGTTGCCGTCTCATATTTGTCTGGAAGATTTGTTCTGCTCCTGCATCACATCAAATCGGGGGGCTCAAATGAGAAAGATCGACTTCTTGCATTCCTGCTCGGCCGCAAGCATCATGATGCTGGCATCGGTATCGTTGTCGGGATCGGCGCTCGCGCAGAATGCCGCCGGCACGACGGTCAACACTACCGCACCGCGCGGCCCCGTTGATCCGGGCGTACGCGGCGGTGATCCCGGCGCCGGAGGTCCGCTTTCTGGCCTCAGCACCCTGGAGCAGGCTTTCTTCAATGCTGCAGCGGACAACTTTACGGAAGTCGAAACGGTGCCGAACGGCCTGGGACCGCGCTTCAATCTTGACAGCTGCGGCGGCTGCCACGCCCAGCCCGCCGCAGGCGGCTCGAGCCCGCCGACCAATCCACAGGTCGCAGTCGCCACGGCGAAAGGCGCCAGGAATGCCGTACCGTCATTCGTCACCGCGAACGGCCCGGTTCGCGAGGCGCGTTTCGTCCGCAACCCGGATGGAACGCCTGATGGCGGCGTGCACGACCTGTTTGTGATCAGCGGACGCTCGGACGCGCTGGGCTGCAACATCCAGCAGCCCAACTTCGCGGCCGAGCTCGCCCGCGGCAATGTCATCTTCCGCATCCCCACACCGACGTTCGGCCTTGGGCTGGTGGAGAGCGTTTCCGATTCCGGGCTGGAGGCGGCGCTGGCGGCCAATGCGCAGCTCAAGTCATCCCTGGGGATATCCGGGCGTTTCAATCACAGCGGCAATGACGGGACCATCACGCGATTTGGCTGGAAGGCGCAGAACAAGTCGCTGCTGGTCTTCTCCGGCGAGGCCTACAACGTCGAGATGGGTGTCACCAATGATGCCTTCCCCAACGAGCGGGAGACCAACCCGAGCTGCCAATACAATGAGACGCCGGAAAGCACGACCCCGCTGACGACGCCGACCGCGAGCAGCGGCAGCCCCGCCGCGGACTACGCGCAGGACATTGTTTTGTTTACAGGGTTCATGCGCCTGCTGGCGCCGCCCGCACCGGCATCATCGACGACTGCCTCGACCGCGACGCCTTCGACCAGCACGGTGGCGTCGGCGAGCGCCAATGTCGCAAGCGTCTTGCCGTCTGCCGCAGGCTCCTCGACGACAGCCGCACCCGGGACCAGCGCGACGCCGGCGGCATCAACGGCGCGCGGCCAACAGGTCTTCTCCAACATAGGCTGTGGAGCCTGTCACGTTCCATCGCTGACCACGGGAAAGTCGCCGGTTGCCGCGCTGAGCAAGGTGACCTTTCAACCGTTGAGCGACTTCGCCCTGCACGACATGGGAACAGGGCTCGCTGACGGAATTTCGCAGGGTAGCGCGAATGGCCGCGAGTTCCGCACTGCTCCGTTGTGGGGGGTCGGACAGCGCATCTTCTTCCTGCATGACGGCCGAACCAAGGACATGGGGGTGGCGATCGAGCAGCACGCCAGTCAAGGATCGGAAGCCAACCACGTCATCCGCAACTACAATCTGCTGTCCGTCGACGACAAGCAGGCGCTGGTGAACTACCTTCGCTCGCTGTGAGGCGCCGCTTGCCGCCATGCGACGGTTGCTGCTTCTGGGGGTAGCGGCTTGCTTCGTGGGTTCTCTCGCGTGGCACGCCGGCGTGGTTCCGCTTTCCGGCATCATGAGGCCGGCGATGTCCAACCCCGAGGATGGCAAGGTCGCGAACGGAATCTACGCCAACGATTATTTCAGCCTGTCCTATCGCTTGCCGGAGGGATGGGCGGAGGGGCTGGCCGGGCCCGAACCTTCCCATTTCGGCTATTACGCGCTGAGGACATTAATCCCACGCGACGAGCTCGACGGGACCATCCTGATCGCGGCGCAGGACATGTTCTTTGCCGACGGGCCGCTGCGCAACGCAGTCGAAGCGGCGAGCGACCTCCGCCGAGCCATGTCCGAAATCGAAGGCATGACGATTGATCGCGAACCCTCGCAGATGAGAATCGCAGACCATACGGTCGAACGTGTGGATTTCAGCGGAGTCGGACTCTATCGCGCCATGTTCGTCACCGAGGCACGTTGTCATCTCGTGAGCTTCAATCTGACGACCCGCGATCCCGAGCAGTTGGCGAGGCTTGCGCTCAGCGTGAACAATCTCTCCTTTGCCGGCCGCAAGGGCGCCCCCTCGTCCGCGCCGGCCTGCGTCAACAACTATGCGGTGCCGGAAAATGTGCTGTGGAAGGTCGAGCCCGCGATCCCCGGTCCTGCGTTTACGCCCATTCCCGTACGGATCATCGCCGGTGCGGACGGGAAGGTAAAGCACGTGCATGTGATCCGGGCCACGGTCGATCAGCGCAGAAGCATCGAGCATGCGCTCGCTCAGTGGCAGCTGCGGCCTTATGCGGCGCAGGGACGCGCAGTCGAAGTCGAAACCGGCCTGGTATTTAAGACAAAGCGACCGGGAATGTGAGCGGCTCCTGCCCCGGGCAACAGCGGGATAATTTCAAGTTGAGTCGTCATGCCCGCGCATGTCGCGGGCATCCACGTCTTAAAGCGAAGTAAAATCAGACGTGGATGGCCGGGACAAGCCTGGACAAGCCCGGCCATGACGCAGAAACCATGTCGACCTCAACCCCATCCCGCGTTAAAAGACGGCGACGGCATGTTATCCGACCTCGATGCGCGTTCTCATTCGGCCGACGGGCGCCGGAACACGACGAAATGCGCATCGCGATGGAGCAATTGCCCCTTCTCGGCCTCGGCGTTGAGCATCTGGAGAAAGCCGAGCGCCCGCATGTTGATGCGGCGCTCTCGTTCACCGGCATTGCGCGCTGCCTGTGCGTAGTCTCGCGCAGATCGCACGCCGAACCCCTGATATTCCAGCAATACGAAGCCCGTTCCAGGAGGCACGCGGGCCCACGCAGTCGCCAGCCCTGCCGCCTCCGCGTCGATGACGGGGTTGCGCGCGAAGTCGAGATAGAAGGGCAGGTTTATCCAGGCAACGAACGGCTCGCCTGCCGGAATGATGTCCTGCACATGACGAACGATGCTCTGCGCGGAAGCGGACAGCACTGCGTGGTTGTACTCCAGATACGGTTTCGCCGTCGCAAGGGGAGCGAACGCCAGAATCGAGCCATAGGAGATCGCCTGGCGGGCGCGATCTATTGCGGAGGGTATGAAGCCGGCCGAGACGATCAGTAATGCCAGGACCGGAACTGCGACTCCCGCTCGGGATTGCTTGAATGCAGCGCGGCTTGCCGCAAGGACTGTGATGAACGGAACGATTCCGAGAAGAAACGGGATCGAATAGCGCAGGCTCGTAGCATATCCGGCAAGCCGCTGTGAAAGCGCGAGCATGAGAACGGCGTAGCAAACAAGCACTGCGGCGGCGGCCGCTGCAATACCCGAACAATTCCTCACGACCGGCGCGCAGTTGCTTCGCCGCCAGCCGATCAGTCCCCAGAGCCCGGCCAGCAAGGCAAGACCAATCAGTGCCGCGTAGTTGGCGGCTGTGGCACCATAGTACAGTGGCCGGGTTGAGAACACGTCAAAGCTGTCGGCCCGAGCGCCTGGAACCGCGACTGCAGGTGCGGAAAAATCCGCAACGGAAAGATTTTCATAATAGGGCAGATAGAGGAGAAGCCACGGCGAAACTGCGAGCGCGCTCGCGAAAGCAATTCGGGCGACCCAGAGCAAGGGCCCCAATGAATGCTCTCTGATAATGCGAACGTTGCAGGTCGCTGCGAGATGCAACGCTGCAAACAGCGCAAACAGTGGCTTCAGGGCTATCAAGGCGCCGTAAATGAGGCCCAGGCCGGCGACGGGGGGAGGATCGGGCTCGCGCTCGTCCGACGTCAGCAGTACCGAAGCTGCGATCAGTGCAGCGCCCAGATACAGTGCGGAGACGTTAACGTACTGCGGATTTACGGCAACGATCAGCAATGGCGCGAGCAATGCACCAGGCAACGGCGCCAAACGGCGTCTGCCGACGTCCGCGCCCAGGATCATCAGCAGCAACAGGCCGAAAACAGCGTCTGCTCCATTGATGAATGGAATCGGGAAGAAGGCGAGAACGATCGCATGCAGGAATGCCTGCCCGCCAAGCGTTTCTGATCCGAGCGCGCTCAGCGGGCTTCCGAATAATGTGCCGGTCGCCAGCATCCGGACCGGATGCGCAAAGTATTTCTGGAAGTCGTCGTGATAGTTGAAAGCCTCCGGCGGCAATTGCGTCGCCACCGTAAACCCGATCACCATGGCGATGAAACCACCGGCGAGCGCATCTTCGCGCCAGCCGCTCCAGCCGCGTGCCTGCGAAAGCGACGAAAGCTTGATCCCGGATAGCGCAGGGATGATATGCACGGCGCAGGCAACGAGGCCGGCGCCAACAACCAGCCACAACGCGGGAGCGAACGAGATGCGGGCAAGATTGAGGACGCCTCCGACGGCCAGAATTGCGGACAAGCCGATAGCGACGGTGACGGGGCCTGATCCTGTGCGGATGCGGCTGAGACGTCGAACCAATATTCCCCAACCGAACAAGCTGGCCCAGGCAATCGCCAGCGCAGCGGCGGCCATCAAGAATTTGGCCAAGATCATGATCGGCCTTCGCGACGTGCGCGGCGCCGAGGGGCGTGGTTGGAGCTTACCCCTACCTCGCGGTCGCGGGCGGCTCCATTCCGCTGTTCCTGATCGCTTCGGAAGCGCGCGCGGAAGCAAGAAATTCGATCAGTCGTTTGGAACCTTCAATCTCTCCCGAGCCGGCCACGACGGCGGCACAAAACACCTGAACGAACTGGATCTCCGGTGCGATGCTGCCTGCGAAGTCGACGCCTGCCGCGTGCACAATTTCACTGACCGGCATGACCGCAAGGTCCGCGTCTGCGGCGGCGACCATGCGGGTTGCGTCCGTGCCGCGCGGCGCCACCTTGACGTTGATCTTTTCCGCAATGCCGAGCCGCGGAAAAAGATCGGTCCTAAGCCAGATACCGCTGGTGCTTCCGGGAATCGCCACGGTCTTGGCCTTGAGCAGGACCTGCTTGAAGGCCTCGACGGTGCTCACGTCGGGCTTCGGCGTCCCCGCTCGCACCGCCACGCCGAGGGGTACGCGCGCAAGATCCACGTCCGTTCCGGGGACGATCCTGTTCGCGGCGATCAGCTCGCTCAGCCCCTCCCTGGACAGAATCGCCACGTTGGCGGGCACACCGCGGGCGAGCCGCGCGGCAATCGTCTGCGGCCCTGCTCCCTGCGACGCGCCCGATCCGGTCGTGACCTTGATGCCGCTCGTTCGCTCGAATTCCGGCAACAGCTGCTCGTATGCACCACTGAATCCGCCCGATATCAGGACGTTCAGCTGCGCCGACGCGGCGGCCGGCCAAAGCAGCGCCGTGGCAATGATGACGAATGAGACAGTGTTCATGATCGCCTCTTCGCCGGCCCGCTTCCGAGCCACAGTGTCGGCTACTTCGCCTTCTCGTAGGGGTAGATTACCTTCCCGGTCCTGTGCTCCTCGGGCGTGAGCACGGTCTGATAGCTCATGCCGCGCCAGGTCTCGAGGCCGGCGCCCTCCGCGATGTCGTGATACTGCACCTCCAGGAAGCCCGACTTTGTCCACTCGCCGTTCGCGCCGTATCTCCAGTTGCCCATGATGGTTTTGAACTCGTGGTTGCGGAGATACTCCGCGACCTTGTCGTCAACGGTGCTCTTGGCGCCGCCGACCGCTTCGCCAAGCACGGAGATGTAGGCGTTGCCCCATCCCCCGAGGTAATAGCCGAGCGGATCGGCGCCTTCGGCCGCGGCACGTGCCTGGTACTTCTTGAAGAACTGGGCAGCGGGCGCCATCATCTTTTCGGACGGCACCCAGGTCTCGTAGTTGATGATGCCGTTGAGCTTGGGCCCGAGCTTGGACTTGACCGCGATTCCCTGCAGACCGACCATCCCGCCGCCGAACATCTTCGGCTTCAGGTTGAGCTCGTTCGCGGCCAGCACCATGCCGACCGAGCTCAGCGGATATGAGCAGACGATCACCAGATCGGCGCTGGCCGTCTGCAGCGCGCGGACAATCGGCGTGTAGTCGGTCGTATTCGGCGGATAGCTTTTGTCGTAAATGATCTTGAAGCCATATTTGTCGGAATTTTCACGCGCGCCGTCACAGGCGTTGCGGGAGAACTCGGCATCCTCGGCCGCGAGTGCGACGGTTGTGGGCTTCGGATTCTGCGCACTGGCAATCTGGAAGAATCCATCCGTGAAGGCCGCCTTTGGTCTCGGCCCGGCCGGCAGCACCGAGAAATATTTCGGATATTTGAACTCCGCGTTTGCATCGAGCGCAAACAGGCTGATGAATGTCTTTCCCTTCTGCATGATCACCGGGATGGCCGGCGCTACCATGTTGGTGGCGTAGCCGCTGAGCAGCAGATCGACCTTGTCGACATCGAGCAGCTTGGTGTAGATGCCCGGCACCGTCGAGGGATTGCTCTGGTCATCGTAGTAGACGAGCTTGACCGGACGCCCGAGCAGGCCGCCCTTGGCGTTGGTTTCCTCTTCCCAGATCTTCATGCCGAGCAGCGCCTGCTTGCCGAAACCGGCAAGCGGACCGGTCAGCGCCATGCCGAAGCCGATGGCGATCGGCTGGCCGGACGGCGTCTGCGCCTGCGTCGGCGCCGGGAATGCGGCGACCGAGGCCGCCGCGAGGAGGGCGGTCGCAAAACCTCGCCATTTTAGCCGTACAAGCATGGTTTCCTCCGGGGTTGGTTTCGTTGAACCGTTCGTATTCGAGCTCTCTCCGATCCCTTGGCTCAATATCCTTCGGTCAGCCAGCATTGTATCCGCTGAAACAGGTATTTTGACAGGGGTTGAAAGCTATTGGCGCAGTGCACAGCCAATATCGCTGATTGCATCACCCGTAGGAGTTTGGCCGAGCTGCGCCCGCGACGGAACGATCTTCGGTGCGAATGAAGCGCAGGTGACCGACGATTTCATAGCCGCGGCCATGGTCCGCCGGATGATTGATGCCGTCGATCACCGGCACGTCGGTAAAATCAAACGGGCTCACGCCCTTCAGGCACGCGGCATTGACCCCGTACTGGTCCGGGTTGGAGCGGCGGCGATGGTGCGTGTAGATGCCGCATCGCGAGCAGAAGTAGTGCTGCGCAACGCCGGTATTGAACCGGTATTCGCTCAGCGCCTCTTCACCGGCCTCGAACGTAATGGCGCCGGCGGCGGCCGACACCGCCACCGCGCCGCGCATCCGGCAATACGAGCAGGTGCAGCGGCGGGCGGTGTTCAAACCGTCGATCAGTTTCACTCGGAAGCGCACGGCGCCGCAGTGGCATGCCGCTTCCATTTCCGCTGTTTCATTTTCCTGCATCATCAAGCTCCCGAGCTCCGCTTACCCTCCAATACTCTCCGTGCAAGCAGACATGCCCGCGCGGCAGCCCCGTGCCAACCGCTCCTGCAGTGCAGCTAAAGACAACGCTATTCAAGCATCTTGCGGCCCTTCATCGGAAGGCCTGATCGGGTGGCGAGAGTGCGAGCCTGTCGTTACGCGGCGACGCTTTCCCCTCGCAATAAGGAGTGCCTTGTCGTCCCTGAACTGCGGGGGATGCAGTCCTGCCGCGTCGGATTTCGCGATATCGCGCGCGAGCTGCATGACGGTGCGGCAGGCCAGCGTCAACTGGCCATGGCGCGACATGGCCAGGGCGATATGGCGAGGCACGACCGGGTCAATCAATTTCGATGACTGCAGGCGGCGCTCATTCGATGCAGCAGCGATCGCATAGGGACCCAGCAGGGCGTAGATGCCCCCTTGCGCGACGATATGCGTCTGCAAGCTCAACGAGTCTGCCTCCAAGGCAACGTTTAGCGAAACGTCATGCTCGCTGCCGAGTTGATCGAGGTGATTGCGCCAGCTGCTCGGGCGGCAAAACAGCACGAGCGGCAGATTGTGCAGCGCTGAAAACGGCACTGTTTGCCGGGATGTCAGCGGATCGCCGGATGCGCTGACGAGATATGTCGACGTCTCGACGAGATAAACATCGCCATCTCTTGGTGACGGGCTCGTTCGATAAAGGATCGCAAGGTCGACGCTGCCGTCTTCCAGCCAGGTCTCAAGCTCGGCACCCTGCCCTTCCCGCACCGCAAGCTGAACGAGCGGGTACTGCTCCTTTAATCGCTTATAGAGCGTGCTCACCAGGGGATGGGCAGTCGAGGGCAGGCTGCCAATGCGTACCTTGCCGATCGGGGTGCCCGCCGATGTGCGGACATCATTGGCGAGCTGCTCGGTGCTGGCCATCCATGCCCGTACTTTCGGAGCTATTCGTTGCCCAAGCTCGGTGAGCACGACCCCTCGACCCGTGCGTTGGAACAGCCGGCCTCCGCACTCCCGCTCGAGCTCGCCGATCCGGCGGCTGATATGCGGTTGGCTTGTGCCGTACGCCACAGCCACCTTGCTCAGGCTCCCGAGGTCTGCGGCGTCAGCGAACAGCTTCCATGCAGCGTAGTCCATTGGCGGCCTCCACCACCTATACCTATTCTATTATAGCTGAAATGCGGGATCTAAGTCTTCCGATATATGAAGGCGCTCTGTAGGTTTCTCGCACACGATCGGACAAGGTGCGCTCTGGAAGCGTTCTGCGGACGGTCAGGCCAACATCGATCCCATCGGAGGAAATCACCATGAAAGCCCCAGATCTCGCAGGTCTCGTCCCCGCGCCGGTGACCCCATTTACGCGTGACGGCGAGGTCGACCACGCAGCGATCCAGCGACTCGGCTCCTGGCTCGGCAGCTTCAAAGGCGTCAAAGGCCTGGTCGTTCTCGGCCACGCCGGGGAAGGAACGTTTCTCACGGCCGACGAGCAGACCGCGGTCATCGAAAGCTTCGTCAAATCGGTGGACGGAAAGATTCCCGTCA
>Ga0306926_10002099_pt1 | contig 20168 bp, 18 predicted proteins | sample flu12Cox44000178_FD_203759 | JGI IMG/M metagenome (GOLD analysis project Ga0306926, IMG submission 203759) | Lab enrichment of tropical soil microbial communities from Luquillo Experimental Forest, Puerto Rico - flux8day.12C.oxic.44.000.178 (v2)... | ecosystem: Environmental > Terrestrial >...
GATGCAGCGCTCGCCGGCGTTATGCAAGTGCACCGCTTGCGGCGTCGCCACATGCCTGCGGCCCCGTTGTAAGTTTGGTGTCAAAAACCGACAGCGAGCGAGGCGCAGCGTTGCGGCAACAAACGCGTTGGACCAACATGTAACGAAAGCCGCGATCCCGCTCGCACGGCCGGCGATTCGGTGTATCATCCCGCGTCCGACCCTGCGTTGGGTGTTTTTTTGCGGAGTAAGACTAATGGCACGACGTCCCCCCAATGACGGCGCATCCTGGAGCGCCCGTGAACTGGCGGCGCTCAAGGCGCTCGCGAAGTCAGGAACCCCGACAGGTCAGGTCGCCAAGAGGCTTGGGCGTACCGCGGCGGCGGTACAGCAGAAGGCCATGCGTGCGGGGATCTCCTTCCGTGCGGCGAAGCGGTCCGGAGCGCGACGCAAGAAGTAAATCGGCTCGGTCCGTTCCACGCAGTATCGCGTCGGCGTCGCGTCTGGATGGCGCAGCGCGGCGCGCGGCCGTGCCCGAGGTGCGCCAAATGAGCGCGAACGACAATACACGGGTTACGGGGGGCGAATGGGCAGGCTCATACGGCTGACGTGGCTCAGCGTGGCGCTGTCACTCAGCGCCTGCGATGTGCAGGTGCGGGACACCACGCCGGCGGAGTATCCGGCCAACCACGACCTCGGCATGTACGAGGTCACCGCGGCCGTGAGCCGCGATGCGCTGGTGACACCCGGATCCCTGTATGTCCTGGCGACCGGTGACGGTCAGAAAGCCGTACTCACTCCCAACGCGGATGGCTCGCAGTTTCGCGGACTCTTCTCCGTGCGCTGCCGCAGCAGCTTTCCGCTGCAGTTCGTGGTGGAGTGGAAGCTGCCCCTCGACGTGCGCCGCAAAGTGGTGCCGCCGCAGCCTCGCCAGGTACGATTGACCGAACCGCCGCTCGCGCGCACGGCAGGCTTCGACTCCTCGGGCAAAGCGCCCAAGGGCGGCTGGCAGGGCGGCGTGCAGTACCGTTTCGTGACCGTGCCGAGCGTGCAGATCACGGCGGCGCACATCGAGCCGCAGAGCTCCGACCCCGCGGATGTTGCCGCGGCCAAACCGCTCTCGGTCATCTCCGCGTTCCCCATCGTGGGCGGCTGCGGTGATCTACTCGAGGTGCGCGTGGCCTCGAGAGTGCAGCGGGCACATGGCACACTCCTCATCGATACCAATGATCCCGCAGACCCACACTGGCAGACGCGGGTGGAGTTCTCGCCCAAATGAGCAGCCTGCAGAGATGGAACTCGGCAATCCCCCGCCTGGCGGTCATGTTGGCCCTCGGTGCCTCGATGCTCGGCGCCGTGAGCGCCGGTCCCGCTGAGACGGCGCCGGCACCGCCGGCGGCGCCGCTCAAGATCGGGATCATCGGCACGGGACATATCGGCGGCACTCTTGCCACGCTCTGGGTTGCAGCGGGACATGAAGTGCTGATGTCCTCGCGACACCCGCAGGAGCTGCAGGCGCTCGCAAAATCCCTCGGGCCGCGGGCGCGCATCGGCACTCCGCAGGAGGCGGCGCGGTTCGGCGAGGTGGTGTTGATGTCGGTGCCCTACGGGGCGCTGCCGCAGGTCGGGCGTGAGCTGAAGAATGAGCTCGCCGGGAAGATCGTGCTCGATACCGGCAATCCCTACCCCGAGCGCGACGGCCCGATGGCGGCCGAGGCGCGCCGCAAGGGCACGGGCGTCGCCTCGGCGGAGTATCTCCCGGGCGTGCGCCTGGTGCGGGCCTTCAACGCCATCAACTCCGGCGACCTGCGCAGCGAAGCCCATCGCAAGGGCGCACCGATCGCCATCCCGCTCGCCGGCGATGACGGCCAGGCGTTGCAGGTCGCGGCGCAACTGGTGAGGGATGCGGGCTTCGCACCGGTGGTGGTCGGGAACCTTTCCCGAGCCCGCGAGTTCGATGTCGGCACGTCCGTCTACACGCGCCTCATGACCGAGCCGCAGCTGCGGCAGGCGCTCGCACTCAAGTAACTGAAGGCGGTACGCGCGGCTCGACGGCGCGCGCGGCGCAATCCTCAGGCGGCCGGCGGTGGCTGCCGCTCCACCTGCGGAATCCGCTCATCGAAGCACGCCCAGCTCGGCGCACTCGTGGTCCAGGCCGTCACGGCGGGCTGCGCGAGCTCCGGGTCATCGAGGGTGCCGGCGCGCACGAAAGTCAGGTGCGGGCGCGCCGCGCTGTCGCTGAAGAGGTGTGTCCCGCACTGCGGGCAGAAGCGCCTCACCATGGGGTTGCCACTGTCGGCGACCGAGCGGTACTCGCGCAGCTCGCCGCTCACCGCCACAGCCTGCGACGGGAAACATACGTTGACGGTGGCACCGCCCGCGCCGATGTACTGACACACGCGGCACCAGCAGGTGCGTGTGGTGATCGGGGCAGCGGTGCTCGAGAAACGTACCGCTCCGCAAAGACAGCCGCCGGTGATGTTCATGTTGGACCTCGCGTGCGCGCGCCGAGCGCAACGCGGGCAGCATAGCGGAACGGAGGCGGCGGGGAGGGGAACGCACCGGACTGAATCGAGCTCAAATCCGCGCGTGCTTCAATTGGTGCCCGCGGTGATTAAACTGGGCCGCTCGGGAGCACGTTCATCCGGTGCGAGAATAAGTATCGCCGCGCGGCGCTGAACGTGCAGTGAATGACCGCGACGCGCGAGCAGCTCGTCCCGTCGCAACAAGCTCGGCGCCGGCCGTTCCCGACGCTGCGTGCCGGATCACTCCCGCAGCCGCGCGCGCAGCCGCGCGATCTCCGCGGCCGACAGCCCGATCTGCGTGAGATAACCACGCACTCCACCCACGCCCTCGAGAAACGCCAGCATGTTGTACGCACCTTCCGCGGGACAGCGGAGCGCTTCGAGGATGCGCTCGCGCTCGGTGTCCGGGTAGCGCCGCAGGTAGCCTTCGCGCAGGTTTTCCGAGCTCACGGTGTAGTCGTACGCAATGGCCTCAGGCGTCGCGTCCGCCAGAGCCAGGAGCAGCGCCGCGATCAGTCCGGTGCGGTCCTTGCCGGCGACACAATGAAACAGCAGGGGTTCCGGCGGCGCGGCGGCGATGAACCCGAGCACGTGGCGGAGCTCGGCGCGCACGTGCTCGAGCACCACGCACTTCCACAGCTCCTTCGCGGCATCGCGCGCCCGCAACCGCCATTCGTCCTCGGTGTAGGTCAGCAGCGAGATGCGCGCGTAACGCAGCTGCGGCAACCGCTCGGGCACCGGGCTCGGGTGGCGTGCCGCTTCCTCCGGCCAGCGCAGATCGAGGATGGTGCGCACGCCGTAGTCGGCGAGCGCCTGGAGGCCGAGGTCGCTCAGTTGCGCAAGATCGTCGGCGCGCAGGAGCGAGCGCCAGCGCGTGTACCCGCCGTCGGTCGTCGGATAGCCGCCCAGGTCGCGGGCATTCAGCAGGTCCGGAAATTCGAGCGGCCGTCCGGGCTCGCCGGCGGCGGGGTCCGATTCGTTCCTCAGGGTTTAGCCTCGCGTTTGCTGTCGCGCCGCTGACTGAGTCCCACGCCTGCGAGAATCAGCGCCCCCGCGAGCACCATGCTGAGGGTCACCTGCTCACCGAGCAGCAGCCACGCCCAGATCACACCGAACAAGGGTATCAGGTAGGTGACCGTCGAGGTGCGCGCGGCACCGATGCGAGCCACGAGGCGGTAATAAAGCACGAACGCGAAGCCCGTGCACAGCACGCCGAGGAGCAGCGCGCTCGCCCAGGAGGCAGCGGGGAGCGAGTGATGCGGCCAATTCCAGACGGCGAGCGGTGCGAGCAGCAGGGCGCCGCTCGTGAGCGCCGCGGCCGCCACCGCCGCGGGCGGATAAGGCGTCAGGTAGCGGCGCACCAGGTTGATGCCGATGCCGTAGCACAGGGAGGCGGCGGTGCCGGCCAGCGCCGCCGGTGCAACGCTCACTCCTGCGGTTTTGCCGCTGGCCAGGATGGTTATGCCGACAAACCCGATGACGAGTCCCGTCAGTCGCCGCGCACCAATGCGCTCGCCAAAAAACACGAAGGCGACGAGCGCCGTGAACATCACAGTCATGCCGTTGGAGATGGCGCCGATACCCGCGGGCGCTCGCTCCGCCGCCCAGGCGAACAGCGTGAGCGGGATGGTGGCGTTCATCATGGCGATGCCGGCGATGCGCAGCCACAGCACCCCCGTGAACTGAGCCCGGGCGCGCCACAGGAAAGGTGTCAGCACTAATGCGCCGAATGCGAGGCGCATCTCGACCAGCGGGAACGGCCCGAAGTCGCCTGCGGCAACCCGCATGAACATGAACGAGGCGCCCCAGATGGCACCGAGCAAGGTGAGTTCGAGCGGCGTGCGCCAGGACACCGCCTCAGCCGTGCCGGCGGCGAGGCCCGCCGGAGATGCGCAGAGCGACTTGGCCGCGCTCGCGGCGGTGAGATCGGAAGCAGACATGAGCGATACATTCCTCCGTTGATGGCTCCACAGTGACGGCTTGTGCGAGCCCTCGCCACCCGAAGCTTGCTGTCAACCTGCGGCGGCCACGCTAGTGCAGCGCCTGGCGGAAATCCTCCAGCAGGTCCTCCGTCGCCTCGATCCCGACCGACAGTCGCAGAAGTCCGTCGCTGATGCCGAGGCTCTGGCGCTCCTCGCGCGAGAGCCCCGCGTGCGAGGTGGTCGCAGGCCGCGTCAGGAGCGTGTGCACGCCGCCCAAACTCGGTGCGACCGCGGGGATGCGCACCCGATGCGCGAATTCCTCGGCGCCTCGCTCACCGCCCTCGAGCTCGAAGCTCAGGACCCCGCCGTAGCCGGCGAACAGCCGCCGCGCCCGCGCGTGCCGCGGATGGGACTCGAGGCCGGGGTAGTTCACTCGCTTGACCGCCGGGTGCCCTTCGAGGAACTGCGCAATGCGCTGCGCGCTGTCATTCTGGTAGCGGACCCGCAACGCGAGGGTCTTCAGTCCGCGCTTGAGCAGGAACGCCGCGTGCGGATCGAGCGAGCCGCCGAGATGGTTGGCCTTGTGGCGAATGCGCTCGATGGTCGCGGCCGCGCCCACGACGGCGCCGGCCACGATGTCGGCGTGCCCGTTCAGGTACTTGGTGGCGCTGTGGAGACACAGATCGAATCCAGCGGCGAGCGGACGGAAGTTGACCGGTGTCGCGAAGGTGTTGTCGATGATCGAGAGCAGCCGGTGCTCCCGGGCGAACTGCACCACCCCATCGAGGTCTGCGACCTCGAGCAGCGGATTGGTCATCGCTTCGACGTAGATCGCGCGGGTGTTGGGCCGCAACAGCGCGGCCCACGAATCGGGCCGGTCGGCATCGATGAAATCCCGCTCGATCCCGAGCCGCGGGAACTCGCCGCCGACCAGGTCGTGCGTACCGCCGTAGAGTCCGCGCTGCGCCAGCAGGTGGTCCCCGGGGGCGAGCACCGTGAGGAGCGTCGTGGAGATGGCGGCCATGCCGCTCGCCATGACGAGCGCAGCCTCGCCGCCTTCGAGCGCTGCGAGCTTGGCGTGGAGCGCGAGCTGGCTCGGGGTGTTGTTGATGCGCAGGTAGCGCACGTCGTGATAGCTGCCCTCGCCCGCATACTCGTACGTCGCGGACTGGAAGATCGGCATTTCCACCGCGCCGCCTATGCGCGGCAGGGGCTCGCCGGCGTGGACCAGCTGCGTTTCGATGTGCTTGTAGGATTCGCTCATGAGAGCTCCGTGAGTGCGATTGTCCCGCGAATACGTTAGCTTTTCCGTATGCCTTTATGGAGAGACAACCGGCGCCTGTGCGATAGGCACTGTGTGGGCGGCCGGCCAGTACAGAGGGTGCATATGATGGTTATGTTTCAGGGGCGCAGGTGATGCGGCCCACCGAGCGCTTCTCCGACCGTGCCGAGCACTACCGCCGCTATCGCCCGAGCTATCCGCCGGCGGCGATCGAGCTGCTCGCGACCGACTGCGGACTTACCGCCGGGTCGGTGGTGGCCGATATCGGTTCGGGAACGGGGATTCTGAGCGAGCCGCTGCTCGAGCGGGGCGCCGCAGTCATCGGCATCGAGCCGAACGACGCCATGCGTACTGCGGCCGAAGGGCGCCTCGGCGCGCACCCGCACTTTCGCAGCGTCGCAGCCACGGCGGAGGCGACCACGCTGCCCGCCGCGAGCGTCGATCTGTGGGTCGCCGCGCAGGCGTTTCACTGGTTCGATGCAGCACGCGCCCGCGCCGAGGCACTGCGCATCCTGCGCGCGGGGCGCTTTGCCGCGCTGCTGTGGAACGAGCGCCCGCCCGAGCCCGGGGCGTTTCTCGCGGAATACGAGTCACTGCTGCGGCAGCATGCGGTCGAGTACACCGCGATCGCCGCGCGCCGCGCGGACGAGGCCAGCATGCGTGCGTTTCTCGGCGAGAGCATGCGATGTGCGCGCTTTCCGAATCAGCAGCGGCTCGACTACGCAGGGCTCGAGGGGCGGCTGCTGTCTTCTTCCTACGCGCCGCCCGCCGGGCACCCGCAGCACGGGCCCATGCTGCTGGGCCTGCGGACGCTCTTCGATCGCTACCAACAGGACGGGGAGATCATCTTTCCGTACGAGACGCGGGTGTATTTTGCGCAGTTGACGCCGCCTGCTTGAGGGTTGAGGGCGGCGGCCGGTTTCACCACACCCGCACGCGATCGGGCGGCGCGAGATAGAGCCTCTGCCCCGGTACGACGTGGAAGGCCTCGTACCAGGGATCGAGATTGCGCACCGTGTCGGCACGATATTCCGCGGGCGCATGGCCATCGATCACGATCCGCCGGCGCAGCTCGGGCTCCCGGATCTTCTCCCGCCAGGACTGCGCATGAGCGAGGAAGAAGAGCTGCTCGGCGCTGAAGCCAGCCACTGAGGGAGGCGCCGCCCCGTGCAGCGTCAGCCGCCAGGCATCCAGGGAGTCTGCCAGCCCGGCGACGTCCGCGATGTTTTCGCTCAGTGTCTGCCGGCCGTTGACGTGGATGTCCGGGAAGGGGTGATAGGCGTCGAACTGCTCGATGAGCTGCTTGCCGGCAGCCTCGAAGTGCGCGAAGTCTTCCGTTGTCCACCAGTTCTGGAGCTTGCCACTCGCATCGAAGAGCGCGCCCTGGTCATCGAAGCTGTGGCTGATCTCGTGACCGATCACCCCGCCAATCGCCCCGTAGTCCATGACTGGATCGCGCTGCGGGTCGAAGTTCGGCGGCTGCATGATCGCCGCCGGGAAATTGAGAGCGTTCATCGCCGGCAGGTTCACGGCGTTGACGAGCTGCGGATTCATGGCCCACTCGCCGCGATCGACGGGGCGGCCGAGCTTGTCGAGATTCCAGTGGTAGTCGAAGAGCTGCGCGCGCCGCGCGTTGCCGAAGGCATCGCCGCGCACCACCTCGAGGCCCGAGTAATCGCGCCAGTGGTCCGGATAGCCGACGCCGACTTTCAGCGTCGCGAGCTTGGCTTTCGCCTTGGCGCGGGTCTGCGGCGCCATCCAATCGAGCCGGTCGATACGCACCGCGAAGGCGGCGATGAGGTTCTGCACCATCGCTTCGGCGCGCGCTTTCTCCTCGGGCGGAAAGTAACGGGCGACGTAGAGCTTGCCGACCGCCATCCCGAGCGCCTCGTTGGTTTCCGCGACCGCGAGCTTCCAGCGCGGCTGCTGCTGCGGGATGCCGGAGAGCACCTGCCGGTGGAAGCGAAAATGCTCAGTGACGAACGCCTTCGGCAGATAGTTGCTGTGGCTCTCGATGAGATGAAAGCGCAGGTAGTCCTTCCAGGTTTCGAGTGGCACGCTGGCGGTGAGCGCAGAGATGCCCGTTACCGCCCCCGGCTGCCAGACGACGAATTCTCCCTGCCGCCCGAGACCCGCTGCGTCGAAAAACGGCGGCCAGTCGAGGCCCGGGGCACGCTGAGCAAACTCCGCCGCGCTCCAGTGATTGTTGCCCTTCAGGACTTCCTCCGACTCGGCACGGCTCACGTGCACTGCCGCGATGCGCCGCTCGAGCTCGAAGATGCGCGCTGCTTTCTGCTCGCCATCGCCGATGTGCCCGAGCGCCAGCATCGCGGCGATGTGCGCCTGATAGTGCGTGCGGATGTCCGCCATCTTCTGCGAGGGATTGAGGTAGTAGTCGCGGTCGGGCATCCCGAGGCCGCCCTGGAGCAGAAAGGGCGAGTAGCGCGTCGGGTCGCTCAGGTCCTGCGCCACCCAGAGACCGAAGAGATTCTCGGTGTGGAGCTCGGTGCTGTTGAGGACGTCCACGTCCGTGCGCAACGTCGCGCCAAGCGCACGCGCGAGCGCCGTGCGATCCTCGAGGCCGTCGATTGCCTTCAACAGCGGCTCGAGGGGTGCGCGGCCCAGCCGCTCGATGCGCGCCGCATCCATGTAGCTGGCGTAGTAGTCGCCGATCCGGCGCGCATCGGTTCCCGTGGCGCCCGAGACATCCGCTGCGCGGATCAGGTCGGCGGTCCGCTTCAGGGTGAGCTCGGCGAGCTCCGCGTCGGTGCCCCAGGTGCTGCGATCCGGTGGGATCTCGGTCCGGGCGAGCCAGCCGCCGTTGGCGAAGCGGAAAAAATCATCGCCGGGTGCCACCGCGCGGTCCATGCCGGCGAAATCGAGGCCGTGGTCGCTCGCGCTGGCCGCGACGGAGAGCTCGGGCTGCGTGGCGAGCACGATCACCGCGGCGCAGGCTGTCAGGAAATTGAGCAGGGCGCTGCAGCAGGCGCGATTCATTGTTGATGTCCGGGTAGCCCTCGAGGCGGGGCAGTCTACACGAAGCAGCGCGGTTGCAGCTTGCAGCACAGCGCGTGAATACTGTCTCCCTGCCGATGCGCGCCACGACGTCCCCAACAGTGAGCAGCCGCGCCTGCCTGGCGGCGGGGCTGCTGCTTGCGGCGCACGCGGCTTCAGCGTGGGGTCCGCAGGGCCATCGCACGGTCGGTGCGATTGCCGACCGCCTGCTCACACCGGCCGCACGCACCGCGGTGCTGCAGATCCTGCAGGATGACCGCGACAAGTTCGGCAACCCCTCGGGCCGCACGACCCTGGAAGCGGTGTCGGTGTGGGCCGATGAGGTGCGCGGCACCGCTGCCGAGCGTCCCCCGTGGCACTACGACGATGTGCCGATCTGCGGCGCGGCGGACAAAGGGGACTATTGTCCCGATGCACGATGCAACACCGGGCAGCTCGGGCGCCTGATCGCGGTGCTGGGCGATGGACATGCGCCGCCGCGCGAGCGCGATGAGGCGCTGAAGTGGGTGGTGCACCTCATCGCCGACATCCACCAACCGCTGCATGCCGCGGACAACGCCGACCACGGCGGCAACCGGGTCCGCGTGGCGCTCGAGGGTGTCCATACCCGTGGGCGCGAGAACCTGCACGGCGCCTGGGACAACGATCTGGTGCAGCTCGCACTGCACGCGCGTAATCATCAACAGCCGCCGCGCGATATCGAGGCACTCGCGGCCGAGGCCCGCAATCTCGGGCGCGAGGCTGGCCAGGGGTCACCGGACAGCTGGGCACGGGAATCCAACAACTTGGCCCGCAACGTGGCCTATCGCTATCCCGGCTTCGCCTGCAACAGCGTGCCCGCCGGCATCGTGGTGCTCGATGCCACCTACCTCGAGGCCGCCGAGCTCGTGGTGCGCGAGCGGCTGCTGCTGGCGGGCGCACGGCTCGCCGGGGTGGTCAACGAGGCGCTGACACCGGCAAAATTTGCGCACCGAAGGTGGTGAAATGACCGAGGTGACCGACATGAGAAACCCACTGCGGGCGATCGGCGTGATGGCGCTGGTCACGGCCGCCTTGTTCACGGCACCCCTCGGGGCGGCCTCCGCGCCGCCCTGGGCGCAGACCCTCGCCCAACAGGCGCTCGATAACGGTTTTCTCACACGGCTGCCGCCCTCGGTGTCGGTCGCGCTCGGGCTCGTCAAGGCGCAGGAGGGGACCGATGTGAGACAGATCCTCACCAAGCAGGGCCACCAGGTGCGGACCTTCAATGTCAGCGTGGCGAACCACGCCGATCTCATCGTTCTGGATCTCAACGCGCAAAGCGGTGCGACGCTTGCCTATCTCCTCTCGCCCGAGGGCAAGCTCCGCAAGGCCGTGTCCTATCTACCGCCTGGAGACGCCAAGCCACTCAGCGCCGCAGAGGCGGAGGCGGGCTTCAAGCATCAGAAACAGTACTGGTCGGCCCGTGCGAAGACCGTACCCGCAGCGGCTGCGCCCGCGGCGCCGCCAAAGCCCGCGACCTCACCGGTACAGCCCGGCCACGATACTTGAACATCTGCGCCCCCGGGATGCCCGGGGGTGTTGACGGGACCCCGCGGGGGGCGTGCTAAATTAGCGTTCCCGAACTTCCCGGAAAAAGGTGAGTCGTGAACGCCTGCGAGCCGAGCCTGGCCCATCCCCAGCAGCGCGCCGCCCCCGCAACCGCGCCCGTAGCTGCGCCGGTAACCACCCCGACGCCGGTGCCGTCCCTGCCACAGCTCCCGGCGGCGGCGCACGGTGAGGGCAGACGCGCGGATCGCTGGCTGCTCGCGCGGGTCCTTGCCTCGCTCGGATCGCCGCCGCTGGAACTTGCGATCCGGGATGGCGCGCGCGTGAGCTCCGGGACTCCGGTCGCGCGCGTCACATTCGACAGCCGCTCGACGCTTTTGTGGATGGCCCCCGATGTCCCGCTGCGCTTCGGCGATGCCTATAGCGACGGCAGCGTCACGGTCGAGGGCGATCTGGTGGCGCTCCTCGAGACGGTCTACCACGCCGGGCGCCGCACCGCCGGCGAGCGCGGCTCGATCGCGCGCCGCGTGGCGCGCGCCGTGCAGCGCCGGCACCTCAACACCCTCTCGGGCTCGCGCGAGAACATCCATCATCACTACGACATCGGCAACGCGTTCTATGAGCTGTGGCTCGGCGCGACGATGGCCTATACCTGCGCGTATTACCCGCAGCCCACGGCCACCCTCGATGAGGCTCAGGTGGCGAAAATGGACCACGTGTGCCGCAAGCTTCGCCTCAAGCCGGGCGAGAGCGTGGTCGAGGCCGGCTGCGGCTGGGGGATGCTGGCGATGCACATGGCGCGCCGCTACGGGGTGCGCGTGCGCGCGTTCAACATCTCGCATGAGCAGATCCTGTGGGCGCGCGAGCGGGCCGCGCGCGAGGGGCTCGCCGATCGCATCGAGTACATCGAGGACGACTACCGCAACATCAGCGGCCAATACGATGCCTTCGTGTCGGTCGGCATGCTCGAGCACGTCGGGCTGAAGAACTACCCGATGCTCGGCGGGATCGCGAGCCGCTGCCTCGGGGGGCGCGGGCGGGGGCTGATACATTCGATCGGGCGCAATCGCCCGGCACCGCTGCAGCCCTGGATCGAGAAGCGCATCTTTCCCGGCGGCTACCCGCCATCACCGAGCGAGATGGCGCGCATCTTCGAGCCCTGGGACCTGTCGATCCTCGATATGGAGAACCTGCGGCTGCATTACGCGCAGACCTTGCGTCACTGGCTCGATCTTTTCGAGGGCGCGAGCGAGCGGGTACGCGCGATGTTCGATGAGAGGTTCGTGCGGATGTGGCGGCTGTATCTCGCCGGCTCGGTCGCCGCTTTCACCACCGGGTCGCTGCAGCTGTTCCAGGTGGTGTTTGCGCCCGGCGAGAGCAACGACATCCCCTGGACACGCGCGCACCTGTACACGAGCTGAAGCGATCTCATGCGCAGCTGTGACGTACTCATCGTCGGCGGCGGCCCGGCGGGCTCGACCGCTGCCTGGCAGCTGCGCCACGCGGGCGCCGATGTGCTGGTGCTCGATCGCGAGCGCTTCCCGCGGCTGAAGCTGTGCGCCGGCTGGATCACACCCGAGGTGGTGCGCGATCTCGGCATGGAGGTCGCGAGCTACCCGCATCGCCTGCTCACCTTCCCACGATTGCGCGTGCACGTGGGAAGGCTCCACCTCCCCGTGCCCTGCGTACAGCACTCGATCCGCCGCTTCGAGTTCGACGCCTGGCTGCTCGAGCGCTCGGGCGCCCCCGTCGTGCAGCACAACGTGCGACACATCCGCGCGCAGGAGGGCGGGTACGTCATCGATGAGGCCTTCCGCTGCCGCTATCTCATCGGCGCCGGCGGCACGCGCTGCCCGGTGTACCGCGAGCTGTTCCGCGAGCTCAACCCGCGCGCGGCGGAACTGCAGATCGTGACGCTCGAGCACGAGATCGCATACGACTGGACCGACGGCGACTGTCACCTGTGGTTCTTCGAACAGGGGCTGCCGGGCTATTCCTGGTACGTGCCCAAGGAGCGCGGCTGGCTGAACGTGGGAGTCGGCGCCATTGCCGAGCGCCTCAAGGCCCGGGGCCAGGATATCCGTGCGCACTGGGCACATCTCGCGGCGACGCTCGACCGCGCGCTCGCTCCGGGCGCGGAATACGACCCCGGCGGCTTCAGCTATTACCTCCGCGGCAAGGTCGAGATCGTGCGCCGCGACAACGCCTTCATCACCGGCGATGCGGCCGGGCTCGCCTCGCGCGATCTCGGCGAGGGCATCGGACCCGCGGTCCGCAGCGGGCTGCGCGCGGCGCGCGCGATCCTCGGTCACGAGCCCTACCAGCTCGAGGATGTGACGGGCTTGAGCGTCGGCAGCATCGCACGCAGTATGCTCGGGCGGTTCGCGCCTGCCGCGGTCGGCTCCGGCTGGCGGGCGCGCGCGGCGGGAGGGAGCGCACATGGCCTACGTCACGGTGATCAATGAGCACAAGCACGTCCAGCAGATCGTCACGGGGCACCACCACCTGACGGCGGATGAGGCCGTCACGGCCGGCGGCAGCGATGCCGGCTTCGCGCCACGCGAGCTGCTGCTCGCGAGTCTCGGCGCCGACACCGCGATGGCGCTGCGCCGCCACGCGATGCAGAACGAGTGGACGCTCGGCAAGATCACGGTGGGGCTGCGCTGGTCGCGCGATGCGGATGGCCGCGAGCACATCGAGCGGCGCGTGTCTTTCAGCCGCTCCCTGACGGCAGCCCAGAAGGAGACTTTGCTGCAGATCGCCGGCAACAGCCCCATCAGCAGCCTGCTGCGCCCCGGGATCGCGATACAGTCGGCGTTGATGGACTGAGTTGGATCGCTCCAGATGGTGCAGCTCACCGCGACTCAGATCGAGCAATTCAACACCGACGGCTTCCTGATCCTCGATCACTTCCTGAGCGCAGAGGAAGTCGCAGCGGCGCGCGCGCGCTTCGAGCCATTGTTCCGCGGCGAATTCGAGACCGGCCTGTATCCGGATGAATGGAACTGGCGCGCCGGGCGCGACCTGCCCGACCGCACGCGCCAGATCTGCAACGGCTGGAAGTCCGACCGCACCATCGCGCGCATCGTACTCAAGGAGGAGATTGGCCGACTGTGCGCGACGCTCGCCGGCTGGCCGGGGGCCCGCATCGGCCAGGACAACGTGCTGTGGAAACCACCAGGGGCGAAAGCGCTCGGCTTCCATCAGGACGACAGCTACTGCAGCTGGGTGGTGCCTGCGGGCTTCCTCACCTGCTGGATGTCACTCGATGACACCGCAGCGGCCGGAGGCACCATCGAGTACGCGCGCGGCTCGCATCGCTGGGGGCGCTTTCCGCCGCTCGGGGAGTTTCACGCGCCCGAGGACTACCGCCTCGCCCTGCGCCAGGCCGCCGCCTCGCAGGGTCACCGCGTCGAGCTGGTTCCGGTCGAAGTTCCGGCCGGCGGCTGCGTGTTCCATGCCGGCGGCACCTGGCACGGCTCGGATGTCAACCGCGGACCGCAGCCGCGCCGTTCTCTGGTGAGCCACTGCCTGTCGTCGGCCGCGCAGTTCCATCCGACCGAGGTCAGTTACATCTATAGCCGCTATCGCCGCGTTGGCGACCTGACCATGGACGAGAGCTTCTTCCCGATCCTCTGGACGCAGGACCGCTACCGCACGCCCTTCCTCGAGAGCTACCTCGCTCCGCCGGGCGCCATCGAGCGTGCACTGTCATAGCCCTCCGGGCTCAGCCAACAGCCTGCAGGTCGCCCGCGACGGCCGCGCGGAAAATGCGCTCGAGCGCCTGGGCATCGACCGGTGTCGGATTGCCCGCCGCCGAAGGATCGCGGGCCGCCTGCTCGCCGATGACCGATGCCTTGCCGACATCGACGCCGATCTCGGCGAGTGAGTGCGGGATGCCGAGAGTCCGGCGGAGCTCGAGCACCCAGTCGAACAAGGAGTCGAAGCCCGGGTGGGCCAGCGCCAGCAGCCGTGCGATGAGCTCGCTCTTCGCGGCGATGACGGGGCGATTGTGCCGCATCACGTAGGGCAGGAGGACCGCGTTGGTGAGACCGTGATGGGTATCGAACCAGGAGCCGACCGGATGGGCAATTGCGTGCACGGCGCCGAGCCCCTTCTGAAACGCCGCGGCACCCATCGATGCGGCGGCGAGCATGTTGGCCCGCGCTTCGATGTCGCGCCCATCCGCACACGCCTGCGGCAGATACCGCGCGATCAGCCGCATCCCTTCCAGGGCGAGCCCGTCGGCAAATGGATGAAAGCCGCGGGCGCAGAACGCCTCGAAGCAATGCACGAAGGCGTCCATGCCGGTCGCAGCGGTAATGCCGCGCGGGAGACCGACGGTCAGCTCGGGATCGGAGATCACGATGGCGGGCATCATCTGGGGATGGAACAGGATCTTCTTCTCGTGGGTCTCCTCATTGAGTATCACCGCAGCGCGCCCGACTTCGGAGCCGGTACCGGCGGTGGTCGGCACCGCCACGACCGGTGCGATGCCGGCGGGATCAGCGCGCGTCCACCAGTCGTCCACGTCCTCGAAGTCCCATAGCGGCCGCTTCTGGCCCGACATGAACGCAACCGCCTTGCCGGTATCGAGTGCCGATCCGCCTCCGAAGGCGACTACGCCGTCGTGATGGCCCTGGTGATACGTCCTCAGGCCGTCGGCGACGTTGCTCGCGGTGGGGTTGCCCTTCACCTCGCCGAACAACGCGGCGTCCGGCAGCATCGACCGGGCACTCTGCAGCATCGGGTGCTGGACGAGCCCCCGGTCAGTGACAATGAGCGGGCGGCGGATGCGCAGCTGCGCGCACGCTTCCGCCAGCGCGGCGCTCCGGCCGGGTCCGGCCCAGATGCGAGTTGGATAGCTCCAGTTCCCGTGCAATGGCGTGCTCATAGCGTTGTCCGGAAGTGGAATGACTTGGGCCGCGTCAGGTGCTCGAAGCCCACGCGCGAGAGCGTGCAGCCGCGACCGGAATTCTTCACCCCGGTCCATGCGAGGGCCGGGTCGAGATAGTCGCAGCGGTTGAGGAATACGGTTCCCGTGTCGAGTTGGTCCCCGAGCACCTCAGCGCGCGCCGGGTCCGCGGAATAAATGGCCGCACTCAGACCGAATGCGCTGTCATTCATGAGCCGCACGGCCTCTTCGTCGGAAGTCACTCTCACGATACCCACCGCGGGGCCGAACGTCTCCTCGCGCATGATACGGTGGGAATGATCGACGTCGACGAGCACCCGGGGGGCAAGATAGGGCGTGCCAGAGCGCTCCATCGGGAAGCGTCCCAGGTCGATCAGCTGGCGCGCGCCACGCGCGAGCGCCTCATCGACCTGCGCCCGAACGGCATCGGCGGCTGCGGTTCGTACCACCGGACCGAGTGTGGTCTGCGCATCGAGCGGCGAGCCGAGCCGGTACTGGTGCGTCAGCTCGACCATCGCTTCCACGAAGCGCTCGAACAGCGGCGCAATGACGTAGATGCGCTTGATGCCGCAACAAGACTGCCCGGCGTTGTAGAACGCGCCATCGGTCAGCGACTCGACCGCGTGGGTCAAATCGGCGTCGGCACGCACGTACGCGGGATCCTTCCCACCGAGCTCGAGCCCCGAGGTCGCAAAGCCGGCGGCGGTGGCCGCGACCACCGCCCGGCCTCCGGCCACCGAGCCGGTGAAACACACTGCCGCGATGCGCGGATCGGCCATGAGACGCGCAGTGTCTGCGTGCGCGAGATGCAGGAACTGGAATACCCCATGCGGCAGACCGGCGGCGGCGAAAGCTGCGGCAAAACGCTCGGCGCACAGCGGTGTTTGATGAGAGTGTTTGAGCAGCACGCTGTTGCCGGCGATGAGCGCGGGCAGCACCGAGTTCACCGCCGTGAGGTAGGGGTAGTTCCAGGGAGCGAGCACCGCAACCACCCCGAGCGGTACGCGCTTGATCTGGCGGGCGAAGCCCGGCTTCGGTCCGGCTGCGATCGGCTGCAGCGCGGTCCCGGCGGCCTCGAGCATGTAGCGTGCGCGCTCTTCGAAGCCGCGGATCTCGCTCGGCGAGTGCCGCAGCGGACGGCCCATTTGCCAGGTGATCTCTTCCGCAATCGCCGCACCCTCGGCAACGAACGCCTGCACCGCGCGCCCGAGCACCTCGACCCGGCTGGCAAGCGGTACGCGCTGCCAGTCGGCCTGCGCGCGCTGCGCGGCATCGAGCGAAGCGTCGATCGCCGCCGGGGCAGCGAGCTCGCGCTCGACATAGCAGCGACCGTCGATCGGGCTGATTGTCCGCAGGCGTGGGGTCATGTTCTCGATGCAGGATACCGGAGCCCGCCGCCTCGCGCTTCGCCGGCGGCGTGCTAGCATGAATCGCCACCCGGCAGCGGCCGCAAAAAAAGAGACGACCCATGGCGCGCGATCCCAGGTACGACGTGCTCTTCGAAAGTGTCAGCATCGGGCCGAAGACTGCACGCAACCGCTTCTTCCAGACGGCACACTGCGCCGGCCCCGGCTCGGAGCGCCCCGGCGCTCAGGCGGCATTCCGTGGGATGAAGGCAGAGGGCGGCTGGGCGGTGGTGTTCACCGAGTACTGCTCCATTCACCCGGAATCGGACGAGTACCCCTACACCTCCGCGCGCATCTGGGACGAGGGCGATGTGCGCAATCTCGGACACCTGTGCGATGTGGCACATCGACACCGAAGCCTGGCGGGCGTGCAGCTGTGGTACAGCGGCGGCCACGCGCCCTGCCTCGAGTCGCGCGAGATCGGGCGCTCGCCGAGCCAGTTCCAGTCGAACATGTTCGCCACCCGCACGGTGTACGGGCAGCAGATGGACGAGGACGATATCAAGGCGGTCATCGACCTGTATGTGGAGGCAGGTCGACGCGCCGCGCAGGCCGGTTTCGATCTGCTCGAGGTCTCCGCGGGCGACGACACGGTGCCGATTCAGTTCCTCGAGCCGCGCTACAACCGGCGCACGGACAAGTACGGCGGCTCGCTCGCGAACCGCGCCCGCTTCATGCTCGAGGTGCTGATGGCGCTCAAGCGCGCTCACGGCGCGGGCTGCGCGATCACCGCGCGTTTCGAGATGGACACCTTGCACGGTCCCGAGGGGGTCGAAGCGAACGAGGATGGACTCAAGCTGCTCGAGCTCCTTCGCAAGGAGGGTGTGGTCGACCTCGTGGCGCTCAAGATCGGCGACTATGCGGAGTGGGGCGAGGACGCCGGCGCCTCGCGATTCCGCAAGGCTGGCTGGATGACGCCTTTCATCAGGCAGGGCAAGTCGGTGCTCGGACCCGCCATCCGGGTGGTAGGCAACGGCCGCTTCACGAGTCCCGACGACATGGTGAAGCTCGTGCGCTCGGAGGCGCTCGACTTCATCGGCGCGGCGCGCCCCTCGATCGCCGATCCATTCCTGCCCAGGAAGATCGAAGAAGGGCGGCTCGAGGATATTCGCGAGTGCATCGGTTGCAACATCTGCGTGTCGAAGTTCAATCAGGTCGGACAGATCATGTGCACCCAGAACCAGACCGTGGGCGAGGAGTACCGTCGCGGCTGGCATCCCGAGCGGTTCACGAAAGCGCAGCAGCCGTGCTCCGTGCTCGTCATCGGCGGCGGCCCGGCGGGGATGGAGTGCGCGCGGGTGCTGGGCGAGCGCGGCTACACCGTGCATCTGCGCGAGAGGGACTCCGAGCTCGGTGGCCATTGGAGGTGGGTCACGCGCCTTCCGCGGCTCAACGAATGGGATCGCGTCATTACCTATCGACAGGCGCAGCTCAAGAAACTCAAGAACGTGCAGGTGCATCTCGGTGTCGGCAGGATGAACGCGGATGACGCCCTCGCGTACGGCGCGGACCGGATCGTCATCGCCACGGGCTCTCATTGGTGCAGCGACGGCACGGGACCCGGGTGCGGTTCGATCCCGGGCGCAGACGCAGCGCTGCCGCACTGTCTGACGCCGGAGCAGATCATGAGCGGCAAACCGATGCCCGGCACGCGGGTCCTGGTGCTGGATGCCGAAGGCCACTTCGTCGGCATTGCGCTCGCCGAGATGCTGGCCGACCAGGGAAAGGATGTGACCTACGTATGCGATGCGTCGGAGATTGCCGAGTACGGCGTGTTCACGCTCGAGGCGGCCAATAACAAGCGGATGATGTTCGAGAAGAAGATCAGGAGCTACCGCAATCACTGGCTGGCGCACATCGCCCCGGGGAAGGTCTCCTTGACTTACCTGTACCGGTTCGGGCCCGACCTGCTGCCCCCGGAAGCCGGCAGGCTCCCGCGCCGCGACAATGGCGGCGACTTCGAGCTGCCAATCGATGCGGTGGTGCTGGTCACCTCCCGAGTGTCGGACGACGCGCTGTATCGCGAGCTCAAAGCCAGAAGGGACGAATGGGCCGCGAACGAGGTGCAGGAGGTCTTCCGGATCGGTGACTGCAAGGCACCGATGCAGGTCGGGCAGGCCATGTGGGACGGCCATCGCCTCGCGCGCGAATTCGACAGCCCGCATCCGGCGAAGCCGCTGCCGTGGATCCGCGAGCGACAGCTGTGGGGCAACGAGACGATACCCGCACTCGATGGGCGGGAGATAGGATGAACACTGGGACGATCATCGGTGACGCCCGGCCGGGAGTCGAGCTATGAGCTTCAGCGGCAAGGTGGTTCTGGTGACCGGCTCAACGACCGGCATCGGCGAAGCGTGCGCCAGAGTCTTCGCCGAGTCGGGCGCCGCGGTCATGGTCTGTGGCCGCAACGAGCAGCGCGGGCACAAGGTGCTCGAGGCGATCCGCTCGGCAGGCGGTCGCGCCGAATTCACCGCCGTCGATCTGCGCACGCCCGGCGTGTGCGACCGCCTGGTAGCGGAGACGGTTGCGCGTCTCGGCGGCCTTCACGTGCTCATCAACAACGCCGGGATCCTCTACAGCGCGACCGCGCTCGATACGACCGATGAGCAGTGGCTCGACACCATGGCGGTGAATGTAAATGCGCTCTTCTACATGAGCCGTGCCGCGGTTCGGCACATGAAGCAGCAGGGGCGGGGGGCGATCGTCAACATTGCCTCCGAGTGGGGTCTGAATGGCGAGCCGAACCACCTCGCCTACTGCGCGAGCAAGGGAGCAGTGGTGCAGATCACCCGCTGCATGGCGCTCGATCACGCCCGCGATGGTATTCGCGTGAACTCGGTCTGCCCGGGGGAGATTCACACGCAGATGGTGGACGACATCCTGGCCGCGAAGGGCGGGGATCTCGAGCAGAACCTGCGGCAGCTCGCGGCCGGTATCCCGCTGCGGCGTCTCGCCTCACCGACGGAAGTGGCCTGGTGTGTGCATTTTCTCGCCTCCGACCGCGCCAGCTACGTCACCGGCGCCAATCTCCCGGTGGATGGCGGCAACGATGCCACCGGCGGACCGTATCCGTAGCACGCGGCGTGTGGCAGAGTCGCGTCTCGTCAAATTCCAGCGGCTGGGGGGCACTTGAGCAGCACGGCGAATGACCTGCCAGCGGCGGGCACGGCGCAACCGAAGGCGTCCGGTCTCGAGCGCGGCATCGACTGGACGGGAGCCTTCTGGGTGGCGAGCGGTGTGCCGCCGCTCGTGCTGTTCTCCATCGGCGCGGTAGCGGCGACGGTCGGCCGGCCCTCGTGGGTCGTGTGGATGGTCTCGATCGGGCTCGGCTTCATCCAGTCGATGACCTACGCGGAGATTGCCGGACTCTTCCCTAACAAGGCCGGAGGCACCTCGGTGTACGGCGCGATCGCCTGGGTGCGATACAGCAAGCTCGTCGCGCCGGTGTCGGTCTGGTGCAACTGGTTTGCGTGGTCCCCGGTGCAAGCCATCGGCTCGGGGCTCGCGGCCGGTTATATCCTCAACGGGCTGTTTGCGCCGGATTCGGCCATCAACACCTGGCAATGGACGTTGCTGGACCTGAGTGGCCTGAAGAGC
>Ga0306926_10002102_pt1 | contig 20159 bp, 16 predicted proteins | sample flu12Cox44000178_FD_203759 | JGI IMG/M metagenome (GOLD analysis project Ga0306926, IMG submission 203759) | Lab enrichment of tropical soil microbial communities from Luquillo Experimental Forest, Puerto Rico - flux8day.12C.oxic.44.000.178 (v2)... | ecosystem: Environmental > Terrestrial >...
AGGAAAAATCTCTCGATGCCATGGCCCGCCACGTCGAAGGCATGCTGCGCCTGCAGAGGATGGGCTCGGTCACGTTCGACTATGGCAACAACATCCGCACTTTCGCGTTCCAGCGCGGGGTCAAAGAGGCGTACAACTTCCCCGGATTCGTTCCGGCCTACATTCGCCCGCTGTTCTGTGAGGGGCGCGGGCCGTTTCGCTGGGTCGCGCTGTCGGGCGAGCCATCGGATATCGCCGTGACGGACGATCTGGTGCTCGAGTTATTCCCCGACAACCGCATCCTTCGCCGTTGGATCGATCTCGCTCGCAAGCGGATCAAATTCCAAGGCCTGCCAGCGCGCATTTGCTGGCTGGGATATGGGGAGCGGGCGCAGTTTGGCCTGGCGATGAACGAACTGGTGAAGAAAGGGAAAATCAAAGCACCGATCGTGATCGGCCGTGATCACCTCGACTGCGGCTCGGTGGCTTCTCCCTTCCGCGAGACCGAGAGCATGAAAGACGGCACCGACGCCGTGGCCGACTGGCCGATCCTGAACGCACTGCTGAATACTGCCGCCGGAGCATCTTGGGTTTCGGTGCACAACGGCGGCGGAGTGGGCATCGGGTATTCGTTGCACGCCGGGCAAGTCACGGTTGCGGACGGTACCGACATGATGGCCAAGCGCATCGAGCGCGTGCTGACCACAGATCCGGGGATGGGCGTGATCCGGCACGTGGATGCGGGATATGAGGAAGCCAAGGAGTTTGCGGAAAAGAAGAGTGTACGCATACCCATGAGGGAAGAATGAGCGCCCACCGCTCGAGATCAGCTACACAGACAGAGTGTTTGTTGCGACGGGAAAGCCTTGCCTAGCCCGCCCGCCTTGCTGCTGGTCAGTATTGGTCAGCTTCTCACCTTGCACTCAACGAGTGGAGAGGCGGTGGCCCGGCGCGGACTCGAACTCAATGATGTAGGCCTCTTCTCAGACGCCGCCGTCCTCTGCCTGGGCGGCAAGATTGTTTCGGTCGGCAAAACCAAAGACGCTCTTCGCGATCCCTGGATTAAGAACAATCGCAAACGCATCGTGGAAATCGACTGCGCCGGCCAGGTCGTGCTGCCGGGCTTTGTGGATTCCCACACTCACCCTGCCTTCATGCGACCGCGACTCGTGGACTTCGAGAAGCGAGCCGCGGGCGCTACCTATGAGGAAATCGCGGAAGCTGGGGGCGGAATTCGTGCCAGCGTGGAACCGGTGCGCGAAGCGAGCGAAGGCGCTCTGGCCGAGCAAGTGCTCGAAAGGCTGCGCGAGATGGCCGACTTGGGAACGACGACAGTCGAAGCCAAGTCCGGCTACGGACTGACCCTCGAGTCAGAACTCAAATCTCTGGCCGCGATCCGGCGCGCCGCTAAAGCGTGGCCGGGTACGGTCGCGACGACCCTGCTGGGCGCCCACGTCGTTCCCCGCGAATTCCGCGACCGCTCACAAAAGTACGTCGAACTCGTCTGTTCGGAGATGATTCCGCAGGCCGCTCGCCGCAAACTCGCTGACTTCGTGGATGTGTTTTGTGACCGCGGAGCTTTCAGCGACCAGGAAACGTTGGCCATCTTTTCCGCTGCGAAGGAGCATGGTTTGCGGGTGCGCGCGCATGTGGGGCAACTTTCGCGGACTCCGCTCGAGCGCCTGCTTGAATTCCGGCCAGCTTCCCTCGATCACGTCGATCACGTCAGCGACGAAGATGTCGCGCGTCTGGCGAAGACTGACACGGTGGCGACCTTTGTTCCCGGCGCGAACTATTTCCTGGGCCTGGACCGCTATCCGCCGGCCCGTAAGTTTATTGATGCGGGGGTTCCCATCGCGCTCGCGACCGATTACAATCCAGGTAGCTCTCCTACCGCCAGCATGCCATTTGTCATGTCTTTGGCGTGCACGCACATGAAATTGTCGCCTGCAGAAGCCGTGGCCGCGGCCACGATCAATGGCGCGTGTGCGCTCGGACTGGAGAGTCGTAAGGGATCGGTTGAGCCCGGGAAAGATGCGGACTTGGCTGTGTTTGAGGCGGAGGATTACCGCGAGATCCCTTACTGGTTTGCATCGAACCGGTGCGTTTTAGCGGTTTTAAATGGGACTCCTTTCGGTTCCGCCAACATCTAGCAGTTGGAGCAGTTGGAGCAGTTGGCGTGAATCAGAGCCGCTTTCTTTTCGTACAAGGCAGCAGGTGTTGTTTCCAGATAGCCCAGCGAATTTGTCCATTTTTCTTGATGACAGGGGTTTGTTGATATAGATGAAGCGATTCTTGCCGCTCGTTGCAACCTTTGCTGTTTTCGTCTCCCCGCTCCTGGCACAGCGCTTGCCGGATTTGGCGGTTCCTGAGAATTACCAGATTTCTTTCGCGCCTGATTTTGAGAAAGACAATTTTGCCGGCGAAGAGACGATCCGTGTACACATTCTGAAACCCACCGCGCAGATTATTCTGAATTCAGCGGAACTTAAGTTCCAACAAGCCACGATCTCCAGCTATGGGCTGGAGCAAAAGGCTACCGTCACCCTTGAAAAGGACAAGGAGATGGCCACTTTGTCCTTCGAGAAGCCCATACAACCCGGTCCAGCGACGATACGAGTTCAATTTGACGGAGTTCTGAACGATGAGCTTCGCGGGTTGTATCTGGGAAAAGATCGCGACGGGCGCAAGTACGCAGTAACGCAATTCGAAGCCACCGATGCTCGCCGGGCGTTCCCTGCTTTCGATGAGCCCGCGCTCAAGGCAACGTTCGACATCGCGGTCACGACAGACAAGGACCTCACCGCGATTTCAAACGGTCGAGTTCTCTCGGATACTCCAGCGCCAGGAGAAAACAAGCATACGATCCGCTTCGCAACTACGGCCAAGATGTCGTCGTACCTGGTAGCGCTGGCGGTTGGTCGCTTCGAGTATGTGGAAGGCGAGGTCGACGGCATACCCATCCGCGTGTGGGGCCCTCCGGGCAGCAAAGCGAACAGCGCCTACGCTTTGACGGTAGCGGAGTGGTGCATGAAGTACTTCGATCAGTACTTCGACATCAAGTATCCCTTCGACAAGCTCGACATGATCGGCCTGCCTGATTTCTCCGCGGGTGCCATGGAGAACACGGGCCTCATTACTTATCGGCAGGCGGAACTGCAGATCGACGACAAGCAGTCCTCGGTCGAGTTGCATCAGACGGTCGCTACGGTGATTGCCCACGAGATGGCGCACCAGTGGTTCGGCGACCTTGTCACCATGCAGTGGTGGGACGACATCTGGCTGAACGAAGGCTTCGCCACCTGGATGGAAAACAAGTCGGTCGGCGCCTGGAAACCGGAGTGGCACCTCGAAGTGCAGGACGCAGAAGATACCAGCAACAGCCTGAACATCGATTCGCTCGAGAACACCCGCCCCATCCATCAGGCGGCGGACACCCCCGCGCAGATCCAGGAACTGTTCGATGGCATCGCTTACGACAAGGCCGCCGCAGTGCTCCGCATGTTGGAGGCGTATCTCGGCCCCGAAACCTTCCGCGCCGGGGTCATCCAATACCTGAAGCAACATTCGTATGCAAATGCCACGGCGGACGACTTCTGGAAAGCGCAGGCCGAGGTTTCTGGCAAGCCCGTCGACCAGATCATGCCCACCTTCGTGAAGCAGCCCGGCGCACCCATGGTAACTGCCCGGGGGAAGTGTTCGGATGGAACAACGGCTGTCACTCTCACGCAGAGTCGGTACTTCTCAAATCGCGAACTGTTCGGGGCGGGCACCAGCGAGCTGTGGCGGGTGCCAGTTTGCATTCGAGAGGGCGGGAATGCCCTAGCAGCGCCGAAGTGCGTATTGCTCACGAGAAAACAGGAGGACTTCACCATCGCAGGATGCGGTCCCTGGACCATGGTGAACGCGGGCGCTCGCGGATACTACCGGTCCGGATACTCCTCGGACGCGATTCGCGCCATGGGTCGCAGCATCGAGCGCGACTTCAGTCCTTCCGAACGCATCACGCTGTTGGGAGATACCTGGGCTTCAGTGCGCGCTGGGGAACAACCGATCGGCGACTACCTTGCGCTCGCAGAAGGGCTGCAGTCCGACCAGAACCGCGCGGTCATCTCTCAGCTGACTTCAAAACTCGAATACATCGGCGATGTTCTGGTCAACCAATCGGAGCGCGCGGATTACGAACACTGGGTGCGCCGCATCCTGACGCCGTTGGCGACGCAGCTCGGCTGGCAGCCGAAGCCGGGGGAGGCGGACGAAACCAAGAGCCTGCGCGCCGATGTTCTGCATGTGCTTGGGCACGCAGGACATGATCCAGCGGTCATCGCCGAAGCTCGGCGTCGAACGCAGAAAGCACTGCAAGACCCGTCTTCCCTTGACCCCACTGTCGCGCGGGCGGCATTTTTCCTTGCCGCCGAGAACGGCGACGCTTCACTTTATGATCAGCTCATGGCAAAGCTGCAGTCGAAAGGCACCAGCCTCGAGCATTACTACCTTTACTTCTTGACCATTTCCAAGTTCCGCGATCCGCGCTTGTTGCGGCGAACGCTGGACTACGCGGTTTCCTCGGCCGTGCGCAGCCAGGATACTCTGGGTCTGGTCTCCGCAGTCATGGACAATCGCGCCGGTTCATCGCTGGCCTGGAGTTTCGCCCGGAGCCATTGGAGCGATCTCGACAAGGTCGGCGGCGGATTTACCAGCGGTGAAGTGGTCGCCTCCACTGGCATCTTTTGCGACCTGAGCATGCGCAACGAGGTGCAGGAGTTCTTTAGCACGCACCAGGTCCCTAGTGCGCAGCGCACCCTGCGGCAATCGCTGGAAACCATCAGCAACTGTGCAGAATTGAAAGCGAGGCAATCGCCCGAACTTGCCTTGTGGCTCAGGCAGCGCGGTGCGCCTTCGGGAAGATGATGACGCGCTCTCGGGGGGGATGGTCAGATAGCGCGGACCGAGCTTTGGTCTCCTAGACAAATACCTTGCGAGAGGCGCTTGCGCGGTGAGGATTCGAATTGAAGTCTCGAATCCGTCGGGGTAACCTCTCGCAACTTCTCCAGGCACGAGGCGACGGCGCTTCCCGACCGCGTTCACCGCGGAGCGTTGCCGGATCTCGCGCATTGAGGGATTCGGATCGGGTTGCTATAATCGAGGGCGCTCCTACGCGTGATGTCGCTTCGAATCTCTGGCGCCCGCCTCGTCGCCGTTCGGCAGGCATTTCGCGTTCATCTCGCAGCAAGAGCCTGCTTGCGCGAGTTTCCCACGAAGTGGCCAGGTAGCTCAGGTGGTAGAGCGCAGCCCTGAAAAGGCTGGCGTCGGCGGTTCAACTCCGTCCCTGGCCACCATTCTTTTCAATGGTTTAGCAGACCAGCCCTAAATTTCACACCTGTGATTTCACACCTGTGGTCGCTCACTACACCATCTATGGCGAACAAAAGGCGAAAATAGTAAAATGGCTCCGTGGACGAGAGCCGCAAGCGCGTGCTGTTGATCGCGGCGAGTATCCTTGCCGCCCGCAAGCTGGCTCAGTTTGATGGCGGGAAGAGAGTTCCGGCGACAGTCAGCGCAATCACGGACGCTGTGCGGTGGGCCGAGGAGATCATGAAGGCAATCGATGATCGCTGGCCCACGAGCCGATGACTTGCGCTGCTGCCGTCGTGCCGCGCGACGATCGACTTACCCGGACGGACCGTAGAACCCCCGTTTCCTGCCCTCAGATGCCCGGAGGGGAACGATCAGGGCTGTCGTGCCACGTAGGCGGTGCACCTAGACTCGACCGACGCAGAGAGGACGCCGAGGTGGAGTGGAGACGCACACAGTCCCCGGACGAAGTCACGCGCCGACAGCGCCGTTCAGTGGACGGAAAGAATCATGAGGAGAGTCGAAAATGGATAGGCAAACTGTTATGCTTACAGTCTTCCCCTTTGCATACTGCTTTAAGCCCTCCGAAGGGGAGGTGTGTCTCTTTGATCAAGCCAGACGATCTCGCAACGCTGCACATTCACAGGCTAATATTCCACGACGTACCTAAGCGTATTCGCGGACTGGAAGCGGCTCCTGTGCTCAGTGAAGTTGAAGCTACTCTGGATGAAGATCGCATCGCCCACTTGAAACGCCGTTTGGTACGAGTGCTCGGCTCCAAGTCCGCTTATGACATTCAATTTCGTCCAGAAACTCAGTCACCTGTTCCCGAACTGATTCGTGATTACACGAAAGGCAAACAACGTCCGGATGAGTTCGTGCCGTTGTCGCAGAAGTTCGCTCAATTCTTGTTCGAGCAGCAGACCGGATCGAGTTCATCGGGCGTCCTGTCCATCATGGACACGACGGTGAGTGGCAAGCGTGGCCTGGTAGTCTTGAAACTCGAGCGTGAGGAAGGTGCCCAACTGGAATTGAGCACCAAAAAGGGGAAGCGAACCTTCGAGATGTCTGTTTTGGACAACTTGGTGCTGACCGAGGGAACTCGGCTGTTCAAGGCTGCATTGTTCGTGCGCACCGGACCGGGCGGCGATGACTTCAGTTCTGGTGCCTGCGACTCTCAGCGTCCGTTCGGTTCAACAGATGAACTTGCTCAGTTCTGGCTTAGGTTCCTCGGATGCAAGTTGATCGAGGAGCCACGGGTTGCGACGAAAAAGTTTTTCGAAGCTGCCCTCTTGTACGTAAACGACGCCATCGCTGATCCGGTCGAGAAGACGAAAGTTTACGATCACGTCATGTCGGAAATGTCATCTGAGAAGAAAACCTTCGCACCACGAACATTCATTGAGGAATACGTCCCGAAAGCGCATCGCGAGCCTTTCGAGAACTTTCTGAAAGAACAGCAGGTGTCTTTAAAACAATTCCCACTTGACACTTCGGAGATTGTCGGCAGACTCCGGCGGCGCTCATACCACACGGCCAAGGGAGCCGAAGTTCGCGTTCCCGAGGAGGAAGCAGAAATCGTGAAGGTTGCAGAGAACAGCATCGTAATCGCGGACACGGTCACTCGTGTCGATCACAAATGAGCCGCTCGGATCTAGAACAAGCCCGGGTGTCATGGCTCGCGGATGAGCCTTCGTTTCGCGAGTTCGGTCAACTGGTAAAGAGCGGCCTTGAAGGCGAAATCAAGCGTCTTGGCATCAAAGCAGAAGTCTCGATGAGGACCAAAGATATTGACAGCCTCATCAAGAAGTTGATTCTGAAGCCGGAGCACACCTACGAGTCTCTGGGAGACAAGGTTGGAATCCGAGCAGTGGTGCGGTATCAGCGCGAAGTGGACGAGATCGTCGCCTCCATGCCATCAGTTTGCGGATGCTCCGAGCCGGATGACACAAGGCAGAGGTTGGCAGACGAGAAAGACGAAAAAGTCGGCTACATCAGCGTTCATTTGGATACGTGGTTGAAGGACGGCCATTCACTGCTGGCGCAATTTCCGAAGACGAAATATCGTGCGGAGGTTCAGGTCAGGACTCTTGCTCAACACCTCTGGTCAGAGATTTCTCATGATACAAGCTACAAGAGTGGCACGAAGATACGGAAAGACCTCAAACGGCGTATCCATCTGCTGGCAGGACTGATTGAAGTGGCTGATAACGAGTTCAGCAGAATTGACGATGAAATGTCCAAGATGCCTGACATGGCTGAGTTCATGATTTTGAAGGCTCTCGAACGCCAGTACTACAAGCTGTCGGCCCGCCCCGGAAATACAGATTTGTCGCTTGAGGTGATTCGGCTCTTGTGGCCGCTGTACGAACAAACGCCCGAGCAGATCAGCAATCGATTCGGCCAACTGCTGAATGAAAAGCGGGCGGTCCTGCAAGACGTGTTTGATCAGATGAGCAAGACGTCCAAAGGGAGAAGTGCATTCTTCTTCCAACCGGAAATCCTGCTCATATACGACCAGCTACAATCTTATCCATACAAACTGCGCGAGCGGTGGACGGAACGCTTCCCACCTCAGGAACTTGAGATGGTCGCCACGGCATTCGGTCATTCGTTCGCTTAGAATTGGCGAGGGAGGCCCGCAATACCGCTGAATTTGCCGGTACGGTCAAACCCCGCCGTGCCGCTGAAGGATTTCATGAATGTCTGTGGGGTTGTGCGACACATCCGACGCCCACACACCGAAACTGCCGTGACCGTTGACCGCCCGCACCCACTCACTTAGAAACTCCCGCTTCGTTTGCTGCTCCTGATTGTCCTGCCCCTTCACTTCCAGCACGAGCATCTTTCGATTTGCGAGCCGCACCAAATAGTCCGGGCGGAATTTGCGAATGATTCCCCGGAATGAGTAGGTGATCTCAAAGCCCAAGTGATCGTTCTTTACCCAAGCGAGCACGAGCGCACTGCGATCAAGCTCAAAGGCCTCGCTCGCCTCCCAGCGGCTGTCAAATACGGCCATGTTGATGTGGGAATGATTGACGTGCTCGCTGGCCTTTCCCGTATACCACGGAAGCATGTCGCCGGTCGCGCGGATAGGCCGCTCTGTGTCGAAAATCGGAACCAATGCCGCCGTATTTTCGAAGTGAATTGCCTGCTTCAAATGTTCCGCGACGCTGCTCATGTGAAGAGTGATTATGATTCGTCGGCGGAAGGGGTCTTGGTTGAAAAGCGGTGGGTCAATTCGAATCTTGTCACTCTCAATGTACTTCTCAACCAGCCGGATCACTTGGGCAAGCAAATACTCGCGGTTGCCCTTCCAGGTGGTTTTCATTTGCTCGTAAATCTCGCTTGCGGCCGAGAACACGATCTTCTGCGTTCGAAAGCGGTCTCCAAGCTCGCGCAAACTAATCTCGGAGAGCCGAGTAACGTCAGGTTTGCCTTCTATGATTGGTGCCAACTCCGCCAGCGTCGGCGTTTCGTAGGCATCGAGCGGAAGCGGCTTCGCCTTCGCCAAATCCAAGGTCAGCGTTGGGCGGTAATCGTGGTCAATGCGAATCACGTTCGGCCACACGATCTCGTAGCCCTTGCGTTCTGGTAGCGCCTCAACTCTCGTCTTGGGGGTAGGCGGGGGTGGCGGCGGTTGATCTCCTCCGCCTTCGTGTGGCAGGAAAGTGAACGGCACGCCAAAAATGTTCACGTATTCCGGTTGGAAGAATCCTGTTGATGGGTCTGTTTCATAGGAAGTACGCCGAAGGCCGCGACCTACTACCTGCTCGCAGAGCAACTGCGAAGTGAATGCGCGAAGGCCCATGATGTGGGTAACGGTCTTTGCGTCCCAACCTTCGGAGAGCATGCCGACCGAAATCACGCTCTGAATCTTCTCTCCCGGCTGGCCTTTCATCCCGACCGTGTCCACTTGACGGCGCAACAATTCGGCCTGCTCTTTCTTTGAGAGCTTCTTGCGCGGCGCATCCCCATTTGACTCGGCACTGTTTGGCTCGGCATCGAGTTCGTCTGAATTTTCGTCGGCAGGCTGAGCGGCTTTCAGGCCAAGCTGTATTGGCTCGTCCTCCTCTTCGGCCTGCTTCAACACGTGCGAGTCAATGTGAAGAATGCGCTCCGGCTCGCAAAGCTCGTCAATGTTGATTCGCTTATGAGTGAAGGCGTACTCAACTCGGGCCGCTGTGTTCGTGGTATTCGCAACGGTAATCATCACAGGTGGGGTCGGCTGCTTTGCCTTCTTCCACGCCCGCGCAGTTTCGAGCCAATCCTTGCCGAGGAAGTAGTAACCGTTGACCACTAGTCCCGGAAGCGGAACCTGCGGTTCGGCCTTCCGGTTCACATCCGTTTTCACATCTGGGTCGCTGTAGATGTGATAGAAGCGCGATTTGTAGTCGGATCGGAGTTTCCCATCATCGCGCACTACGACGCGCGGCGTTTTGACCAGGCCCGACTCGATAGCGTCGTTCAATCCGAAGTCGCTCACAATCCAGCTAAAGAGAGTTTCTTGCCCGCTCTTTTTGCCTGTAGGCGCAAACGGGGTAGCCGTCAAATCGAAGCAAGTAAGAATGCCTCGCGCTCGCTGGATGCGGTCCAATCCGCCAACCCACTTGGTTGCCTCGTTCAACTCCTCTTTAGAGACGCCTGCAATTCGGGATTTTGGTGGAACTCGCCAAGCGTGGTGAGCTTCATCATTGATGACGATAAGGTTCTGCGCGGATGCCATCTCCTCTAGTACATCGCGCACGTAAGCCTCATCACTTTTCGGCCCGCGCTTGTCCACGCTGCGTTTCTTCTTAATCTGCTCTTCACTTTCCCAATCCAGCTTGTGCCAGTTGCGAATGAGCACTCGGCAAGTCTGCCCCTGCCGGAGTTTGTCTTCAAGGCCGGGTGGGACGATTTGAAATTCCGTGTAGTAGTTGCCCGGCTCGCCGGGAATCAGCACTCGCAATCTGTTCTTAACCGTCAGCCCCGGCGCGATGAGCAGGAAGTTCTTGGAGAATCGCTTATCCTGCGGATATGTGACTTTGTTCAAAGCCTGCCACGCAATCAGCATGGACATGAGGATCGTCTTGCCGGAACCCGTTGCCATCTTGCAGCACAACCGGGGGAACGGTCCGCCGTCGCTGGGCACTTCAATCCCCACTCTTTCCGACGCAGGCGCTTCGGTCAGCCACATTAGCGTTTCAATCGCTTCCAGCTGGCAGAAAAAGAAACGCCGGTTTGAATCGCGCTGTTCGGTGTCGCGCCAATGTTGTAACAGGCGCTTCGTGATCCCGCTTGCGCCGGGGTAGTCCGCCTCGCGCCACGCTTTCACTCTGGGCCTGATCTGGTTCACCAACGGCAATTCAAGGAAGATACCAGGGTCGTCAAAGGAACGGGACTTCTCCGAGGCCCGAACATACCCGGCCTTCCTGCGCTCCGGGTCTCGAGTGAACAACCGCGTCTCGCGGTGATAGCGCCAATGCTCGCGCGGCTCATCGTATGGCGAGTTGATGATGAGCTGGTCAATTGTCGCGGAACCGGCTTTGCCAGCTTGGGTTTCCGTGCTCACTTCACACCCACGACTTTCACACTTTCAATTCCGCGATCATCAATAACTTTCACGGCTATACGCTTGTGCGGGCCGGGTTCGAAGGGCAGAGAAACCTTGCCGCGATATTTCTCGATGAGGTTGGTGTCAATCTCCGCCTTCAAGTTGCGCGCGAGTTTGGCCCAGCCTTCGTCATCATCGGCCATTGGGAAGAAGACCTGCCGGGGATACAGGCTCCGCCCGTCGTAATCGGTATCAAGTAGCCACATCGCAATCTTGGAAGCGTCGCCCGATTCGATGGTTCCGGTGCGAGTGTCGTAGTAATCGAATCCCAAGACTTCGGCTTCCCACTTGCCCTTGTGATCGCCCTTCGCAATCTCACGGACTTCAACGTCAGGTCGCCCCACCAGCCAAAAGCTCTGGTTTGAAGCCCGCTTCTTTTTCAAGTCTTCCGTCAGTAAGTCCGCATTCATTTGGGCGGTCAGGAATGTCATCCCTGTTTTTTCTTTCGTTAAGCTGTCAATCTCCCGCGCGGCGTCTGGGTCAAACTCGAAGGCGGCGAAGACGATAATCACGGGGCGTGAGGGCCCTCTTCTGGCACGCTAACCTGCTCTCGATTGCCCCCGCTGTCGCAGCAGTTGGTCTTGGCGTGTCAGGAGCACCCAGAAAAAATCACCTGTGATCGTCACCTGTGGTGTTTTCCGTTTTACACGACTTATGACGTACTAAGGCAGTCCTCGGCGGCTTGTAAAGCGTTGCAAGTACTCAAGAGCGGCGTTCTGAAAAGGCTGGCGTCGGCGGTTCAACTCCGTCCCTGGCCACCATATATATCAGCCAGTTACGTCGAATTCACGAAACGCCTTAAGCCCAGTGTCAGCCCATGATTTGCTCACTCACGCTCAGGTACGCGAACGCTTTCCCGATTCAGGATCGCTTCAAGCATCTGCGCCTGGGCAGCGAGACGATCCTCGCTTACGCTGTGCGCGTAGAGCTGTAGGGTCGTTTTCACATCCGCATGCCGCAGCAATGCCTGTACGGTTTTCGGGTCGATTTTGCTTCGCACCAAAAACGAAGCGAGGCTGTGCCGCAAGTTGTGGAACCCGAAGCGACGAGAGTCGTTTTTCGCTAGCACACCCGCCGCGACTGCCGCTGGCCGCAGATGGTCCGCTACCAGCGTGTTCGCGGAACGGGGCTGCTTCCCCTTGCACCTGAAGGACGCAAACACCCAGTCACCCGGTTGAGAGTAGATGGTTCTGTTCTTCCAGGCCTTCATGAACTCGGCAAGCAGCGGGTGCAGGGGCACTGAGGCGCGTGAGGCCTTGCTTTTGGGTGCTCCCTCCTGGCCACAGGTCCAAGTGCGACGCACTTGAATCTGAGACTGCTCGAAGCTCACATCCTGCCACTGCAGACCCAAGCACTCCGAGATGCGCAGTCCGGTTGCCGAAGCAAGCAGGGTCAATGTTCTTTCCGGCTCTTCCAACTCCATCAAGACATCGAATGCCTGCTTCGGACTGAGAATCATCGCCTCGTATTCGCTGGTCGTTCGGCAACGGACAAACCGCATGGGGTTGGCTTCCGCCGTGCGAGGAATCAAACCGTAGCGCTGCCCGTGCTTGTAGACCAAGCTCATGACTCGGCGCATCTTGTCGAGAGTAGGATTTTCCAACCCTTCCTCGACTTTGAGTGCCCTCAACCATTGCTCGACCTGCAAGGGCTGGATACCAAGCGCACCTCGTTTGCCCCACTTGTCCAGCAATCGATTCTTCAGAATGCGCTCGTAACCTGCGATCGTCGTTCGCGACTTCGGTTCAACCGCGTTGGATTGGTCGCCCAGCTCGTGCACTCGGTAATGCTGGGCCAGGTCGCCAAACGTCACACGGCCCTTGAAGTCGGTTTTGTTGATTTGAAGTTGTAGGTGCTGCCGCTGTACTTCTTCCCATGCAGAATGTTCCGTAGGAAAGTCGCGCACTAGCCCAATCGCCAATTTGTGCTCGACGCGACGGCCATCCAGAGGCCGAGTAACGAAGTAGCGCAACACCCAGGTATCTCCTTTGCTGCGGGACTCGATCCGCAGGCTGCCATGTTGAAACCGCGCCATTTACGTTTTCTCCTGTAACGGCGCGGGAGACTGCCGAGGAGAGTTTAGCGCACCCGAGCGCACAGCATAAGCGAGCTCTGATAGTAGGAACCGCCACACCCGGCGCGCCCCATCTCCTATGGGATACGCGGGCAACATTCCGCGACGGGCAAGTTCCAGCACGCGACGTGGGCGCAAGCCAAGAAACCTTCCGGCCTCGATGGCGTCCACGAATGGTTCGAGGTTGATGCCGGGCTTCGGCTTGTCGGGATTTTCGGAGGCCTTCATTTCCTCTATCTTTTCGGCGGTATGGGTGCCCTCGATCGATCAGGGCTCGTATTCAGGGGCGCTGGCTTCCCCGGCGTCGCCTTCGCTTGCGAACGCTCGGCGACCTTGCTCATTACCTGCAATACTGAAAGAAGACTGTCGATCACTGTGATCCACTGGTAAGACTTCTTGCCTCCCTTTTGGGGAACAACCTTTACTTTTCCGCTCTTCACCAACCGATTGAGCACGGTATGGAGGATGGCCAGTGGGCTTGTGTACTTTGAAAAGTCAAATCCCTTGGCCTCCATACGTTTCTTGAGGTCGCTGGCACTGAGCGGGAGTGCTGCCTCCTCAAGCGTGGTCCGTGCGAGCTCGGTGAGCCCAGTCGTTAGTTCAATCTTGGCAGCCGCTTCTTTTGCGGCACGATCGCCAAGCTCTCGGCAAAGGCCCTCCAGGTGGCTGATGAGGGGCTGCAATTGGGCCATCTTGTGATCGATTTCCTGCCGCTGCCGGAGCAGCCTGGCAAGCTCCTGTTTCTTTGCCTGCAAGTCGCGACGATAGGAACGCAAGTTCATAGCCCCATGATAGTAACACACAATATGTATAATAGTAGAATTACATATTGTGCTGGCCACGGAAACAGAACCCAAAAACGAGCAAAGCCGCTAAAGCGGTTTCGGAGGGTGCAAGCGAAACGAACGTTCGTACAGATACTCCGTTCGTCAGGTCCAGCAGGAGGAGATTTTGGGGAAGAAGAGCAGAAAGCAAGCAGCACAAGGTCCCAGTAAAGGAACCCAGACCCGGCACCTTATCGTGGACCGGGCTCTGAATATCGCGGCCCAGGAAGGACTCGGGGTGCTCTCTATCGGACGCTTGGCCAATGAACTAAAAATGAGCAAAAGTGGCCTATTCCTGCACTTCGGATCCAAGTCGAACCTAGAGTCGGCAGTGGTAGAACGGGCAGCCTTGTACTTTTACGATTATGTAATAGCCCCCATCGAGGAAAAGGGCCTTCAAGGGATCGAGCGCGCCTGGGCTCTTTGTGATTCCTGGCTCGACTTTTTGGAACAACGGATATTGCCGGGAGGATACTTCTTCACCGGAGCTTACTTTCAGTGCGCGGGGCAGAGCGGAGCCATCCCGAGGCAGATTCGGCAAGCAGTACGCGACTGGGTGGATGCGCTGGGGCAGGCGCTAAGCCAAGCTCGACGGCGCGACGAGGTTCGTGGTGGCGTCGATATCGTTCAAGCCGCCGTCGAGCTCAATTGCGTCCTGATCGGTGCCCAGTGGTCTCAGCTGATGGCGTACACGGACCATAAGAGCGCGCGCTTGACCATCCTGGCCCACCTCCGTGACATAGCTAGCGAGGAAATCCCGGCGCACGTGTTTGAATCTGTCGAGGCGTGGCAGGCATACCTCAAAAACAGAGCTGACTGACCCCCCGAGAAACTCCCGCAGCACCTCACGTCTTTGAAGGCTTTAGCTACGGGTTCGTTTTAACCCTCATTGCGCCTTAAGTACGTAATCCGCTCCTGGCCCCTTCTGGTGATCCGGTAGCCCAAGCGACCTCGTCGGGAATTGGGTGCCCTCTCCAACAAGCCCTGTTTTTGGAGGCGTGCCAGGTAGCTATAAAAGGATCGGCGATCCGGACTCGGTTGGAGCTTTTCCCGTATCTGGTCGGGCCTGGCAAAGCCCCTGGCTTCTGCAAAAATGGCAAGCACTGCTAACTTGGTCATCGGAAATTTGTGCGAATTCCTGGTTACCGCGCCGTTTTGCACTTGAGACAGTCTCAAACCAGCATATAATACGCTAGTGTATGATATCTCGCAAATGAAGAATACCTTACTAACTTGTTTGCGAAAACAAAATCTCGCGATTTTGCACGAACGGTATCGTCGGGTGGAAAGCAGAGACAATAAGTTCTTCCGGGCCATTAAGCTGAAAACGCGACAAAACGGCAAACCGCGTACCAGTGAGCGTGCAACGCCCGAGGTTTCACCGCGACCGGAGTCACTGAGTGTGATGGGGATTTTTCGCCAATCGTCACTGTGAGGCAGGCATCGGCGGATTCCCATCAAGCGCGGCATCATTCTCGACCGATTGGACCACCAGTTGAGCGTCGAACAGCCCCATTTGACCAAAGCCCAGAAAATCAGGTCTGTCTCAGGAACCTACGAACTGGAAAACCTGACTGACAAGCCAACCGATGGCTTGTTCGAGGGAAAGTTGGTGATCGACAAGACCTACGGCTACGCGGTTCACGGTTGTGGGTTGTGCTGCCCCGGCGAGTATGACGATCGCAATATTGTGCAGGATCCCCTGAATCTTTCAGTGGGCGGTTCGAGTACGAACCCACAAACCGTATGGGGCATCGATGCTTGCAATAATACCAAAAAGCAGCTACCCGCTTCTGGCTGGAATACAGGGGACCATAACGTCGCGACAGTGGACAGTAGCGGCAATGTCACCGCTAAGGGAGCCGGATCAACGACCGATTCCGCTAACATTACTAACCACACGACGGATGATAGAGGCTACTGCGCATATCTTTCAGCACCCACCATCGGCACGGTGAATGTGACGCAGCCGGATCACTTGGCCGTGGTCATTGACAACGAAGGTTATCCGCAGTGCTCACAAACTCAAGAGCCGATTTACTTGCGTCAGATGCAGATGCAAGCAGTAGATTCAAACAAGAATCCGGTCCCGCAAGATGTCTATATTCAGGAGGCCCAATCGCCTCCTAATCCAACAAATTCATGTCCCAGCGGAGGGTCACCGGTCCCCTCCAGTTGCGCCTTAACTGGCAACGTTGGAGGCGTTGGGCAATTCCTAGATAGCATGACGGTCAACAAGAATTTATGCGTCGCCAAGGGTAGCGTCCCGGCAGGCTGTGGATTTAGCGTCACATCAACGTGGTCAGCGTGTAGTAGCTCAGGGACCAACAACCTGTGGGTTTCGCCAAGGGTGACTCATAGCGACAGTGTCACCGTAGACGGGAAATCTTCACAATGGATCAAGGGCACGCAATGTACAAGTTCTGGATGCTCGTAGCCCAAAATATCCCGATGCTACGCATCGTCATTGCTGCAGCGCTCGTTTCTAGCGTGGGGGCTGCGCAAACCACAACGGGCACAACGGGAACTGGCTCGGTTCAGGGCACTGTGGTCGACATCGGTGGGGTACCGATTCCTGGGGCGAGGGTGTTTGTGCGCACCCTCCGAAATAGTCCTTCGACGGAAGCTGATAACCAGGGTGGTTTCTTGCTAAAGGGAGTCCCTGTCGGGGAGGTCGGGCTCAGTGCCTATAAAACAGAATCGGGATATCCCTACAATATTTTCGCTTTCTTTGCAGTTCCCGGCCAGGACCTTCCGGAAGTTCGTGTCGTAGAGGGACAGCTGACGCAAAATGTAGTTATTCGGTTAGGTGCAAAAGCAGCATTTCTTCGGGTCGAGATCACAGACGAAAACGGAACGCCCGTCGATGCACACCTGACGTTCAGTCGTCCTGACCTTGTGTTGGCAAGGCCTGACCTCAGGGGTTACGGTGATTATCGACGCGCAGTAGCGGCTAAGGAAACAATCTTGGTCCCGCCGGTACCGTTTCGGCTGACCGCATTGGCGGAAGGCTTCCAACCTTGGTATTTTGGCGGCGATGCCTGGCAGACTAGCAAGGGATTGATACGTCTGAATTCTGGTCAGAGTCTGATTGTTCCGATTCACCTACATCGCATTCACTGAACCGAAGATGCCCCCGGCCCCCCTTCCTTCACCGCGTGCCCGGCGCAGACACAGACAGGTTCTCATAGCAGTGGGAGGGTGGAACGTCCCGTCAGGCGATTCTGCTTTTTTTGCTTTTGTTTGATTGTTCCCGGATTTCGAGTGGCGACTTAGACTGGCAATATTCGCATTTTCAGCGAGTTACCGTTAAGCATGCCCAGGTTTGAAAGAGCCGCACTAAAGCAAAGAAAGCAAACATCAGGGGCCGGGCGTCGATGGGGGGATTGAAAACTGCTCGATGAATCAATCTATTCAATCGACTCCATGCAGGATCAACGACTTGGCGCGCATCATCTGCGCGCCAGCGCCGATTGAACGATTGAAACAACTGATTTCGCTACGCAGATACAACGACTTCCGTTTGAATCCGATTGAATCCGATTGATTACGGAGTCGCTTTTTGAGGGCACACCTGCCCGCCTCCCTGAGCTCGACCTTTGATTAACAGTCACCGGCAACTCGCGGGAACCGCATAGAATGCGGTCAGAACTACATTTCCCTGCCGGTTCTATGGCTGTCCGAACGAAGAAACTGTGCGAGCATAGGGCAGCACTGTTGGAACAACGCGAAGCAAGGACGGCAACATGACTCAGAGTGATTACGAAAAGTTTCAAGATAAAGTCTTCTCCGAAATCGGGGCTTTGGAGAAGCGACAGCAGCGATGGGTAGTGGAGCAATTCGTTGAGATCGGCGAAAGTGTGGGAATCGATGTCATTGCAGAGGTTATCGATCGTAGACGATCAGCGTCTGACATTTTCCGCGAGATGGAAGAAAAGCGGAAAAGCTGAAAAACAGCCCCACTACCGGTCAGGCAGTCTCATCGCTAGCCGTGCCTGAGGAATACTGTTCCAGCCGCACCACGGCGGCCTTAAGATCGATCTGGCAGCCGCAGCAACCGGCGACGGTAATTCGGCTTAACCTTTGGCTTGCTCATGGCGACGGCCTCCCCATGCCGCACGGTTGGAACTACGGCAGAAGGCCTCTGCTTTGCAACAGCTGTCGCCACGTACGCGATCGGAGGTTTTGAGCGCCTGTTAACAACATATTGACGTGCTCTTTCACCAATCTGTGGTATAGAGGCTCCTGCCATGTTCACAGTGATTCGGCTCATTGTCGTGCTGGCCCTGATGGGGGCAACGGCCGAGGCTCAAGATGTGTGCAAGGTTGAGGGCTTGGACAGCACCACGCATCGTGATGGAGTCCGAACTTTGGCCGGAACTATTGCTTACGGTTCTCAAAGCACCGGTGTCCTTCTGCTCGAGCCAAACTTCACACCACACGCTAGTCCTCCAGTCCTGTTCGCATATTCTGAGGTTGTGATTGCTCAGGAACGAACTGACTTGCATCCAATGGCGTTGCAGTTGGCTAGAGACGGAGCCACGGTCTTGCTTCTTGAGAGGCCAGTGCCTTGGGAAGCCTCAGAAGACGCTGCGACTCGCAACCCGCGTTTGCTTGACTGCGCGTCAGTCTGGCTCCTCTCTCAGAAAAACCTCGACCTCTTGCACGTAACCTATGTAGGGCCAAAGGTTCAGGACGACAATGAAAAGCTACGTACACCACTCGCGATCGCGAATCTCAAGCTCCCCAAGCGAGGAGGTTTACGGGTTCCGCTGGCCGAGGCGAAAACAGGGAGTGACACCTTGGGTTTCACGGAAGCCGAAACCCGCGAGCGGTTGCTGAAATTTATCGAACAACACTGGCTGGTTCCAGTGTTGGAAGTCGAGCGCTCCCACACCACCACGAAATAGTTGGCGCAAAATCAATTACACTCAAAATTCCCCAATCGTCTCTGTCAACTTAGCGCGACTGGGCGATCGCGAAAGACGCCGCCGCAGCCTGCGAAGAAAAGCACGGAGGCAGAAGGAGAACTGATGCATAATTTCCTGCTGCGAAGGAGAAAATATGAAACTCCTCGTTCTCCTCTTCTTACTGTTGCTCCGTGCTTTGCCGACAAACGTCTTGTGGGCGCAATCTAGCGCGCCTCTCCCCAAGTCACAGGTTTCAAAGTCCCGCCCCACTTCAGCAAAGGAAATCTCCCCGAAAGAACAATTGTGGTGTCCAGTGCTGAAATCGGCTCTCAGCGCAGCAGCTGGTGCAGAACCTCCAATGCGTAGTTACCTCTTGGATGCAGTTGCAGGCGGTCTTGCCAAGTGCGCTCCACAGAAAGTCCGGAACGCCCTGGTCGATTCGTTTACCGCTACTTTGTCAATTCCTGAGACTCAGGAGGAGGTTGACCAGAGGTGGCGCAGATTCTTTCGGAACGGCGAAAGGCCTGATGAAGCAACCCAAGAGTCACGCTTTAACCTGCAAATGAAGAAAATGCTGCAAGGATCGGCTCTCCGACACCTGCTCCCTATTGATGAAGCGAAAGTGGACTCCTTGTTACCACAAGCCGAGCCTGACGTTAGGGCAGGTCTTATCCATCAGATGATTTCCCAGGCGACAAGTGCGAAGAAGTTCGATCGGGCGCTAGAACTGTTGAGTCGGACACCATCAAGGGAATGGTTTCCAGAAATGTTTCCGTTTCGCGAAGCCACTCAGTTAGTGCTCGACCTTCCCCCAGAGCGCGAGAAAGACAAGCAGGAAATCTTTCGAGTTGCGATGGCTGCCGACCGCGAACGGCGGTGGTTCACTACGAGCGGCGATGACTTAGCCGACATGATCGTGCGCTTCTGGCGACACATCCCGCCTGCGATGGTACTGGAAGCCATTCATCAAGTGCTGGACAAAGCTGACTTCGCTGAAGACGGCCTAACTCTTAATTCCCCTTCGGGAAAGATGGGTTTCACCAACGAGCGTGACTATCGTGTGTTTGAGCTTCTGCCCATTCTTAGGGAACTAGATCCTGATGAGGCCGTCAAGCTGCTAAAAAGCTCACAACAGGCCCAGCTCCATTTGAAAGAGTTCCCGAACGGCGTTCAGTCCCTCGATCCCTCCATCGGCGACAGTACCCCAAAAAAGGGCGAACCTCCGCATCACGTTTGGATTTCGACTCCGGACCTTGATCAGGGAGTCTCGAATGAGACCACCCAGGCTCTCGATGCCGCCAACACCCGAGTCCGAGAGATTGCCGGCAGGCGATTGAGGCAGCGGCTACTCTACCCGAGACGGTGGGTTCCCCTGAGTGGCCCTTCGAATTTCCCCGCTCGCAAGCCTATTTGGAAATTGC
>Ga0306926_10002104_pt1 | contig 20150 bp, 18 predicted proteins | sample flu12Cox44000178_FD_203759 | JGI IMG/M metagenome (GOLD analysis project Ga0306926, IMG submission 203759) | Lab enrichment of tropical soil microbial communities from Luquillo Experimental Forest, Puerto Rico - flux8day.12C.oxic.44.000.178 (v2)... | ecosystem: Environmental > Terrestrial >...
AGAGTGTCGGCCATAAGCCCCACTTTCCAAGGTACAGCGGTACTAGCTTACGCGATTCGCTGCCTTGTAGCAGGGCCGTGCGACGACAAACCCGAACCGGCGCGATCGTCACAAGCTGCCGAAAATTACCTTGGCGAAATGCGCAACGCCGGCGCCCGTGGCGTTGGCCGGATTTTCATTGAAAAGGCCGAAGATTTGACCCGTCGCCTCTCAACTTTTGCGCTGCCATCACAATTCCCCGCAAAGGCGACAATATTGCCCGACGAATCTGAGATCGGTTTGGGCCCTTCCGCGTAGGGGGGATAACTGGGCGGTCCCGGTGCGACGCAGGCCGGGGCCGCTTTTGATTGCAGCGCTTGACGAATAGGCACTGCGGACGTCAGGCGGTTGATTCGCGCGTAAGCTTGGTTCGCGGACCAATCCTCACGGCCCAGCCGATGCCGGGGCCAAGGTGGGCAGCGTGGAGTTGGCCTCCTGCGATTTCGTCGGGTGCGGAGCCGCCTTCGAAACCGCCGTGGCCTCGCTTCCGAACCGGACGCGATAGACGTGGAGGTTTTCGAGAACGCGCTGGACGTAATTGCGCGTCTCGGAGAACGGGATGCGTTCCACCCAGTCGATTGCATCCACATGGGGATCGCGCGGATCGCCGTGCGCCTTCACCCAGTCGCGGACCCGGCCCCGGCCGGCGTTGTAGCCGGCAAAAGTCATGATGTGGGAGCCGGCATATTCCTTCAGCAACGCGCTGAGCTCAGCCGCGCCCATTTGTGTGTTATAGACGGGGTCGGAGACCATTCGATCCCAATCATAAGCAACGCCAAACCGCTTGGCGGTGTCGCGTCCGGCTTCCGGCGTGACCTGCATCAGGCCGACCGCATTGGCCGACGACCTGTCTTTCTGGTCGAAGGCGCTTTCGGTGCGTGCGACCGAATAGATGATGCTGCGCTCGATCTCGGGACCGATCGGGCTGTGCTGCGGGATCCCGATCGTCGGAAATGCGTAATGGTCGAGTGCAAGCCCTCGGGCCAGCGCCGGCTTGCCGATCTGCAACATGGCGCGCGCATCGTTGCGGCGGCGCGTCAGCTCGCCAAGCGCTACCAGTACCGGCGCGTCGGTGTTCTGTTCGGCAAGGTCGGCCACGAAACGCAGGACAAGTTCGCGTTCGCCGAGCGCATACAGCATGTCGGCTGCGCGCACGCGCTCGTCCGCGAGCACCAAATCACTGACCGGATCAGGCGTCCGCAGTTCGACCTGGTCGAGACCGAGTTTGGCGCGCGCAAGCTGTCCGTAATAGGCGGTGGGATAACGCGCGGCAGCCTCATAGCCGGCGCGCATCGCCTCCTTGTCCCCGGTCGCTTCGGCGACGCGAGCCCGCCAGTAGTTGGCGCGCGCCAGCACGATCGGGTTGGCGGAGTCATCGTCTATATGCGCGAAATGCGCCCGCGCCGTTGCGGGATCATTGCGGTAACGCAACGCGATCCAGCCGCACATGAAATGGAAATCGGCACGATAATGTTCGCTGGCCGGCACCGCGGCGTCGCGCACCACGTGGTAGGCGGTCTCGAATTTTCCCTGGTCGAGCAGCTTGCGGGCGAGGCTGCGTCGTTCGCGCCACCATTCGTCCGTGTCCTGAAGCGCCATGGTCTCCGGCGCGGCGGTCAGGATCAGGCGGGTTGCCTCATCGATCCGGTCGTGATGCGCCATCCAGCGGATTCGGCAGAGCGTATATCCGAGATCGTTGCGGGCATCGCTCGCGATGTCGTCGAGCCGATCGAGTGCCTTGTCCGAATTGCCCGCCGCACAGGCCTTCACGATCGACAGTTCGTCGCCGCCGAGGTGCTGCGCGGCGCGCCTCGCGCCCGCCAAATCCTTGGCGCCGATGCGCCTGTCCATGCGCGCGCGATGGTCCTCGCGGGTGAGCAGGTCGCGAAACTGCTCGTACGCATCGGCCTCGGACCGCTCCGATAATTCCTCCGCACGCCAGGCCTGTCGAACCAGTCTTGCGGCGGCATCCCGGTCACCTTCGGCAAGAAGAACGCGAGCGAGCGCGAAGCGGCCTTTGGCGCAGATGGGCCGATTGCCAGTGAAGCTGCGAATGGTGGCGGCGTCGCCGCGCTCCTGCCACAGCGCGGCCTCTGCGCGCTTGCGCATGAGTCCGATGCTTGGCCAGCCTGGATTGCTGGCGATGAACGCGGCGTATCGGCTGAAGTTCGCGTTAGCTTCCGGATCGCGCAGGATGAACCATTCGACGAGCTTGCTGGCAGCGGGGTCAGCGATCGTTTTCTGTATGGCAGTGGCCTCGGAAGTCTTGCCCTTGCGCGTCAGGTCGATTGCGTCCCTGATCGCCGCAAGATCGCCGGTGAGTGGAGGCGCGTCTGCGGCGGGCGATGCGTCGCGGATTGGCGTCGCCTCGCGCTGCGCCGCGGTCGCATGCTTGGTGTGCTTGCCTTTCTTGAGCGCTGCGCTGCGGTGATGACGCACTCCGCTCGATTCATGCGACTTCTTGGCGTGCTGAGGCTTGTGTGGGGAACGTGCTGCGGCGTCGGTCGAACATATGGCGAGCGCAGCCAGGGTCAGGAAAAAGGACAGCGGACGCAAGTGCCGTTTCATTCCCTCGTCCCCTTCGAAGCTTCAAAGATCGCTAGTCAACCACGCCGATCCACCAGGCCGCCAAGCCGTTCGCCGTGACCGGACGCGCGCACGACGACGGTCGTGCCCGGCTTCACCCGGTTGAAAAGATCGATTACGTCCTCATTGGTCATGCGTATGCAACCGGACGAAATAGCCTGACCGATATATTCGGGCTGGTTGGTGCCGTGTATGCGGTACAAGGTGTCCTTGTTGCCCTCATAAAGGTAGAGCGCCCGCGCGCCGAGCGGATTTTCCGCACCTCCTCGCACGCGCGAGGGATACGGGCCAAGCCGCGCCTGAATTTCCGGCGTCGGGACCCAGTCAGGCCACTCGGCCATACGGCCGACGGTTGCGACCCCGGAGAAGGCCATTGCCTCCTCCCCCACCGCTACGCCGTAGCGGATCGCCTTGCCCTGCGGCAGGACATAGTAGAGATAGCGCGAGTCGGAATCGACCAGGATCGTACCCGGCCTCTCTCTGTACGGATAGTCGACGACGTGCCGACGGTATTGCTCAGGGATGTTCGCCTGCGCGTAAGGCGGATGAGCCAGCAGTTGCCGGTCTCTTTGAGTGAAACTCGCATCCGACATCGGTGAGAGCGTCGTTTGCGTACAACCGACGAGAACCCACCCGAATATCCCCGCGAGCAACCACGCCAGCACGGACCGCAGCACCGTCCCCCTCCAAAGCGTGACTTTGCGAATATTTGCTCCTCGAATAGTGCAGAAATCAAGGCAAACCGGACAGGCGACGGCCGCTTTAGTAAATTCCGGTTAACGGCTGTCCGAAATATCACAGTGTTGGGCACTTCGATTTATCGGGCTCGAGTCTCCACGGCAGGTCAATTCGAGCGGTGATGATTGCTTGCTCAATCTGCAGCTCGGCGTCCGATCGTACCGTTGATGCAATAATACCGTTCATCTATGGCTCGGATCGTCGCAGCAATCGTCCACCGCGATTTGCCGCCGACATCCGCCCAAACGCCGCAAGCTATCGGGCTTCGAGCGGTGTTTCGTTCATGGCCCGTGGCGCCGCCATGCCGCCCTCGGTCGGCCTTGGCGAAACGCTCCGGCCGTCATCATTTTCCGCTCCCCGCAACTCACCCCAGCCGATATCAGCTCCGGTGCCGAAGATCCGGGCGAGCATCATCGCTGCTGCCTTCTGGTCGAAATGCGAATTGTCCAGCCAGTACTCGTTCTTGTCGGCGATAAAAGGAACAGCGTTGAAGTCAAAGAGCGGGGTAACGCGGCTCAGGCGCTCCGTCAGCGCGTCGATCTCGGCCGGACCGTTGAGGTCGAGATTCCATGCCTGGAGCGGCGAGATGGCTACCGTCAAACGGATCTGATTATCACGACAAAGCGCAACAAGGCGCTGCAGCAGCGCAAGCTGGCGATCAAGATCTGGCCGGACTGCGTTCCAGCCTCGGCGATATTCCTGCTGCACGAGCGGCGAACGAACCCCCTCCATCGCTTCGGCCGGATCGATTTGTCCGCGCGCATCGACGACACCAGAGTCTGCTGCCGCCCTCGCCTGTTCCTTACGCCGGTGATCTGCCCGGATCACGTCCCGCCAAAGCCGATACTGGAAAGCCGTCAGATAGCGCCACCAGAAGCGCGCGGCGCTCTCATCGCTGATCTCGGGCGGGAGAAAACTGTTGATGTTGGAATTGGTCCAGGACGGCCGGCCAAAGAAGTCGACATCCAGCAACAGGAATACGTGTTTTAGCTTGATGGGGCGCGTTGCCTTGTCCCGCACGATGTATTCGAGCAGCGGAACATAGTCCGACACCATGCCGTAAGACATGGATGCGCTGGCGAAATGGGACAGGCCCATTCCTTTTGCCAGAAGACCTGGATCGAGCAGGTTGCCGCGAGAGGACGAAAACAGCAGGCCGTCCACGCTCTCGGCCTGCTGCTGATATTGGCGCAGGCGTCGCACGCGCTCGTTGATGTTCACTTTGTGGGAATAGAGCCCGGTGCCGAACACCTGTTCGGGATCGAGTATCACGTTCGCGGCGAGCGTCGAAATGAACAGAGAGAACGCTCCGCCGATCAGAACTATTGCAAACGCTCGTGAAGTCATCGGCTGCCCGTCAGAACTGGTAATAGAGGAATTCGCTGAAGCTGCCGAGATTGGCGAAGGCGACGCCAAACAGCGCCAGCACCGCCAGCGCCCATGCCGGCGAAGGTGACCAGCGGAGCGGACTTCCTGACCTCCGCCAGTTCGACCGCGGCTCTCCCTCGCGGTAATCGACGAGCTCCATGGTATCCGGAACTGCAATTGCGATCGCAAAGGCGACCATGGTTGCGAGGCTTCCGACGACGGACCAGTATGAGCCAAGCCAGTTGCGGACGAAGGCTTCAGTCACAAAACCCTTCTCCATGACCCAGAAATCAAATCCGACCATGACGGGTGGATTTTCCGGTGCATGGCCGAAACCAACCATGGCCTGGAGAAGGCGCCCGGAGGTTGCAAGATCCGCCGACCTGAACATCGTCATTCCAACCGCGAAGGCGGCGAAAGTCAGAAACCAACCCACGAACCGTCCCGCCGCCGAGGCTTCCCGCTCGCCGCGCAGTGAACGCCACAGATGATTGGCCGTAAGCAGGATGCCGTGGAAGGCGCCCCAACAGATGAATGTCCAGTTGGCGCCGTGCCAGAAGCCGCCGACCACCATGGTGACGATCAGGTTGAGCGAGCGCCGCAGCGGCCCGCTGCCATTGCCCCCGAGCGGGACGTAGACGAAATCGCGCAGGAAACGGGACAGCGAAATGTGCCAGCGACGCCAAAGGTCGATAATGCTGGTTGACCGGAACGGCGCCGCAAAATTGATCGGCAGGCGAAAATTGAACAACAGCCCGAGGCCAACGGCCATATCCGAATAGCCGGAGAAGTCGAAATACAGCTGCAGCGAATAGGCGATCGAGCCCCCCCAAGCGGCTACGGCAGAAACGGATTCACCGGCAGATGCCGCGTCGAAAACCGGGGCGACAAACACCGCGAGCTTGTCAGCGATCAGTACCTTTTTGGCGATGCCGAGGCAGAAGATGGTCAGTCCTTTCGCGATGTTGTCCCAGTCCGGCCGATAGTGGTCCTTGTCAGCGATCTGGGGTCCCAGTTCGCTCCAGCGCACGATGGGGCCGGCAATCAGATGGGGGAAGAATGAAACAAACATCGCATAGAATGGTAGCGGCGTGGTAGGCGCCTTGCGATAGCATTCAACGAGAAAAGCAATCTGGACGAAGGTGGTGAATGACAATGCCAGCGGCACGTTCGGCGAGCCGGGGCTGCGCTGCTCGAGGATCGAGAGCAGAAAATCGGAATATTTGAAATACCCCAGCACCAGAAGGTTGGCAGTGACGCCCAGAATGAGCCACCAGCGCGCGCGATCCCGCTGGGTTCTTGTAATCAGCCCGGCCAAGAGGAAATTGAAGGTGATGGAGAGCACGGGAAGCGGTAGAAAGGACGGCTTCCACCAGGCGTAGAAAAATAACGACGAAAGCGTCGTAACCGTCGCGGCTGCTCGAATGCCATGGCCCGCTGCCAGGAAATGGACGGCCAGCGCAATGGGAAGAAAGACGAAGATGAATTCGAGGGAGTTGAAGAGCATCGAGACACTTTTTTCGAGGTTTTGCAGTAATATCGTGCGTTTTCCCGTGTAAACAGGGAACAGCCCAGAACGCGCCTTTGCGCCATGGAATAAATGTCAGTGTGATTAGGCCGCTACAGCTGCGCGCGTCAAGCAAGGCCCCGCAGTCAGCGGCCGCCCTGCGTCACCGCAAATTAGAAAGCGGCATGAAATAAGGCTTTTCCGCGATAACCGGATCGGCGGATACACCTTGGGCGGGATTTATTGCCGTCGGTGCTTACCATCCCGAACACCCGGTCGCCGTGATCGATCATGTGACGGCGGCGATCCATTTTTCGACAACGTTGGGTACTTCGATATCCACCTCGAGCATCGAGACGGCATCGCCCCTGTCCATCCGGACGATGACCTTCTCCGGATCAAGGACGACATGCCGGGAGACGACAGAGAGGATTTCCGAACGAAGCAGTTCCAGCAAGTCTGGCTGGCCGCGCGAACCGCGTTCGTGCGCCAGGAGAATCTGCAAGCGCTCCCGTGCAACAGGCGCTGAAGCAGTGCGGCCACCGAAGAGCCACGGCAGATTCATCATGCAGCCCTCCGTCCAAGCAATCGGTCCATCAATCCTTTCCTTGGTGCCGGCACGATCATGGGAACGGTTTCGCCTATCAGGCGGCGCGCCGCATCGACATATGCGCGGGCCGGCGCGCTGGAGGCATCGTTGAGGGTGACCGGCGAGCCAACGTTCGAGGCCCGTAGGACATCCTGGCTCTCAGGGATGATGCCGAGCAGCGGGATTCCGAGGATTTCAAGAACGTCGTCGATGTTGAGCATTTCTCCCCGCGCGGCACGCGCGGCGTCGAACCGGGTGATCAAGAGGTGCTTTTCCACTCGCCCGCCCTGCTCGGCCTTCACCGTCTTTGAATCGAGCATTCCGATAATGCGGTCGGAATCGCGCACCGAGGAGACTTCCGGATTGGTGATGATGACCGCCTCATCCGCGTAACGCATCGCCAGTGTCGCGCCCCGTTCGATGCCGGCCGGGCTGTCGCAAACGATCCAGTCAAATCGGGTCCGCAGCTCTGCGATGATCTTGCTGACGCCTTCCTCCGTCAGTGCATCCTTGTCCCTGGTCTGGGAAGCCGGCAGGAGCCACAGATTGTCGAGGCGCTTGTCGCGGATGAGAGCTTGCGAGAGGTTTGCGATCCCCTGCACCACATTGATGAAGTCGAACACCACACGCCGCTCCGCCCCCAGAACGAGGTCGAGGTTGCGCAGGCCGACGTCGAAGTCGACGACCACCACTTTCTGCCCCATTTGCGCGAGCGTCGCGCCGAGGGCGGCAGTCGAAGTTGTCTTGCCGACGCCGCCTTTGCCGGACGTCACGACCAGGACCTTGGCCATTCTTGTCTCCTCTCGCCAATCAATTCAGCGGTGTAATTTGCACGACATTGCCATCGAGCCATACTTGAGACGGCCGATCGCACAGATTGGCGTCGATCTCTTCGGCCGTCCGATAGTAACCGTCGATGGCGAGCAGCTCGGCTTCGATTTTCTGACAGTAGATACGAGCGGTCGAATTACCGTTGATGCCGGCCATCGCGCGACCGCGAAGCGTCCCGTAGATGTGGATGGACCCGCCGGCGACGATTTCGGCGCCGGAACTGACCGAGCCCACGACGGTCACGTCGCCATCGGGAAAGACGATCGATTGACCCGAACGCACCTGGCTGTCGAGCAGCAGCGAGGTCGGTTTCGACCTGGCTTCCGCCTTCTTCGGCTCGTTCTTCGCAAGCATGCAACGCCGTCCGCCGACGAGCAGGGGCGGCATCACCGGAGAGAGCCGATCGCCGTCCACTCCCTCGATACCGAGGATACGAATGTTCCGTTGTTGCAGGCTCTCGACAAGTTGCGCGATCGCGGATTGACTGAGGTCGACAGCGGAGAGGTCAAGCACCACCGGCTTGCCGACAAAAAAACCGGGCGATTGCGCAAGTGTTGCGTCGATCTCTTCAAGCCACTCAATTATCGGAACCACCGGGCTGAACACGAAGGCAACATAAGACCGCCCGCGCATGCGAACCGGTTGACGTATAGGTCGCGCAACTACCCCCATGACGACCGACTCGCCTTGTCCTTTCGAATAGCAGACGGGCTTTGTTCTCGCGAAAGCCGAATTATATTCAATAGCTTTGCCGCCTGCAGAAAGAGTTGATTCGGCAGGCAAAATTGCGACGAAAATGGGAATCAGATTGAGGCGCGCCACAACGACTGGTTGAGCGTGCAAGAGGCCTAGAAAGTGACCTTCAGGCCAGCGTAAACGGTGCGCGGCCGCGCCGGGCTTAGCGAACGCGGATCGGTAAAGGGCGCGCCGCCATTGGAGAGGTTGGGAATGGCACCGGTGTCAAAAAAGGTCCCAAAGGTTGCGTAGCGATTGTCGAGGATGTTGTCCACGCGCGCGTAAACCTGGAATGTCTTGTTGATCTGATAGGACGAGTGCAGGTTGAAAACCGCGTAACCGGGCAGCCTCGGAAACTGATTGGATTCGTCGCCGAAAAAATACTGGCTGCTCACCAACAGCGCGTCTCCCCCGATCTTGAGGGCGTCGGTGACCCAATAGTCCACGCTGGTCTTGACGCGATTGCGCGGAATGGCCGGAATGCGATCGCCCGGCAGCACCTGGATGTTGCCGTTGGCATCGGCAAAGGGACTGTTGGACGCAAGCTCAAGAGCGTTAAGAAAACGCGCGTCAACGAGCGCATAGCTCGCAAAAAACTCAAGGACTTTGGATTTCAGAGTGACCTCGGCCTCGATGCCCTGGCGTCGTGTCGAGCCGACGTTCTGAAAAAAGCCAAATCCCTGCAGCACCGGACTTGGAATAGCCAGAATATCATCCGTGTTGTCGGTGCGGAAAACTCCGAACTTCCATCCGAGCGTACCGACGCTTGTGTTCTGGCTGCCGCGAAAGCCGGCTTCCACTGTCTGGGAGATGACTTGTTTCAGAGGCGGATCCGACACCAAAAACGCCGCAATGATGCAGGGGCGCGCCGGGTCAGCGCAGCTCAGTTCCAGCGGGGTCGGCGCGCGATTGGCCTGCGAATATCCGGCGTAAGCCGATAATCCCGGCGTGATCTTGTAGGTGCCGCCGATCAGCGGATTGAAGTGGTTGAAAGTATCGCTGCCGTTGAGCGAGGTGCCGATCTGATCCTGGAGCACGATATTGGCGAGGTTGAAGCGGCCGCCTCCTGTGATCGTCAGGGCATTGGTGACGTCGAATGCGTCGAGGGCGTAGAGCCCGGTGTACTGATTGGTGGCGCGAAGGTCGACCGGGCCGATCGATACGGGACTGCCGGATTGTCCGAGAAATATGCCGCTGCCGCTGACGACGAAATTCGGACCGATCGTTCCCAATTCCGCGCTGGCTACGAAGTGGGTCACGCTGGCATCGAAGCTGGTGCCGACCACGAACTTGTTGTTGTGCCCGAACAGCTGATCGGAGTTCGTCGCCTGCAACCCGAAACCTGCCGTGGTTGACTGGGTGTAGTTTCGATCAATTTCGCCCAGGACCGCGTCGGGGGGGAAGGGATTGGCGAGCTGAACGCCATTCAGACCGAATGCGGGCGTCGTATCGTCACCAAAACACAGCAACGTGGGGGTGGCACAGGGCTGAGTGCCGGTCGGATTACCGTCCACTGTCTGCTGGTCGAAAATCCGCACATGCGCCGAACCTTCGATCGTCCAGGTTGGTGTGGCTTCGACCTTTCCCAGGAAATTGAGGTAACCGACCTGATTGGATGTGGTCTGCGGATTTGTGTAGGTCGCGCCCCAAAACTGGTCCAGCAATTCGGCCGGCGCCGTCGCCGTGGCGCCGATAAAGCTTGTCGCCGCACCCATGTTGAGATGAAATTCGCTGACGTCATTCCTGTAGCCGATATCCCCGTAGAAGCGCCGGAGCTCGGTCGGCGAAAAGTTTCGAAAGCCGCTGTCGTGCACGCCTTCGAGGGCACCATAGACCGCCCAATTGCCGAACTGCTGGCCCCACTGTGCCGAACTCTGGATGCGGCCGTAGGAGCCGAACAGGGTGTCGATCTCGGCGCCATGGTAGTTGAAGCCGTTCTTCATCGTGATGTTAATGGCCCCTCCGAGCGCGTTGAGGCCGAAGGCGGGATTGTTGGCGATTACCGCCACCGACTGGATCGCGGCCGTCGGAATCAGGTCCCAGTTGATGGTGTCGCCGAACGCCTCGTTGATGCGTATTCCGTTCTGGTACACCGCGAGCCCCTGCGGCGTGCCTTGCACCGGAGAAGCAACGAAGCCGCGAAATTGCACGTTGGGGTTAAACGGGTTGCCCGAAACCTCGTTGACGACGATGCCCGGAACGTATTTCTCCAGGGATTCGGTGATATTCGCCGAGTGGACCTCTCCGATCTGATTGGCAGTCACGGTGTTGACGAATGCCGGCACCTTGTCCGGATCGATCCCTGATCCCGGAATAGGAGTATTTGGATAGAGCGAGGGGCTCGGCGCAGGGCTTGCCGGCGCCGCAGCGGCGACCCGCGGGGCGGGTATCGGACGCGCAGCCCTTGGCGCACGGGGCGTGGTACGGGCAGCGGCGGGCTTGGGCTTGGTTGCCGCAGGCGAGACGACAATTGGCGGCAAAGGCTGCGCTTCGCCGGGTCCGGCCTGGGCGTGCGCGCAGTCATTTCCTGCAGGCAGGCCCGCCGATACCAGCACAACTACCAACAAACGAGCGCGCATCGTCCCCCATCCCATCGCGCTGTTCGTTCTGCGCCGGTCTGGCATGATTGTAGTGCAATCGGGGGCTTCGTCTAGCCAACGGCTTTGACTGAGGGCGAAATGAAGCTGTCCCGTCACTACATTTGCGCGGGCTGATTGAAACAAACAGCCTCTGGTTTCCGTTTTTGGGATGATTCAAAGCTCCACCGCGTCGCAGCACAGCCAGTTCGCTCAAGCAATCATCTGCAGCGAGATGCGACACGCGCTTTCGTTCGGACGTCTCAGCAATCGGAGCGCACCTCCGCGCGGAGCTGCTGCTCAACGACAATGATGTGGAAAGAGGGATCTCGGCCTTAATTAAGACCGAAGTATCAATACCAACTTCGGTCGAACATTGAGAGGGGGCATCGCTCAATGCTGACGAAAGGGTTTGATCATCTGGGCCGTCCTTTGCCTTTACCTCCGTCCGCCGATGAGCTGGGTATTGGGGACAGGAAGAGGCGGCCGAGGATGCGCTTGAGAATTGCTCGCCCAATGCCAGCCATTGGGAAGATTGGTCGATCCTTATCTGGAAAGGCCATCTATTTGACGCTCATTGCAGGGGTGGCGGCGAGCAGGGCAAGGCATCTGGTCAGCCGCAGCCTAATCCCGGCTAGAGCTCTCATCTCGTCACGCGTACTCGACGTTAGTATTTTGGTTGCAACGGCAACAGCGATCGGCGTCACGATTCTATCGATCGGAAATCCATTGGCGCCCTTTGCGGAAGTCAAATCGGCGCCTCAGCCGGGTGTAGATCAATCGACGCCAGTAATTCTAACATCTGCAATGCTATCAACCGCCAACGCTGAGGTTTTGCCGCCGACCGCAAAGGACGCGTCAACCCGCGAAATTGCAGCTGCCTCTGAACTCGCCTGCCAGACTAAGACGGAAAACAGTGAGCCATCATCGTCCGAAGCCCTGTTTAGGCAATTCCAGACTTGGGCGGCGGAACAAGATGCACGGGCTAAGCTTGGACGAGATGCGCAAAAGCACCGAAGTGCCGCGCGAACAGAAATCCAGAACACGCAGGAGCCACGAGCAAGGGTCCGGCAGCAAAGTGCACAAGTGCAGGCCCGGCCCGTAAAGGACGCACGAGCCGAGCAAGATGACCCGGTACTGTCCTTCCTGTTAAAGCCGTTTAGAGCAGGCTCACCCTAGCGCGGTCCTTCCGAATCGGCATCGCGGACGCATGCTAAGGACTGGCTGTAGGTCGGCCGGCCGAAGGCTGAATTTCTAGCGAGCCAAAAATTTAAAAATTTTTCGCTCGGGTATATTTGCCCCGGAGCCAACGCGGCGCCTTTTGGCCCGCCCCCCTTCCTCGAAGTTCGCCATTGCATTTCGCGCCGGACCATCCCTAGGCCGTGCCTGTGTCCCGTACGCGGCCGGCCCTAAGTGGTTGATTTTGCTGACTGCTAATACTGCGTTAGCGTCGAGGATGGACGTGATCCTTAGAATTCGTATTGATAGCCGCACCTCGCGCCTTTGGGAGCCGAAAAAAATGCCGCTAGAAACCGTCTCGCTCAACAAGTCACACGGTGGCATGCAGGGTGTTTACAGGCACGCGAGCAGCGAAACCGGAACGGCGATGACGTTTTCGGTCTACGTGCCTCCTCATCAGGCTGGTGGCCTGCTTCCGGTGGTTTGGTATTTGTCCGGTCTGACGTGCACCCACGCCAATGTCACGGAAAAAGGCGAATACCGAAAGGCGTGCGCTGAACTGGGATTAATTCTTGTAGCTCCAGACACCAGCCCTCGCGGCGAAGGCGTGCCCGGCGATCCCGCAAATGCCTATGATTTCGGGCTTGGCGCCGGCTTTTATGTGGACGCCACACAACCTCCCTTCTCGCAGAATTACCGCATGTGGAGCTACGTCACCAAAGAACTTCCCGAGGTGATCGCTGCGAATTTTCCAATCGATCGTGAGCGGCAATCGATTTTCGGGCATTCGATGGGCGGGCACGGGGCGCTGACGATCGCTCTCTCCTACCCTACCCGCTACCGATCAGCCACCGCGTTCTCGCCGATCGCGGCGCCCTCGCAGGTTCCCTGGGGCATAAAGGCGCTGGGCGGCTATCTCGGAGACGACAGGAACTTATGGCGCAAGCACGATGCGGTTGCGCTGATCGAGAATGGCGCAAGGTTTTCCGAACTCCTTGTCGATATCGGCGATGCCGATCCATTCCTCAGGGAACAGCTCCGGCCGGAATTGCTGGAACGCGCCTGCGCCAAGGCCGCCATCCCGCTCACACTGCGGATGCACCAGGGCTACGACCACAGCTACTACTTCATTTCGACCTTCATGGCCGATCACCTGCGCTGGCATGCCGAGCGGCTCAAGGCCTAGGCTCTGCCAGTCCGTCAATGCGGCACGCCGTAGTTCGGTGCGAGCACCCGGTTGCGCAGCAAATAGCTCATGGTGCGCGACCAGGACTCATCAGTGTTGCCGCGAAAGTCCGCGCTCATGCCCGTGATCAGTTGTCCGGTATGGGTATCCCGCAGGTAGATGTTCATATTGAGGATGAGAGCAGAGACCTTTTGTACCACGCCGGTGATTGCAATGTCGGCGCCAACTTGCCGTGCGAAGTCGACGTCGCAGCCGCCACAGGATTGCAGGTTGCTGGCGTGCGCCGCAGCGTTGACCGGTGAGAGATCCACGATCACGAACTTGCCGGTCTCCGCCAATCCTTTGCGCAGCTGGTCGGTCACATCTTTGAGACGTCGCTGCTCGTCGGCTTGCGGTCCCTTCATTTCGCCTTGAAGACTGGTATCGAGCAGTTCGAAATCGAATAGGGCCGCCTTGAGCGGTTCGGCCGCAACCGGCGAAGAGAGCAAGAGTGCGATGACAAAACCGAGACTTCGCATGACCGTGGTTCGTGAATTCGCTTCGCAGTGTGTATAAGGTAGTTCGGCAATGTTTGAAACCCGAACCAGATTCTTCCTCGGTCCAGGGAAAGCTCCCGCCGGACGTTTGACCCTTCTATTGGTGGGTCTCCTTTTCGCCTCGCCTGTCACGGCACTTGCCGCCGATCCCATGGAAATCGGCATCGGCTATCTCCGGCGGGCTACCATCAAGCCGACACTGTCACTGGTCGAGCAACCGGCGGCCGACGACGGCATTGCGGGCGCGCGTCTCGCGATCGACGACAACAACACCACCGGCAAATTCCTCAATCAACATTTCACGCTCCATGAGATGCGGCTCAAGGAAGCCGACGATCCGGTAAAAGCGGTGACGGCACTGGCAGATCAGAACATCGCCTTTGTCGTCACCGACCTTCCTGCAGAGGCCTTGCTCAAGGCCGCCGACGCAATCCGCGATCGCGGAGTGGTGTTGTTCAATGCCGGCGCGACCGACGATCGCCTGCGTGAGGAAGATTGCCGGGCCAACGTGATTCACGTCGCGCCGACGCGCTCGATGCTCGCGGACGCGCTCGCCCAGTACCTGGTGTGGAAGCAATGGAAGCGCTGGCTGATGGTGGTCGGCTCGCATGACGAGGACAAGCTTTTTGCCGATGCCCTGCGCCGATCAGCCTCGCGTTTTGGCGCTAGAATCGTCCAGGAGCGGGTGTTCGAAGACACCGGCGGCGCACGGCGCACCGACAGCGGCGTGACGCTGATTCAGCGCCAGATGCCGGTATTTACCCAGCAGGCGCCGGCCTATGACATTCTTGTCGCCGCCGACGAGAGTGAAGTATTCGCTTCCTATCTGCCATACCGGACCTGGGACCCGCGCCCGGTTGCGGGATCTGCCGGCCTCGTCCCGAAGAGCTGGGACGCAGCGCAAGACCAATGGGGGGCCGTGCAGATGCAAAATCGGTTTCTCAAGCTGAACTCGCGACGTATGACCGCCCTCGACATGCAGGTATGGACGGCGGTACGCATGATCGGGGAAGCCACTTCGCGCGTGAATTCGGGAGATCGCAAGACGGTATTCGATTTCCTCAGGGGTCCGGAGTTTTCCGTTGCGGCATTCAAGGGCCAACGGCTTACACTTCGGCCGTGGAATCTGCAGCTTCGACAACCAATCCTGTTGGCCGATGGCCGCATGGTGGTTTCGGTGTCACCACAGGAAGGATTTCTGCATCAGCTTTCGGAACTCGATACGCTTGGGGTGGATCAACCCGAAACCAGGTGCAAGCTGCACTGAACGTGCAATGGAGCTCTCATCGATGTGGCGTTATTGCCTGCTCTTTGGAACTGTCTTCTGGCTTGCCGGCGTTCTGCCCTCCTACGGCTTCGATGCCTATGTGTCGAACGAGAAAGGCAACACGGTTTCGGTGATCGATACCGAGAAATGGGCGGTCATCAAGACCATCAAGGTCGGGCAGCGGCCGCGCGGCATCGAATTCACCAGGGATGGCAAGTTCGTTCTTGTCGCCGTCGGCGACGACGATACCATCCAGATGATCGACACCGCCACCCGGGAGGTCGTGGACACCCTGCCCTCGGGCCCGGACCCCGAACTCTTCATCCAGGACAAGACCGGCAAGATCCTCTATGTCGCCAACGAGAACGACAACACAGTCACGCTTATCGACCTCGAACGGCGCGCAAGGATGGGCGACGTGCAGGTCGGTGTCGAACCCGAGGGCATGGCGATCAGTCCGGATGGAAAAATCCTGATCAACACTTCCGAAACGACCAACATGGCCCATTTCATCGACACCGAGAGGCGCCAGATCGTGGCGAATGTGCTGGTGGATTCGCGTCCGCGTTTTGCCGAATTCAAGAGCGACGGCTCGGAACTGTGGGTTTCCTCCGAGATTGGCGGTACCGTTTCGGTGATCGATCCGATCAAGCACGTGGTCACGACGAAGATCACATTCGAAATTCCAGGCCTGCGACAGGAAGCGATCCAGCCGGTTGGCATCAGTATCACCGCCGATGACAAAACCGCCTTTGTCGCGCTCGGCCCTGCCAACCGCGTTGCGGTGGTCGACGTCGCCAGTCACAAGGTGATCAAATATCTCCTGGTCGGGCAGCGGGTCTGGCACATGGCGTTCACGCCGGACCAGAAATATCTTCTGGTCACGAATGGCATCTCGAACGATGTCTCCGTCATCGATGTCGCCGCGCTCAAGGTGATCAAGACCATTCAGGTTGGCGAGCTGCCATGGGGCATCACGATCGCGAAGCAATGATGAAACCCGGCATTTCCATCGCTGACAGGGCAACCGTTCTTCAGGACGCGCCGGATTCCACAGCGCTGGTGGTCAAGGGTGTGAGCCACAGCTACGGCTCGCGCCAGGCGCTCGACGACGTTAGCTTCGCGGTCGCGGCTGGAAACTTCACAGCCCTGCTCGGCCTCAACGGCGCAGGCAAGAGCACGTTGTTTTCGATCATCACCCGCCTGTTCGCGTTGCAGGCCGGCCGCATCGGGATTTTCGGCCACGATATCGAGCAAGAGTCGGGCGCGGCGCTTCGGTGCATGGGCGTGGTGTTTCAGCCGCGCACCCTGGATCTCGATCTCTCTGTCACGCAAAATCTGCTTTATCATGCAGCGCTTCACGGCATCTCCCGGCGCGAGGCGCGAATGCGTTCGGAGGAATTGCTATCGCGCATGGGCCTTTCCGAACGTCACAACAGCAAGGTTCGCGACCTCTCGGGCGGGCAAATGCGGCGGCTCGAGATTGCGCGGGCGCTCTTGCACCGGCCGCGCCTCTTGCTGCTCGACGAGGCGACCGTCGGGCTCGACGTCAAGGCCCGAGCCGAGATCCTTGCGCATGTTAGGAGCCTCGTCACCGAGCAAGGCATCGGCGTGCTGTGGGCCACGCATCTTCTCGATGAGATTCAAGCGAGCGACAACCTTGTCGTTCTGCATCAGGGCCGGGTTCTGGCGCAGGGTAAGGTCGCGCACATCGTCGAAAAGGCCGGCGCGCACGATCTGCATTCGGCCTTCGCCCAATTGACTGAAACCAGTTCGGTCTCCGGGAAGGCGGCGTCATGACCGCAGTCACCGCAAGCGACGGGCCCGCGGGCTTCTCATTCACGCAATATCTGACCTGCCTCATCGGGATCGTTTGGCGGGAGGGCCTGCGTTTCGTTCACCAGCGCGAACGGTTCGTCTCAGCGCTGGTGCGCCCGCTGGTGTGGCTGTTCATCTTCGCCGCGGGTTTCCGTCAAGTGCTCGGCATTTCCATCATCCCGCCTTACGAAACCTACGTTCTCTACGAGGTTTACATCACGCCCGGGTTGATGGCGATGATTCAGCTTTTCAACGGCATGCAATCGTCGCTCTCGATGGTGTACGACCGAGAGATGGGCAACATGCGGACTCTCTTGATCAGCCCGCTGCCGCGCTGGTACCTCCTGTTCTGCAAGCTTCTCGCCGGCGCTGCGGTTTCGATTCTTCAGGTCTATGCCTTCCTGCTGATTGCGTGGATCTGGGATATCGAGCCGCCGGCGATCGGTTATCTGACGGTGTTGCCCGCGCTGGCGCTCTCCGGGCTGATGCTGGGTTCGCTGGGCATGCTGATCTCCTCGGGCATCAAGCAATTGGAGAATTTCGCGGGCGTCATGAACTTCGTGATCTTCCCGATGTTCTTTGCATCGTCCGCCCTTTATCCGCTGTGGCGGGTGCGGGAGGGAAGCCCGATGCTTTACTACGTGTGTCAATTCAATCCTTTCACCCATGCGGTCGAACTGATCCGCTTCGCCTTGTATGGAAAGCTCAATCTGGTTTCGTTGGCGGTGGTGGGCGGCTGCACGGCCGTCTTCATGATCGGCGCGATGTTCGCCTACGATCCGGCACGTGGATTCAGCCGTCGCGGACCTGCTGGAGGCGAGTCATGAGATCGTTGCGGGCGTTCTGCGTAATTGTTGCGGTGACGGGTCTGGCTGAGCCAAGCCTCGCGGCCGATCCGCGCCATCCGGATTGGCCGTGCGCCCAAGCGAAGGTATCCGAGATTTCGCTCGCAGCCGTGTGGAACGGGCCTGCTCTCGACGATGCCACGAGCAGGTGGAGAGATAACCCGAAGATCGGTCCACTGGTCGCCCGCCTTGCGGCCCGGCGCACCCCGCTTGATCAGGCGGAGAAAGAGATCGTCGGATTTCTCCACGAGGCGCCTTCCGAAAAGGCCGAACGGGGAAAGCTGCTGTTTGCGGGCTTGTTTGAAACGCTCAACGCCGAGCGGACCGCGGTGATGAACGGCCTTGAACGCACCACGCGCAAGCAGCGCGAGGCCGCCGAAAAAGTTCGCTCCGATACCGTCGTACTGCAGTCGCTGCAGGACCAGCAAGCCAAGGATCAGGCCAAGATCGACGAAATCAGCAATCAGCTGATTTGGGAAACCCGGATCTTTGAGGACCGGCGGCGCGTGATCAAGTTCGTGTGCGAGGTGCCCACGGCCATCGATCAGCGGCTGTTCGCGTTGGCGCGGGTCATCCAGCAGGAAATGGAATAGCCCGTCAACGCGCCGGAAGCCCCTCCTCGCCGGGTCTGGGCTCCGGCTCTGAAACGACCAGGGGCAGGTCGGCGTTTTGCCAACCGTCGGTGCCTTCAGGGTACCAGGCAACGTTGGAGTAGCCATAGGATTGCGCCCGCTTCGCGGCATTCCACGACATCCAGCAGTCGGCCTGGCAGTAAATGACCAGCGGCTTGGCGCGATCGCCCCCGGAAGCGCGGACAAGGCCCTTGCGCAAATAGTCCTCGGTCGATGGGGCCAAAGCTCCGTAACCGGTATCCGGAAGCCAGATGCTGCCGGGGATGTTAAGCCGCGGCCTGTCGCGCCAAACCGTGCCGGCAGGCAGATTCGGCGGCTTCGGCGGACGCGGTAGCACGTCGATGAAGACAGCGGATTTGGAGCGCCAGATAACTTCGGCCTGTTCGGTCGAAAGAACGCGTGCGCCGGCAAGCGTTGCCGGAACAGGGGAACGATAGTTGTCGGCGCGGAACCCTTCCGGTTCGGCGGGCCTGTCCTGTGCGCTCGCAGTCAGTGCCGATGCGAAGACTGCGGCAATGATGCCCGCTGCCCATCTCATGGCTATCTGGTTGTCAGCTCCGCGGTGATCGGCCGATCGTTCTCGTCCAGCAGCGGCACGCCGAAGTCGAGCAGGATCTTGTTGATCGCCGGCTGGTTCTCCTGAACCAGACGGTTGAGCAACCGTTTCCAGTTCTGATCGGCCGGACGAACCCCCATGCCGATGCGGTAAACCAGTTTAGGCCCCGACTTTTCGTTCACCAGTGGCGTGACATGGAGCGGCGGGTTGACCTGCTTTGCGTAGTATCCCGCCATCGGACCCCACAATATGGCGGCGTCGATCTCGCCCGAAGCGAGATCGTTCATCATCGAGCCGGCCGAGGAATCGTAGCGGGTATCGATCATCAGCGGATAAGGTTTGGCGTTGGCCATGAGTCCGTTCGCAGCCATGTTGGTGGCCGGCGGCGTTCCTGCGATGATGCCCAGATGTTTGCCTTTCAGGCGTTCATCGTTCAACGAAGCCACATCTTCCAGTCCGCTGCCGGGCTTGGCAACCAACGCGTAAGCCGTGCGATAATAAGGGTTGGTGCCTTGCACGAGTTCATCGCCTTGCGGGAAGCCCATGATAACGTCGCAGCGATGGGCCGAGAGCGTCATGCGAACGAATCCGGTTGCCTGCGGAAAAAACGTGTAATCGAGCTTCTTCTGAAGCTTTTCGGCGAATAGCTCAGCCAGCTTGTTTTCGAAACCTTCGCCCTTTTCATTTGAGAATGGAAGATTGCGGGGGTCGGCACATACCCTCAACACCTTGGGATCGACCAGTTCGATCGACAGATCGGTATTGTCGGGTAACTGCTGCGCGATCGAGCTTTGCCAGCCGAGCATCGCGGCAGCGGCAATGCAGGCCAGCACGGCAATCTTCCACCGGCGAGGCGCGGCATTTTCCATCTTCATCTCCTTTCGCCTCGCGGCCGTGCGGAATGGTTGACGCCGCAAGCAGAACTGTGCCGCCGCGAGGTCCTCGCGGCCACTGCAAACTTGATCCCGTGCAGCGATTGTCATTCAAGAATTCGGTGACAGAACGTCCCGGCGCGGGACGAGATCGCGCGCCGGGACGGTTGTTGGCTGTTTACTGCGGCAGTGCGAACACCGTCAGCGTGCCGCCGAGCGCGGTATAGTTGCTCAGCGCCGCATATCCTCCCACCGCGCCAAGACCGGCGGTCGGATCGGTGAGGCCTGCA
>Ga0306926_10002108_pt1 | contig 20132 bp, 20 predicted proteins | sample flu12Cox44000178_FD_203759 | JGI IMG/M metagenome (GOLD analysis project Ga0306926, IMG submission 203759) | Lab enrichment of tropical soil microbial communities from Luquillo Experimental Forest, Puerto Rico - flux8day.12C.oxic.44.000.178 (v2)... | ecosystem: Environmental > Terrestrial >...
TCAAAGACGAGGACGTCTGCCTGCATTGCGGTCTGTGCGCCGAGCGCTGCCCGACCGGGGCGTGGGACATGCGCAAATTCCTTCTCGACATGACAATGGCCGGGCCCGCATGCCGCAGCCGATAACAAGCGTCAACGACTTCGTCGTCAAATTCGCCAACGTCAACGGGTCGGGCTCGGCGAGCGCCAACGCGCTCTTCGCCAAGTCGATCCTGCGGATGGGGATCCCGGCGAGCTCGCGCAACATCTTCCCCTCGAACATCCAGGGTCTGCCGACCTGGTACGAGGTAAGGATCAGCGAAAGCGGCCATCTCGGGCGGCGCGGCGGCGTCGACATGATGGTCGCGATGAACCCGGAGACCTGGGACGAGGACCTCGCCGAAATCGAACCCGGCGGTTACCTCTTCTATGACTCGACCAAGCCCTTGCCGCTGTCCAAGTTCCGCGATGATATCAACATCATTGGCGCGCCGCTGACCGCGATCTGCAATCGCGAATATACCGACGCCCGGCAGCGCCAGCTGTTCAAGAACATCATCTACCTTGGTGCGCTGTCGGCGCTGTTGGACATCGATGTGGCGGCGATCGAGAAGCTGATCGGCGAGCAGTTCCGCGGTAGGGACACGTTGATCGAGCCCAATCTGCGCGCGCTGCAGCTCGGCCGCGACTGGGCGCTGGCCGAGCACGAGTGCCCGATCGGGCTGCATCTCGAGCGCACCGATAAGGTCGGCGACCGCATCTTTATGAACGGCAACGACGCCGCCGCCTTGGGTTGCGTCTATGGCGGAGCAACCGTCGCCGCCTGGTATCCGATTACCCCTTCCTCCTCGCTCGCCGAGGCCTTTGCTGCGCATTGCAACCGCTATCGCCGCGACCCCGAGACCAAAAAGAAGCGCTTTGCAATCATCCAGGCGGAGGACGAGCTCGCCTCGATCGGCATCGTCATCGGCGCCGCCTGGAACGGCGCGCGCGCCTTCACCGCGACCGCCGGTCCCGGCATCTCACTGATGCAGGAATTTATCGGGCTCGCCTATTTCGCCGAGATCCCGGCTGTCATCTTCGATGTCCAGCGCGGCAGCCCGTCGACCGGCATGCCGACACGCACTCAACAAGCTGACATCCTGTCCGCCGCGTATGCCTCGCACGGCGACACCAAGCACGTGTTGCTGTTCCCCGAGGACCCGCGTGAGAGCTTTACCTTTGCCGCCGAGGCGCTCGACCTTGCCGACCGGCTGCAGACGCCGATTTTCGTCATGATGGACCTCGACATCGGCATGAACGACTGGCTGGTCGAGCCGCTCGAGTGGAACGAGAAGCGACGTTACGACCACGGCAAGGTCATGACCTCCGAGATGCTCGAGTCTGGTGTCGAGTTCGGCCGTTATCTCGACGTCGACGGCGACGGCATCCCCTATCGCACCCATCCCGGCACCCATCCGACCCGCGGCGCCTTCTTCACTCGCGGCACCAGCAAGGACCGCTACGCGCGCTACTCCGAGGAGGGCCCGGACTACGTCGACAACATGCAGCGGCTCTTGCACAAGTTCGAGACCGCCAAGCGGCTAGTGCCGCGGCCGGTCAAGCGCGTGGCGCACGAGCCGACGCGCTACGGCGCGCTCTATTTCGGCTCGACCGCGCCGGCGATGACCGAGGCACTCGAAGCACTCGAAGCGCGCGATATCCATCTCGACACGATGCGCATCCGCGCCTTTCCGTTCCACGACGATGTGCTCGATTTCGTCGGCGGCCACGAGAAGGTGTTCGTGGTCGAGCAAAACCGCGATGCACAGCTGCGCACCTTGCTGATCAGCGAGGGTGACCTCGATCCCGCTAGGCTCGTCCCGATCCTGCACTATGACGGCACGCCGATCACCGCGCGGTTTATCGTCAAGGCGATCGCCGACATGCTCGCCGTCGTCACCCTCGCCCCGCTCAAAAAGGCGCTGCCGAGAAGTTCGTCGAGCTACGCCCCCTCCCCTTCTCTCCCCCGCGTTCGGCAGGATGGCGGGGGCTGATACTAACGAGCTACGCCCCCTCCCCTTCTCTCCCCCGCGTTCGGCAGGATGGCGGGGGCTGATACTAACGAGATCCCCATGACCTACATCACCAAACCCCGACTGCATCATCCGAAGCTCCCGACCAATGCGCTCGGCTACACAAGGCGCGATTACGAGGGAGCGGTGTCGACTTTGTGCGCCGGGTGCGGCCACGATTCGATCAGTGCCGCGATCATCCAGGCCTGCTTTGAGCTCGACCTCGAGCCGCACAAGATCGCCAAGCTCTCCGGCATCGGCTGCTCGTCAAAGACGCCGACCTATTTTCTCGGCAAGTCGCACGGCTTCAACAGCGTGCACGGGCGCATGCCGTCGGTGCTGACGGGCGCCAACCTCGCCAACCGCGACCTGCTCTATCTCGGGATCTCGGGCGACGGCGATTCGGCCTCGATCGGGCTCGGCCAGTTCGCCCATTGCATCCGCCGCGCCGTCAACATGGTCTACATCGTCGAGAACAACGGCGTCTACGGGCTGACCAAGGGACAATTCTCGGCGACCGCCGACAAGGGCTCGAAGGCGCGGCGCGGTGCAGTCAACACCGATGCGCCCATCGATCTGGTGGGCCTCGCCCTGCTGCTCGGCGCGTCCTTCGTCGCGCGCAGCTTCTCGGGCGACAAGGCGCAGCTGGTGCCGTTGATCAAGGCGGCGATTGAGCACAACGGTGCCGCCTTCATCGACGTGATTTCGCCATGTGTGGCCTTCAACAACAATCCCGAATCGACCAAGAGCTTCGACTACGTCCGCGCCCATAACGAGGCGGTCAACTATCTCGACGTGATCGTCGCCCGCGACGAGATCACCGCCGATTACGCGCCGGGGACGGTCGAAACCGTGGTCCAGCACGACGGCTCGATCCTGCGATTGAGAAAACTCGCTATCGACTACGACCCTTATGACCGGGTGTCCGCGCTGACCTATCTGCAGCAGCGCCACGCGGTGGGCGAGGTCGTCACCGGGCTGCTGTTTGTCGAACCCGATTCCGGCGACATGCACGAATTTCTTGACACGGTCGAGACACCGCTCAACCGGCTCGGCGAGGCCGAGCTCTGCCCGAGCACCGAGATACTCGCCCGCTTTAACGCCGCGCACCGCTAGCCCCCTCCTCTGAATCAGGCTGAATTTTTGACGCGCTTTTTCCCTGCCGCTCAGGGAAAACGCGGGAAAGAATCGCTTCGGAGCCCGGTTCGTCGCCGAAAACGCTCTCATTATCAGACGCTTATACACCCGGTCGGACGCTTGATTGACGCCCTTGCAGGGAGCGTTTGACAATTTCTTGACGGTTCGCTTTGGGAAGCCAGGTGGATCGTCATCTTGCTGCTCCAAGTGATCTGTCGCGGTGGCGGCGCGGATGAATATTGCAGATAAGTAAATTATAATTTTAGCAAAAAATATCCCAAGTTGTCAAGGCCGGCCGGTTCAAACAAGTCCGGCGCGCTCAAGCTCGATCACCATGCGGTCAAGGATGCGGGGTTCGCGGGCGAGATCTGCACAGACTTGCCACGCCTCGTCGCGTTTCTTCCTCGCTGGCCTCTTGCATTTCCGGGGAGGTAGCGCTACTCCGATGATTGTTCGCGAACACTTCTGTTATCCTTCTGAAGAGTGAAAGGGCTGGTCGGATCAGGGCTGGCCCTCTCTGTTTTCGGTCCGCGACCGATGACATCATAGCAATGGTAACCTGCCGACGTCCGCGACTGCCCAAGTTCGGACAAGTCTTCAGCGAACTAAGGTAGATATTAGGGGATGCGGAGGAACGTTAGAAAACGAACAGAACTAGCCTTTATCCGCAGGGGTTTTGGTCATTCCTAGAGGAGTTTTGTGCCACCACTCGAAGCGCGCGTTTGATGTCGGCCCGCAAGGCGTTATCGTCTTTGACCTGATCGGGCGCAAAGACCTTCAGGACATGACTGACCAATCGCAGGAACGGACCGCGAGACTGCTACATGCAGCGGGCGAGCCTCGGCCGGCCGGCACGCCACGAACCGCACCGCGAGCACCCGGGCGCCAAGCGAGACGTGTGGCAGGGTCGCGCTCCCCGTGCTATTCGATCCCCAGTGTCGCCGAGGCTACTCGAAGGAGAAGATGCGCTTCCAATCGCCTTTCATGCTGATCACGGTCCAATCGCGCGCCTTCGCCTCTTCCATCAGCGAGACCGAGAATGTGCCGACCTTGGTGTCCGGCAGATCGCCCGCCGGTCCATAGGCGTATTCCCGCTCGGCATCATCGTGATGGACGAGCATCTTCAAACGCGCCCCAGCGCCGGCGCCGGTCCATTCCAGCATCTCGCGGTCGCCGTCGGAATTGCCGAAGGCAGCGTAAGGGCGCTTGCCGATGAACAGGTTGATGCCGATCGCCTTGCCGTCGTGATCGTCGATGAAAAGCACCTTTGGCAGCCGCATCAGCACCGGCTTGCCATCCTTCATTTCGTACTTGGTCACGATGCTCGATCCGACCACTTGCTCGGGCGGGATGCCGTAGACCCGTTGGCTATAGACTCGCACGAACTCCTGGCCGCCGCCGGTCACGATGTAGGTGTCGAACTCGCTGGCACGCAGATAGTCCAAGACCTCGAACATCGGCTGATAGACGAGCTCGGTGTAGAACCTGTTGAAGCGCGGATGCTTTGCCGTTTCCAGCCATTGCTTGGTAATGTCCAGGAACTCGTCGGTGCTCACCCCGGCGTGGGTGGCGCCGATGATTTCGGTCCAGTCCTTCTCGGCAAAATGGTCCACCGCTGCCAAATCCCCGGAGAGGACCGTCTTGAACGGCTCGTCATTCTTCCACTCCGGGTGCGCGGGGGCGAGAACCCGGACGCGATCGAGCGCGAACATTGCCTGCGTATAGATCGGATGCTCGACCCAGAGGGTACCGTCTTGATCGAAGGTGGCGACGCGGTTATCAGGCGGCACATAGCTCGGGCTCGCCTGATCGATCGTGGCATGCACGAAGTCCAGGATCGCCTGCTTCGCCGGCCCGTCGTTCCACGAAGGCAGAATGCCGGCAGAGGCCTGCGCCCGCGCGGCGGCGGAAAAGAACAACCCGGGCAGGGTTGGAAGCACCGCTGCAGTCGACAGCAGGCCACGGCGGCTGATGCGGGAGGAAGACAGAGTCCGCTTCATGTTCGGTCTCTCTGGTTAATTGTTACCTTCCGTTTTCGTCAGCATTTCCATCGCCCGGTCGACCGGGAAGCTGCCCGGCTTCTGTCGCGGCGGGAGCTCTCGGAACGATTGTATGTGCTGCGCAACGATCGCCTGCGCCGAAACCAAGACGAACGCGTGCTCACCAAACGATCTGACGTAATCACCGGCCTCTAGTTCCGCCCGCTCGAACGGGTCGGAGCATCTGGCCACGGTTGTAGGCGCTGATGTTCCAATAGTAGATGTCGTCACCCATGATGACGAGGATGTTCGGCGGGTATTGCTGTGAGACCGCGACCGGCGGGGACAGCATGACCGCGAGCGCAGCCCAGGCGAAGATAGGGCGCGACGACGCCCTCCGACAGTAATGATAGCCTTCATTGACGGCTTCCGGACTTACATTTGTCGGGCTAATCCCGCTAGGCGGAGGGTCTCCAACCGCAACGATCCGAGCCGGCCCCCAATATGGCGCGCGGGGAGGCGGCTTTGCGGTCCTCGAGATGGGTCTGGACGGCGTTACTGGCCGCGCGCCTGGCAACGATCCGCCGCCCGGTCAGAATCGGCCAGGATCGACACCCCTTTGGTCTCCTGATCAGCGCCGACTAGATTAGGCGCAGCTCACGGATCTGCGCAAAATGGACTCTTGGAAGCTTCAGGATGCCAAGGCTCGCTTCAGCGAGGTGGTCGAACGGGCGCTTCATGACGGGCCGCAGGTCGTGACATGGCACGGCGAGAATGCTGTCGTGATTGTCGCCTATCGCGATTTCGTCGGCGCGGAGCCGGAACAAGACTTCAAGGATTTCCTGATGTCGATCCCGCGTGTCGGTCTCGAAATCAAACCCTCGCGACGCCGGCCCCGGCGCACCGAGCTCTAAGCTTTCTTCTCGACACGAACGTCGTCTCGGAGCTCACGAAGGTAAGGCCCAACCCCAAGGTAATCACTTGGCCGGGATCGGTTCCGTCTACCGATTTATTCTTGAGCGTTATCACGCTCGGAGAGGTCACGAAGGCATCGAGAAAAAGCGCATGACGAGCCCCCCGAATGCCGCCCGCCTCGACGTGTGGTTGACTACGCTCGTGCTGCGCTACCGCTCGCGCATTCTTCCATTCGGCGAGCAAAGTGCCGACCAATGGGGACGCGTCATGGCGCTTCATCCGACGGTACCGGTCGAGGACAGCCAGCTCGTCGCGACGGCATTGCAGCACAATCTCACCTTCGCAACCCGCAATGTTCGGCACATCGCGCAGACAGGGGTCGCTTTCGTCGATCCGTTCTGATTACGGTCTCGCCTTCTTCTCGAGCTCATACCAGAGCCTGCAGCTGGGTGTTGCCGGGGTCGAGGGTCAACAGCTCGCGGGTGTGCCGGAGTGCCGCGGCAAAATCCCCGTTGTCCCGCGAGATCGAGACGAGCGCCATCAAGACGCTTCGATCCGCCGGATGCTGCTGGTGCGCCTCCTCCAATAGCGCCAACGCCTCTCCCGCCGCACCGCTCGAATTCAGCGCGACGGCATAGACATAGGCATAGCGCGCGTTGTCGGGCATCAGCTCGTGGGCCCGGCGCAGCAGATCCAAGGCCTCGGGATAATCGTGCTTGCGGACGAGGTAAAGGCCGAGAGCGTAGCGCACATCGGCATTGTCGGGCTCGATCGCCATTGCCTTCCTCAGCAGCTCCGCCCCCTCGTCATCCATGCCACGTGCCCGGTCGAGATCGGCGAAATTGACGAGGGCCGGGACGAAACTCGGGTCGAGACGCAATGCCGTGCGATATTCCCCCTCCGCCTCGGTGAGTTGCCGGCGCCGCAGATCCAATAAGCCTAGATTGAGGTGAGTCTCCGGCCGGTCGGCATCGATCATCTCGGCGGCGACGAGCTCTGCCGTGGCCTTGACGAAGGCGGTCTGCTGGTCCGGCGTCAGCGCCAAGAGATCAGTCTCGGCCAATGACCGCGCCGCCTCGATGCGCACCGCATCGACGAAGCGAGGCGGCGGAGAGCCCGGCAAGGCGCGCGGCGCTGCCGCCCTGATGAGCGGGTCCGGATCGAGGATCAGCCGATCGAGCTGCTGCTCCGCATCGACGGCTCCGACCCGCCCCGCGTGGAGTGCGGTGCCGTAATGCGGGGTGGTCTGCCGCCCGTCCGGATACCAGCCGGCGACGGTCTCGGCGGCCCATTGGGCGGGTCGATCAGCGTGGCACTGGGTGAAGGCGTTTGATGTGCCGAGCGATGCCGACAAATCGGGGCGCGGAACCCGGATGCTGTGATCGCGCCGCGCTCGACGACCATGTAATTTTTCGTCGGCATATGGCAGTTGACGCATTGCGCGCCAGCGCTGCCGGGCTGGTGATGGTGGTGGGCCGCCACGTCGAATTTTTCGCGCAGATGACATTGCGCGCACAGCGCGTTGCCCGCGGCGCGCAGCTTGGTGCTGTGCGGGTCGTGACAGTTCGAGCAAGTCACCCCGGCGGCGTGCATGCGGCTCTGCAGGAACGAGCCCTACTCGTAGACCTCGCCCTCGATCTGCCCGTCGGCGTGACAGAGACCGGGCTCGAGCAACGCCGGCAGATAGGAGTTGAGGTAGGGATCACCGGGCCCCGGGTTCTTGGCGATCACCTTGCGGCGCGAATGACACGAGGCACAGGTCTCGAGCTCGGTCGACGCCAGCTTTTCGGTGCGCTTTGGAATGCCGGTCTCCAGGTTCATTTCCCAATGGCCAGTGTCTGTAGGCTTCAGCCAATTGGTCAGGCCCATCCTGGAGACATCGGTACCCGACGGGTAGGCGCCGCCCTTGGCATATGCCTTGGCCCAGGCGACATGCCGCGAGCCGGGGCCGCGGCACGCCTCGCAAGCCACATCGAGATCGCTCCAGCTCGTCGCGTAGGTGTTGGCGGTGAGGTCGTAGTTCTTCTGCAGATCGGTGGAGTGGCAATCGGCACACTGGTAGTTCCAGGTCTGGTCGCGGCCGGTCCAATGCAGTGGGTCGCCGGGCTTGAACTGCTGGCCCGGGTAGAGCTGGAACCAGCGCTGGCCGCCCTGGTCTTTCGGCCGGCTGTCCCAGGCGATGCCGAGCGCCTGCTGCTGTCCACCCGGGAATGCCACCAAGTACTGTTGCAGCGGATAGACCCCGAAGGTATAGACGATCAGATAGTCCTGCAATGCGCCATCCGGGCCATCGGTGCGGACCATGAACTTGTCGCCATTGCGGAAGAAGGTTGTCGTGACCCCAAAATGCTCCAGCTTTACGTCGGCGAAGTCGCCGAGCACCGTTGCCTCGGTGGCTTTCTGCATTGCCAGCGCATGGTGCGAGCCCTTCCAGGCATCGAATTGCGCCGCGTGGCAGCCGGCGCAGGCCCGGGCGCCGATGAAAGTGGCCGGCTGATCGGCATCGGCGGCCACTACAGGCAGCGTCAGCAAGACCACAACGGCCAGGACGGCCTGCCGCAAGGCCTTCATCAAAGTTTGCGATTTGGCCAACCGGGCGTGTCATTGACCCGGTCGTCAGCGGTACATAGACTGAAGCTTGAATTGCGTGAGCCGCCGGAGAATAACGGCACCCGGCAATCCGCCATCGGGAGGAACATCATGATCGTCAGAAAGTATCAATTTATCGCGCTGACATTTCTGGGATTCTGCGTCTCGCTCCTCCCTTCCTGCGGGTCCCCTGGGGGTGGGAGCGCGCTGCAAGCCTACGCCCCGGTTGCGGCGCAGGCGCCGGGAACGGCGCGAGTGTGGTTTATGCATACCAATGATCCGCAGGAGCAAGCGGGGGATCCGATAATCTACGCCAACGGCAATCAGGTCGGCCGGAGCATCCCGGGTATTGCTTTCTATCATGACTTCCCGCCGGGCACTTATGCCTTTACGGTGCAAAGCTACGGTCTCCCGACGGGCACCAAGGATGTGGTCCAGCTCGCGCCGGGGACGGAGACATATCTCGAGATCTTGTGGGGAGCGAGCTGGCTGGTGGGCACTGCCGGGGGTGCGACCTATTATGTGCGAACGCTGCCGCCCGACTTGGGGCCAGCCTACCTTCAGATGTTAAAGGACAAAGGCCCGCCCAGGGCTGTGTAGCCCGCTGCCCCCTAGTCCGCGGTGCAACGGGTCGCCTTGGTGCTGACCACCCAGGGTGCGAAGGTCTCGCGCAGCCGCGCCATCGCCGGCAGCTTCAAATGCGCGTCGAGGGCGGCCTGTTCGCGCCACGCCTCGACCAAAAAGACGCAGCTCTGGTCCTCCTGCGGCAGCAGAACGTCGAATTGCTGGCAGCCGTCCTCGGCGCGCGAGCGTTGCGCGTGGCCCTTCATCAAGTCGATGAAGGCGTTGCGGTGCTCGGGCTTCACCTCGAACTCGACGACTATCATCAGACGGCTCATAAGGATTTCCTCCGGCTAGATTCCGCGGCATGATCGGCCATCGACCGGCGGATAGACAAGCCCCCTCTGGGCAAGCGCCGGAATGAAGCTGGGGAGATCTCGACATGGCACATGACGCATTGCGCACGATCCTGCCCATCGCCGGCTGGCCCGAGGAGCGGGCCCGCGCGGTCGAGATCACCGGCGGCACGGACCCGGTCTTGCCGACGCCGTTCCGCATCGGTGCCGCCGGTGCGGCGGCACTCGCCGCGACCGGGCTTGCCGCCGCTGATCTGTGGGAAGTGCGCACCGGCCGCCGCCAAGAGGTCGCGGTCGATCTACGCCAGGCGGTCGCCTCGCTGCGCAGCGGGCATTATCTGCAAGTGAACGGCGCCAAGGTCAGAAGTGAACGCAATCCGGTGATGGGCATGTATCCGGCCAAGAACGGCCGCTGGAGCTACATCCATGCCAACTTCCCGAACCATCGCGCCGCCGCGCTGCGCGTCCTTGGCTGCGAGGAAAACCGCGAGGCGGTGCGACAGGCCGTCGCGCAATGGGACGCACTCGAGCTCGAAGAGGCGATCATCGCCGCCGGGGGTGCGGGCGGCATGGTGCGCAATATGGCCGACTGGGCGCAGCATCCACAGGCTGCCGCGATCGCCTCGTTGCCCCTGATGGAGATCGTCAAGATCGGCGACGCTCCGGCGGCGAAACTGCCCGAGAGTGACCGGCCCTTGTCGGGCATCCGCGTCCTCGACCTGACCCGTGTGTTGGCCGGTCCGACCTGCGCCCGCACGCTCGCCGAGCACGGCGCCGACGTCTTGAAGATCACCGCGTCGCACATCGCGGCGCGCGATGACCAGGAATACGACACCGGCCACGGCAAATTGTCGGCGCGGCTCGATCTGCGTCAGCCGCGGGAGCTCGACGCGCTGAAGGGCCTGGTGCGCGAGGGCGACGTGTTCAGCCAGGGTTATCGACCGGGGACATTGGCCAGTCGCGGGTTGTCGCCCGAAGAGCTCGCGGCGGTGCGCCCGGGCCTCGTCTATGTCTCGCTGTGCGCCTTCAGTCATAAGGGGCCGTGGGCCTCGCGCCGCGGCTTTGACACGGTCGTGCAGAACATCAGCGGCATCACAACGCGGCAGGGCGAGCTCTTCCCCGGTGCCGAGCCCGGCCCACAATTCTACCCGGTTTCGGCGATCGATTACCTGACCGGCTATCTGATGGCGGTCGGCGCGATGGTGGCATTGGCGCGGCGCGCCCAGGAAGGCGGCAGCTGGCTCGTCCGCATCTCGTTGGCGCAGACCGGCCGCTGGCTGGTCTGCCTCGGCGAGGTGCCCGAGGACGCCGCCAGGAAGGCGCATACGGAATTTCCGCAGGCCGACCTCGACCGCTGGTCGATCGACAGCGATTCGCCGGCCGGGCGGCTGCGCCATCTCGGCCCGACCGTGCGCCTCTCCGAGACCCCGCCCTTCTGGGCCCGCCCCTCGGTGCCGCTCGGCTACAACGAGCCCATCTGGCCCGCCCGCGCTGCGTAGCCGAAGTCGGCTGCGCTATTGCCACTTCAGCAGAAATTGTTCGAGCCTCGCCATGCCGTAAGTTATCGACATGCCGAGCAGGGCTAGGAGCACCAGAATGCCCATCACGCCATCCATGCTGAAGGTCGCCTGCAGATAGGGAGTGTCTGCCCAAGCCCGTGCTCGGCGGCGATCAGCTCGGCGCCAATGGTACCGAGCATCGCGTAGATCAGTCCCAGTCTCAGCCCCGAGAAGATCACCGGCACGGCTGAAGGCAAGGTTATTTTGAAGAAGAGCTGTCGGGGCGTGGCGCCGAAAGTGCGCGACAGGACGACGTGGTCCTGGCTCACGCCTCTGGTCCCAGCCACCGTGCTCGACAACACGATAAAAAATGTGAGACTGCAGCCTACTGCGATCTTTGATCCGAGGCCGAGGCCGAACCACAGCAGGAACAGTGGCGCGAGTGCTATACGGGGCATCGCGTTCAGCACCATCAGATAGGGGTCGGCCAGTCGTTCGAGCTTTGGGACGGCGGCAAACAGCATGCCCAAGGAGATTGCCGCAAGACCGCCCAGCCCAAACGAAATCGAAGCCCCGGCGGCGGTATAGCCGAGTTCCCGCCACAGCTTGCCGCTCACGAAAAAGCCGTCCCAGAGATACGCTGCAATCCCGGATGGCCGGCCGAAGAAGGTGGGGTCGAGCTGCCCCTGTTGCGCCATTATCTCCCATAAGCCGAGGAACGCGGCAACGAATAAAAGATGACCGCCAATCGTCTTAATGGTCAAAGCTTGCGAGCCCTTCTTCGAGCTTGCTCCAGACCTTCGCATAGAGTTCGTGAAACGCTGCATCCTTCTGCAGCGCGCGTACCGAGCGCGGCCGGGAAAGTGTAACCCCGATATCGGCGATGATGCGGCCTGGACGGGAGCTCATTACGATGACCCGGTCCGCTAGCGCGACTGCCTCGGCGAGATCGTGCGTGACGAACACTACAGTGCGGCGCTCTGTGTTCCAGAGCTCGAGCAAAAGATCCTCGAGCTGCAGCTTTGTCTGCGCATCAAGCGCGCCGAAAGGCTCATCCATTAGCAGGATCGGGGCCGTGAGACAAAAGGTGCGAGCAAGCGCAGCCCGCTGGCGCATGCCGTGCGATAAGGCTTTAGGGTAGGCGTTTTCGAAGCCCTTCAGCCCGACGCGTTCGATCAAGTGGCGCGCCTTGCCTTCGCGTTCCGCCCGCGGCGCGCCGCGGATCTCCATCCCGTAGCAGACATTGCCGAGCGTCGTGCGCCACGGCAGTAGGCTGTCCCGCGCCAGCATATACCCGATACGGGCGTTGCCTGCGGCGGGCTGTTTGCCGGCGACTGTGACCTGCCCTCGATGACCATTTATCAAGCCCGCGAGCAGGTTCAGGATTGACGTCTTCCCGCAGCCGCTCGGTCCGACAATTGAGAGGAACGTACTCTGCTCGACACTCAATGACACATCCTGGACTGCGAGCAGCTCGCCAAAGCTGATGCTCAGCCGACCGAGTTCTATGGCCGGCGCCGTCACCGCAGCAGTTAACGGCGCGAGGTCGTTCACGGCGCCTTGTCGTAGATCAGCGTGGTGTAGTCGAATGGCGCAGTGATCTGCTTAGTCTCATACATGTAGTCCGCAGCGGCTTTCAATGCCGGCCGACTAATCGACACTTTGTAACCAGGCAACCCCCGTCGCAATGTCGCCGTCATCAGGCCCTCTCCGTTGGGCAGATCGAACTTGAAGTAATTATTTGCGATCTTGGCCACATCGTCGAAATTTGCGGCGTTTTGCATGAATGCCTCGGCGTCCCTGGCGGTCTCGACGAACGCCTCGACCACGTCGGGTTTCTGATCGATGTCATCCTGCCGGAAGACAAAAAGAACGCCGGCGCCATTCATTGCGGTAATTTCCTTTGGCTCGGGTGCCGTGGCAGCGCGCCAAATCTCCCTGCAGGTGTTCAGAAACTCACACATTGTTCCGGTTGGCTCAAAACTCCAGACGGCGTCGACCTGACCGGATATTAACGCCGGATAGCCCGTATTCGGCGCGCCGACCGCAACGAAGGAGACATTGTCGGCACTGTAGCCGGCGTTCTGCAGCATAGCGACAAATTGAAACTCGCCGGCGCCGCCGCGTACTGGAACGCCGATCTTTTTGCCTACCAGATCCTGCATGAATGCCGGGTAGCCTTTGCCTACATTTGGCGTGGGAAGCTCGTTCCGGATCACGAGCGAAACCGGGACCAAGCTGAAGGCTCCTGCAACAGCCCGTATCTTGGCGCCTTTGATGATCGCGCTCATCTGCACCTCAGGCGCGAGGACAGCGACATCGATATTCTTTGCAAGCAAGGCCTGCGCCCCGAGAGGAGCGTTCGGGATCATCGACAGCTCGCATTTGATGCCGTGCCGGTCGCAGTAGCCCTTGGAAATTGCCACCCGGACCAACATGTTCCCGACACCGGGATAGTCTTGGATCTTCATGGTTTTGCTCTCGCTTTGCGCGAGAGCGTCAACCGACGCTAAGCCGAAAGCTACTACTAGGCCGAAAAGCGCCGCCAGCAATTTTTCTGTCATTCTCGTCTCCCCATGCCCGGCCCTGATCAAGGGCGGGAACCACTTTTTTGCCAGGCTAGCACAACTCGCGTTCAATTGTTAGGCGCTCTCTGTAACATCCGCTGCGTGACAAACTCGACGAGGATATGCGGCCCTATGCGCTGCCCTGTCCGGCATCCCGTCCTCGACCTGACCCCCGTGCTCGCCGATCCGACCTGCGCGCGCACCCTGGCCGAGCACGGTGCGGACGTGTTGAAGATCACCGCCTCGCAAATCGCGGCGCGCGATGATCAGGAATACGATACCGGCCATGGCAAATTGTCGGCGCGGCTCGATCTGCGTCAGCCGCAGGACCTCGACACGTTGAAGGGTCTGGTGCGCGAGGGCGACGTGTTTAGCCAGGGCTACCGGCCGGGGACATTGGCCGGTCGCGGGCTGTCGCCCGAAGAGCTCGCGGCGCTGCGCCCGGGCCTCGTCTATGTCTCGCTGTGCGCGTTCAGCCACACCGGGCCTTGGGCGTCGCGCCGCGGCTTTGACACGGTGGTGCAGAATGTCAGCGGCATCGCGCCACGGCGAGCTGTTCCCCGGCCCCGAGCCAGGTCCGCAATTCTACCCGGTGTCGGCGATCGACTATCTGACCGGCTACCTGATGGCGTTTGGCGCGATGGTGGCATTGGCGCGACGCGCCCGCGAAGGCGGCGGCTGGATCGTTCGCATCTCGCTGGCGCAGACTGCCCGCTGGCTGGTCGGTCTCGGCGAGGTGCCCGAGGCGGAGTTGAAGAACGTGCCGGAGGAATTCCCGCAGTCCGACCTCGACCGCTGGTCTATCGAAAGCGACGCTCCGGCCGGACAGCTGCGCCATTTGGGGCCGACCGTGCGCCTCTCCGAGACACCGCCCTACTGGACCCGCCCGTCGGTCCCGCTCGGCTATAACCAGCCCGTCTGGCCCCCCCGCGCGGCGTAGGGGCGCCAATCTCTCGACCTTTATGCGCCTACCATTCGGGCGCCGCGAATCTTCGATAGCGAGCCGGCGTTTGCTTACAACTGCTCGTTCGGGATGAGCCTTTGGCGGTTCTCGATGAATTCTCTGCCAAGATCGGTCACCTGTGCGTGGGCCGAAAGATCTTCGCCGCCCCTAAGCTCGCTCACGTAACAATCAAGTGTAATATAACCGGAATCTCTGAGAAACCGAAGCTGCTCTTTGAAGTTCTCAGTGACATCGTACTTGCCGAAACGAGGACCAGCGAGCTTAACCAGATTGGCATAGGTGGGCTTAGGCATAGCCCGGAAGATGAACCGATCTAATTTTTCTCGTGCCTCCTCCGCTTCCCTTGTGGCCTTGCCTGCTTGGGCGGCAGCAATCTCGGCACGATCGGAAGCCTCGACAGCCGTCGCCTGCGCGTCTGCCGCAGCCTTTTTTACACCTTCCAGTTCCACCGTCAGGCCGCCTTTACCCACTACGACCTTCACCACGTCCGGGACTCGCGGAAGAAGAAACAGCAACGCTACTACTAAGGCCAGCGCAATGAGAACTTGAGTCGCGCTAATATTGCCAGTGGCCGCTAGGACCAGAAGGATCATCACCAGCACTAGGATCACGGCAGCTAAGATCCAGAAGACCCATCGGTCATACCCTCTTGGCGGAAGCGACGAGCCAGTTGTGCTGTCCGGCATCTATTGTTCTCCGTGACAACCGACCCCGCAATACCAAGCGGAATGTTGAGCCCCATCTGAGCCTGGAGCCGTCCTCAGACTAATATACAACCAGGCGCAGGCCGCTGTACGAATTCGACGGCGAGGTCCCGCGTTGGGGCCACGATGCTGGGGCAGGGCGAGCGTCTGACCGACTGATTTTAGGAGTAATGTCATTGACTAATCATTATCTGCCGTACGGTTACAGACGGATGATCACTTCGGCGGAGGCGCTTAATCCTCGGGTTTAGATCAAAGCCAGCACGAGCGGAAAGCGTGAGGAAAGACAATTCCTTCGTTCAATATCTGGAGATCGGGGTAGGCGGGCCGGGAGGTGCGGGCGTAATCGTCGCTGCCGTCAACGCCGCATTCAACGCACTGCGCCACGACAAAGGGCGATCGGGGGGCAGATTTCCTGCCATTGCCAGTCTCGATATCGTATTGCCTCCCGAATTGTAAAGCAGCTCCGGCGTTGGGGGCCCCAATATTTGGCTGATTTCGCGCAGCGTCCACACCGTGTCGGCGTCGAACGCTGCCAAAGGAGCGTCTCCCGTCAAGCGTCGCAGCGTGTCAATCGTCTGCCACACGGTTGCCAACCCGACGGCAGCATACACCTCCTTCCAATTCCTCCGAATGGCCAGGTTAAGGCTGCCGCAAAACTGCTCCCAGAAGACGTCTGGCGGCGTGGTGGATTGCCAGCTAACCCCGTCGTCGTATCCCGCTGGTGGCGGAATTGGCGGATATGCCGAGATGCTGCTATAGCCGGAATACGTGTGCACGACGCCGTATTCTTGACCAAGCCAGTGGCCAAAAAATTCTTGCCCAAACCAGTAGCCAAAATCCATCGGTTGCCCAGGGCCTCGATATTGGTAATAATACGGCTCTAAGCCCACTAACCACCAGCCATATTGCCAGCCGCCTTGGCCGAAATCGGCAGGCGCGTGACGCACATTGTAACCGCCTGATGGGACACCCACCTGTTCCCGGGTCGGCATACGAAGCGTGACGATTCCTTGTCGTGACGTATCGTAGGCTATCTGCAGCCTCGTTGTGAACCGCTGCAGAGCTAAGCGGTGGCGTGTCTGCCAGTCATTGGGCTCGAAGGCCGCGGCAACCAACATAAAAGCGCTCAAAACCTGCAAGTAATAGGGCAGTATGTACCGATCAGTAAAGACGGTACCGTCAGGATAGGGTATGGGAGCCACAATTCCTGTCCACCAGTCATCACCTTCAGATCCATAGTATATCTCATCCGCAAAGACAGTCTTCCATTTATCATCTTTATTTAATTGCTCGACCGCATACAGACAATCGCCAATCCGCGCATTTTTATATTCCTGACTGAGGTTTTGACTCAGGTCGTCCTGCAATTGGTCTAAGACGGCCTGCGCTTGCGCAAAAGCGGGATCCAGGTTGTTTTGTCTGGCTAAAATGTTCTCTGCTCGTACGTGCGCATTCAGTGCCGCAAAGTCCTGTTCCATCTCCGCCTGGATGTCGTTCAGCTTTGCCACCACCCCGTTGTCATTGCTTAACGAGAAGAGGCCGATCAATTCAGTGATGGCCCCAACGATGGCCCCAACACCGCCGGACAGATCGGCGATCGCGCCCAGCGTGTTTCCCAACAAATCTACCGCTCCGCTGTTCACGCCCGCGATCTGCTTGAGGAGGTCGGACAAGTTACTCATCGGTACTCCCTTTGCGAGTCATCGTACAGCCTGCTATTGGCGCCTCTCGATCAGGTTCGGCCCATGTTCGGAGTGCTCGCGGCTGAGGATCGCTGGCTCGAGCGCTCGACGCCTGGCCGCGCGTGTCGAGCCCCCCTTGGCGTTGGCGCTCACTGCAGAGAAATCAAGATTGGGATCAGCCTTTGGCCTTTGTCCACCGGGCGCAATGCCTTCCCAATGACGCATCCAAAGGCTTTCCACGGATCCGCGGCCTTCATCGCGTGGCCCGGCGTGGGCGATGTTGTCAATAGATCACCGACTTCGATGGGTGAATATTGCGCATCGACGTTGCAATACACTTTGCCCACCAATGATATTAGCAAGGCGTTACCTTGCGATTTCTGCCTGCCAAGAATAATCCCGGGCTTGAAGTTCCCAGCACCGGAAACGACACCCGCAACCTTCTTATCGTAGGCGTGGCTGCATGGCTGCAAGTCGCCGTCGCGATTGATGATCATGACAGTCCCCGGGCCAGCTTCCGCACCGGCGGCGTCGAAATGCTCCGCACAATCACTTAGGATAATATCTCCTTGAGAACCAATATTGAGATTACCAGTGATGGTAACATTCCCGTCGAAGTATGCAGCCGGCGAACCTCTAGCGTAAACACCGAAAGAGGTGAAGCCTGGGGTGTCATTGACTGCAGATACAGCTGCATGCTGATTAGAGGTACTCACCCCTTGGACACCGTCACCACCAGCGCTGGAGCCTCTTACCCCCGTACCATCAAATTCTCGGCTCTCCCCATACACACCGATACCGTTGTTCCTGGTGATGCCGTGAACTCCGGTTCCATTGGATTCACCTAGCACGCCGTCAGATGCGCCGCTGCCCGGGACAACTATATCCACGAGGCTTCTGCCTAGAACACCGGGCCCAGAGTTGCTGTCGCCCGTCACACCTGATGCTTCCGGGTCTGAGCCATAGAGGGCATTAGTCGGAACAGTCCCAGTCTGAATCGGGATCGGCTGTGGGCCGCCGCCCAAGCCACCACCACCAGGGCCAGGTCCGAGAGCGGGCTTGTCCCATTTAGCCATACTACACCTCCAAGTACCTCCGAGCGTGAAAACGCCAAGTTCCTGCTGGGGCGTTCATACATCTCTCTGCAACCCGCACGCTCATCATCGGCGGTTTCAGCATCACTTCAGGCCGGCGACGCGATTACCCAACAGAGGCGTCTCAAGCCCCCTGAGTTCGCCGCTGCGCAAATGCTGGTGGTGCCGTGGTTGAAGTGGTTGTTGTCGAGCTGATCCTCTGAGTATGAGATAGGGGGGTCATCGACGGCCCACTGAGACCGATCAGGGCCGTCCCCCAGTTGTAGCATTTGGTAACCAACAGATCGATATCGCCGTCGGTGTGACTTTTGTCGTCGAAGTCTATCGCAGTCGCAATCGCTTCAGCACCTTTTAGAGCCGCATTTTGAAGATTGCTGATCCGCTCCTGTGTAAGTGTGAGGTGGACACTATCGGTCCGCCACGTCAACTGCCCGGCGATCTGCGCCATCAGCAAATCCTCGGCGGGATCGGTATCATAAGGATAATCATCGCCACTAATCGTCGCCGTGACGCCAAAGATAGCCGCAATATGTTGGCTGCGAAGGATTGGGTAGCAAATCTTTTCAGTCATCTGAAAAAGAGCTTTCTCCTTACTAAATCGTACCGACTCTCCCTGAAGGCTCAGGAGGTAATCTTTAAAGGGCCGGTGAGCAGTCAACACCCCTTCCCGCAACATAGGAAGACCATGTTCCAGTGCCCCCTCGGCGAAGATTGTTGCCGCTCGCACAAGATCCGTCCTCAGACGCGCGAAATCACTGCTCTCGTTCGATGAAGAGCCACCGGTATTACCGAAAATAGGAAGGTAGATTTCGTTGCGTTCGGCTGTTGATAGAAAGGTTATCTCCGTACCGTATTTTGCATTTAGTTCGGCGAGCGTTTCGGCGATCGAGGGAGTTCCCAAGTCACGGTATAACTGCGGTCTCTTGCGAAAGTCGCTCGAGACCCGATACGCCAAAGCCACCAGGCAATCCAATACTTGGTAAAAATAGAGCGCCGCGATCTGACGCTCACCAAATACGGGGTCTTGACCAGTTACGGTTTCAAACGAGTCCAGATCTGTTATCTTGCGATCTGGTATCTTGCGATCGTTGATCGGCATCTTTACCTCCCTTCTGCGTCGCCCGATAAACTTGCGAACGCCCGCTTCTATTTGCGCCGAAAGTCGGCGCAATAGTTCTCGGTGCGACAGCCGCGCCAAGACCGCCTGCGGTATTTTCACCCCAGAGCCCACTATCGGTCGGGCTACCGGATTGGCCGTGCACGCCGTTGCCGCTGTCGCAGTTGCTTAGGATCCCGACCGATTTACCAGCAATCTCGGTGCCAGAATCGATATTCGCACCATCAGTTTGGAATCCAACGATGGCTGGCCCAAGAGCTGTAAGTGGTTATCTGACGACATATCGCACCTTGCTTTGCGTGAGAGCCTTCCCCAAGGGTTTGGCTCCGACGCGATAGAGCTAGGTGCGGCAGGAGGGGGGCGCTACGAAATCGCTCTAAAAACTTCTAAATTGCGCTAAAATGTTTTTAAATTCAGAAACGCGGGGGAGGCGGAGACATGGTAGCACTCTCCTCGACCGACAGTTTTCTGTTCGAGGAGTTCCGCCTCGACGGACGGGGCCTGTTTCGGCGGAATGAAGGTACTGGTCTGGCTCCGGTCGAGATCGGCTCGCGCGCGCTCGACGTGCTCGGCGTATTGCTCCAGAGGCCCGGCGAGCTCCTCTCGAGGGACGAAATCAAGGCCTCCGCCTGGCCAGGAACGGTCGTCGAGGACAATAACCTCAACGTCCAGATTTCGACGCTGCGCCGCGTGCTCGATCAAGATCGTGCACAGGGCAGCTGCATCCGGACGGTTCCCGGGCGCGGCTACCGCTTTGTCGTGCCTGTGACACGGGGCAAGCCGGATGTGCGCTCGGCGCCACGCCTGTCGATAGTCGGTAAGCATCCGGCCGAGGCCGCGGACCGCCGGCTCATAATCTGCAAGAGCGCCAGCAGTCTGCAATAACAGTGGTGGAATAGGTTACGCGGCGGCGACGTGCTCGGCCGTCGGCGC
>Ga0306926_10002109_pt1 | contig 20129 bp, 14 predicted proteins | sample flu12Cox44000178_FD_203759 | JGI IMG/M metagenome (GOLD analysis project Ga0306926, IMG submission 203759) | Lab enrichment of tropical soil microbial communities from Luquillo Experimental Forest, Puerto Rico - flux8day.12C.oxic.44.000.178 (v2)... | ecosystem: Environmental > Terrestrial >...
TGCAGACCGGAAAAGAAGAAAAGGACCGGAATATGCTTGGTGACAAACGAAGTGTGATCACTTGAGCCGTAGCCGCCCTGGGAGAATTCCATTTTTAGATGAGAGTCGTCTTGCGCTTGCTCGAGGACTCGCTGAAAGCTGGAGCCCGTGCCGACGCCGCCGACATAGATTTTGTCGTCTTTGACGCGCCCGATCATATCCATGTTGATCATGGCCACGGCTTTGTCGAGCGGCTTGGTGGGATCCTTGACCCAGGCGGCCGATCCAAGCAACCCGAGCTCTTCGCCAGCAAAGGAAGCGAACAGGATTCCGCGAGGAAGTTGGCCCTTAAGGGCAGAAAGAACGCGAGCCAGCTCGAGCACTCCGGCGGTTCCGGAGGCATTGTCATCGGCTCCAGGATGGATTTCACCGATCTGCGAAGGAGCCATGGAATCAAAATAGCCGCGGCCGAGGTGATCATAGTGAGCACCTAGAATGATGTATTCGTCAGTTTTGCCGGGCAGGTAGGCAAGAACGTTGTTGACAGTCGCGTGTGTGTTCTCGATATCGATGACGAGGGAGAGTTTGAGGGAATCTGGAAGAGCCAAGGAGGCGGGCTGCGTCTTGGAATTAATGTCCGAATGGACGTCCGCAAGAGACTTACCTGCCGCTTTGAGCCAGGTATCGGCAACGGAGTTTTTCACCTGGGCAAATAGGATGCCAACATTCTCGGGGCCGTTCGAAGTGCCGAAGCGAGCGAGAAGGTCCTCTTCCCCGTCCCCCAACTTGCCATTGACGAGGATAATGCCCTTGGCGCCGTGATTGCGCGCATTAATGGCCTTGCTGACGAACTGCGCATGCGCGGTGGGCCCTTGTTTTTGGGTCTTGGCGATAAATCCAGCGGGCTCATAACGCAGAACCAGGACGAGTTTGTCTTTCACGTCGAGGCCGGCGTAGTCGTCGTAGCCAAATTCCTCGGCCGTAACGCCGTAGCCAGCGAAGACCAGCGACGAGTTGACCGATCCGGAACCGGAGTAACTGAACGGCACGTAATCCTGATTGAGCTTGAGTTCGACCTTGGAATCACCGTTTTGGACGAGAAGATGGTTTTTGCCTCGCAGCTTTGCGCCAGTGGTTACAGTGAATGGCTCGAGGTAGCCGTGCGTACCGGCAGGCTGCAGGCCCAGGCTTTTGTAGCGGCCGGCGATGAGATGCTCTGCCCGAACGAGTCCTTTCGAACCTTCGCTGCGCCCTTCCATTTTCGGCTGCGTCAGGGCCTTAACGTCGTCGATGTAGCGATTCGAATCGGCGGGAGACACGGAAATCGTCGAGGTTGGCGCCGAAAGGGCTAAGGTGGCGGCGAGGAAAAAGAGAACGGCAAACGCACGCCCGATTGGTGGTGCTTTTCGGACCTTAGAAGAGTCGCGTGCTCGCCGAAACTTGCGCTTGTATCTCAAGGTCAATTTTTCCATCCTATGTGCTGAGTTCTGAAGTGTCAATTCCATGTGACGCGATTGCTGCAAGGGGATTGAATGACAGAGGGAATTAGAGCCGCATCGCCGGAGCCGTGGCTGCGGGGAACGCTCACTGAGGTGCCCGCGGTTCCGAGAGCCGTCTTGCATGCGTTGGAATTAGCTGGCGAAGATTTGCACAAATGGTGCGGCGGACTGACAGAAACTCAACTGAATGCAAGGCCTGCGGGGATAGCGTCCGTTGCGTTTCAGTTGCGCCACATTGCGCGGAGTCTCGACCGCCTGCTGACTTACGCCGAGGGAGCGGCTTTGACGGATAAGCAGATCGCGGCCATCAACAGGGAGATCGAACCGGGCGCAACAAGCCAGGAACTGTTCGCTGAGCTGGATGCGGCGCTCGGGAGGAGCGCAGCGCGCGTGCGTGCGCTCGGTGCGGGCGACCTTGCCGCTCTCCGAACCGTGGGCGAGAGGCAGCTCCCGACCACCCTGGGCGGTTTGCTGGTCCATGTCGCGGACCACACGCAGAGGCACGTGGGCCAAGCCATAACAACGGCAAAACTCGTCGCCGCCCCGTGAACGGTTTCCTTCGGCAGGCCGCAAGGTCCTCAGCTATACTGCATGCGCGCCGACGATGCCGCAAATAATCAAATCGACGTTACTCGTACTCACAACGCTCTTCCCGATTGTGAATCCACTCGGCGGTGCGCCGTTATTTCTTTCGCTTACCCACTACTATTCGACCGACCAGCGCAAACTTTTGTCGCGGCGCATCGCGATGAACAGCATTGTACTAATCGTTGTTTCTTACCTCATTGGCACCCACATTCTGGCATTTTTTGGGATTTCGCTGCCGGTGGTGCAGGTGGGTGGTGGACTGGTGCTCGTCTCAACGGGTTGGGCCATGTTGAAACAGAAAGATGAGGACAGCACAAAAACAGATGTTCATCGAACTGTCGATGTCCAGGACCTGTTTCGCAAGGCATTTTACCCGCTGACTCTGCCGCTGACGGTTGGACCGGGCTCGATTTCGGTTGCGATCACCTTGGGGGCAAACGAGCCGCATCGCGACGACCAGCTGATTTTCTCCATCGTTGGAGCGGTGATCGGGGCAGTGCTGATCGCAGCAAGCGTATACCTGTGCTACGCGTTTGCCGACCGGCTGGCGCGAGTGCTTGGCGAAACGGGGATGAGCATCATCATGCGGTTGTCGTCGTTCTTGCTGGTTTGCATCGGGGTGCAGATTATTTGGAATGGGCTTGCGGTGTTGCTGAAGTCGGTATTGGCCGTAGCACCGTCGGGCGGGTGACCCAGCCAGGGCCTCATCTCCAATTTGGCAATTCCCTTTTTCCGAGCAAGGCCTCTGCCGCCCAGGCGCCTAAGTAGACCGATTGCGCAACGCCGTGACCGGAATAGGCGCCGAGAACGATTGCGTTGGAGCAACCGGGGTGTTGTTCGAACACAGGTTTCCATCCGCCGGCGAGGCAAATCGGACCGCCCCAACGATGCGTGAAATGAATCTCGCGTAGGGCTCGATGGAAGCCGCGGATGCGCTTTTCGAGCCGCGCGAACAGGTCGCGGGCCTCGCCCTGCTCCACGTTCAGGGTACGCAACCCGCGCCAGTCCTTGAAGAAGAGCAAGCCGGATCCAAAAATCACAGAATTGCCGAGCAACCTTCCCCACAGATACGGCAGGTCGATGGTGTAGAAGGGCTTTCGCTCTGATAAGCCGATCTCTCCGAGAGTGGCGTCGGCGAGAGGCTCCGTCATCAGCGCAGTGGTAAAGGCCGCCTGTGCGCGTCCATGAAGAGAACTAAGTTCGAGGGCAAACGCGTTCGTGGCGAAGAGGGCCTTGTTCGCCCGGGTGACACCTATGGAAGTAGTTAGTTCGATCATATCGGCAAACCTTGCTGCTTTCACTTCCGTTGTTTCGAACAAAAGGGCTCCGGCACGTCGGGCAGCGCGCGCCAATCCGCTGACTGTTTTCCCGGGATTGATGGTTCCTCCGGGCACTTCCTTCACGGCGGCCAGTTCTCCCGCATCCTTCCACCGAATCGGCGTACTCGGCAGAGCGCCCGAACGGCCGATTTCATATGCACCTGGCAAGATGAGGTCTGCTTCGACGTTCAACTCACGCAGAACCCTTTGGTAGCCGGCGAGAACGTCACCGAGTCCCGGCAAGTCGCCAACCGCGCTCTCGGCGAGGGCGACGCCGCCGGTATAGCCACTCGATCCGGCACCGAAACTTTCCGCCTCCAAGAGCGCCACGGTTTTCTCGGGCGAGACTTTCTTGAGCCAGGTAGCCGCTGCAAGACCTGAGAAACCACCTCCGATCACAGCAAAGTCTAGCGCCGGCGGTAATTCGTGCCGTTCGGCGTGAAAGTCTACGACCCATGGGCGGTTGCCCCAATTCTTCCTGGTGTCCATCGGTTTTTCGCCTGTTCCCTACTCTACACCGCGTTTACCGGTGCGCAGATTTGGTATGCTAGCGCAGTCTGCGGAGGTTGGCTTGCCATGGCTAGAAAAGCACAAATGGACCGGCGCACATTTTTGAACAAGTCCGCCGCTCTAATGGCCGGCGGGGCGGTACTCGGCAGTTCCGCGGCGTCTTACGAACGCATCCCCGGATCAAACGATCGTATTTCTCTTGGCCATATCGGCATCGGCAGCCGGGGCAAAGAACTCGATGAAATCGCGGGGATGTTGCAGAAGGATTACAACGTAGAGATGACCGGAGTGTGCGACCTTTGGACAGTCAACCGCGAGGCTGCGCGGGCGGCAAATGCCAAGCTCTTCGGCCGCGCGCCACGGACTTTCGCGGCCCCAGAGGAGATACTCGCAGAAAAGGACATCGACGCCATCCTTATCGCGACGCCCGAGCATTCGCACTCTCCTCTGCTGAAGCTCGCCGTTGAAGCTGGGAAAGACGTATATGTCGAAAAGCCAATGGGCAATGTCCTGGCCGAAGTGAAGGCGGCGCGAAACGCGGTGCTTTCGCGAAAGCAGATTGTGCAGGTAGGAACGCAGCATCGCAGCGAGCCATATCCGAAGCTGGCCCACGACTGCATCCAGAGCGGCGAACTTGGGGACATTACGAAGATCGAGATCGTCTGGAATTATCACGGGCCGCGATGGCGTGGTCGTCCGGAAGTCTCGCAGATTCGGGAAGCGGACACGGACTGGAAGCGCTGGCTGATGACGAAGCCGGAGCGGCCGTTCGACCCCCGGCTGTATTTCGAATTCCGGCTGTACAGGGAATTTTCCGGAGGCATTGCGGACCAGTGGATGAGCCATGCGATCGATCTGGTGCACTGGTTCACGAAGGAAAGCGCGCCGCGATCGGCTGTTGCGAGTGGAGGAGTTTTTGCATGGCAGGACGGCCGCGAGAATGCGGATACATTTCAGGCTCTGTTTCAGTACCCGAGAGGATTTCTCGTGAGCTACGCTACGAGCTTTGGAAACGATTCACCGGGATCGACCCGATACATGGGAAAGAAGGCCACGATCGTGAACATCGGGGATGAGGGGAGCCCGCGATACCAGGTCGTGGAGGAAAAAGGCAATCACGAGGACGACAGCACGATTGATAAGCAGAGGAAATCAAGATACCTGTTGCTGCCACACGACAAAGCGATTCCCCCGATGGCCATTGACGACATGACCACGGGCCACATGGCGAACTGGTTCGAATGCTTGCGAACGCGCCAGCAGCCACATTCCACCGTCGAAGCCGGGTTCTCGCAGTCCGTGGCGTCGATGATGGCCACCGAAGCGTACTGGAGCGGGAAGAAAGTTTATTGGGACGCCGCGAAAGAAGAGATGGTCGACGACAACCCCACGCCCAAGGCGGCGCAATAATCTAGCGGCTAGAATAGGCCCTATACCTCAAAACTTTTCGATGTGCCGAATTGCGGAGCGCTCCAAGACCACCACGGACTGTCCCGGCCCCGGCCGGGCCGCGCGGGGATCGGTTATAAAGGGTACCTTGCTAGGAGCCAAATTTTCATCAGGGCGAACGGGCGGTCGGGAAGCCGTAACCGGGAAAGGTGTTCCGACGAGAGCCCGGAACGTTCACGGGACAGTCGATTAATTCACAGATACTTGATGAGCACGACGGAGTTGTGGGCTTCGTTGAAGACGAGTTCATCCACGAGCTGCTGTGACAGAAGCAGGCCCAGTCCACCGGGCCGCAAACCCCGCGCTTCTCGTTCCTGGATGTGCGCCATGGGGTTGTCCTTCGGATTGTTGATGGCCGCGTGCTTCATCTCCTCCCATTTGAAGCCCGGGCCGGGATCGTCGAGCCGGTACATGAGCAGTTTCTTGGTGCGGACATAGGAGACGCGCACTTTCAAATTAGGATCGAGATGACCGCCCCACTCGATGGCGTTGTTGAGAAGCTCGCGAAAAGCATAGCCCACCTTCTCGAGAACGTCAGGGGGCAAACCTGTTTCCATATGAAGCAGGAAACTCTGCACGCGGCTGACCACGCTACGCTCACAGGGGACCATCAACTCGACCCAATTCGCGTTTGCTGAGACGACTTCGATAGCAGGCGCTTCGGGACTGCTGGAAAGCGCGTTCTCCACCGTTGTAAGAAGCGTCGTGGCATCCAAGGGCTTCGTCAAAAACTGGTAGACGCGCCCCCGCAAAGCATCGAGCAATGTGTCTGATGTGCGGTCTGAAGTCATCACGATGATTTTCGGGACGTATTTTTCTTCATGCAAGCGGACCAGCAACCCAAGACCATTCAACTTGGGCATCCAGATATCTAGAAGCACGAGATCAAACCTTCTTTTCTGAAGGGCTTGTAACGCTTTGATGCCGTCCGAGGCGGTAGCGACGGAATAGCCTGCTTTTTTGAGGAGGCCGCGGACCATCAACCGGGTTGTGGCGTCGTCATCGGTGACCAGGATACTGGCCATCAGGCGACTCCCGAAGGGTTGATGGAGTCGCAGCGCATCAATTGCATCGTTTTGTTCATCGTGCTCAGGCCGACGGGGACCTTTTGTTCGCGTATCCTCTCAAATTTGCGAGCAATTTCGCAATCTCCTCCTCGAGGAGCGAGAGGATGCGCTCGGCACCCTGAAAATCGGCTCGATGGGCAAGATCCTGAAGTTCTTGAGCCTGACACCGTGCCGTGTCTGCGCCAAAGAAGCCGACAGATCCTTTGAGGGAGTGGGCTAGTGAAGCAACAGCCTCTGAATCCTTACGCTTCAGACTCTCTCTGATCCCGGCCAAGCGCTTCGGTGTGTCCCGCAAAAATGCGCGGATCATTTGGCGAGCGAGCTTGCTATCTCCGCCAACACCGTCGAGCAGATATGAGACGGGCTCATCCTTTGGTGGGGGCTTCGACGACAGCTTCGCAAGTTGTGGAGACCTGGCTTGTCGGCTTAACAGTGCCTTCAGGCTTGCCATGCTGAATGGCTTTCCGAGCACGGCGTCAAATCCCACAGCCAGCAAGCGCTGTACGTCCTGGTCGGTACAGTTTCCCGTAAGGGCAACCAGGAAGGCGCGAGTTGCGGGCCCCTGCTCACGATCGCGAATGGCGCGAGCAACCTGAACGCCGCCCAGAACCGGCATTTCTTCATCCAGCAGGACGACGTCAAATTTCTCGCGCGCCAGTGTTTCTACGGCTTCGCGCCCATTTGCGACGGAGATTACATGGTGCCCAGAAAGCTCGAGCGGCCGGGCCACGAGAGCGCGGATTTCATTGTGGTCGTCCGCGAGAAGAATGCGCATGGGATACCTTTGCTAAATCAGGCCCAGGAATACCCAAGGGTGCGGAGGCACGAGGAAGACTCAACGAACCGCGTCCCAGCCAAACAAACAGCGATCACGCGGGGCTGCTTACTTGGTTTCCAGGATTTCGCGGTTATTCGAAGGCTGAATGGGCCTCGCGTTCGAAGGATAGATTTTTGCAAAGGTCGCAAGCTGCTCGGCCGACAGCGATGACTGGGTTTTGAGAACGTACCAGGTCACTCCTTCAGAACAGGGTGGAGTGGTCAGCGAACCCGCGAACGTGAAATAGCCGCGGTAAGCGGGAAGGAGGTCGCTCACATTGAGCGAGACACTCGACACGTCGACGGCCTTCTCTTTTTCTTTGGGAATATTCGTCCAGACAGTATTCAAGAAGGGATTTGACGAGCCCTTTTTCAGGAGTATGGCAACAACAGCCAGATGACCGTCCGCATCAGCATGAACCAAGTGAGCTACCAGGTCGTAGCCGTGGCCGTTGATGTGCTCTTCGCTCGGATGATGAAAATGGAATTGCTTGAGTACGTATGATTTGTCGCCAACCGTAAGGGTGCTACCCGGCGCATAGTTGACCTGAATCGTGTGTCCGTTGTCGATGATGTTCAGCGGAACCGCTTTGTAATCGAACTTCAGGGGAGAAAGTTCTGATTTCTTGGCGTTCTTGATGTCGATGGGAGACTGCGTGTGGCCGATCGAACAGGTGCCAAAGGCGGGATCGAGTTTGCCCCAGTCACTCGGCCCTTCCGCTCCTTCGTAAGTCCAGTGAGGAGCTTTCTGGCCGAAGGCGCATGCCGGTAACAGAGTGGCGGCGAATACCAAGCCGGGCGAGAGTACCTTCAACAAAAATCCGAGTCTCATTGAGGCCCTCCTTGGGCGAGTGCGAACCGGATGACCGCGGACTTGCGTGGTAAACCGCGGTTAGGGTGGGCGGGTTCGAAGACAGCAGCCTTAGTAAACGACAGGCGTCCTGCACTTGCCAAGTGAAATCACGAAAACGCAAACAGCCGATCCGAGGCTAGGTGAGGGAAAGGTTGACAGAGAAGGAAAAAGAAAGTAAAAGAAACAAAACGAAAGAAGCCCTTTGTGGGCGCTCTGTCCTTGCCGATAACGCAGGGGGTGTGGCATGCACTTTGATTCGCGTTTCTCCCGAATGTGGTTGGGGCCTTTCCTCGTTTCCTTCGCCATTTATTTCACCGCCAGCCTGGGACTCGGGCCGCATGCCGCGGCACAATCCAGCTACACGGCGCAGCTCAGCGGGGTCGTGAAGGACTCCTCGGGCGGGGTGATCCCCGGGGCAAGGGTGACTCTGACGGATGAGACAACCGGCGTCGGCGTGACGTACTCGACCGATAGCCGAGGAATCTATGTGTTCACGGGAATTCGGCCGGCGAACTATATCATCCGCGTGGAAGCACCCGGCATGACGCCGCAAGAACGAAAAGGTTTGACACTGGCGGTCAGCCAGCAAGCGACACTGGATTTCAGCTTGTCGCCGGGCAAAGTGTCAGAAAGCGTAACCGTCACGGAGCAGGCGCCGCTACTCGATACCGGCGACGCTTCGCTTGGCACCGACGTAACCAACGAATATGTAAGGGACATTCCGCTGATTAATCGCAGCATGTTTGGGCTGGTTTTTCTCGCAGGCGGCGTCACCGAGACGACCGGATCAGGCACGCAGGACTCCTATCCCTCCGGAACCAACTTTGTTTCGAACGGCCAGAGAAACGCGACCGCGGAAGTGCGTTTGGACGGGGCGCTGACGAGCGCCCCGGAACAGGGCGAGGGTGGAACCACAAACGTCTACTACCAGCCGTCGGTCGAGATCGTTCAGGAGTTCAAGGTAGAGAACAACAGCTTCTCCGCAGAGTACGGGAACAACGGCGGGACCGTCGTGAACATGGTTCTGAAGCAAGGAGGCAACGAGTTTCATGGAAGCGGTTGGTGGTTTGGGCAACGTTCCGCCCTGGATGCGAACGACTTCTTCAACAACGCACAGGGAATCCCGAAGCCGGATCATGTGCGGGATCAGTATGGCTTTTCGCTAGGCGGACCAATCCGCAAACAGAAGACATTTTTCTTTGTGGACCTGGAATTCACGCGCGAGCATGATCCCGTGAACATGAACGGAACCGTGCCGACCGACGCGGAGCGAAACGGAGATTTCTCCTCGACGCTCACGGCGGATGCAAACGGAAACCCGGTGCAGCAAACGATCTACAACCCTTTTCTTTGTACCGTGCCTTCGGGCGGTTCCGCGTGCGTGCGCCCTCAGTTTGCCAACAACATGATTTCACAGCAATACATCGACCCGATCGGACAGGCTTTGTTGAAGGCTTACCCCGAGCCGAATGTAACTTCGGACCAGTTTGGCTTGAATAACTTTCGAGATTCCGTGCTGACAAACGCGCCGTCGCACCAATTTGACGTTAAGATAGATCACTACTTCAACGACAAGCAACGCCTGGGCGTGCGGTACAGCCAGGCCTACGGCGAGTTTGACGTTCCGTTCGTGCTGGCGAATGCGAATTTCAACGACGGATTCACATCCTCGACGTCCGTTCACAACATCGGTATCGAATACAACTGGACAATCACCCCCACGAGCGTTTGGACCAATCGATTCGCCGTGGATCGAGTGTCGGCGCCGGTAAATTCCGCGTTTCCCAGCCTCTCGACAGTGGGCTTCCCCGCGAGCCTAGCCGACGCGAATGGCGTTGCGCGTATGCCCAGCATCCAACTCGACAGCACCAACAACTGGCTATCGATGTACACGCAGTGCTGCACCGATACAAAGTTCGCGCATACCCTGTACAGCTACTCCTCTTCCCTGTCGTGGGTCAGGCATGCCCACACGTTCAAGTTTGGGTTCGAACAGCGCCAGTTCTTCAACAATTTTTGGCAGCCAAACTATCCGACGGGCTTCTTCAATTTCCCGCAGAACATCACCGCTGCGACGCCCGCAAGTTCCGACACGACACAGGGAAATTCATTTGCGAGCCTGCTCGTTGGCTTCGGTGCGGCGGGAGGAGCGAGTCTCATCAACGTCCTTCCGTCCGTCGCCGACAAGTCACTGGAGACCGCGTTCTATGTGCAGGACGACTGGAAAGTCACCCCACAGCTGACGGTCAACCTCGGTCTGCGTTACGAATGGAGCTCTCCTTACACAGAGAGGTACAATCACCAGCAATTCAGCGACTTTACGGGAGACACGGGCATCTCCGTCAACTTGCCTAATCCGCTGAATCCCGCGCTAACGACTCCTACGGAACTGCTGGGCACCACGCTTTTTGCCAATCAAGGTGGCTTGGGACGCAGTGTGCCGACCGACCGGAACAATCTCGCACCCCGTCTTGGATTTGCCTGGTCGATTGATCCATACACGGTCTTGCGCGGGGGCGCCGGAATTTATTATGGTCTGAGTCCAGCGACGAACTTTCAGTATCCGGGAACCGCATTCAGTACCTCGGATCCGGTTCTGTTCACGACGGACAACTATCAAACCCAGTTCGCCACGCTCGAAAACCCGTTTCCCTTGGGAATCTCGTCGCCGCAGGGAACGCAGTACGGAAAGCTTGCCATGTGGGGCTATGACAACTCGAACAACCTCGGGACACAACAGGCCCAAAACGCGAACATCTATCAGTGGAACCTGGGCATACAGCATCTGTTCCCGTGGGAGGTCACGATTGGAATCGATTACTCGGCGAATCGCAGCAACCATCTTCCCTGGGGCGGGTACTCGAGCACGCGAAACCGAAATTTCATTCCCTCGAACATGCTGGCGCAGGTTTCGGCGCAACAGCACGCGCTGGACTCGACCTGTGACGCGGACAGTTGCGTAAGTAACTATCTTGCGACTCCGGTGGCGAATCCCTTTCAGCCATTTTTCGTGGGGCCAGCGGCAATGTTCAACGAACCGGCCTCTGCTTACACCTTGCCGACGGTGCCGCTGCTTAACTTGTTGCGGCCTTACCCTCAATTCAACGGCACCTTTCAGGGCTTGCCGATCTTCGGCGCAAATTCCTGGTATAACGCGATGCAGGTTCGTTTTCAGAAGCGTATGAACCATTATTTCAGCTTTGAAGGTAACTACACCTACTCGAAGGCAGAGGATGACTCTTCAATCGGGTTCAACGCGTTCGTCGGCAACTTGAATACGGTTTTCGGCTACACGGTCGGGAACCCTCAGCAGTTGGACCATTTGAAACCCGAGTGGGGCGCGAGCGCGAACGACGCGACGCACCGGTTCGTCCTGGCCGCAATCGGGGAACTTCCTATCGGACGAGGCCGGTGGATCGCTTCGGATATGAATCGTGTCCTCGACGGGTTCATCGGGGGCTGGCAGGTCTCAACCCTCATCACGCTGCAAAGCGGGCAACCACTTCCGATTGCAATGGCTGTGCCGCGCTTGGCCGACGGGAATCAGCGGCCGAACGTGATTTGCGGCGCCCTTTCGAGCGGCATCAGCTACCACACGGCCGCAGCGGCCGGGGAATCCGTGTTCAATGCCTCTTGTTTCGCCGATCCAGGCGACCAAATGCCGGGAAACAGCCCTCGCTATTTTCCCAACCTACGCGGCGACACGATCCACAACATGGACCTCTCATTCACGAAGCAATTCGCGGTCCATGAGGGCATGACCCTGCAAGTGCGCGGCGAGTTCTTCAACTTCACAAATACACCGAGATTCGCATTTCCGGACGTAGGCGTCGGCAGCGCGACGTTTGGCGAAGTCACCTCGACAGCACCCGGGAGCACACCTCGCCGCACGCAGTTTGGTCTGCGGTTCCAGTTCTAGAGAACGAGCAAAAACCTTGAAACGCCGCGACTTCATGAAAACGGGTGTGCTGGGTGCAGCGGCGGCTTATGTGCCGCCGCACAACTTCGACAAATACGACTTTGGCTCCGGCCCCGCCATCCAGGATCGCTTAAACCAGGGCCCATTTCCTGCGGACCTATATCCCAGCTGGACGGTGGTCATGGCGTTGACGCCATCGGACGAAGTCGTGCCGAACTACGGAATGGGCCTTGTGACTTATCTTTGCGATGAAATCGGCTTAGAGACAAGTCCCCCCAAGAAAGTTGAGACCGCGCTGGAAGAGTTGGCGAAGTTTCCGCTCGGCAACAAATTGTATGCCCGGGTGAACTGGAAGGATGTGCAGCAGCGTCCCGGCCGATTGGAACCCAATGAAATCTGGAAGATTTCGTTTGCACTTGCCAAGCAATATGGGAAACGTATCGGCTTCCGGGTGATGATCAGCAACCCCGACATTTCCGGTTACGCCTTGCCGGATTTCGTGCGCGAAAAGGTGCCGATGGTGAAATTAGGTGAATGGCAAAAGCGCGAGCGGGAAGAGCCGCGCTGCGACGATACTTTTTTCCAGTCGGCGTTTCGTGAGCTTATCGAGCTGCTGGCTACAGAGTACGATGGTCACACGGACGTCGAATACGTGGATACCTGCATGTATGGATTCTGGGGCGAGGGGCATACATGGCCGCTCGAAAAGAATCCTTATCCGGATTACAGCACAGCGGAACACACCTTCGTGAAGATGTACGAGTACCAGGCGGCGCGTTGGAAGAAAACGCCGCTGACGACAAATACGCAACCGGATTTCAGCAAGGTGGGCAACTCTGAACTCGTCGACCGTACGATTCGCGGAGGAAACTGGCTGCGAACTGACACGATTTTCATCGAGAACGAGCAGATCGAGGCGCTGAGCAACCGTCCTCCCTGGACGGGAGCCGCGGTGGAGGTGGGAATTTCCGACGGCTCGGCGAATAGCCTGCGCCTCGACGAAGGAGTTACATATTCCGACAACGTTGTCGGGCACGCTCATGACCTGGGAGCGAACTATTTTTCGCTGTGGAACTGGCATCGAATCTCGGCACAAGGCCTCGAGAAATATTATGCCGCCTATCCCGGCGCATTGGATGGCCTGTCCCGGTCGATAGGGTACCGCGTGAGGCCTTCGTGGGTTTGGACCTATGAAGAGCGAGGCGAAGCAGGCCTGATCATCGGTTTTACGAACGATGGTATCGCCGGTGTGCCTGGCGCGCTCCGGGTAAGTGTCGGCACCGAGTCCGGGCAGACGCTGTTCACCGGCTCTCTTGATGCGGGTTACCCGCTGCCAGGACATGTAAGACAGGCGCAGTTTCCCCTTCCGAAGGGTAGCGCATGGCAGGGTCTGCGCCTGAAAGCCGAGATCGAGGTGAAGGGTCAGTTGCATCCTGTGCGGTGGGCTTGCCGGCAGAAGGTGAATGCAGACGGCTCGCTGACTCTGCGCGCCACCAATGGGCTGAATGTTTCAGACGAAACGGGAGGACTTTGAGCATGAAGCTCGGGTTCATTCTTGGTGCTATAGCGTTCATCAGCGGCCCGTTTGCGGTGGGGACCGGCGTGGAACCTGAGCAGAATTGGACGAACATTGTTCGAATTGGGGCGTACGGACTGCGTGGAGACAATGCAGATGCGATCGTCCGGAACGCGCAGGAAACTCATGTTTATGGCATCGAAGTAGACAACGACATTCCGGGTCGCTACGAGAGTTTTCTCGATCCGTCGGCAAAACTCAACGCTATTCGCGAATTGGCCGAGAAAGCACATCGCGCCAACAACAAGGCGTTTGTATACATCGCCGGGACAGAGTGCATCACCGCCAACGCCGATAAGGCGGCACACTCTGTAATGAAAGACCATCCCGACTGGGTACAGCGAAAAATCACCGGCGAACCCGCGGTGTTCAGTTCCGGCGCAGCGTTCTGGATCAGTCCCGGCGATGAAGACGCGTGGATCAGCCCTTACGCGAAGGAGTGGCGCAGAACATACATGGAACGCGTGCAACAAATTGCCGCGACGGGAATTGACGGCATTTATGTCGATATTCCGTACTGGATGACACATTTCGATGGCTGGGAGGATACCTGGGCGAGCTTTGACGATTTCACGGTCGCCGCTTTTCGCGAGAAGACCGGACTGGACCTAAAAAAAGCTGTAAAGCTCGGGAACTTCAACGACACTAATTTCCGGAAGTGGGTGGACTTTCGCATCGAAACGCTAACAGAGTTCATGCGCGACATTCGAGACAACGCACGCGGCGTAAAGCCGAACATTAAAGTCATTCCAGAGATCTATCCCGGCATTGAAAAAGAGGCTACCGTCGTCGGCGCCGACGTCTACGAGATGTATGACGTCGTGGACGCCATAGCCCATGAATATGAGTTTGGCAGTGGGGAACATCTGGCGGCGTCGCGAACGCAACTCGACTGGTTCTTGTATCAAGCCGGGATGCTGACATTTCGCGCGTTTGCTCGGGGTAAGGCCACCTGGATTCTGAATTACTCCTGGGATGGCGATAAAGGAGTGGATCGACGCGACGCGATGAAGAACCTGGCAATGTCGGTCGTAATGGCCGGTGCAAACTTCTGGGACGCTCCCGGACACGTGATGGCGGGATCCAATGATGAATCTACGCGCAAACAAATCTTCGAATGGATCCAAAAGAACGAAAAGACTCTCTATCAGCCGCGAAAGCCGATGCACCCCGTCGGCGTATATTTTTCGCCGAAGAGCCGGGACTACGATGTAAACGGATTTCTGCCTTCTTACCGGAGAGCACTGGTAGCCCTCTTGCAAGCGCACCGTGAATTCCAGGTGCTCACGCCGAGAACGCTCGCGGAATTTCAGGGCCGAGCGCTCGTGCTGCCAAACGTCACCGTACTAACGGAAGGCGAAAAAGTCGCCTTGAACTCCTTCGCGCGGCAGGGCGGCCGCCTCGTTGTGCTGGGAACGGACGCCACGGGCATATCTCACTCTTCAAGCGTGGTTGCTTTACCATCCGATGCCCCTCGGCAGTTTTTCCTCGCGCTGCAAGGCGACTTTACCGCCGCGTCATCGAGGCCGCCGACTGATTTTCTAAAGACAGCCACGGTGCCGAGTGATATAGAAGTCGACGCGCCACCAACCGTAGCGGCGAACTTCGGACTCGTGAACGGAAAACCACATGTTTTTCTGGCCAATTTTGGCGGCCTGGTGCCGAGCAAAATAGCCATTCCCGCCCCGGCAAGTGGAATTCATGTGACAATACCCGCGGCAATGGGAAACAGTGCCACATACCTTCCCTTTCTTGGCGAAGCTCAGCGCTTACAGGGCCAGAAAAAGAGCAATGCGGTCGAATTCTCGTTGCCCGCACTAGAACGCGGTGCGGTCTTGTGGATCGGAGAGGCCGAGTAACATGGCACGGCAAACGCTGGGTCCGCGAACCCGCAATGCGAGTGAGAGACTGCGGTCCATCCTCGAACAGAACCGCCAGGGTCGGCCTTTAGGCGTTTATTCGATCTGCTCGGCGAACCGCTTTGTTCTAGAGGCAGGGATGCAACAGGCGCAGCGCGACAAAAGCATTCTGGTGATCGAGTCCACATCGAACCAGGTGAACCAGTTTGGGGGCTACACGCGCCAAACCCCGGCTGATTTTGTCCGGCATATTCATGAGATGGCTCGCGAGAACGAGTTCCCGGTTGATCGAATTGTGCTAGGCGGCGACCACCTCGGACCTCATGTTTGGCGCAACGAACCCTCGAGTGAAGCCATGCAAAAGGCTTGCACCTTAGTGGGCGAATACGTCCGAGCGGGATTCACTAAGATTCACCTCGATGCCAGCATGCGTTGTGCGGACGATGAAGGTGATGGTCACGAACCGCTTCCGGATGAACTGGTAAGCGCTCGTGCCGCGCAGCTTTGTGCAGCAGGGGAACGCGCCCACCAGGAACTGCAATCGGACGCCCCCCCGCCGTTATACGTCATCGGCACGGAAGTCCCCATGCCAGGAGGGGGGCTGACAGACTCGCATGCGTCCTCAGTCACAAAAACGGATGACTTGGCCCGGACGGTTCAAGTAAGCAGGGAGGCATTCCGGCGGCACAGTCTCGAAGACGCATGGGAGCGAGTAATTGCCGTGGTTGTACAACCCGGCGTCGAATTCGGCGACACAGCGATCCGGCATTATGTGGCCGAGAGGGTGCGGGCACTCTCGGAATATGTGGTAAGCCACTGGCGTGGTGTCTATGAAGCGCATTCAACCGACTACCAAGGGAAGGATGCGCTGAAAAGAATGGTTGAAGACCACTTTGCGATTCTCAAGGTCGGGCCGTGGCTGACTTTTGCATTTCGCGAGGCGGTCTTCGCGCTGGAAGAGATTGAACGAGAATGGTTGTCTTCGCGAACTGACGTGCAACTCTCCGGTGTACGGGAAGCTCTCGAGCGGGCCATGCTGGACGATCCGGTTCATTGGAAAGGATACTACCGGGGGAACGAAACGGAATTGCGGTTCGCCAGAAAATTCAGTTATAGCGATAGGGCGCGCTACTACTGGCCGGCACCCCGCGTGGCAGAGGCACTGCTTCAACTGATCATGAATCTGGATCGGAACGAGCCACCGATTTCCTTGCTGAGCCAGTACCTGTCGAATCAGGCCGAAGCCGTCCGCAACGGTTCGTTAGCCAACCGGCCTGCACATTTGATTCGGCACAAAATCCTGGAAGTCATCGACCGGTATGCGTACGCCTGTGGGTGCGGAAATAAGACCATGCCCCAAATTGGGAGCCGCAATGCTCAGTGAGGAGCGGCGCCGGGCGATCGTGGAACTGCTGCAGCAAGATGGCCGCGTGCTGGTGCGCGATCTGTCTAGGAAGTTTCGCACCTCTCTGATCACGATCCGAAAGGATCTCGAGTTTCTTCACCACGAAGGGCACCTCGAGCGGACTCACGGCGGCGCGTTGCCGATGAAAACCGGAGCCTTGAAGGACAGTTCCCTGCAGGAGAAAGAGCGATTGCACCGGCAGGAAAAATTACGGATCGCGGCCGCGGCAGCGCAGATGATCGGGAAGGGACAGGTCATTATTCTGGACTCCGGCACAACGACAACGGCGATTGCCAGGGCCTGCAGGCACTTCCAGAATTTGACGATCATTACGAATGCCACCAACATTGCGGCGGGACTCGCCGACACGGCGGTCGAGGTAATTCTGACCGGCGGAGTCCTGCGCAGAAACTCCTTCTCGCTTGTGGGGCCTTTGGCAGAAGAATCACTGCGCAAGCTCAGCGCTGATCTTCTTTTTCTCGCCGTGGATGGTTTTGACGTGCGCTATGGACTGACGACGCCGAATTTGCAGGAAGCGCGCGTGAATCGCGCGATGGCAGAATCGGCTCGGCGGACAGTGGTAGTATGCGACTCAAGCAAATTCGGACGGAGAAGCCTTTCTCTAATTCTGCCAACATCCGCCGTGCATGAAACAATCACGGATAAAAACATTCCTAAACATGATCTGAAGGCACTAAGGGATGCGGACGTCGAGGTGAAGCTTGTTTAGGAAGGGGTAATTCAATTGCGGTATTGGAAAGAAGACTCATGAAGACCAATCACAGTAAGTGGGCTCAGCTGCATACATGGAATGAAATTCTGTCACAAGCCGAGGTATGGAAAAGCGTGCTGAAGATCCTGCGCCAGAGCGCCCCCGCAGAGCGAATCATCAACGGGAGTCCCGATCCGCGGGAATGGCTATTCATCGGTTGTGGCACCAGTTTTTATCTGGCAGAGGCGGCTGCGCTTTCGTGGACTCTCCTGACCGGCCTCCCCGCGCGAGCAATTCCCGCCTCGGAAATCCTGCTATTCCCGAGATTACTGACCACCGCCAGCAATCAAATGCAGGCCGTGGTTATCTCACGCTCGGGACGGACCTCGGAAGCCGTGCGCGCCGCCAGAGTCCTAGGAGAAAAGCTGCAAATCGCAACGCTCGGCATAACCTGTGCCAGGAATTCGGAGCTCGAACAGCTGTGCTCGGAGTCGATTGTGCTGTCCGCGGCGGATGAGAACAGCACGGTTATGACGCGCTCCTTCACAAGCATGCTTTTGTGCCTGCAGTTTCTGGCGGCTAAGCGCGCAGGAAGGCTGCAATTCATTGAGCGCCTGGAAACCGTGGCGGAACATTTGGCGCCGCGGATTCAAACGATCGCTGAGGAGATTGAGGCCTTCGTTCGGAGAAAAACGTTCGAGGACTATGTGTTTCTTGGGCAAGGGCCGTTCCACGGAATCGCACGCGAGGGGGCGCTCAAGGTCATGGAAATGTCGTGCTCGTATAGCCAGGCTTTTCACACTCTCGAATTCCGACACGGTCCCAAAGCCATCGTAACCCCAGCAACGTGCCTGACCTTTTTTCTCAGCGAAACAGCGCAGAAAGACGAGGCAGAGGTTCTGTTCGAAATGAAAGAGCTGGGTGGGGCAACGATCGCGATCTGCAACCGCGCGGGAGACGGGATCCGACGGGCTTCGGACCTTGTGGTTGAAATGAATTTTGAAGGCGACGAATTGGCATTGCTCGCTCCTTACACCGTTCCGTGCCAGTTGATGGGGTTCTTTACGGGCCTGCGAAAAGGTTTGAATCCCGACGAACCGAAAAATCTGACGCGGGTCGTCATTCTTGATTGAGAGGAAAGGGAGAATCGGAATTGGCTGCCTTTGATGTGAGCGTAATTGGCGAGTTGAATCTCGATATTATCTTCTATGGCCTGCCCCAGGAATTGGTTCTGGAACGCGAGCTTCTGGCCAACGATCTGAGCATTACCTTGGGCAGTTCCTCGGCAATCTTCGCGCACAATCTTGCTTGCCTCGGGAACAAGGTGGGGTTCAGTTCGACCACTGGAAGCGATCCGTTTGCTCAGATATGCATGAAGCGACTCGCAGAATCCGGCGTGGACCTTTCCCATGTTCGACAGCTGAGCGGAAAAACGACGGGCCTCAGCGTGATTCTATCGCAACGGAAGCAGCGCTACATTCTCACGTATCCCGGAACGATGTTTGAGATGAGCGAGCGCGATCTGGACCTGGCCTATGTCTTCAGCGCCAAACATCTGCACGTGTCGTCCTACTTCCTGCACAAGGCTTTGCGGCCTCAGCTCATCAACATCTTCCGCAAGGCAAAGGAAGCTGGGTTAACCACGTCCCTCGATACCAACGATGATCCCGAGGACCGTTGGTCATCAGAAATCCAGCCGTTGCTGAAATATACAGATATTCTGCTTCCCAACGAGCGCGAGGCCTGCAAGCTGGCGCAGGCAAATGAGGTGGAACGCGCGGCCGACGCGCTGTCGCAAAAAGTGCCCATCCTGGTCATCAAGCGCGGATCGCAAGGCGCGATGGCACGCGTCGCCAAACAGAAGTATGTGGCGTTTCCGCCGGTGGTGGACGTGGCCGATCCCGTCGGAGCGGGAGACAGCTTTGACGCGGGCTTTATTCACGAGTTTATCCGGGGATCGAAGACAGAGGACTGCTTGAAGTTCGGGAACATTGCAGCGGCTTTGTCCGTGACACGTGCGGGTGGCACCGAGGCGTTCCGCGACGCACAGCACCGGGAGGCATTCCTAAGAACTCATTCCACTGGAAGTGCGCAGCGGGCGACACCCACGAACTGCTGACATAGGCTACTGGGCAATTGCTTCTAACAGCAGACTATCCGTGAACTCTACTTTTAGTTTTGCGTTGGGGCCGGCGACGCTCCCGAGATCGTTGCCATGAACGTAATCGGAAACACGGTATTGCTTTGCAAGCAGCCCGCGCAACTCAATGTCTCCTTCCCAGTGCCTTGCGGCGTTCATCCCTTTTGTTGAAGCCCCCGCGATCGGCGGGGCATAGAAGGCGTAGTACATTTTGCCGTCTTTTTCGATGGCATAAGCTTCGGGAATATCGAAGCCATAGACGTATAGATCGAGGAAGGTGCCCTTCGAAAGCATTTTTTCATTGTAAAGGCTGATCCATTCTTTCCAGTGCGCTTCTTTTTCCGCGTTCAGGTAGACGTTCTTGAATTTTGGGCCGTAATCGGGCCAGGTGAACTTCGTGCCAAGAACACCCCCAGTGCCAAGTGTGGAAGCAAAGTC
>Ga0306926_10002114_pt1 | contig 20108 bp, 18 predicted proteins | sample flu12Cox44000178_FD_203759 | JGI IMG/M metagenome (GOLD analysis project Ga0306926, IMG submission 203759) | Lab enrichment of tropical soil microbial communities from Luquillo Experimental Forest, Puerto Rico - flux8day.12C.oxic.44.000.178 (v2)... | ecosystem: Environmental > Terrestrial >...
TTCCCAACGCCCGGCTACTGCTATATATTCTAAAAACCTATTTCCGAAAGGAGCCTTCCTCGCCGCCTGCACCGTTCCCCTTCAGGCTCATTCTTGGATTAGAAAAGACTGGAGGCGAACTACTTTGCCCGGTCGATGGGCCTGGAATGACCGTCATTGAGCCATTCACGGCGCCTGGTACGCAATCAGGGTTTCCGGATAAAACGTCACGCGACTACCCATCACTCGTCCGCGAGGGAACAGCCTGCGGAGCTCTCGCCTGGTCAGAAGACGCAGATGGACATAGGGCGTTCTGCCCAGGGAACGGACCAGCCGCTGCTGCGTTCCTTCAGGCAAGAACTGTGCAAATGGTAGATGATAGTGGGGTTCTATCGGGTACCAGAAGTTGGGAGTAGTGATGAACCATCCCTTCCCCACCCGTTGCACCTCGGCCGCAAATCGCTCGACGAGATCCCATGCGGGGAGATGCTCGAGCACGGCATTGGAGTAGACGATGTCGAAAGATCTGTCGGCAAAGGGCAGCTCACAGCCATCAAATACGACCGCATTCACGCCAGGGAAGCTGCGCTGATAGTCTTGCACGTCAGGGAAGGAGGGGCCGCCGCCGGTGATTCGCGATGGATAGGGGTAGGTGGCCTCGAACTGATCGGGCAATCCGAAGTGGGTACCGGCTGCGCCGACATTAAGGATGCTGGTCGCCGCGGTTGGGCGCATCGTACGCATGAAGAGCCGATGTTTTTTCCCGCGCGACTTTCCATGCAAGTAAGTGAACAAGCGATTCATCTGTCGATCACACTATTTTGACGGCTCGGAGCGGCTCCTGAGCATTGCGACTTAGGTGCCGGCCCGCCTAGAATACAAGCGTCATGAGAATGAGATGCCGAATCGTTGTTGCCTTCCTTCTGTTTCTGATTCCCTCGCTGCTGACCTCCAGCGACAAGAAGAAGGAACCGGAACAGGTTTCAAGCGTCAAGTTCCTCGTTCTCAAGGACGACAATGGTAAGCCAGTTCGGAACGCGGCGGTGGTGCTACATCCGGTGCGGGATGGTGGCAAACAGTCAAAGGGAGGCTTTGAGCTGAAGACGGATAACGAAGGGATGACGGAATTCGACGGTATTCCCTACGGCAAGTTGCGAGTCCAGGTAATCGCCCCGGGGTTCCAGACATTCGGAGACGACTTCGACATCGGTCAGCCGCAGCAAGAGCTCAAGATCCGCTTAAAACGGCCGCAGGACCAACGTACGATTTACGGGGATGATCGCCCCAAGGATAAATAACAGTGAGTATCGAAGCCAAGGCGCTCTGGACAGATGGTGACCGCTTCGTTGGTCAGGCGAACAGCCGCCATGCGATCGTCGTCGACACTGCAAATGACCCGACGGCGGGCAGTCCTATGGAGTTGGTGCTGATTGGCCTTTGCGCGTGCACTGCCAGCGACGTCGTCGGCATTTTGCGCAAGAAGCGCGAACCATTCACCTTCCTCGAAGTCAAAGCCGTGGCCGAGCGCGCTGACACTTTCCCTAAGGTTTATACCGACATAAGGCTCATCTATCGCGTCGGTGGCAAGGTCGCCCAGAAGGCGATGGAAGATGCAGTGCACCTCTCCAAGGAAAAGTATTGCTCGGTCTCAGCAATGCTTGAGCGGGCCGCGAGAATTGATTTCGAAATCGAATACCTTGGCTAAGGGATCGGCCCATTCAATCGCCGGACGCTACAGGTCCGTCTTACTCGTCCCAGTTTTCTCAGCATGGCACCCTCGTCGGCGCATCACGATGGTTTGGGTATTGTGTCACAGCGAGTTGTTGTAGCTCCGGGCACACTAGCACCCAGGGATTTGCAGTCCCAGTCATGAGAATTCTGAAGGTATAATCGTGGGTTTGTCTATGACAGTGGCGCAGACACAGTTGCGCCTGGCGAAGCGCATGTCGCGGCTAGGCACCGAAACCGCGTTCGAAGTGTTGGTGCGTGCCCGTGCCTTGGAGCGCCAGGGCAAGGGCATCATTCACCTGGAAATCGGGGAACCAGACCAGGACACACCCGCCAACATTGTGGAAGCGGCAGTGGATGCCTTGCATAAGGGCTTCACTCATTATGGGCCCTCGGCCGGGCTACCGGACTTGCGCCAGGCGATCGCAGCAGATGTTTCGAGTTCGCGTGGTATCGATGTGACTCCCGAAGAAGTTGTCGTCGTGCCCGGCGGCAAACCAATTATCTTCTTTACTATCCTGTCACTGATTGACGAAGGCGATGAAGTCATCTATCCGAATCCGGGCTTCCCCATCTATGAGTCAATGATCAACTTCGTTGGCGGAAAAGCTGTGCCGATTCCGCTGCGCGAAGAGCGCGAATTTCGCCTCGACGTGAACGAGCTGGCCAAACTGATTAGCAGCCGCACGAGGCTGATCATAATGAATTCGCCACAGAATCCGACTGGTGGTGTGATGACCAGGCAGGACATCCAGGACGTTGCCTCCACCATTGGCAACCGCGACATCATGGTGCTGAGCGACGAAATTTATCACCGCCTCCTGTTCGAGGGCGTGCATTACAGCATCGCTGCGGCAGAGAATATGCGTGACAGAACGATCATTCTAGATGGCTTCTCGAAGACATATGCCATGACGGGTTGGCGCATGGGTTACGGAGTCATGCGTCCCGAGCTCGCGGTACACATGGCGCGCCTTATGACGAACTCCAATTCGTGTACCGCCAGTTTTACGCAGATGGCTGGCGTTGAGGCCTTGTGCGGCGATCAGAGGGAGCCCGAGAAGATGCGAGAACAATTTCAGCAGCGACGCGATGTTTTCGTGAAGGGTATCAACCAGATCAAAGGCTTCTCATGCCTGCTGCCGAAGGGGGCGTTCTATGCCTTCCCAAATATCAAGCAGACGGGCTGGTCGTCCAAGAAGCTCGCCGACGCCCTATTGGAAGAAGCGGGAGTTGCTGCTTTGTCAGGCACAGCCTTTGGCGCCTTTGGCGAAGGCTACCTGCGGTTCAGCGTTGCCAACTCGGTGGAGAACATCGAGCGGGCGCTCGACCGCATTGATCAGTGGACGAAGAAGAACTTGTAGCCAGAAGACGTGATGGTGTTGCACGCCCCGCTGCCAGCGGGACTTTTCGTGTTGAGCACTGGAATAGCACGTGGGGCGTGAATGTGCCGGGATAATCTCTCCTTGGGAAAATGGTTGCCATGGTTGAGAAGAGGTTTCGCGTCTTTGCTACGGCCGACATTGGCGACGCAGCCTTCCATCGGCTGCGAGAGCGGGGCTACCAGGTCGAGGTATACCCGGCCCCTGAGCCTCCGCCGAAGGGTTTGATTCTCCGGAAGGTACGCGCCGGCGTCGACGCCCTCATCACGATGTTGCGCGACAAGATCGACGCCGAAATCTTCGAGGCCGGCAAAGGCACACTGAAAGTTGTGGCGCAGTATGCAGTAGGCTTCGACAACATTGATCGTGCTGCCGCAAATGGCTGCAAGATTCCTTTCACAAACACTCCGGACGTGCTCACGGAGGCGACTGCCGAGTTCGCTTTCTTTGCTCTCGCGGCTCTGGCGCGCAGATTGTGGAGTGCGGAAAAGTTAGTCCGCGAGGACGAGTGGGGCTATTGGCATCCGTATCTGCCCTTCCTGGGCGATGAAATGACTGGCAAGACAATCGCGATCATCGGCACAGGCCGAATCGGGCAGGCGGTTATCAAGAAGTGTGTCGGCTTCGACATGAATATTCTGTGCTATGAAGCGCTTGGACCGAACGAAAAGCTGTTGTCCGTGATTCAACGGTTGATGGACCTGCGTTACGAGGGTGGCCTGCAGCGAGGGCAGACTTGGATCAAGTATGTTTCGCTCGAAGATGCCCTCAGCGAGGCTGACTTCGTCAGCATCCATGTGCCGCTCTTACGCGAAGGCGAGAGCGAGACTCCCACGTATCACCTGTTCAACGAAGCGAGGTTCCGCAAGATGAAACCCACCGCGTACCTGGTGAACACGGCGCGCGGGCCGGTGATCGATGAGCAAGCCCTCGCCAAGGCGCTTAAAGAGAGATGGATTCAAGGTGCTGCACTTGATGTGTACGAGAATGAGCCGTTGCCGCCAGACTCTCCGCTGCGCGATCCCGCGATTGAAGATCGTTGCCGCTTATATCCACATTTTGCCAGCGCGGCGCGCGTTACGCGTCTCTCCATGGACCCCAATGCCGGAATGGCCGGCCGTTGTATCCAGGGCCTCATCGACGTCCTGGAGCGGAACTATGGCGGTGATGTGACGAAGATGCCCTACGTGGTGAATAAGGAAGCCTTCCGGTAACGGGCGATCATATGCGATCTTGCATGAAACGACGGCCGCCTCACTTGGTGACCATCGCAGCAACCAGGGAGTGGAAGATCTTTGCGCCGTCGGTCATGCCAAGCTCCGGCGCTGCCGCGCGCTCGGGGTGAGGCATCATGCCAAGGACGTTACGCCCTTCGCTGCAGATGCCGGCGATGTTCTCAATGGAGCCGTTGGGATTGTTCTCTCTTGTTGTTCGACCGGCGGCGTCGGTGTAGCGGAAAATAATGCGGTCTTGAATCTTGAGTTGTGCCAGCGTGTGCTCGTCGCAGAAATAATTGCCATCCATGTGGCCAATCGGGATCTCGAGCACCTCTCCTTTGGTCAGTTGTTGCGTATAAGGTGTGTTGCTGCTTTCCACCCGAACATGCACCGCCTTGCAGACATACTTAAGGCCTGAATTGCGCATCAGGGCTCCGGGAAGCAGACCCGCCTCGCACAAAACCTGAAAGCCATTGCAAATGCCGAACACCAGTCCGCCGTCGTTGGCGAATTGGCGAACCGATTCCATCACGGGGGAGAACTTTGCAATCGCCCCTGTGCGCAGGTAGTCGCCATAGGCAAATCCCCCGGGGACGATGATGGCGTCACAACCCTGCAGGTTGTCCGAATCGTGCCACAAGAAAGTCACCGGTTGTTTAGCGACCTCCGAGATCGCCCAGTAGGCATCGTGATCGCAGTTGGATCCGGGAAAGATGATGACGCCAAATTTCACGGCAGAGCATTCTCCGGTAGGGATTCGAGTTCAGTGTAGCATGGCTCTCGCGACTCGCTGATTGAGGGCAGCATCAAAGAAAACGTGCAGTTTTCCCGCCACATCCGCATCACGGGTGATGCCTTGCGCAGGTGGTTTGTCGCGCAATGCTGCGACGCCGCCGCGGTCGGCGCAATGTGGTGGGCCGGGTTAATGTTCCTCCACGTTCCGTGGGCGCCATTCTGGGGAATTGTCGCTGCGATAGCGCAGTTCATTCCGCATTTTGGACCAGTACTCGCGCTGATGGGACCGGCGATTGTCGCGCTATTCGCTAACGGCTTCATGTCTTTCGTCTACATTCTGATTTTGTATGGAGGAATTGTCCTTATCGACGGTCTGCTGTTACAGCCGATGATCATGAAACGCACGGTTCGGGTGCCTATCTGGGCGTCGCTGCTTGTACCTCTCGTTCTCAGCTTCGCCCTCGGCTTTTGGGGATTGCTCTTGGCTGCTCCGTTGTTGGCAGTGATCTTTGCCTATCGCACGATCCAGAAGAGCCGCGAGTCGAGTATTTCCCGGCAAACGCCTCCAGGGCGAGAAATCACCGGCGGGCGGCTGATCTCACCGGAAGAAGCCATGGCTGAAATACCGCGTCAGAAACGTTGATTCTGGATGGGTTTTCCACATCTTCCACCGGCTCCAAGCATTGCCTTCGGCGCATAGAATAGAAACAGGCTCCAGCGAAACGGACTAGAATGTCACAGCCGCAGTTCGTCCATCTCCATCTCCATACCGACTATTCCATGCTCGATGGCGCTTGTGAGATCGAGCAGCTCGTCCAGCGGGTCAAAGCCCTTAACATGCCCGCCGTGGCGATGACCGATCACGGCAACATCTTCGGCGCCGTTGCGTTTGTCAGTGCCGCCCATGATGCTGGCGTCAAACCCATTCTGGGCTGCGAGCTCTACATCAGCAAGAAAGAAGATCACCGCATCGCGCCGGAAGGCGACACGTACAACCACCTTGTCGTGCTCGCTGAGAATGACGAAGGATATCGCAACCTGGTGAAGATCGTTTCCGAAGCATCGCTTTATGGCTTTTACTACAAGCCACGCGTCAGCAAGCATTTTCTCGCGGAGCATGCAAAAGGGCTGGTGGGTCTCTCAGCCTGTCTGAAGGGCGAAGTTGCCGAGAGCCTGACGGAAGGGAAATATGATGCAGCACGTGAAGCGGCTGCGACATTCAACGACATTTTCGGGAAAGGGAACTTCTATCTGGAGATTCAGGACCAGGGTTTGCCTGAGGAGCGCCGTATTCAGCCCAACCTGTTGAAGCTTGAAAAAGAACTCGACATCCCACTCGTTGCCACAAACGACAGTCATTACCTCTGCGAGGGTGATGCCCACGCCCAGGATGTGATGGTCTGCATTCAGACCGGCAAATCCATCAACGATGTCAATCGGCTAAAATTTGCCAGCAACCAGTTCTATGTAAAGAGCGCGGAGGAAATGGCCAAGGTCTTCCAGGGCCATGAGCGGCTTCTGGGGCGTACATTGGAGATCGCGGAACGTTGTAATTCTAAAATCGAGAAGGTATACGATCCCTTCCCCCAATTCGAGGTGCCAGCAGGTTATTCCCTGGCGGACTATTTCGAGCATGTCACGCGCCAAGGCTTTGCCAACAGGCTGAAGATCCTACGCGAACTGCAAGCCATGGGACGACTGCAGCATTCGCTCGAGGAATACGAGCAGCGCCTCTCACGCGAGATCGCCATCATCCGACAGATGCAGTTTGCCGGGTACTTCCTGATTGTATGGGACTTCATCCGCTATGCGAAGGAGAACAATATTCCCGTCGGGCCCGGGCGTGGATCGGCTGCCGGTGCGCTGGTCGCCTACGCGCTCGGCATCACGGACATCGATCCTATAGCCAACGAGCTGCTGTTTGAGCGCTTCCTCAATCCCGAGCGCATCAGCATGCCCGATATCGACATCGATTTCTGCATGAACCGACGCGGTGAGGTCATTGACTACGTCACCCGCAAGTATGGGCGCGATCGCGTGGCGCAGATCATCACCTTCGGAACCATGGCGGCAAAAGCAGCGATCAAGGATTCGGGGCGTGCGATGGACGTTCCCTACGCCGAGGTCGAGCGCATCACAAAGATGGTACCTGGAACACTCAACATCACGATAGAACAGGCATTGAAGGACTCGCCCCCGTTAGGTACAGCCTACGCAAACGAGCCCCAAACGAAAGCGCTGATCGACACGGCGCAAAAGCTCGAAGGTTTAGTCCGCAACAGCGGCGTGCACGCTGCGGGCGTGGTCATAGCGTCACAACCGCTCACTGACCTCGTCCCGCTCTATCGCACCAAAAACGATGAAATCGTTACCGCCTATGACATGAAGGCGATCGAGAAGATGGGCCTACTGAAGATGGACTTTCTTGGGCTCACCACGCTTACGATCATCGACGACACCTTGCGACTGATCGAACAAACGCTTGGCAAGCGGCTCAACATGGAAACGCTTGCGCTCGATGACCAGGTCACCTATGAGAAAGTCTTCCATACGGGGCTGACGTCAGGGGTCTTCCAGTTTGAATCGCATGGCATGCGCGATGTACTGCGGCGTTATAAGCCAACCGCAATTGAAGACCTTACTGCGTTGAATGCGCTGTATCGCCCCGGCCCGATTCAAGGCGGCATGATCGATGACTTCATCGACCGCAAATGGGGCCGAAAGAAGATCGAATACGAATTAGCTGAGCTAGAGACGATACTAAGGGAAACACTCGGCGTCATCGTTTACCAGGAACAGGTGATGCAGATCGCCAATCGCCTCGCTGGTTATTCGTTGGGTGAAGCCGACTTGCTGCGCCGCGCGATGGGCAAGAAGAAGCCGGAAGAGATGGCGAAGCAGCGCGAGCGCTTTGTCTCGGGCGCGATTGAGCGGGGCTTCTCGCAGAAGAAAGTGGAGAAGATCTTCGACCTGATGGAGCAGTTTGCCGGTTACGGCTTCAACAAGTCGCATTCGGCGGCTTATGCGTTGTTGGCTTACCACACCGCCTACCTCAAGACCCATTACCCGGTGGAATTTATGGCTGCGTTGTTGACTTCGGTTTCTGGCAGTACAGACGACGTGGTGAAGTACATCAAGGAATGCCGCGAGATGGGTATCTCGGTCGAGCCACCGGACGTCAACGTCAGCGATGCCTATTTCACTCCGCACGGCGAAGCAATTCGCTTCGGCCTGGCTGCAGTGAAGAATGTCGGCCACAACGCGATTGACTCGATCGTTGCCGCGCGAACGGAATGCGGTAACTTCAAGTCAATTTTCCAGTTCTGCGAGAAGGTTGACCTGCACCTGCTGAACAAGCGTGTAATTGAATCCTTCATCAAGAGTGGTGCCATGGACGCTCTCGGGCGCCGTGCTCAACTCATGGCGGTGGTCGACAACGCTATGGAGCACGCGCAGAAGGTGCAGAAGGATGCCGCTCTCGGACAACACGGATTGTTTGGGATCTTCCAGCAAGAGGATGACACGTCTTCGGTCGATAAGGCTTTGCCCAATATTCCGGATTGGGATGAGCACCAGCGTCTGGCCTATGAGAAGGAGATCCTTGGTTTCTTCATCACGGGTCATCCGTTGGAGAAGTACCGTGAGAAGCTGCTCGATTTCAGTGCGCTTACTACGGCTGAGGTGTTGGAGATGAAATCCTCGACTGGCAAAGACGAAATCCTGCTCGGTGGTGTCTTGAAAAACATTCGTGTTATGAAATCCAAGAAGGGCGAGCTCTATGCGCAGGGCCAACTCGAGGATATGAATGGCTCACTCGACATTGTGTGCTTTCCGGAAGCTTACAGGCGCCTTTCCGATAAGGTTAGGCTGGATGTTCCAGTGCTGGTGAGGGGCGGTGTGCGAGTGGAGGAAGGCGCGAGCCCTAAGATCCTGATCGCCGAAATCACACCACTGGAGCAGGCTCAGCCCAGGCTTCCGCGCGGCTTGCGGATCAAGATCCCGCTGGATTTGGTGTTGCCCGATGCGATCGACGAACTCCACATGCTCTGTCGAGAGCGCCGCGGCGACGCCAAGCTGCTCTTTGACTTGGAACGCAGGGGCGACTTCACCGTCGTGATGGAGGCGGAAGGCTATAATGTCATGCCGGACCGCGCGTTCATTAATCGTGTTGAAGAATTGTGTGGTCGCGGCAGCGTACGCATCGTTGACTAAATCGAAGCAGGCGGATCCGATCGATGTCCTCGCGTCCCCAGCCAGCCGAGGAAGCCAAACAACCAGCATCCGTTATACGCAACGGGATCATTCCTGCTGTTCACTACCGGATTGGCGCGGTGGAAGCTGTGTATCGCGCATCTGCACAAGACAAAGATAACTATATGGAGAACATTTCCAGGGCCCAAAGCGAGCTGGAACAAATCGAGAAGCAAATTGACCAACTGCAAGTCGCTGCAGCCAACAACCAGGAAGCCCGGCAGCAACTAGAACAGTTGCACAAGCGGATTGATGGGCTGCGTCGACAAATGTCAGGTCAGTTGACCGCCTGGGAGCGCACCGAGTTAGCACGGCATCCGATGCGCCCTTATCCGCTCGACTACATCGAGCGTATTTTCCCTGACTTCAGCGAGATCCACGGAGATCGTGGTTTTGCTGATGACCCCGCGCTCATCGGTGGCATGGCGCACTTTCACGGTCGCGAAGTCATGGTCATCGGCACTCAAAAGGGACGCGATACCAAGCAGCGCGTGCATCGCAACTTCGGGCAGCCCAATCCCGAAGGCTACCGCAAGGCACTGCGCCTGATGAAATTTGCCGAAAAGTGGCGTCGGCCGGTCATCACACTCATCGACATCGTGGGCGCTTATCCGGGGCTCGGCGCAGAAGAGCGCGGACAGGCCGAAGCTATCGCGCGCAACTTGCGCGAAATGGCACGGCTCGAAGTGCCTTTCATCGCCGTGATCACGGGCGAAGGCGGCAGCGGCGGTGCGTTGGCGATTGCAGTCGGGGACCGCGTGCTGATGATGGAGAACAGCATCTATTCCGTGATTTCTGTCGAGGGCTGCGCTTCCATTATGTGGCGCGATTCTTCTAAGAAAGAAATTGCTGCCGAGGCTCTGCGCATCACCGCGAAAGACAATCTGGAGCTGGGTATTGCCGACGAACTGATCTCCGAACCCCCTGGCGGCGCGCATCACGATTACGATGCTGCCGCCAATGCCGTCGGCGAAGTGCTGGAAAAACACCTCTCGGAGCTCGAAAAGATGCCGCTGGACGCGCTGCTCTCCGCGCGCTATAAGAAGTTCCGTCATATGGCCCAGTACTTCGAAGCAGCCGGCTAGCGGCTTTGAGGAGAAGCCGGAGCGATGCGACTGCCAGGCAGTTGTTTCATCGGCGTCTCATGACCCGCGCTCCGCGGGTTTTTTCGCCGAGGACCGGTTTGCTTCAACCAGTTGTGATCTGGGCCAAACCACGTCCTCAGGACGACTTATGCGAGCCGGCTGGCGAGAGCAGAGAGAGAATCCGTCAGCTGTACTGCAAGACCGCAGCTCGCATCGCCTCCTCCTTGTCCGCTGCCCTATAATGTAGGCAAACGTACCAGCAGCGTCCTGTGGGGCAGGGAGGCTCATACAAGGAACATCGATGGCCACAACAGAAATCGCGGTACACGGGGCCGAACATGGGGCCCAGCGTCAGCCTGTCGTCAACAACTTCAGCTTACAAGTCGCAACCGTAAACGGTTCGGGCTCACAGAGTGCCAACACGGTCCTGCTGCGCACGATTTTCCAGATGGGAGTGCCCGTCTCCGGCAAAAACATGTTTCCATCGAACATTGCCGGGCTGCCCACCTGGTACACGATCCGTGCCAGCAAGAGAGGTTACATCGCCCGTAAGAAGGAAATTGACTTTTTGGTTGCGATGAATCCTGAGACTGCGAAAGAAGACGTTCTCTCTCTCTCGCCGGGCGCCGTGGCCCTCTACGATGAGCCGCTGAAGTTGAACGAACTCCGCTCAGACCTGACCTTCTACGCCGTGCCCTACGACAAGATCACGGCCGCGGTCTGCCCGGAGTCGAAGCTGCGCAAGCTGGTCAAGAACATGGTGTATGTCGGCGTTGTCGCAAAGCTGCTGAACCTCGACCTGGTCGAAGTCGAGAAAGCGCTGCGCAAACAGTTCGCCAAGAAGGTGAAGGCCGCCGATCTGAACTGGAACGCCGCCAAAGCCGGCTATGACTATGCGGCTGCTTCGCTCACCAAAGCTGACCCGTTCATCATCGAGCGAATGGATAAGACGACTGGCATGATCATCATCGACGGCAACTCCGCCGCTGCACTGGGTTGCATGTTCGCTGGTGTCACGGTGGTTACATGGTATCCAATCACGCCGTCATCATCGCTGGTCGAAACCTTAATCGAATATATGAAGTCCTATCGTATTGGAATTGATGGAAAAGCAACTTTCGCCATCGTCCAAGCGGAGGATGAGCTGGCGGCGATTGGCATGGTGCTGGGAGCGGGTTGGGCGGGGGCGCGTGCTATGACAGCCACTGCCGGGCCGGGCATTTCGCTCATGGCCGAGTTTGCAGGTCTTGGCTATTACGTGGAAATTCCCGGTGTCATCTGGGATATACAGCGCGTAGGACCGTCAACCGGACTGCCCACACGCACGTCGCAAGGCGACATCGGATTCGTCGCCACCCTTTCGCACGGTGACACCAAGCACGTCATGCTCCTGCCGTCGTCGCCCATCGAGTGCTTCACTATGGCCAACGACGCGTTCAATCTCGCCGAATACTTACAGACGCCTGTATTTGTGATGTCCGATCTCGATCTCGGGATGAACAACTGGATGTCCGATCCATTTCCCTACCCGGAGGAGCCGATCAAGCGTGGCAAGGTACTGTCCAAGGAAGATCTTGACCGGCTAGGCAGCTTTTCACGCTACAAGGATGTGGACGGAGATGCCATCGGCTATCGTACCCTGCCAGGCACTGACCATCCGGCGGGAGCATGGTTTGCGCGCGGCAGCGGACACAACGAAAAAGGCCAATATAGCGAGCGGCCCGATGACTACGCCAACAATATGGACCGGCTGGCCCGCAAGTTTGAGACAGCGCGCTCGCTTGTGCCTCGGCCGGAAGTCGTGAAGAGCGATGACAGCGAAGTAGGCATTATCGCTTATGGTACGTCCCATCACGCAGTTGTCGAAACGCTCGACCAGCTGCAGAGTGAATACGGTGTACACGCCGATTACCTGCGGCTGCGCGCCTATCCCTTCACACGGGAAACCCATGAGTTCATCGCGAAGCATAAGCGCATATATGTGATCGAGCAGAATCGCGACGGCCAGATGCTGCAACTGCTGAAGCTGGATGTGGCTGCTCCCGAGGCCGGGAAGTTGCGCAGCGTCCGCCACTACAATGGCCTGCCCATCGATGCTCGCTCAATTACGGACGACGTTATTTCTCAGGAGGGAAGGTAAATGGCGAGCACAGCGACTCCCATTCCAAAGACAAATCGCATTGGCCTGGCGGTGCTCGACTACCGTGGCGGCAAGACGACTCTCTGTGCGGGATGCGGCCACAACGCCATTTCCGAGCGCATCAAGATGTCAGGTATCGGTTGCTCATCGAAGAGTCCGGCCTACTTCATGAGCCGTGCGCACAGCTTTAACTCGGTCCACGGTCGCATGCCGTCGGTCACCACGGGAGCTGTGCTGGCCAACTCGCGTATTGTGGCGCTCGGCGTTAGTGGCGATGGTGATACGGCATCAATCGGCATCGGCCAGTTCGTGCATCTCATGCGCCGCAATCTACCGGTGATCTACATTATCGAAGACAACGGCGTATACGGACTGACGAAGGGCCAATTCTCGGCAACCGCTGATCTGGGATCAAAACTGAAGACCGGTGTGATCAACGACCTGCCGCCGTTGGACAGCTGCGCCATGGCGGTCATGCTGGGCGCAACATTCGTTGGTCGTTCGTTCTCAGGTGACAAGCGCCAGTTGCACACCATGTTGAAGGCGGCTTTGGCCCACCGAGGCACGGTGATGCTTGACGTCATCTCGCCTTGCGTGACATTTAACGATCACGAGGGTTCAACCAAGTCGTATAAGTTCATCAAAGATCACGAAGAGCCGCTGCACGATGTAAGCTTCGTGCCTGCCTTCGAAGACATTGCAGTCGATTACGACGAGGGCACGAGCCTCAACGTCACGATGCATGATGGTTCGTCGCTGCGGCTGCGCAAGCTGGAACACGACTACGATCCGACCAACAAAGTTGAAGCGGTCAAGCGGCTGATGCAGGCTCACGAGGCCGAGGAAGTGCTCACAGGCGTGATCTATGTGAATACCGAACTTCATCGACATGCTCAATATGACGGATCGACCACTAGCGATGCTGGCTGAGTCCGACGTCCGCCCCCCGCGCGAGGTGTTGGAAGAGTGCATGGAAGAATTGCGATAGCATCGCCGACGAGCCGGTCAAAAGCCCTCCCCGCGCGGAGGGCTTTTCTCCAGGCTGTCACCCCGTGTTACTGCTTCAGTGATGTCATCTCGATCACGAAGCGATACTTCACGTCACTACGCAGCATACGCTCGTAGGCTTCGTTGATCTTCTGAATCGGGATAACCTCAACGTCAGCGGTTACGCCATGTTCTCCGCAGAAATCCAGCATCTCCTGGGTTTCGGCGATGCCTCCAATCATCGATCCGGCGAAACGGCGCCGGCGCGGGATCAGACTGAAGGCCGCTACGGGCACGGGCTTCTCCGGGGCGCCCACGAGCACCATCGTGGCATCCCGCTTCAACATGTTCAGGTATGGGTTAAGGTCGTGTTCGGCCGATATCGTATTAAGGATAAAGTCGAAGCTGTTGAGGTGTCTTTGCATCTGGGCTGCGTCTTTGGAAACCACGACCTCATGTGCTCCGAGGCGCATCGCGTCTTCCGTTTTGTGTGTCGAACTCGTGAATAGCACAACATTCGCTCCGAGCGCGTGGGCCAGTTTTACACCCATGTGCCCGAGGCCACCCAAACCGATGATGCCGACCTTCTGGCTTTCGCCTACGCTCCAATGGTGCAGGGGTGAATAGGTCGTAATTCCAGCACAGAGTAGCGGCGCTGCCGCGGCGGGATCCAGGTTCTGCGGCATTCGCAGGACAAATGCCTCATCGACTACGATGGCCCCTGAGTATCCGCCATACGTCATGCCGCCGAGGACCCGGTCCTCGCTGTTATAGGTGAAAGTCGTTTCAAAGTCGCAGTATTGTTCCAGCCCTTTTTTGCAAGCGGAACAGTGCCGGCAGGAATCGACCATGCAACCGACGCCCGCGAGATCGCCAACTTTGAACTTCGTGACTGTGGAACCGACTGCGGTAACCCGGCCGACGATTTCGTGCCCGGGCACTACTGGATATGTAGTATTGGTCCACTCGTTGCGGGCCGTGTGCAAGTCGGAATGACAGACGCCGCAATAGTGGATCTCGATCTGGATGTCCTTGGGACCGGGGTTGCGGCGTGTGAGAGAAAATGGCGTCAGCGGGGAAGTAGCGGATCGTGCCGCGTAGCCAATCGTTTCAAACGTGCTCGCTGCCTGCCCTGCCGCCTGCGCTTCGTTAACAACATCAACTGTGTTTGGCATGCAAAAAAAAATCCTCCTTGCGGAAACTGTATGATCGGAGCCGTGTTGGGCGCTCTTGGCTAGGCATCCGATGCCAGGGAAGAAACCGAAACTGCTAGATTGGATTCCCAATGCTGCATTCGGTCGCCGACAGCCGTTTGTATCCGGTGGCTAAATCTTGACATACGGCAAGGGCCTGGCATGGTCAGCGGGTTGCCAGTTGCGGTACCATTTCTTTATGGCGAAGTCTTCGCTGCAATTCGAAGTGCCGTGTCCCTGCTGTGGCGCGCTGCTCAAGATCGACAGCGAGACCAAGGCAGTGATAGCCCATACCCCTAAGGCTATACCAAAAACGTTCGAGGATCTGGAGTCGGCTGCTCGTGCCATGAAGGACCACGATACGCGGAAGGAATCGATCTTCCGCCAATCCGTCGAGGCGCAGAAACACCAGGCGGATTTGCTGGAAAAGAAATTCCAGGAAGCGCTCAAGCGCGCCAAAGAAACGCCGGACACTGGAAAACCGATTCGCGACTTTGACCTCGATTAACTAGCCCTTCTCCGTGCTGAAGCCTCCTCTCCGCCCATTATTACTTGGTCATCGCGGAGCACGTCCGGCCCGACGCTCTTGGATTTCCCGTAAGGATCAGGACGTTCTTTCGGAGAACACATTCGCCGCCTTCGACTATGCCCTTGCACAGGGATGTGATGGCTTCGAGTTCGATGTTCGCCATACTCGCGATCGCCGCAACATCGTGTGTCACGATCCGCAGTTCGGCGGCTTTACGGTGGCTGAGGTCGACCTCCCGGCACTGCGTGGGAGCGATGCCTTAGCCGTACCGTGCCTGGAGGATGTCCTGGCGCGTTACTCGGCCCGGGCTTACCTTGATATCGAATTGAAGGAGAGCGGGAATGAAGAATCGGTCGCTAAGGCGCTACACCAGTATCGACCGAAAGCGGGTTTTGTAGTGTCGTCCTTCAAGCGTGATGTCCTACTTCATCTGCATAAGCACGATCCATCGCTACCCCTAGGGTACATCTGCGACGATAAGCACCGAATGAACGATTGGTCTGACTTGCCCATCGCTGTCGTTCTTCCACACTTCAAACTTGTTTCAGCCGACCTGATTGAAAAGATACACAAAGGCAATGTGGGGGTGATGACGTGGACGGTGAATCGGGAAACCGACATGCTCCGACTAGCGTCGTGGGGAATTGACGGATTGATCTCCGATGACCCGAAGCTGTTGAAGATTACGCTCGCATAGCAGGTAAAAAACGTCGCGACATCAATCCGTCCACTTTTCTTGGCAGCACTTGCCGCGCTCATTTAGATTGGTTGCAATGGCGGCTACAGGCAAACGCTTCGAGCGCGCGGTTTCGATCATGGCGCGTCTGCGCGCTCCCGGTGGATGTCCCTGGGACCGGGAGCAGACCTTTGACACGATCAAGCCTTACACCCTGGAAGAAACTTACGAGGTCCTGGACGCGATCGACGCTCGCGACTTCGATGAGTTGTGTGGTGAGCTTGGCGACTTATAGCTGCAAGTGCTGTTTTATTCGGAAATGGCCGCCGAGGAGAAGCGCTTCTCGATTGATGACGTTCTGGACCGGCTTGCCACGAAGCTGATCGATCGCCATCCCCATGTGTTTGGCGACGCCAAGGCCGATACCCCAGACGACGTCGTACGCAACTGGCAGGCGCTAAAGGCGGAGGAGAAAAGGAAGCGGCGGACGGCCGCAGAAAAACATGGGGATGTTGGTATTGACCGACTTAAGGACCATGCTGAGTCTGTCCTTGCAGGCATCTCGTCAGCAGTGCCGGCGCTACTGGAGGCTTACAAAATCAGTACCCGGGTTGCACATGTTGGCTTCGATTGGCCCAATGTCGAAGGTCTTTTCGACAAACTTGCGGAAGAGACGGAAGAGCTGCGGCGGAATCTCGAAGATTATCCCGAGCCTGGACCTCAGCCCGCAACCGCAGCCGGAGTCGCGGGCGCGCGGGGGATGAGCGTCCCCGCAGAGCTGCGGGCGCGACTCGAGGACGAGGTGGGTGATCTCCTCTTCGTGTTGGTGAATGTTGCGCGTTACCTGGCGCTCGACCCTGAATCAGCTCTGCGCAAGACGAACCGCAAGTTCCGTCGACGCTTTGAATATTTGGAGTCCAGGTTGCGAGAGCAAGGACGGAAGCCAAATGACGCCTCCCTCGACGAAATGGAGATGCTGTGGCAGGAATCCAAGCAACAGGAGAAGCCGTGAGCGCCGAGACCGTGGAGTTGCGAAACTGCACAACGCTCGACGACTTCCGTGCATGTCTGGTCTTACAACAGGAAATTTGGGGATTCAGCGACGTGGAACTGGTGCCACTGCGCGTCTTCTCGCTGGCCTCCAAGATCGGTGGGCAAGTCGTCGGGGCATGGGACGGCAGCACGATGATAGGGTTTGCGCTGGCGATTCCGGGCAGCCGCAATGGCCATTCTTATCTGCACTCGCACATGGTCGGTGTTCGGGAAGCTTATCGCAACATCGGTCTAGGCCGTCGAATCAAGTTGTTTCAGCGTGAAGAGGCTATCACCCGCGGATTTGAGCTGATGGAGTGGACCTTCGATCCCTTGGAGATCAAGAACTCCTATTTCAATCTCGATCGCTTGGGCGCCATCGCCCGTCGCTACAACATCAACCAGTATGGGATCACATCATCGCCATTGCAGGGCTTTTTGCCGACTGATCGCCTGGTGGCCGAGTGGTGGTTGACTTCGAACCAGGCACGCAGCGTCCTTGCTGGGAAGCCGCCAGAGTTCGAAACCGAGTTACGTATCGTCGTGCCGGCCCAGGTTTATTCATGGAAGTCCCAGCCCGCAACCCGGAATCGGGCGGCCGATCTACAGCTCGGGAACCGTAATCAGTTCTTGACCGCATTCTCCAAGGGGCTGGCTTGTCTTGGCTATGAGCGGGACACAAATGGCAATGGTGCTTTCCTGCTCGGACGCTGGAACGAGTGCTGGTCGTACGCCACGAAGGGATAGAGTCTCAAAACCGTGAAAATCGAAGCCATCACTCTACGCGAGCTGAAAATTCCTCTTGTGCACTTCTTCGAAACTAGCTTTGGGCGCACCTACACGCGTCGCATCCTGCTGATGACGGTTCACAGCGAAGGGCTCGAAGGCTGGGGTGAATGTGTCGCCGGCGAGGACCCCTACTACAGCGAGGAGTACATCGACGGTGCGTGGGACGTCACCGTGCGCTATCTCGCACCGGCCTTGCTGGGTAAAACGCTGCGTGCGGGCAGCGAGGTCCCGGCGATGCTGGCGCGGGTACGCGAGCACCGGATGGCAAAAGGTGCGCTCGAGAATGCCGTGTGGGACCTTGAGGCACAGGTGAAGGCAGTTCCCTTGTGGATGTTGCTAGGCGGCACTCAGCGGGAGATCGCGAGTGGTGTCAGTATTGGCATCCAGGATTCGCATGAGCAACTTCTGGAGAAGATTGAGACGGAGTTGGCGGCCGGTTACCAGCGGATCAAAGTCAAAGTAAAGCCCGGCTGGGATGTCGACGTGTTAACGATAATTCGTGCTCGCTGGCCAGACATTCTGTTGAGTTGTGATGCCAACTCTGCCTATTCGCTGGTTGATTTGGATCACCTGAAGAGTTTCGACAGGTTCGACCTGCTCATGGTCGAGCAGCCGTTGTGGAGTGACGACTTCTACTTTCATGCACGCCTGCAGAAGAAGCTAAAGACGGCGATTTGTCTTGATGAGGCGATCCGTAGTGCGCGCGATGCTGAGGCGGCTCTCGAGCTCGAGGCCTGCCGCATCATCAACATCAAAGTCGGGAGAATTGGAGGCTTTTCCGAAGCAATCGCCGTCCACGACGTGGCGCAGCGATTCGGCGTGCCTGTCTGGTGTGGAGGTATGCTGGAGTCGGGCGTGGGACGCTCGCACAACGTGGCGCTCTCGACTCTGTCGGACTTCACGTTGCCGGGCGATGTTTCAGCATCAAAGCGATATTGGAAGGAAGATATCGTCGAGCCCGAAGTCACAGTCTCGGCGAAGGGAACGATCGCAATCAGCAACGAAACAGGCCGCGGTTACAATCTGCGCGAAGCTCTGATCAAGGAACTTACAGTGCGCAAAGAACAACTGAAGAACTAGATCGCTTTGGCCAAAACAGTCATTTGGGGTTGGCAGTCGCGACTCCTCCGGCGTTTTCCGCTAGCACCTCGTCCGCCTTGTGCAGGAGGTTAAGGGCCTCAGCCGTTGTGATTTGAGCAGGAACCGGTCGAAAGTCCGTCATCGTTTCCCGCGAATCGATATCGAGCGACTTAACCAATAGGATCTTCCCGGTAAACTTCAGAATTTCGCCTACTTCATCCCAAACGCCGTAGCCGATGTCTTGCTGCTCGATGACGAACCTGCCCCCGGTGTAGAGCCTACCCAGGATGCCCCATCCGAAGTTCACATCTTTGAACAGGGTGCCGTCAATCTTGACGATGCGCATGGCCTTGGCGTCGATAAACAGATCGCCCTGCATTCCCACGTAGACCTGGGTTTCGTGGTTCGGCGGGTCAAAGCGCGGGTTGGGCTTGAACTGCAGATGCACCAATTCGCTCCCATTCGGACCTCGCTGGGTACCAGCATACGTGTAAACGAAGGCATCAGGCAGCGTCTGCACCATCGAGTCTTCGCGCTGGCTTTCTTCCTTGTCCGACTGGCGTTTCTTGCGGCGGGCCTCGGCATCATTGGCGAACTTCTGTAAACGCGCGTCTTCCTTGGCACGCTGATCAGAAGTAAGTGGACGGCCATTAAGGGCGATCGTGCGTGACAACGGGCCTAGTGGCGTCTGGATAACTTCCTTGGTGACCGATCCTTTCTTGGAGTAAGTTGTGTCTTTGTACATGAAGTGATGGCCGTTATTCGTCGACCGCAACTCATTTTGCACCGTTTGCCCGACCAGCTGATTAGGATCAATCGGAGGCTTCTCCTCGGAATACATTATGCTTATGGCGAACAGGGTCATCCCACCACCCAGGGCGATTGAGCGCACGACTTGAAAACCGAGAGCCATTCAGTCCAACGTAACCCGTCCTGCTTAAGTAGCTTCTCTTAGATTAGACGTTGAAAGTGTGCTGCTCCGTTGCATTTTTTGACAAGTGCTCTCTGCTCACTTCGCAGTCCGGGATCTGGGATCGGGACTCCCGGCGGACAACCCGCAGACGAGCAGCATCTGGAGCTAGCCGAAAATCTTCGCGCCAATTGGCTTCTGCAGCAAGTCCAGTTTTCAAGTCGGCTTCCGAGCTGCCGGATCGCAAAAAAAAACCCCTGCAGGGTGCATCCGTCAGATCGGCTAAGGAAGGAGGATTTTCAGAACTGAAAATGTAGGTCGGCTCGAACGGAGAAGTTTAGTCCCAGTTTCAACCGGACGCGTGGGAGGGACCGCTGTTCCCCTGTCTCGCAGTC
>Ga0306926_10002117_pt1 | contig 20100 bp, 15 predicted proteins | sample flu12Cox44000178_FD_203759 | JGI IMG/M metagenome (GOLD analysis project Ga0306926, IMG submission 203759) | Lab enrichment of tropical soil microbial communities from Luquillo Experimental Forest, Puerto Rico - flux8day.12C.oxic.44.000.178 (v2)... | ecosystem: Environmental > Terrestrial >...
CGTCCCAGCGCCACATTCAGGTGGCCGAAATGGTCCTCGAAAAGGCCAAGCGCCTCGTCGAGCACAAGCGCGACGTCGTGATTCTCCTCGACTCGCTCACTCGTCTCGGCCGCGCCTACAACGCCGTCACCCCGCCCTCCGGCAAAGTTCTCTCCGGCGGTATTGATGCCAATGCTTTGCAGCGCCCGCGCCGTTTTTTTGCCGCGGCTCGTAATGTAGAAGAAGGCGGCTCGCTCACCATCATCGCCACCGCCCTCATCGATACCGGCAGCCGCATGGACGACGTCATCTTCGAAGAGTTCAAAGGTACCGGCAACATGGAAATCAACCTCGACCGCCGACTGGTTGATAAGCGCGTTTTTCCCACGATCGATATCAATCGCTCCGGCACGCGTAAGGACGAACTGCTGCTTCCGCCGGAAGAGCTCAACCGCATTTGGGTACTGCGAAAGGTTCTGAGTCCTCTCTCAACCGTCGAAGCCATGGAGTTGCTACTCGGCCGTCTGTCGAAGAACAAGACGAACGCCGAGTTCCTGTCTTCCATGTCGAGTCCGGCGTAGGTACCAGGTGTAACTACCCGACGCAACAACCAGCTCTGGCAGTCTCGGCCCTTTCCCCTTCCGAGAATGTGAGCGGCCTCTCCATCGGGAAGGAGAAAGTGTCTTTGGAAAAATTCCTCGCGCGTCAGCCTATTTTCAATTCCGAACGCGACGTCTACGGTTACGAATTGCTCTTTCGCTCCGGGCCCCAGAATTTCTTTGACGGCTCGCGTCCCGAAGCCGCCGCCGCTTCCGCGGTTGATGGCCTGTTTCTTTTTGGCATTGACCGCCTCACGCACGGCCGTCGCGCCTTCATCAACTGCACTCGTGACTTTCTCTTGCGTGATTTTCCTGTGACACTCCCCCCGGATCGCGTCGTTCTCGAAGTCCTCGAGACGGTTCAGCCCGACGATGAAGTCGTCGCCGCTTGCCGCCGCCTGAAGAACATGGGTTATCTGATCGCCCTCGATGATTTTCAGGAATCCCCGGCGTGGCTGCCGCTCACGGAGCTTGCCGCATTCATAAAAGTCGATGTGCTGCTTTCCTCTGAACTCGAACAGCAACGCCTCTCCAGGACCTTCGCCAAAAAACATCTGCGGCTCATCGCCGAAAAAGTCGAATCTTATGACGACTTCCAGCGCACTCTCGGCTGGGGCTATTCCTTTTTTCAGAGATATTTTTTCAGCCGCCCCGAAATGCTCACCCGCCACGATATTCCGTCCAACAAGCTCAATTACCTGCGAATTCTTCAGGCGGTAAACCAGAAAGAGATGAACATTCACGCCGTGAGCGACTGCATAAAATCCGAAGCCTCGCTCGGCTATCGCCTCTTGCGCTATCTGAATTCGCCGGCGTTTCCGCTGATCGCGGAAGTCCATTCAATTCCTCACGCCCTTTCGCTCCTCGGCGAGCGCGGCGTGCGCCGCTGTGTTTCTCTGGTGTCCATCGCCTGCATGGGCGACAACAAGCCGGAAGAACTCATCATGCTTCCCTTGATCCGGGCCCATTTCTGCGAATCCCTGGCCCCGCTCGCCGGACTTCGCGGCTCCGCCAACAATCTTTTCCTGCTGGGCCTGCTTTCCGCCGTGGATGCCATTCTCGATATGAAAATGCAGGACGTGGTTCAAGAAATTGCCATAGGCGCCGAAATCCGCACGGCGCTTCTGGGAGAGCACAACAAGTTGCGCGATATCTTCGATCTGGCTGTGAAGTACGAAATGGGCTGCTGGGATGCGCTGGCTGCTGACGCCAGGCGCCTCAAAATCCCGGAAAATGCGATTCCTGAGCTTTACGTCAATTCAGTCGAATGGGCGAGAAGCCTCTTGGCCGGCGCCTAGAATCGTCCCAATTCAACTGGTTGTCCCGGCCGACTTGCCCTTCGCCAGCATCACCACCAGCCGCGCCACTTCCTCCGCTTCCATCGCCGTACTATCCACCACCACGGCATCCGGCGCCCGCACCAGCGGCGACGTGGACCGCTCGCGGTCGCGTTGATCGCGCTCGTGAATTTCATCCAGCGTGCGCGCCCGGTCGATCGCATCGCCCTTCTGCTGGTGCTCGTGATAACGGCGGTCCGCCCGCACTTCCGGCGACGCCGTCAGAAAAATCTTCAAATCCGCGTCGGGAAATACGACGGTCCCGATATCTCGCCCTTCCATCACCACCCCGCCGCGCTGCCCCGCCCGCCTCTGCTCCGCCACCAGCACGCGGCGCACCCCCGAAACCACCGCGATCTTCGACGCCGCCTGCGATACCTCCGGCGTGCGGATCGCCGTCGTCACGTCCTCATGGTCCAGAAAGATCAGCTGCGTTCCGTCCGCCGCGCGCAAGTCGATATGCGTGTCGCAAGCCAGCGTTTCGAGGTCTTCATCACGATCAAACGAAATTCCTTTTCGCAACGCCTTCAGAGCAAGCGCCCGGTACATCGCACCCGTGTCGATGTACACGTACTCCATCAGCTCCGCCACCCGCCGCGCCAGCGTGCTCTTCCCCGAACCCACCGGTCCGTCAATCGCAATGATCAGCTTTTTCATATCCGCAACAGTTGTAAGACGAAAGCCACCGCAAAGAAGACCGCGGCAACACATGCCGCCGCTTTTGCTTTTTTCCTGAGCCGGCTTTGCCTGAAGTGCTGGCGATGCTTATCCCAGATCAACTCGACGTTGTTCGCGTCAAAAAGATTGCGAAGACCCTTTGTTCTTAAAGGGGAGACGCGGAGCAGTTCCTTCCGCATCGAACCGAAATAGCTCAAGAAAGCCCAAAAGGCGCCGAATCCCACGACAAAACAGAGGCCGCCAAGATATCCGTGAAATACGCCCCTCGCAGCATTCAGTATCAATCAAATCCTCTTGAATGCTCGCTCTATTTCCCGCACAGAATAGCGCAACACCACCGGCCTTCCATGCGGGCAGCTCATCGGATACTCGGTCTTCGCCAGCTCGCCGAGCAGCCATTCCATCTTCTTCGAGTCGAGCGGCGTATTCACCTTGATCGCCGCATGGCAAGCCGTCGAAGCCGCAATCTTCGATTGCAGCGAATCAATCGAGATAGCCTGATTCTCGCGCGCGATGCCGTCGAGAATTTCAAAGAGCAGCTTCTCAGCGTCGCTGCTCGCGATTCCCGCCGGAGCAGCTTGAATCGCCACTTCGCGCGCGCCCATCAGTTCGGCCTCGAATCCATTCGCGCGCAATTCGTCGCCGATCTGCTCAAACGTCACCAGTTGCCTCGGGTACAGCTCCACAATCAGCGGCACCAGCATGCGCTGGCCTCCCAGCTCGCCTTCGCGGCGCGCCCGCAGGTGCTGCTCGAAAAGCACGCGCTCGTGCGCCACGTGCTGGTCAATGATCCACAGCCCTTCCCCGTTCACCGCAACGATAAAGCTGCTGTTCACCTGCCCCAGCGGCTTCAAATCCGCAATCGTTTCCGGCGATGGCAGCGCGCCGCCCGATTCCGGAGCCGCTTCATCCGTCAAACCAGCTTCGCCTGCAACGGCCTGCTGTACGGGAAACGGAAAGTTCGTGCCGCCGCCGGAGCCAAAATGCAACCGCTGAGGCAGCGGCCGGTCTGGCGACCCGGTCAACTCCAATTCCTCGCCGAATCCTCCAGGCGAAAATCCCACCGGAATCTCGGCCCGTGGCGGCCCCGCGAAACTCGCTCCCACGCTCGCGCTGGCTGCATTCGCCGGCGCATCGCCCGCGCCATTCGCAAAACTGGCAGCAGCGGCGCGCGAAGCGGGAAACCCGGGAATCGGACGCGCCAGCGACAGCGCATGCCGCAGCGCGTCCCGCGTGAAATCGTGAACGAACTGCGGATGCCGGAAGCGCACTTCGATCTTCGCAGGATGCACGTTCACGTCGACTTCCTGGTAGGGCATCTCGAGAAACAGCAGCGTCACCGGGAACACGCCCGGCGGAATGATGTTGCGATACGCCTCGCCAATCGCGTGCAACAGCAGCCGGTCGCGCACCAGCCGCCGGTTCACGAAAATATAAATTCCATTGCGGTTCGTCCGTTGCACTTCAGGACGCGACGTAAAACCCGTCACTCGCAGCGTCGCCGCCTGCTCGTCCGATTCAATCGCAGGCTCGGTGATCGCGCTGCGCATCGGCGCTTCGTTGGGCGGAATCTCTACCAGTTCCTCCAGAGCCTGGCGCCCGAAAATCTGGTACACCCGCTCGGAAAGCTTTTCCACCGGCGCGCAGTTCAGGATTTCCTGTGTCGGAGTCTTCAGCAGGAATTGTGTTTCGGGATGCGCGAGCGCGTAGTGCGTCACAAGCGAAGCGATGTGCCCCAGTTCGGTGGTTTCCGATTTCAGGAATTTGCGCCGCGCCGGAACGCAATAGAAAATATCGGCAACGCTGATCGAAGTTCCGCTCGGCACGCCCGCCGGCTTCACGCCCAGCAGCTTGCCGCCCGCGAATTCCACGCGTGTTCCCTCTCCGTCCTCGCCCATGCGGGTCTCGAGAAGCAGCCGCGAGATCGCCGCAATCGTAGGCAGCGCTTCGCCGCGAAACCCCAGCGTCGCGATCGAAAGCAGGTCGTCGGCCGTCCGCAATTTCGAAGTCGCATGCCGCTCAAAGGCCAGCAACGCATCGTCATGATTCATCCCGCCGCCGTCATCCATCACCCGAATCATCCGCTTCCCGCCCGATTCCACCTCAATCCGTATCGAGCGCGCCCCCGCATCCAGCGAATTCTCAAGCAGTTCCTTCACCACCGAAGCAGGCCGCTCCACCACCTCGCCCGCCGCAATTTTATTCGCCACATTCTCCGCCAGTATCCGAATCCGGCTCATCAAAACCTGTCCTCGATCATCATCTACAATTCGTCAAGCCACCTGGGCGTCCGCATCTCTCAAAGGATCGAAACGCCCGCTTCTCGCTCTTCTCTTCAGGAGGCCGGGGGCTTCAGCCCCGGCGTCAAAAGCCCATCTCAACCCCGGGCTTTAGCCCCTGAAGCAGCCGACCCGATAGCGCTCCGCACAGGATCAGAGTGGAGCTATTCTTCCGCGAGCGGGCGTGTTGCGCACCGCCTTCTCCAGGCTCGTAGCCGCAGAGGGCGTAAGCAACAAATGAAAATGATTCGGCATTATCACAAACTCGTGTAGCAGGTACGCGCCACGATCGCAATGCCTTACCATCTCTCGGAATAGTATCTCTGCGATTTCAGGTACCTGAAAGACGGACCGCCCCTCCCAGCACTTCGAAGTCACAAAATACGATCATCCCTGAGCCGTTCGATGTCTCGGCGTCGCCATTCGAAAACTTTCTTCAGGGGCTAAAGCGCAAGTACTCTCGTCGCTTTACGCCGGGGCTGAAGCCCCGGCCTCCTGAAAAGCAAACATGCGAGCGCGACTTGTGACGCAGCTTAAGCCAGGCCCACGGCCTCACCCAAATCGCTTACGGCTTCGCTGCCTTTTTCTCTTCCCTGATGGCGATGCCGAGAGCTTCGATCTGGTCGGCATCGACCGGCGACGGCGAATCCGCCATCAAATCCTGCGCCGCTGTCGTTTTCGGAAATGCGATTACTTCGCGAATGGATTTCTCGCCGGCCAGCAGCATCACGATGCGGTCGACGCCCAGCGCGATTCCGCCATGCGGCGGCGTTCCATAAGTGAGCGCGTCGAGAAAGAATCCGAAACGCTGCCGCGCCTGCTCGTCGGAAAGGCCGAGCGCCTTGAACATGCGCGTCTGCACGTCCTGGCGGTGAATCCGGATGCTGCCCGAACCCAGCTCGACTCCATTCAACACCAGGTCGTAGCCCTTCGAGCGGCATTCCCAGGGCGCGCTCTCGAGCTTATTGAGGTCCTCTTCGACGATTCCGGTGAATGGATGCTGCGCGCTCACCCACGCCTTGTCGCGCTCGCTCCATTCGAAAAGTGCGAAGCCCGTGATCCACAGAAATTCCCATTTGCTGCGGTCAATCAAGTTGAGTTTGTCGCCGAGATACAGGCGAATCTGCCCGGCCACGTGGAGCGACGTGTCCGTGTGCGGAATCTGCTCTTTCGACGCGGTGGCTACAATCAGATCGCCCGGCTTCGCCACTAGTTTTTCGGCCAGCTTCTTCAGCGTGTCGGCGCCCAGCGTTTTCTCGAGTGGCGAGCTGACGCCTTCGGCTGTCACCTTCACGGTGTAGACTCCGCGCGCGCCTGCGCCCTTCGCGAACTCGCCGAGTTCGTCGAGCTGCTTGCGCGACCACGCCGCCGCGCCCGGCGCGACCACGGCTTGCACGTTGCCTTCGATGTGCATCGTCGCGCGGCCTGCTTCGAAATATTCGGTAATGTTGTGCAGTTCCATGCCGAATCGCAAATCTGGCTTGTCCGAGCCGTAGCGGCGCATCGCGTCCTTGTAATCGAGATGCCGGAACGGGCCTTTCGCTTGGACGCCTGCGACAGCGCAGGCGCGTTCCATCACCTTCTCGATGACATGAAAAATATCTTCCTGGCGCGGGAACGACATCTCGACGTCAATCTGCGTGAACTCCGGCTGGCGGTCAGCGCGCAAGTCTTCGTCGCGGAAGCATTTCACGATCTGGAAGTAGCGATCCATGCCGGAGATCATCAGAATCTGCTTAAAGATCTGCGGCGATTGCGGCAGCGCGTAAAACTGGCCGTGATGGATGCGGCTCGGCACGAGGTAATCGCGCGCGCCTTCGGGCGTCGAACGCGTGAGCATCGGCGTTTCGATTTCGAAGAAGTCCAGCTCGTCCATCGTCTTGCGCATTTCGAGAATCACGCGATGGCGCAGCTCGAGATTGCGATGCGGGCGCGGCCGCCGCAGATCGAGATAGCGGTAGCGCAGCCGAGTTTCTTCGGCGGCATTCACTTCTTCTTCGATCTGGAATGGAGGCGTCTTCGCGTTGTTCAGGATGTGCAGGCGCGTGGTGATCACTTCCACTTCACCACTCGGAAGTTCCGGATTCGATTTCTGGCGGCGCACCACGCGGCCTTCCACAGCGACGACAAATTCCGAGCGCAACTCTTCGGCTTTCGCGTGCGCTTCGGGATGCAGTTCGTTGCTGAACACAATCTGCGCGATGCCCGCGCGATCGCGCAGATCAATGAAGATCAGCTGGCCGAGGTCGCGGCGGCGCTGCACCCAACCCATCAAGACGACGTCTTTGTCGGCGTCGGAGGCACGCAATGCGCCGCAATAATTTGTGCGTTTCAGGTTTCCGAGAGATTCGAGCAATTTTCCGTCCTTTAAATTAAATTTAGCTACTTTGGTTCGCTTTTGTTTCGCCCAGCGTCTTTTAAGCAGTCGTTTTACCGCCGATTAGAAAATCTCAAGTTGCTCATTATACATAGCTTAGGCGGCGTTCTAATCGCGGTACCGTAGATTAGATTTATATCCTAGCTCCGCCGCTCGGATTCAAGGTACTCGAGCAATTCCCCTTCCGAGAGCTTGCGCTGGTCGCCGTCGGCGAGGCGCTTCAGAGTAAAGGTGCGCGAGGCGACTTCGTCTTCGCCGATGATGACACCATAGCGAGCGCCGAGCTTATCCGCGAGGCCGAGCGATTTCTTGAATTTCATTTCCTCGGCCGGCAGTTCGACGGCGAGGCTGGCGGCGCGCAACTTTTTCGCGATGCTGACGGCTGCGGGATAGGAAGCCTGTCCCATCCAGGCGATGTAGGCGGTGAGACCGCCGAGCTTGGGCGCTTCGCCGCCTTCTTCGATCGAGAGGATCGAACGGTCGGTGCCGATGGCGAAGCCGATGCCTTTTGTGGGCGGTCCGCCGAGGAGTTCGATGAGGCCGTCGTAGCGGCCGCCGCCACAGACGGCGTTCTGCGAACCGAGGCCTTCGGCGGTGACCTCGAAGGTGGTGCGTGTGTAGTAGTCGAGACCGCGGACGAGGCGCCAGCTTTCTTTGTATGCGATGCCGCGCAGATTCAATTCTTCTTTGAGCCTGGCAAAGTGCGCGCGGCAATCGTCGCAGAGGTGATCGGAGATGCGCGGCAGCGTTTCGATCATGGGCTGCTCTTCGGGAATTTTGGAATCGAGGACGCGCAGCGGATTCGTTTCGATGCGGCGCTGCGAGTCTTCTTTGAGCTTGTCTTTCACTTTGCGGAGCTCTTCGCGGAGCAATTCGACGTATTGGGGGCGGCAGTTTTTGTCGCCGATGGAGTTGACGTAGAGCGTGGTGCGTGTGAGGCCGACGCGGCGGAAGAATACGAGCAGCATTTCGAGGACTTCGGCGTCGATGGCGGGCGCGTCGGATTGGCCGAGGACTTCGGCGCCGATCTGGTAGAACTGCCGGTAGCGTCCTTTTTGGGGGCGCTCGCGACGGAACATGGGGCCAATGTAGTAGAGCTTCTGGTTGCCGGGAAGTGCTTGCATATTGTGTTCGATGTAGGTGCGGCAGACGGACACTGTTGCTTCGGGCCTAAGAGAGACCTGCTGCGGCTCGTAGTCAGGTATGCTCAAGACCTCAATTTCAACTCCATTTTCACGCGCTAGCTTGTCAACAAATGCGGATGGCTCCTCTGCAAAGACTAGAAGAAGTTTTGCGGACTTTTCCTTCGGAAACTGCTCTTCAAACGCTTTCCTATATTGCAAAACGTTCGCGACTGTAAGCTGGTTAATCGTTCGCCGCTTAAATTCAATGATAGATACGCCTTCATCAGTACGAACAACTAAATCGGGCCTTGCCCGATTGGCAAAGACAGGATGCGAACTTGCAGAATGAAGTTCGGCCGAGTGCTTTAGCAACCACATTTGCTGTAAGGTCGATTCAACGGATGGTCCGCTTTCGTTCCAAGTAAACATTTCCTTTGAAACGATGTCAGTGTCAGCGCCAATTGCGCGAGCAAACAGATCCGTTTCCTCAAAGATTGGCAGGCGGATTTCGCCGAAATTGTAGGATTCGAAGACTTCGCGGGCGGTGTTTTCGAACCAGTTCCAGCGGGCGGAGTCCGGGGGGAGGATGTCGCGGGTGCCTTTGATGGCGCGAAATTGTTTCTTTTCGGACATCTGCCCTCAGCGGCTGAAGCCGCGTATAGATTGCTTGCGTTACGGCACGGCTGAAGCCGTGCCCTGACGGTGAATCGTTAAATATAGCAGGAATGATGGCGGCGTGGGTGACGGTGGAGAGGCAGCTTGTGTGGGCGCGGGGTGGTCGTTGCGGATGCGCGGGCAAAGCTTCGGAGAGATCCTTCAGGGCGGGCATCCTGGTCGGATGCTTCAGGATGACAGCGGGCGGCAAGGCGTGCCGATGGGGGGCGATCGGGGCGTGTGCGACGCTGCAGGGCGCGGTTGATGGCAAGCGTGTGCTTGGCGGGCGTTCGGGCACGGCATGCCGTGCCCCTGCTGTGGCGTGAGTTGGGGCGTGTGCGACGCTGGGGGCCTCGCTTCGCTCTGGGCTTGGTGCGCGCTTCGCGGGTGAGGTTTATGTCGGAGCTGAAGCTCCGACCCCCTAGAAGGCAAAATCGACGATCTGGGCGATGGGGAGGTTGATGGCGAGTGGTGCTGGGTGGGCGTTCAGGCACGGCCCCGCGAAAACTGCGGGATCTGCGACGTGCCGTGCCCCGGAGGATCAAAAACGCCGGCCGGAGGCCAGCGGTACAAAGTCGAAGCGGTGACCCGTTGGCCGCGCGGAGGCAACGTTGGGATTGGGAGCGAGGTTGATGGCAGGCGTGTGTTGGGCGCGCGTTCGAGCACGGCACGCCGTGCCCCTACTGTGATCAAGCACTCGTCACTTGTCGCTCGTCGATGGTGCTAGCTGCTTTCCTGCTTGTAGGTTTCTTTGTATTCGACGTAGCGCTCGGCGTAGTTGTCGATGGAATGCTGGTCGGCGTCGGTGAGGGCGCGGCGGAATTTGCCGGGGTGGCCCATGAAGAGGCTGCCGGGGGGGAGGTCGGTGCCTTCGGGGACGAGAGTGCCGGCGGCAACGATGGAGCCGGTGCCGATTCTTGCGCCGTTGAGGATGATCGAGCCCATGCCGATGAGGCAGCGGGATTCGATGGTGCAGCCGTGGAGGACGACGCCGTGGCCGATGGTGACGTTGTCGCCGAGGATGAGCGGGTGCGTGTCGCGCATAACGTGGAGGACACAGCCGTCCTGGACATTGGTGCGGGAGCCGATGCGGATGTAATGGACGTCGCCGCGGATGACGGTGCCGGGCCAGACGCTGGAGTCGGCGGCGATGGTGACGTCGCCGATGATGATGGACTGCGGATCGATGTAGGCGGAATCGGCGATGCGTGGCGTGCGGCCTTGATAAGAGCGGATCAAATTGATTCTCCTTTGCGCCGCAAACGCTAGCATAAATTAGGAGTTAAGAGGTAAGAGGTTAGGAATTGGAGTGCGATCCGGAGCGCCTTTGCCGATTGCATCATCGGAAATCGCGCCGCATCTAATTGCTTAGAGGTCAACAAAAATGAGGTATCTAAGATCAACTCTAACAGCAAGTTTCCTTCTGGCAGCTGCGCTGGCAATGCCGGCGCGAGGAGACACCCAGCCAAGGGGCAGCGCAGTTCCCGGCACTTTAAATTACGTGGAAGGGCAAGTTTCGCTGGGCTCTCAGCCGCTCAATTCGAAATCGATCGGTTCGGCCGTTTTGGAATCCGGCCAATCGATCACAACCGAAAATGGAAAAGCAGAGGTGCTGCTCACGCCCGGCTGGAGCAGCTCTACGATCGGCGTATCTGGCCGAAGCGAACGTGGATGCGGCGCCCGGATACATCTATGCTGACGGCTTTGGTCCCGGCTGGTATGGGGCCGGCTGGTATTGGGATCCTTGGTTTAGCGCCTACACCTTTATTCCGGGCGATGGAATCTTCTACAGTCCTTTCGGTTGGGGATTCTATTCGCCATTCTTTGCGTTCGACGCTCCATTCTTTTTCGGCGATCGCGATCACTTCCATCACCACTTCGATCATGACCTTCGAGGATGGGGTCCGGGGCCGCATTACGCCGCGGGTGTTCGCGGAGGCGGCTTTCACGCAGGTCACGGATACGCGACGCCTCAAGGCGGACACGCGAGTAACGGCTTCCGTGCTGGAGGTGGCGGTGACGCAGGCGGATTCTACGGAGGCGGCTTCCACAGTGGAGGTTTCGGCGGAGGCGGATTTTCCGGTGGCGGTTTTGGAGGGCACGGCAGGTAACAGCCACGGCCGAGCATAGGTAAGCAATGGAAAAGCGAGGCGCCAAGGTGCCTCGCTTTTTTTTGTGCAAATTAAAAAATGGGACGAGGGGGAGAGGACTACTCAAGACCGACCCTGCAAGCGCTTGGGGGCTTTGCGGCTCCAGGCTACGCGGAGGGCGGCCGCTAGAATATCGGCGGGGACTTTGGCGAGGCGTACGCGGGTGGCGCCTTTGTCGCCCCAGCCGCCTGGGACGGGGGAGAAAATTTCCGGGGCGTCCTGAATCATGCCGGATTGCTGGTCGGGAGTGAGGAGCAGGACGCCGAAACCTTGATGTTCGAGGGCGAGGGTAGCGAAGATTTTGCCGGCGATGCGGAAGTCGGCCTTACTGAAATGGGAGCCTTGGGTGGTTTCGGGGAGCGAGAGAGCGATACGGCGGAAGGTTTCGGGGGTCATGGGTGGATTTGGCTTCAGGATGATACTTCGGGTGGCGGGTGTGGTGGCGGGAAATATCACAATCTGAAATTCGAATTTGAAATTGGAAATTTGAAATTTCAAATGGAAGCAAGGGCGACGGCGGGCCTCGCTTCGCTCTGTTCTTGGTGCGCGCTTCGCTCGGGAATTTTTGCCGGACCTAAAGGTCCGGCCCCCTAAAAAGCAAAACACGACTGAAACCATTCAGGACCTGCAAACACGATGGGGCGGTTTGTGCTGAGATTGGCGAACGAACTTGTTGTTAAGTGGGCGCAGGCAGGAATGCCTGTGCTACCTGAACTACAGGATCTGGACGACGGGGGAGGTGGCGTTGGCGTTGACGCGATCTACGCCGGCGATTACGTTGCGGGCCATGGCGAAGATGCTTTTGCCGCCGGGGGCGTCTTCGCCCATGGCGGCGACGGGCTTGCCGCTATCGCCGCCGATGCGAATTTGCGGGTCGATTTCGATTTCGCCGAGGAATGGGACACCGAAGAGCTGGGCCATGCGGCGGCCTTCGCCGTGGCCGAAGACGTCGATGCGGCCCTGGCAATGAGGGCAGGCGAAGTAGCTCATGTTTTCGACCACGCCGAGGATTTCGACGTGCACCTGGCGGAACATTTCGACGGCCTTGCGCACGTCGGCGAGCGAAACGATCGACGGCGTGGTGACAACGACGGTTCCGGTGATGGCGACGCTTTGAATCAGGGTGAGCTGAACGTCACCTGTGCCGGGAGGCAAATCGACGATCAGGTAATCGAGTTCGCCCCATTGCACGCTGCGGAGAAATTGCTGGATCACGCTGTGGAGCATCGGGCCGCGCCAGATGAGTGGCTTATCGCCGGGATTCAGCAGGCCCATCGAGATCATTTTGATGCCGTAGGCTTCGACAGGAATGATCGTGCGTTCGTCGAGGGCGCGGGGCTGCTCGACGGTGCCGAGCATGACGGGGACGTTGGGACCGTAGACGTCGGCATCGAGGAGGCCGACTTTCGCGCCGAGGGCTTTGAGGGCGAGAGCGAGATTTACTGCGACGGTGGTCTTGCCGACGCCGCCCTTGCCGCTGGCGACAGCGACGAGATTTTTGATGCCGGGGATCGGGGCTTTCCTTTCCATCGGCTGGCTGGGGCCGAAGCCTGGCATTTGTCCTGGTCCTTGTCCGGGTGCGGGCGGCATGGAGTCCTTTCAGATAGAGGGCTGAGTTAATTGCGAATAACAATCATAGACCGGCAGCATCGAGGCAGCAAGGTTCGGCTCAGGATGAATCGGGCATAGCGATTCGTCGCAGCAACCGGAGCGGGAACCGCGCTTTGCGCGAAATCGCGCGAGCGGATAGAATAGTAGGCTGAGAAATTAGTGGAATGGCGAGACGCTTGTTGCTTGTGCGTCCTTTCGTCGAACGCGCTTCACGCCCCAGAGGCATCTAACAAGGAAATATGGACGTCGAGAGAATAGTTGACAGCGTCGTCGCGCGATTTATCGGGACGAAGCACGAGCGCGACATCAAAGTGATCCAGCCGATCGTGGCGGAAATCAACGCGCGTGAAGCGGGGATGCAGAAGCTCAGCAACGCAGAGCTGGCGGCGTACACGCCGAAGCTAAAGGCCGAGGTGCAGGGGCGGCTGGAGGGAGTGGAGGACAACGACCCGGAGACCAAGCAGAGGCTGAAGGAAGCGTTGGAGCCGGCGATTGTGCCGGCGTTCGCGGCGGTGCGCGAAGCGGGGCGGCGGACGCTGGGGATGCGGCACTTCGATGTGCAGTTGATCGGCGGCATCGTGCTGCATCAGGGCAAAATCGCGGAGATGAAAACCGGCGAAGGAAAAACGCTGGTGGCGACATTGCCGGCATACTTGAACGCGCTGGCGGGGCGCGGCGTACACATCGTGACGGTGAACGACTACCTGGCGCGGCGCGACGCGGAATGGATGGGGCCGATCTACAAGATGCTGGGGATGACGGTGGGCGTGATCGTTCACGACCTGGAGGATTCGCAGCGGCGCGCGGCGTATGGCGCGGACATTACCTACGGGACGAACAACGAATTCGGTTTCGATTACCTGCGCGACAACATGAAATACGATTTAAAGGATTGCGTGCAGCGCGGGCATCATTTCGCGATTGTCGACGAAGTGGACTCGATTTTGATTGACGAGGCGCGCACGCCGCTGATTATTTCCGGGCCTGCCGAAGAATCCACGGACAAGTACTACAAGATTGACAAGATGATTCCGAAGCTCATCCAGGACATCGATTACACGCTGGATGAGAAGCACAAGACGGCGACGCTGACGGAAGAGGGCGTATCGAAGGCGGAAAAACTGTTGAGCCTGGGGAACCTCTACGATCCGGCGCACATGGACATCATTCATCACGTGTATCAAGGGCTGCGGGCGCACACGCTTTTCCAGCGCGACGTGGATTACGTGGTGAAAGACGGCGAGGTGATCATCGTCGACGAATTCACCGGGCGGCAGATGCCGGGGAGGCGATGGTCCGACGGACTGCACCAGGCGGTGGAAGCGAAGGAGAACGTGAAAATCGAGCGTGAGAACCAGACGCTGGCGACGATCACGTTTCAAAATTATTTTCGCATGTACAAAAAGCTGGCGGGCATGACCGGAACGGCGGAGACCGAGGCGCCCGAGTTCGACAAAATCTACAAGCTGGAAGTGGTAGCGATTCCGACGAACAAGACGCTGATTCGCGTGGAGCATCCGGATGTGGTGTACCGCACGGAAGCGGAGAAATTCGAAGCGGCGGTGAACGGGATTTTGCAGGAAGACAACACGAAAGAGGGCGGCATCCGGCAATATTACGAGCGCGGGCAGCCGGTGCTGGTGGGGAGTATCTCGATTGAAAAATCCGAGAAAATTGCCGAGCACTTGAAGAAGGCTGGAATTCCGCACCAGGTGTTGAACGCGAAGCAGCACGAGCGCGAGGCAAAAATTATCGCGCAGGCGGGGCGCAAGGGCGCGGTGACCGTGTCGACAAACATGGCGGGGCGCGGTACGGACATTTTGCTGGGTGGGAATCCGGAAGCGATGACGCGCGAGTATGCGTTGAAAAATAAGCTCGCCATGCCGTACATGCCGGCAGGCGCCGTGATTGGCGCGGCTGCGGGAACGGAGACGGCGGCGCAGGCGGACGCGGCGACTGCGGGAGGCGGCGCTGCTACGAATGCGAGTGCGGGTGCTTCGGGCAATGGCGCGAGCGGGGCGAATAGCGCTCCGATGGTGCTATTTCAGCAGGAAGGCAAGATTTATCAGGTGCCGCTGGATCAGTGGAAGCCGATTTACGATCAGTTTGCGGAACAGTGCCGCGCGGAACACGACGAAGTGGTGGCGATGGGCGGGCTGCACATTCTGGGAACCGAGCGGCATGAAGCGCGGCGGATTGACAATCAATTGCGAGGGCGCGCAGGGCGGCAGGGCGATCCGGGGTCGTCGCGATTTTTCCTTTCGCTCGAGGACGACCTGCTGCGAATTTTCGGCGGGGAGCGCGTGAAGGCGCTGATGTACCGGCTGGGCATGACCGAGGGGATTCCGATCGAATCGCGGCTGATCAGCAAGCGTATCGAAAACGCGCAAAAGGCTGTGGAAGCGCAGAACTTCGAAGCGCGGAAACATTTGCTGGAATACGACGACGTAATGAACAAGCAGCGCGAGACGATTTACTCCACGCGTCGCGCAATTCTGGAGGGCGCGGATCAGAAGGAGCTGGTGCTGGAGAAAGCGGAAGAGATTGCATATGAGTTGGTGGATATTTATTGCCCGCGTGACCAGCATCCGGATCAATGGAATCTGACGCAGTTTTCGAACGAAGTGCTGAATCAGTTCGGTTTTGAGCCGAAAGCGGCGGGAATCGATATTGCCAACTTGAATCACGATGCGTTGGCTGATGCTTTAATTGCGAAGGTGAACGCGCGATACGAGGAGAAGGAAACGCTGTTTGGGGCGCAGGTGATGCGCTGGCTCGAGAGGCGCATACTGCTCGATATCGTGGACGGGCAGTGGAAGGATCACCTGCTCAGCCTCGATCACTTGAAGGAAGGCATCGGGCTGCGCGGGTATGCGCAGAAGGATCCGCTCGTCGAGTTTAAGAAGGAAGCCTTCACGCTTTTTGATGATTTGATGGATCGCATCGATAAAGAATCGGTGCGTTTTCTATTCCTGGTGCAGCCCGCAAAACCAGAGGACGAAGCCAGGCAGATCGAGCGGCGGCAGCGGCAGCAGCAACAGAATTTGCAGTTTCAAACGGGACCTGCGCAGGCCGAGCCTCCGAAGCCGGTGCGAGCGGCGGCGAAAGTCGGGCGTAACGATCCGTGTCCTTGCGGCTCGGGCAAGAAATACAAGAAGTGCCACGGCGTGGAGTCCTAGCCGTCGCGCGTCGCGGCTAACATTCCTGGCAACGCTGAGTCGAAGCATCGTATGCTTTCTCGATCTTCGGCAGCGCTTCGATGAGTTCTCCCATCAAATCTTGTACTTCGGCCAACTTCTACCGATTCGCGTCGGTTTGCGCGGCTGTCTACCTTGTTGCACAGATCATCCAGGATTACACGTTTCACCACGGAATCAGCGACTCGCCTGCCGGCGAGCAAGCGATTTTGCAACGGCTAATGCCGCTCGATCAATTCCGCCTGACGTTACTGCTGTTGAGCTTTTTCCCGATAACGGTGGCGTTTGCCGCCGTCGCCTTGCGCCAGGTGAGAATGCGTCCTGCCGCTTCGGTCCTGGGATTTACATTCTCGCTTTTGTTCGTCATCGCAGAAATCGTCAACCGATCGATCGACCTTTTCGTGATCAGCAAGCAGTGGGCGGCGCAGTATCAGGCTACAGCCTCGATGGCGGCCAGACAGGCGATCGCGGAACGAATTGAAGTGTGGACCCAGAGTTTTTCCGGATACTACTTCCTTATCAGGATCGGACTGCTGCTCGGGTGCTCGGCTTTTGCGATCGCCACATGGGACAGGCGCGAACGCTGGAACCAGTTTATTGCGGTCGTATTCGCAGCCAATGCTGTGCGATCGGCCGGACGGCTCGCAGAGGGATTCATGGGACAAGCGTGGCTTGCTCCTGTGAATGACGCCATCTATTTCCCCGCCACGGTTCTGATTAACGGCTCGCTGGCTGTTTGGTTGTGGAAGCAGGCACAAGATCGGAACCGAGAAGAAATGCTGGCAGGCACTTCGGTGAAATGAACCTTTCCCTCCCGCCTTGCGTATTCCATTTCAGATTGAAGTAAATCTGACCGGAGGCATGGAAATGAGGAAGCGCTTGCGCGTTGCCGGTGTTCTTTTGATTTGGACGATGGCCGCAGCCGTGGCCGCGGGATCAGCATTTGCGGCCCAAGAAGGGCATTTTGACAGGACCTTGAGCGTGGCGGGCGCAGTGGATCTCACAGTTCAAACGGGGTCGGGCAATATCTCGGTGAAGCCGGGAGATTCAAGCAACCTGCAGATTCATGCGACCATTCGTGCGGACCACTCCTGGTTGAATGGCGACACCAGCGCGCGGATTCACGATATTGAAACCAACCCGCCGATCGAGCAGAACGGCAACACGATTCGTCTTGGCCACTTCGATGACCGGAGCCGCGAACGGGGCATTTCGATCAGCTTTGAGGTGACTGTTCCGGAGCAGACGAAACTGCATTCGGAATCGGGCTCGGGCGACGAATCAATAGGCGGCATCGCCGGGCCCGTGGATGCGACGAGCGGATCGGGAGATTTGCGGGTGGCGAACATTGGCGGCGAAGTGCATGTGCGAACGGGCTCGGGAAGCGTGGAACTCGATTCGATCAAGGGTCCAGCGCGGGCAATTTCCGGCAGCGGTTCGATTCGCGCGCTCGGAATCGCGGGCGGTTTGAACACGTCCAGCGGAAGCGGCAAAGTGAAAGTGGAACAGACAGCGGCAGGCGACGTGGAGATCTCCACAGGTTCGGGCAATGTAGATATCATGGGCGCGAAGGACGCCGTGAGCGTAACAACGGGCAGTGGCGAGATTAACGTGCAGGGCGTCCCGTCGGGCGATTGGAAATTGCGCACGGGCTCGGGCAGCGTGACCGTGGAGTTTCCAGAGAATGCAGCTTTTGAGCTGTACGCGCAGACCAGCTCCGGCAATATCGAGACAAAGCACACGATTTCCGTGCAGGGAAACATCGGGTCGCACGAGTTGCGTGGAAAAGTGGGCACCGGCGGCAATGTTCGAGTGGAATTGAGGACGAGTTCCGGCACGATTCGGATCTTGTAACTCGCCAGGCGCGCGCACCAGTATGGAATTAGAACGCGGTGGTTCACTTGGCCGGCCAAGCCAGAAAGCTATTGCTGTTTTCGCGCAACCGGGTTTGCTCCGCTTCAAAACATGCTAGTCTCTCTCGCACATACCTTGCGGGAAACCCCGCGAGGCCACGGGGTGGCATATGACAGCCGCTGTCAAAGGTGGAAATTGCCAACGGCCCGGGTGTGCGAATCCGATCCCTAAAAGCCTTGCCGGCGAGCAGCTGTGCCTCGATCATTTTTTGGATGAAGCCTTTATCCGCACCGATCACGCGATGCAGAGTTGTCGCGAAGGAAACTTTGTCAACGCGAACAGCCTGGAATGGCTGCTTTCCGACGCGCTCGCGACCGTAAAAAATCTTGAAGAGGGTGCTGCCGAGCCTAATCCGGAGCAGCGTGATCGAATGCTGGAACTGCTGTTGATCGTGGCCAACTTGCATGAATACGTGGCGCATCATTCGGTGCGCCTCGCGCAACGACCCGCTTGACCTGTGGTTCAGTCACTGCGCAGGCAGTCGATCCACTCATCGTTCCGCTTGCTTAAGGGTTAACACCTCCCAACCCTGTCGTCTTGCGTTTTCGTCTGACACGATTCAACCTTAGTATTCCCTTCCGGAAAACAAGCTGCCGGAGACGGAATGAACAACAACCCATTCAAACCCGCCGATCCAAAGATACCCGGCGTCCTGTCCAAAGATGAAACGCGTCAACAGCGCGTTCCGTCTTCAGAGGACTCAAGTCCGGCGGTACCCGGATTCGCCATATCGAGCATGCCGCCTCGATGGCTAATTCTCGCCGCAACCGGAGTGGTGGCCATATGCCTGATTGCCGTGTGGTGGATGCGGGGAACGCCTGCAGGGGAAAGTAACGCAGGAAATGAAGCAATGGCATCAACTGCCAATGTTGACAGCAAGCCTGCGCCAATTCCTGAGCCGCTCGCCGTAGGTCCAGGTGAAATCGCAACAGCTAGCGAACTGGCGAGAGATTGGTCGGCAAAGAAATTTATTTTTCGCGATCCACTCACTTCGCGGGAAGTGCCCGCAATGGTGGTGCATCTTCCGGGCGGGGTGTACTGGGGATTTTCCTTAATCGAACCTTACGGATCATGCGAGATGGAATTCGTAACCGACCTAGAGAAGCTTCACACAGACTACGGATTTCATGCCTCGCATCCGATGGTCGGCGATCCCTGTAATCGCGCTGTATTCGACTTGACAAGATACGGAAGCGGGCCGGCGGGACTGGTCCGCGGCGAAATTGCGCATGGCGCGGCGGTGCGCCCGCCGCTGGCGATTGAAGTTGAGCTGCGCGGTAAACAGGTGCTAGCGAAGAAAATCGAGTAGCATTTTCACCTCCTTGGTTATCTTTCGTCGCCGCCATTAAAAATAACTTCCGCTGCACCGGCTGACTAAGCCGGACAGCGGCAGATGTCGAGAGCAACCATTGTGCCGAGTCCTGATCGGCACTTCTTGCTAGTTGTTCAATGCCTCTACTCTCCGGGCAACCATCACCGGAGTGTTGTTTGCAGCGGGACTAATGAGGATGAATCCCACCACGCGCAAGTGAATCGGCTGGTTGCCGGTAAGAGCCGCGAGGCCGCTCAAATTCACGTAATTTGTGAAGTTGGTAGACATCACGGTGAGCGGCTGTGGCAGCAACACGCCGGCAAGATACTTGTCGTTAAAACTGAACGTGCCGTTGTTGCCGTTCTGCACGTTGGTGCTTCCCACCACCCAGTCACCGCGCTGTCCTTGGCGTTCGAGAACCACGCGGTGGACCACCACGCTCGGTGGAGACGAACTTGTGTCAAGCTTGCCGCCGAAGAGAACGCGCTGCCCGGCGAGCTGGGTGGACGGCCCAAAAAGAAGCGAAGTGAGCGGTATCTGCAGGTCCGCAATCATGTACTTTTCATTTCCAGTGAGAGGAATCGTGTCAATCTGACCGAGCGGATAACCGGCCAGATCGGGAAGCTCAGCGCGGGCGTAGATATTGAGGCCGCTCGCCTGGCTGTTGGACGACTGAACGAAAGTATCCAGACCTTCGAGAAAGAAATGATCTTTCGAAACAACTTCCACTTCGGTTGCGGTGATATCACGCGTAACGCGATTGAGAGTGCCGGAGACTTCCACGATGGTATTCGAGTCGAAGCTGGACGGCATCTCGCTGGAATCAAAATTCGTAGATGACGTAGTATCGACCGTGAATTGACGGCTGTGCGGGCCTTGAATCACGAAC
>Ga0306926_10002119_pt1 | contig 20092 bp, 19 predicted proteins | sample flu12Cox44000178_FD_203759 | JGI IMG/M metagenome (GOLD analysis project Ga0306926, IMG submission 203759) | Lab enrichment of tropical soil microbial communities from Luquillo Experimental Forest, Puerto Rico - flux8day.12C.oxic.44.000.178 (v2)... | ecosystem: Environmental > Terrestrial >...
GGGAGCGCACCGCGCCGGATCCCGCCGCGCGCCCCGACCAGGCCGCGCTCGGCGCCGAGCGACGCGCGCGCATCAACGACGCCCTCGATACCTTGCCGCCCAATGCGCGAGCCATTATCATGCTCAGTGACGTCGAGGGACTGTCATATCGCGAGATTGCCACCGTGCTCAACTGCCCGATCGGAACGGTGATGTCGAGGCTTCACAATGCGCGCAAGCGCTTGCGAACGGCCCTCGGACCGATGCTCCTCCTCTTGTTGAGCCTGACCACCGCGTTCATCGGCGCCGGCTGGTCGTCGCTCTGGGCCCAGACCCCGCCCCCGGCGCCCGCGTCCGCCCCGGCGGCTCCCGCGCAGGTCGCACCCGGCCAGGTGACACCGCCGCCCAAGGGCACGGTGCACTTCGAGGTGCGAGTGCTCCAGGCCTCGAATCCGCCGCCCAGTCCGCCGCCTGCCGGAAGCGGCAAGCCCCCTTCCGCGCCTGCGGGGGGCTCCACCACGAGCGTGCCTCCGGCGCCCGCGCCTGCGCCGTCTGCTGCGGTCACCGATGGCCAGATGGATGATCGGCTCAAGCAGGTCGTCCCGAGACTGCGCAAACTCTTTCGCTACAACGACTACACGCCGCTCGAGCACCACAAGGTCGACGTGGAGTACGGGGTGGCCAAGCGCATTCCCGCTCCGGACGATCGCTGGCTCGAGGTGACCCCGAAGGATCTTCAAGGCAAGTCGGTGCGGATGCAGGTGCGCCTGCTCAAGGGCGAGAAGTCTGTCATGACCTCCAACATCGTGGCCGCTCCGGGCGCGCCCGCCATCGTGGGCGGTCCCCGCCACGGCTCGGGTGTGCTCATCATCATTCTCTGGGCCGATCCCGTTCCCACCGCCGCCGCGCCGAAGTGAGCCGCCGGGTGGCCCGCCATGGCTGAGGAACGCTATGCGAGCGAGCGCGCCCGTATCGAGCAGGGCCACGTCAAATACCGTGACAAACTGAAGGAAGAAGGCAAGCTCTTCGTTCGCGATCGCCTTCGCCTCCTCCTCGATCCCGGCTCGGAGTTCCAGGAAGATTTCCTCTTCGCGCGCAACCAGGAAGCCGACACCCCCGCCGACGGTGTGGTCACCGGGGTAGGCCGGGTCGGCGGCCGCCCCGTATGCATCATGGCCAACGACTACACGGTCAAGGCCGGCTCCTGGGGCGAGAAGACGGTGGCCAAGATCGTGCGCGTCCAGGAGCGCGCGCAGCGGCTCCAGGTGCCGCTCCTCTATCTGGTGGACGCGGCGGGCGGACGCATCTCCGAGCAGATCAAGATCTTCCCCGGACGCTTCCACGCCGGCCGCATCTTCTACAACGAGGTGCAGCTCTCCGGGGTCGTCCCCCAGGTGTGTATCCTCTTCGGCCCGTCGCCGGCCGGCTCCGCCTATCTGCCCGCCCTCACGGACTGCGTGATCATGGTCGACGGCAAGGCGAGCCTCTACGTGGGCTCGCCGCGCATGGTCGAGATGGCGGTGGGGGAAAAAGTGTCGCTCGAGGAGCTGGGGGGAGCGCGCATGCACTGCTCTGTCTCCGGCTGCGGCGACATCCTGGCCGCCTCCGACGAGGAGGCCATCGAGATCGCCAAGCGCTATCTCACCTTCATGCCGTCGTCCTATCGTGAGCGGCCCGCCGCGGTGGCCGCGGGCGAGCCGGCGCCCGGGCGCTCGGTGGACGAGATCGTCCCCCACGACCAGCGCAAGTGGTTCGACATGTACGAGCTCATCGCCCGCGTGGTCGACGCGGGCTCCTTCTTCGAGATCAAGCGGCTCTTCGCTCAGGAGATCATCACCGGCTTCGCGCGCATCGGCGGCCGAGCCACGGGCATCGTGGCCAACCAGCCCAAGGTCAAGGGCGGCGTGCTCATGGTCGACTCCTCGGACAAGGCGGCGCGCTTCATCTGGCTCTGCAACGCGTTCAACATCCCCCTCGTCTACCTCGCCGATGTCCCGGGCTTCATGGTGGGGACCAAGGTGGAGCGAGCGGGGATCATCCGTCACGGGGCCAAGATGGTTTTCGCCACCTCCCAGGCCACCGTGCCGAAGATCTCCGTGGTCGTGCGCAAGTGCTACGGGGCGGGCCTCTACGCCATGTGCGGCCCCGCCTTCGAGCCGGACGCGGCGCTCTCGCTCCCCTACGGACAGGTCGCCATCATGGGGCCGGAGCCCGCGGTCAACGCCGTCTACTACAACAAGATCATGGAGCTGCCGGAGAGCGAGCGGGCCGCCTACGTGCAGCAGAAGCGTCAGGAGTACGTGCAGGACGTGGACATCTACAAGCTCGCCTCGGAGATGCTGGTGGACGGCATCATCGCGGGCTCGGAGCTGCGGAGCGAGCTGGTCCGGCGTCTCGAATACGCAACGAGCAAGCAACTCGAGTTCCCACCCCGGCGCAATCCCATCCCCCCGGTGTGAGGGCGGGGCAGGGGCGGCGGGGCACGGCTCGATGAGCTACCTCGTCCTTGCCCTGCGTTTTCTCACCATCGTGCCCGTGCCGGGTCGCGAGGCGGCCGAGCCCGGTGCCCTCGGCCGGGCCGCCTGGTGGTTTCCCGCGGTCGGGCTGGTCCTGGGCGCCTGTCTCGTCGCCGTCGATCGCATGCTCCTCGTCCTCGTCCCGCCACTCCTGGGCGCCGTGCTCCTGGTGGCCGCGTGGAAGATCCTCACGGGAGGCCTTCACCTCGACGGCCTCGCCGACGCCGTCGACGGGCTAGCCGGGCACTCGGTCGCGCGCCGCCTCGCCATCATGCGCGACAGCCGTCTCGGCGTCTTCGGCGCCGTCGCCATCGGGCTGGCCCTCTTCATCGAGGCGAGCGCGGTCGACGCGATGTCCGCGCCGCGCCATCCCGCCGTCCTCCTCCTCGCCCCCGCGGTCGGACGGCTCGCCCCGGTGCTGATCGGCCCGCTCTTTCCCGCGGCCACGCCGGGAGAGGGCGCGGGCGCAGACTTCCTCGCCGGCCTCTCGCCATGGGCGACGCCGCTTCATCTGTCCGCATTGTGGGCCCTTTCTGCCTTCCTTCTCGGAGCCTGGGGTGGACTCCTGCTCAGCATCTCTCTCGCTTCCGCTCTGCTGTGGGCGGTGTTCATGGTCTCGCGGATGGGGGGTCTCACCGGCGACGTTCTGGGAGGATCAGTCGAAATCGGCGAGCTGGCGACCCTCAGCGCCGCCGCCTCCCTCATCCATCTCCAGCTCATTTGATGCCCACCACCATCTACCTCGTGCGCCACGGGAGCGTGGTCGGAGCGGAGACGCGGCGCTTCATCGGTCATCTCGACGTGCCGTTGTCTCCGCGGGGCGAGGCTGAAGCCGCCGCCCTGGCCCGACGACTTGCCGGCGTCGCGCTCAGCGCCGCCTATTCGAGCGATCTTTCGCGCACGCGCCGTACCGCTGAGCTCCTCGTCGCTCCCCATGGGCTCCAGGCCGTGGCGCAGCCGGAGCTGCGCGAGTTCTCCATGGGACGGTGGGAAGGGCTCACCGCGGAGGAGATCCGGGCCCTTGACCCCCCGGCCTTCGCCGCCTGGATGGCGGATGTCGGCCGCTTCCAGTTCCCTGAGGGCGAGAGTCTGGCCGACGTGGAGGCGCGGGCGTGGCCCGCCTTCGAGACCATCGCAGAGCGGCACGAAGGCACGTCCGTCCTCGTGGTTGCGCACGGCGGGCCGAACCGGATCGTGCTCTGCCGCGCCCTCGGGGTGCCGCCGGCGCGCATCCTGTCCCTGGGCCAGGACTACGCCGCGCTGTCCGTCATCGAGCGCGATCGCGGACGATGGATGCTGCGCCTGCTGAACCATCGCGAGCCCGTGCGCGAATGAATTTCGACCGCGAGCCGTCCCCGAACGGTCGCCGTGCCTTTCTCAAGGTCGCAGCGGCCGCGGTGGCCACGGCGTGCTCTCCGCGATCCACCTTCGCCGAGCCGCGGCCACGGCGCGGTGGCGTCCTCAAGGTCATCGGGGTCGAGCCACCGAGTTTTGACGCGCACGGGACCCTGTCCTCCCAGACCCAGTTCCTCTCGTCGCTCGTCCGACGCACGCTCTTCAAGTTCGTCAACGGCGCCCGCTATGGCCCCTCGGACTTCACCCTCGTGCCCGATCTCGCCCTTCGGGCTGACGTGTCGCGGGACGGCCGCGTGTACACCATCGCCCTCCGCCCCGGCGTTCGGTGGGAGACGCGGCCACCCGTACTTGGCCGGGAGCTGGTGGCCGCCGACGTGAAGTACTCCTTCGAGCGCGCGATCAGGAAATCGCCAGCCGCGAGCTCGCTCGGCCGGGTCGAGGCCATCGAAGCGCCGGACGCTCACACCGTGCGCGTCACCCTCGCCGAGGCCTACGCGCCCTTCCTCCACAACCTCGCCGAGCCGTGGAACTGCATCCTGCCCCCCGAGATCGAGGACAAGCTGGGTGACTTCGGGAGAGTGGAGTCCCTCATTGGGTGCGGACCCTTCGTGCTGGAACGGTATGAGCCTGGGCTCAAGGCGGTGTTTTCCCGCAATCCCCGTTACTACCAGCGAGGCCTCCCCTATCTCGACCGCGTCGAGTGGCTCTTCGTCAAGGATCGCGCGACGCAGCTCTCGCTCTTCCGCGCGGGGCAGGTCGACCTGCCCTCCGCTGACGCGCGCATCGCCCGCGCCGACGTCGCCGCCTTCCGCGCCGCCAACCCCTCCTATCCCGTGAGATTCTGGGATAGCCTCGCCGTCCGCACCCTGGCCTTCCGCACCGACCGGGCCCCTTTTCATGACGCGCGAGTGCGCCAGGCGTTCTCCCTCTCCATCGACCGCAAGAAGTGGTTGACCCAGCATCTGGGCGGGCAGGGATGGGAGGACGCCGGCCCCGTGCCCGCGCCGATGCGCGAGTGGAAGCTTCCCACCGCCGATTTGGGGGAGGGGATGCGATGGCTACAATACGGTCCCGTCCTCGCCCGGAACCTTCTCGCCGAGGCAGGGTTCCCCAATGGCATGAACGTCCGGTGTACCACCTGGCCCGGCTACGGCCCGGAGTACGTGGAAGACCTTGAGCTGCTCGCCCAGGGGCTGCGACAGATCGGGGTCGAGCTCCAGATCGTCAACGAGGACTACGGCCAATACATCCGTGGCTCCTTCCTGGGAAGGTTCGACGAGCTGACGTGGGGGCCGTCGTCGCTCTTCACGGAGGTCGACGGCTACCTCTACAACTTTTTCCGCAGCGGTCTGCTCGACAATCGCAGTCACGTCGCCGACAGTCCCCTCGACGTGATGCTCGATGCCCAGCGCCGGCATGCTCCACACGCCGCGCGGCGGAAGATCATCGACGACATCCAGCGCCACGTCGCGGAGCGCGTGTACTACGTCTACACCCCGTCCCCGAGGAACGTCTCCTCGTGGACACCGTGGGTGAAGAACTACGGCACCAAGAACTCGTTTGATCGCGGCGCGCAGCTCGAAGTCGTCTGGCTGAACCGGTAGCGTTCAGGCCAGGAACGTCTGGCCCCACCCGGCCTCATCGGGACGGCTGCGTTAGATCCACCTGGCGTCGACCGTCGACTCAGCGTTCCCAGGACGGAACCTCAGCACCAAGCCCTCGCTGCCTGTGATGCATTTTGGCGCCATGCGAGGGGTGCCCGCCCGCATCGAGGCGGGGCGGCATGTCAACCCTTCGACAGTCGACAATCTTGTTGACAGACAGTTGTCCGGACGTTTCCTGACACTCTTTCGCCGCACGCTGTCATGACGTCGAGACAGCGGTCGCGTGGCGCGCCCTCGAATTCGGGGGCATCCCACCGAGTCTGAGTGGCTGATGCAGGCCAGACACCCGTCCACGATGCTTCTGGTGGCTCGGCGCCATGTTCGTGGGCCACCCGGCCCGTGGCACCGGCCGTGCAGCACTCAGGCACGGCCGGAAAAGCTCATCAGGCTTTCACCGCGGACCGTCGGCGGCGAGACCACGACAGGGGCTTCACGGTCGGCCAGTCACGGACGTGGTGGAGAGGACTCAACGATATGAAGACAGCAAGATGGCGATGCCCAAGCACGCACGTTCCGCGTGGCCACGGGGGCTTTTCTGCCGCCGAGCTCCTCGTGGTGGTCGCCGTCATCGGTCTGCTCTTCACGGTGAGCGTTCCCTTCTTTCTGAGCGCCTATCAGGCCGCGGCGGCGCGGGCAGACGTCCAGCAAGTCATGTCGCTTTTCAACCAGGCGCGCGAACTGGCGATCAAGCAGAACAACAGTGTGTGCGTCTCCATACCGAACAATCAGCAGATGCAGTTTCTGCAGGGGAGTTGTGCCGGCGCGGCGTGGGTCGGAGCGGGAACAGATGCGACCGGCGCCATCAATCTGCCGGCAGGATTCACGATCGGTCCGGTGTCGTCCACGGTGACCTTCACCTATTTGGGTGCCGCCACCGCGGCCACCACCTATACGATGACCAACTCGACCACGGGGGGTACCACCACCATCTCGATCGCGTTGAGTGGCCGCGTGAGGAGCCCATGATACTCACCACTTATCGAACCATCACGGGCGAGTCGGGAATGTCTCTCGCCGAGATCCTCGTCGCGTCCGTGATCATTGCCATCGGTCTCGTCGGACTCCTCTCCGCGGTACCCGTGGCGAGCTACGGCATCCACGAGGGACGCAACCTGTCCACGGCGACCTTCCTCGCCAATCAACGCCTCGAGCAGGTACGCAATGCCGTCTGGACGGTCTCGCCGGCCAATGACTGTCTGGGAACGTCCGCCTCGTCCACCGCCGCCCCCACGTCGGCCGCATGCAACGGCGCGGGGGTGACCGCCTTTCCCGATGAAGCACCCATGGCGGCGCCGTACGGTGACTACACGCGGACCGTGCGTATCACGGACTGCGGACTGGGGGCCGGCTGTGGCACCATCGTCAGCTCTGATCTGCGGCAGGCCACGGTGACGGTGAGCTACACCCCCATGAACGGAACGGGGGGAGCGGCCCCCGGCTCCACCAAGAGCGCCATCGTCACCATGCTGGTGGCCAAGCGATGAGCAGTCTGCGTTCGATGATGAGGAACGACGGCGGCTTTTCGCTCGCCGAGTTGCTCGTGGTGATGGCGGTCCTCAGCCTCATGCTCGCCGGGCTCCTCGCCGTGCAGATGCAAGGGCAATCCAGCTACCTCATGGGGGCCAGCCGTGTCGAGGCCCAGCAGAACGGGCGCGTCGCGTTGGAGCTGATGGTCCGCGAGCTGCGGTCCGCCCAGTCCGTCACCGCGATTGCGTCGGCCACGGACATGACCTTCGTCGACGAAAATGGCGTGACCATCCAGTATCAACTGTCCGGCACCACCCTGAATCGAATATCCGCTGGCACGTCGACGCCCCTCATTGGGGGCGTCACGAGCTTGACCTTGACGTACTTCTCCGCGTTCAACGGCGCCACCAATACGGGAACGACCACCGCCGTCGCGACGAGCGTCCGAGCCGTTCGCATCCAGCTCGTCACCACCACCGAGAATTCGGTGGCGAGCTACTCGATGGCCTCTCAGTCGGCGGTGCTGGAGTCGTTCGTCCAGCTCAGGAACATATAGGAGGTCCCATGCGTCTCCGCCAGCTCAGGCAGCTCCTCGAAGGGCAGCATGGCATCGCCATGCCCATGGCCATGATCGCCCTCGTCCTTCTGTCGGCGCTCATCATTGCTTTCTCCATGCTCGCCGCCTCCGAGCCGGTCCTCGCCAACAATCAGCTGCAGGTGGCTCAGGCGCGCGCGGTGGCGGAGAGCGGGGTTGAACGAGCCATCTGGGCCCTGAACAACCCGACGAACGCGAACGGGATTCCCAATCCTCTGGTGACGCCGGCCGCGCCCTACGACGGGACCACGACCACCGCCGTCATGCAGAACGGCGTGCAGGTCGGTGTCTTCACCGTGTCAGTGACCAATGGAACCGTGGCCAACGAGCGCGTCATCGTAGCCACGGGATGGGTGCCGTCCGACACCGCGGCCAACAAGGTCAAGCAGAAGATCCAGGTCAGCGTGCTGCAGTTTCTCTTTTCGGGCTTTCCCCCGCCCGCCGCGTTGACGGTTCGAGGGGAGATCGGGATCGGCGGCAATACCCTCATCGACTCGCGGTCGGACACGAGCTGCGGCAACAAAGCGGGGACGAACAGTGAGGGCCTCACGACGACGGGGGGCTCCGGCACCGTCTACGGGGCCGACGGCAACAACACTGCCAATCAGGCGACCGACGTCGTCCAGAACGTCCCCGATGCCACCCTCGACCAGTACATGCTCTCGAACAAGGACCTCACCCAGCTCAAGAAGCTCGCCCAGGCCAACGGCACCTACTACCAGGGCACGGTGCTCTTCGATTCCGGCAATCAGTTGAACAACGGGATCGTCTTCGTCGACACGGTCAGTGGCAACAACATCGACGTCAATGGGGTCAACAGCACCGACTCCAGTGATTTCGCCTCCGTGACCATCCACGGCAATGCGCCCTCCAGCCCCGATGGCATCTTCCACGGGGTCATCGTCGTGAATGGATCGCTGTCCATAAGCGGTAATTTTCAGATGTACGGCCTCGTCTACGCGACCAACGACTTGACCTACGTGGGGACGGGAACCGGGCAGATCGTGGGGGCGGCGCTGAGCCGCAACATCCGCGACACCTCCGCCACCAGCATCGATACGAACACGGGAGGCAACGCGGCGATCATCTACAACTGCAACTACGCCAAGACGGGCGGCGGCCAGACGAATCCGGGATTCCTCCCGGAGAAGGGTACGTACAAGGAGATCTCCGGCTAGCATGAAAATCCGCGCCTGGGCCGTGCTCGGATGCATGGTGGCGATCAGCGCGTGCCAGTCCCCCTCCGCTCCGCCTCCCTCGTCGCGGCCCATCGAGGTCCCGGCGGCGGCGCGCGCCGCCGTGGCGCTGGGGGCGGGCCGCTATGAAGAGGCGGCCACCCTTTATCGTGAGGCTCTGCGGCTGGCCCCGCTGGCCATCCCCTCGCACTATGGGCTGGCCGTGGCCCTATCGTACATAGATCGCAGCGCGGCCATCCGCGAGTTTCAGTGGGTGGTGATCAATGCACCGAAGGATTCGCCCGAAGCCGGCGAGGCCCGCGCCTGGCTCGTGCGCGCCGGGGCGCTGCCCAAGACGCCCGTGGAGCAAGCGGCCGCCTCGACCCTCGAGCGACAGAGAGACAACGCCGCGCTCTTCGGCCGCGCCATCATGGCGGAGAAGGGCCAGCCCGTGGGGCCCGTGTCGCGCATGCAGCTCTTTCTCGTGGGCCAGCCCGACAGCCCCACCAAGGAAGAGCGCTACAACCTCCGCACGGCTGAGGACGGAACCTTCAAGTTTCCCAACGTCCTCCCCGGACCGTACATGCTCACGAACCGCGTGGCTGGCGAGCCCACCTGGCGCCTGCGTGTCGTGCTCAAGCCATCCGAGGAGAGAGAGTTGAACCTCGGCCCCGGCAACAACCTGAGCGCCCAGGATGACTTCCCCCAGTTCCGGCAGGCGAAGCCGCCATCTGGATAGACGTCTGACGGCTCAGCCGGCGCTGGCTACTTCTTGAGAGTGAAGGCGCCCGCGCCGAGGAAGGCCTGGGCGATGGTGGCGCCGATCAGGAACAGCACGTACTCGTAGCCGCTCTTCCCGCCGTAGATGAAGAAGCCCTGGGAGAGGTGTACGAACCACAGGGCCCCCAGCATGACGGGCAGGTTGGCCAGCGCCGCCCACCGCACGAGAATCCCCAAGATCAGCAGGAGACCGCCCAAGCCATGGGCGATGATGAGATACCACACGCCGATCTCGGGGAGAGGAATGTGTACCGAGCGCTGGTACTCCATGGCCCGGGCCGGACCCATGACCACGAGGGCGAGATAGGCGTGCGCCATGTAGATCACCCCGAGAAACACGCGGAGCACCAGGGCGCCATACGCCTCGCCTCTGCCCACGATCAGCCCTCCCCGCGCCGGGCCGCGCTCACGGCTTGCGGAAGAAGATCTCGCCGAAGAAGGCCTCGGCCGTCGACTTGGTGTCGTCGGAGTCGATGCCAAGTGACAGCGCCTCCATCTTCTCGCCCGGCGCCTCGCCGTAGATTCGCTTGTAGTCCTCGCAGACGTTGCGGATCTCGGTAATCCATTTGCCGAGATCCGCTTCGCCCGAGCGCACCACGATGTAGGTGACGAGCCCCGTCTTCTCGCTCTTGAAGGTGGCGCCGGCGGGAGCGGTGGTGTCCCAGATGTAGCCGATCACCCGCGAGCGCACGGCGGCGGGGAAGCGGGGGAAGGTGACGTAGACCTGGGCCGCCTCGTCGTCGGTGGCCTTCTTGCGGGCGTCCGCACCCTTGGGCAGCTTGGTGACCTTCCAGCTCCACTCGAGGACGGGATAGTCGCTGCAGTCGACCTTGATCTCCTTGTTGATGGTGGAGCTGTCGCCGTCGCTCCGCAGGCGCAGCACACGGGCGGACCCATCGTTGACCACCTCGAAGTCGTACTTGGGGCTGCCCCAGTTCTGCGTGCGCCAGCCCGGGGGTACGCCCTTCGTGCCCACGGGGACCTTGGACCAGTCCTGCACGACGAGCTTCGCCCCCTGCGCCGACACCCACGAGGCCATCGTCAGCACGAGGAGCAACGGCAGCAGCCAGCCTCTGCGCATCCTTCCTCCACTGTGCGGGTTGGGCGCCCTGCCGCCATGAGCCGCGCGCATCGAGCCGAGTCTCTCATGCGCGGCGGCCGCCTCCAACTCGCGCGCACGCGACGGGAGACGGCCGGTCCGCCCGCGAGTATAGCCCAGGGATCGTGCTACCGTACACACGGCATGCCCGAGATGCGCCTCGACAAGTGGCTGTGGGCCGCACGCTTCTTCAAGAGCCGGACGCTCGCCACGGGGGCCTGCGACGGCGGCAAGGTCGACCTCAACGAGCAGGCGGCAAAGCCGGCGCGGGTGGTGCGTCCCGGCGATGTGCTGCACATCACGCTGCCCCGGGGGAAGAAGATCGTGAAGGTCGCCGCGCTCTCCGATCGCCGCGGCCCCGGAGCGGAGGCGGCCCGACTCTACGAGGACCTGACGCCGCCTCCGCCGCCGCGCGAGCTGCGCATCCCGCCCCCGGTGATCCGTCCCCGCGGCCTGGGGCGGCCGACCAAGCGCGAGCGCCGGCTCATCGATCGCCTCGGCCGCCGCTGATCCCTTTTCGGTTGTCGGCCTCTCGGCGACTGCGTAGAATCCCCTCACGCTTTCCCACGTCCACTATCCACGCCAACTACGAGGTCGAGTCCATGCGCCATGATCGCCGTCTCGCCGTCCTCCGGACCCTCGCCGTTCTCCTTCTCTCGTGCGTGCTCGCCCTGCCGCAGGGCTGCTCGTTCTCGGCGAGTTCGAGGGGATCCTCCAATAGCTCGGATTCCTCATCGGACTCCTCGGCGAGCAGCTCGGGGTCGAGCTCGCCGGAGAGCGCGGAAAAGCAATACAAGAGCGATGTCCGGGAGTACACGGCGGCCTACGTGAAGACGGGTGGCCAGTTCGACGCCTTCCGCCGCGGCCTCGGTGACATTGCCAAGAAGCACAACATCACGAACTGGGAAGACAACACGGTCACCTACGAGGGCATCGGCGAGGGATTGGGCGAGGCGAAGGCGAGCGAGCTCCAGTTCAAGGCCTACATGGACGGCCTGGCCGGGCAGGATGCGAGCAAGCGCGCGGCCATGCAGAAGGGCTACGACGCCAAGAAGGGGTGATCCATGGCGGCATCTTGCCGTCTTCTCGCGCTGGGGGCCCTCCTCCTCGCCCTCGTGGCGCCGGCCGCCGCGGAAGAGCTCGGTCGCCGCGTCGACTATCTCTACATAGAGGCCAACGAGGGGGGCTCGAGCGGCGGGCACGTCGCGCTCGGTCTGGGCGACGAGGTCTTCCACTTCGAGCATCGCTCGCCGGGCATCCTCGTCCTGGGTGTCGACGACCTCGAGCATTTCCGCTACCGCTACGGCGTGCGCGAGAACCGCACCATCCACGTGAGCCGGATTCCCGTGAGCGAGGAAACCTACGGCCTCATCGTCGATCGCTTCCGGCACCGGCACTTCCTCCAGGCCCGGCATCTCGACGTCATGGATGGTCTCGAGCGCGACCGCGTCACCCTCGAGCAGATGCGCGCGGGCGCTCTCGTCATCGAGGCGGCTGGTCTTTTCGTCGCACCCGAGGGGACGGGAGTCGATCCGGATCTCGCGGCGCTCCGCTCGCGCGTCCGCGCGGTCTATGGAGAGGACGTGCTCGATCGCCGGATCGAGCAGCTCCACTCACGGCTCGCCGAGCTCGATCCGGCCGCCCTCGATCTGCCGGAGCCACCGTCGACCGAGCTTCCCCCCGTGCCCACGTACAGCTTTCCCCAGCGCTATCGCGACCTCGTCACCGCGGTGGCCGCTCTGGAGATCCTGCGAGACGCCCCGCCGCTCGCGCCGGGCGCCCTCGTCCCGTCGCTGGACTTTCGCGAGGCAGATGTCGTGGTCGCCGAGCGTCTCTCGGATGCCTTGTCCAGCGCGCTGGTGCGGCTCGTCGGCTCCGAGCGGCCCGATAGCGGCGGCGCTCTCCTCGTCGGCATGGCGAGGCTCACTGCGCTCGCGGAGAGCCTGCGGCAAAACCGGTGGATCGTCGTCGACGGCTTCCCGGCGGACGCGGCCACCGCGGACTCGCGGCCCGACGTCGAGGACGAGCTGATGGCGAGCATCACCGCCGACCTCGCGCGTACCCGCGAGCGGCTCGCCTCCCGGAGCGGAGAAGGGGAGTTCCGCGAGGCCGAGTTTGCCTCGTTCGAGGCGGCCGCCAATCGCCTCGCCGAGCTCTCCCGGGCGCGCGCGGAGCGGCGCGAGCGGCGGATCCTCGGCGCTTCCGTCGTGCCCTCGCGCCCCGCCCCGCGCGCCGTCGATGCGATGGACCCGAGCCCGCTCGCCCGCGGCCTGGAGACGGTGCGGGCGCGCCAGGAAGCGTACGCCGCCGCATTCAAGCGGCGCTGGGGCTACAACCTCGTCACCCGCAATTGCGTCTCCGAGATCTTCAGCGAGATCGACGCGGCCTTCCCGGGGGGTGCCCAGGAGTCACTGGCCCGTCTCGGGGGCCGTATCGACATGGACGGCTCCCTCAACTTCATCCCCGCCGTCTCCGCGGCCTCCGTGACGAGCGCCTATCCGGTGGCGGAGCGCGTCGAGGTTCCGTCGTATCGAACGTGGCGGAAGGAGCAGATGTACGAGCGGGAGAACCCTGTCGCCGTCTTCCTGCGTGAGTCGAACACCCTCACCTCGGCCATGTACCGGCACAACGCGGACGACTCCATCTTCGTCTTCTTCACCGACGACGCCGTGCTGGCGCGCCCGCTCCTGGGCGCCGTCAACCTCGCGGTGGGCCTGGCCGCCAGCGCCGTGGGGCTGGTGACCTTGCCCGCCGACGGCGGGAAAACCCTCTGGGCCGGGCTCAAGGGTGCGGTGTTCAGCCTGCCCGAGCTCTTCTTCCAGAACATCAGAAAGGGTTCCTTCGGTCACGTGAAGCGGGACGGGGGGCCCGAGCCCGCCCCGCTTCCGAGAGAAGAAATGTCCGGCGGCGATTGACCGTCTGCGCGGCCATCTGCTACCGTCAGCCCGCCACTGGTGTTCGGGCGGCCCGCCGGGTGCGGGCCCCAGGGAAGGCGGTGCAAATCCGCCGCGACCGCGTCACTGTGATCGGGGACGAAACCCACCGCGAGCCACTGGCCCGGTATCATGGGCCGGGAAGGCGTGGGAAGTAGGGCGATCCGAGAGCCAGGAGACCTGCCCGGGCGCTGTCACGCGAACCGGTCTTCGCCGGGAGGCCCGGGTGAGCCGTATGCATCGCTCCGATCTCGTCCTGGGCGGCGTCCGCAGTGGCAAGAGCCGCGAGGCGCTGCGACTGGCGGCGAGCGTTCCCCCCGGCTTTCGCGGCGCCTTCCTGGCGACGGCGCAGGCCCTCGACGCGGACATGCGTGCGCGCATCGAGCGGCATCAGGCCGAGCGGCCGCGCGGCTGGACCACCGTGGAGGAGCCCCACGACGTCGTGAGGGCGCTCGAAGGCATGGCCACCCGTTACGACGTCGTCGTCCTCGACTGTCTCACGCTCTGGGTCGCCAACCTCTACCTGCGCGGTGAGAAGGCGGCGGTCGTCATCGACGCGGCTGACGGCCTCGCCCGCTTCATCGCGCTTCGCCGCGTCACGCTGATCATCGTCTCCAACGAGGTCGGCGCCGGCGTGCATCCGCCGACCGAGGTCGGTCTCCACTTCCGTGACATCCTGGGCGAGGTGAATCAGCACGTCGCCGCCGCGGTCGACCGCGTCAGCTACATGGTGGCCGGGATTCCTACCATCATTAAAAACGCTTTACCTGCGAGGGATTTGCGTGGCGACTCTTCTCAAGCTCCTTGATTGTATCGCCCCTCCCGTCGGCACCGCGGGCGTCCAGGCGGCGCAGGCCCTCGACCAACTGACCAAGCCGCGAGGCAGCCTGGGTCGCCTTGAAGAGTTGGCACAGCGGCTGGCCGCGATTTCCGGCCGATTCCCACCCGAGATCCGGCGGCCCGTAATCTTCACCCTCGCGGCCGACCACGGCGTGGTCGCCGAGGGAGTGAGCGCTTATCCCCAGATCGTCACCGCGCAGATGGTCGAGAACTTCCTTCGCGGCGGGGCCGCCGTCAACGTGCTCGCCCGTCACGCTGGAGCCGAGGTGATCGTGGCCGATCTTGGCGTGGCGGCGCCGTTGCCCGCTCATCCCGCGCTGCTCTCGCTCCGCATCGCCGCGGGAACCGCCAACATGGCCAAGGGCGCCGCCATGACCCGTCGCGAGGCGGTGGCGGCCATCGAGGCGGGCCTGGGACTGGTCGAGGCCGAGCGCGGCAAGGGGCTCGACCTGATCGGCACCGGCGAGATGGGCATCGGAAATACCACGGCGGCGAGCGCCATCGTGAGCGCCCTCACCGGCTTGTCTCCCGTGGAGGTGACGGGATGGGGCACGGGCGTCACCGAGGAGGGGCGCCGACACAAGATCACCGTGATCGAGCGTGCCCTCGCGCTCAATCGTCCTGACGCCACCGACGGCGTCGACGTGCTGGCCAAGGTAGGCGGCTTTGAGATCGCCGGCCTTGCCGGAGTGATCCTGGCGGGCGCCGCCTTCCGCATCCCCGTCATCATCGACGGGTTCATCGCGGGCGCCGCCGCCCTTGCCGCAGTGCGAATCAAACCAGAGACGCGCCACTTCCTCCTTGCCTCGCATCGCTCGACGGAGCCGGGAGCGGAGCACGTGCTCGCCGCGCTCGCCCTCGTGCCCTATCTCGATCTCCAGATGCGCCTCGGCGAGGGCACGGGCGCGGCCCTTTGCATCGGCCTCGCCAGGGCCGCCGTGAAGATCCTTGGCGAGATGGCGACCTTCAAGTCGGCGGGCGTCACGGATCGCTCGGCGTGACCTCTCTCATCACCGCGCTCGCCCTCGTGGCGCTCCTTCCCGTGAGCTCCTGGGGCCTGGAGGTCGTGGACCAGGTCGGGCGGACCCTCACCCTGCCCGCGCCGCCCCAGCGCATCGTGTCCCTCGTCCCGAGCACGACCGAGGTGCTCTACGCCATCGGCGCCCAGGACCTCCTCGTGGGGGTCACGGACTTCTGCGATTATCCGCCCGAGGCCCGGCGCAAGCCGCACGTGGGCGATATGCTCTCGCCGAATCTCGAGACGCTCGTCACCCTCAAGCCGGATCTCGTGGTGGCGACGCGGGAGGGAAACCGCAAGGAGACCTTCGACCAGCTCGACCGCCTCGGCATCCCCGTCTACCTCGTCGATCCCATCACGGTGCGCGACGTGCTGAAGCTGATCACGGACCTGGGCGAGCTGACCCATCACCGCGAGGGCGCGAGGGCGGTGACCCACGATCTCGAGCGACGGATCGCTGCCGTGCGGGACCGGGTGGCCGGACGCCCGCGGCCGCGCGTGCTCTATGTGCTCTGGCCGGAGCCCTTGATCGTGCCGGGGCGCGGAGCGCTCGTCACCGAGTTGATCACCCTCGCCGGCGGCGACTCCGTCACCGCCGACCTGGGCCAGGGCTACCCACGCCTCAGCCTGGAGGCGGCGGTGGGACACAAGCCGGAGGTGATCATCCTCGCGCGGCACGGCAGTCGGGGCGGAGCCACTGTGCGTGAGCAGTGGCAGCGGCTCGAGAGCATGCCCGCGGTCAAGAGCGGCCGGCTCTACACGGCCGACGGTGACCTGATGCATCGCTATGGCCCTCGCATGGTCGTGGGGCTCGAGACGCTCGCTCGCCTCATCCATCCCGAGGCGTTCGGGCAGTCGGAGGCGGCCAGGCGCGGAGCGGCCCGATGACCTCGAGGGCGAGGCTCGCGTGGATCTGCGGCGGTCTTGCCGCGGTGCTGATCGCCGTCGCGCTCGGATCACTCCTCGTCGGCGCCGCCCCCGTGCCGCCTCGGGCCGTGCTCGACCTGATCGCCGGGCGTGGCCCCTCGGGAGGCACCGATCGCGCGGTGGTGCTGAGCATCCGGCTTCCGCGCATCGCCGCGGCCGTCCTCGCCGGCGGCGCGCTCGCCGTGGCGGGCGCCGGCTTCCAGGCCCTGACGCGGAACCCGCTCGCCGAGCCCTCCATCCTCGGCGTTTCGGGCGGCGCCGCCTTCGGCGTCGTGGTCGCCCAGGTCTCGGGGCTGGGGCAGGGCGTGGTGGACGCCCTTGGGCTCGCGGCCTTCGGCTTCGCGGGGGCGGTGGCGGCGGGGCTCGCCGTATATCTCATCGCCTCCAGCGGTGCCGGGCTGCCCGTGCACACGCTGCTCCTCGCCGGCGTCATCGTGGGCATCTTCTTCTCGGCGTCCATCACGGTGCTCATCTCGATCGTCGACGCCAATCGCCTGGGCGGGGTGATCTACTGGCTGCTCGGGAGCGTGGCGCCCATTCCTCCCGGCCAGCTCGTCATCTTCACCCTGGTCACCGCCGTGGGCGTCTGGCTCGTGCTCGGTCAGGCGCGCGCCCTGAATCTCCTCGCCCTCGGAGAGGAAGGGGCGACGGAGCTCGGCGTGGATGCCCTCGGGCTCAAGCGACGCATCTTCATGGGCGCCGCTCTCCTCACGGGCACCGTGGTCGCCTTCGTGGGCCCGATCGGCTTCGTCGGTCTCATCGTTCCCCAGGCATTCAGGATGCTGCTGGGGCCCGACAACCGCGTGCTCGTTCCCGCGGCCCTGCTCGGCGGCGGCGCCTTCCTCCTCGCCGCCGACACGCTGGCGCGCACGGTGGTGGCGCCCGCCGAGCTCTCCGTGGGTGTGCTCACCTCCTTCTGCGGGGCGCCCGTGTTCATCTGGCTCCTTCGCTCCCGCGTGGCGCGGGTAGAGCCGTGACGGCGCTCGCAGAGTTCCGCTCGGTGAGCTTCGCGTATCCGCGGGGGACGGGTGGTCGGCCGCCCTTCGAGCTCCGCGAACTGAGCCTCACCCTGGAACCCGGCGAGGTGCTGGGTCTCATCGGGCCGAACGCAGCGGGAAAGACGACGGTGATCCGTCTCCTCTCGCGCGTGCTCCAGCCCTCGAGCGGCACCATCGTGATCGATGGCCAGCCTGCCTCCGGCCTCGATCGCGCTGCGGTGGCTCGCCGGATCGCCGTGGTGCCCCAGGACGTGCCCCAGGGCTTTCCGTACACCGTGGAGCAGCTCGTGCTCATGGGACGCTTTCCCCACGCTCCCGCACGATTCTTCGAGAGCCGCGCCGATCTCCTGATCGCGCGCGAGGCTATGGCCCTCACGGACGTGGAAGCCCTCGCCGCGGAGCCGCTGGAGCGGCTCTCGGGCGGCGAGCGGCAGCGTGTTGTCCTCGCGCGGGCGCTCGCCCAGCAGCCGCGCCTCCTCGTTCTCGACGAGCCCACTGCGCACCTGGATCTGCGTTATCAGGCGGAATGCGTCGCGCTCCTGCGGCGGCTCCATCGAGACGAAGGACTGGGCATTCTCCTCATCTCCCACGATCTCAATCTCGCCGCCGAGGTGTCGGACCGGCTGCTCCTCCTCGCCGGTGGCAGGGCGGTGACGAGCGGCCCGCCGCACGAGGTGCTGCAGGCGCCCGTGCTGGAGGCGGTGTACGGGTGCCGCGTGGCGGTCGACAAACACTCGGCCACGGGCCGGCCCACCGTCAGCGTGGTCTGGCCGGAGGGGAGGTGAGAGAGCAGAGCGCGCAGTGATGCGTCGCGTTTCAAGGGAAGCCGGTGAAAGGCCGGTACGGTCCCGCCACTGTGAGTGGGGAGCCAGCCCGAATCCGTCACGGAAGCCACTGGGAGCAACCCCCGGGAAGGCCGGGCAACGGCGACGATCCACGAGTCAGGAGACCTGATCGCGACGCGAGGGCAACACCCCCTTTCGAGAGAAAAGGAGCGGTCGTGCGACAGATCATCGTAGTGGCAGCGCTGACGGTCCTGGGCGCCGTCCCCTCGGTGGAGGCGCAGGACGTGGCGCCGGAGACGAAGAAGGTCGATCCCGTAGTGGTCACCGCGACCACGGTCCCCACGCCGGCCCAGCAGCTCGGCGTGTCCTTGAACGTGATCACGGGCGAGGAGTTCAAGACCTACCACTACTCTGCCCTCGACGATGCCTTCCGGAACATTCCCGGTGTCAACGTGGTCCAGCAGGGGAGCTACGGCAAGCTGTCGACCCTCAGTATCCGCGGCGCCAACGCCAACCAGGTCCTGATCCTCGTGGACGGGGTGCGGGTGTCGAGCCCGACCCTGGGCCAGACGGACCTCTCCGACATCTCTCCCGATCTCATCGACCGCATCGAGGTGATCCGGGGCGGGCAGTCCACCCTCTATGGGGCCGATGCCATCGGCGGCGTGGTCAACATCATCACCAAGAAGGGGACGGGACCGTTCTCGGCCACCACGGAGAACGCGGTGGGCAACTACGACACCTTCCAGAACCGGCTGACCATCAACGGCGCTTGGAAGATCGTCAACTACTCGCTGTACGGCTCGCACTTCGAGAGCAACGGCCAGTTCACGAACGACAACGACAACAACAATGCGGCGGGAGGTCGCATCGGCATCACCCTGCCCTATGACAGCTACCTGAGCGTGGTCTATCGCTACAACAAGAACGACACCGGGGTGCCCGTGAAAGGGGCCTTTCCCCCTCCCCAGCCCATCGTCCCCATCATCAATCCCAACGCCAAGCAGCAGACGGAGACCACGGTGCTGAACGCGGAGGCGGGGACACACCCCGTGACGTGGTGGGAGGCGAAGTTCCGCTTCGGCCGCTACACCAACAACCAGGGCTTCCAGGATCCCGTCGACCCGGGCGTCGACTTCGACGTGCCCGTCTTCTCCCAGGTCGACACCCAGCGTCTGGAGTACGAGCTCCTCAACTCCATCATCGTCGCGCCGTGGAGCACGAGCACGGTCGGCTTCGGCTACCGTTACGAGCACGGGGACAACGTGCACGTCTTCGAGGCCTCGCAGAACATCAAGTGGTTCATGTTCGAGCAGCAGTTCCGCCTCTTCGATCGCCTCTTCATCACGGGCGGCACCCGCATCGAGGACAACAGCGTGTTCGGGACGGCGACCACCGGGCAGGGCTCGGTCCTCTTCGTGATCAAGGAAACGGGGACGCGGCTTCGGGCGAGCGCGGGCACGGGCTTCCGCGCCCCCACCTTCAACGACCTCTTCTTCCCCGACTTCGGCAACCCCAACCTGCTTCCCGAGCGGAGCCAGACCTGGGACGCGGGGTTCGACCAGAGCCTGTGGCAGAATCGCGTCCGCCTCAAGTTCACGTGGTTCGCCACCCACTTCACCAACCTGATCACCTGCTGCGTCGTCCTCCCCACCGCTCCCTTCGGCGGGCCGGTCAACGCGGGGAAGGCGCGCTCCAAGGGGGTGGAGTCGAGCGCGGAGTTCGATCTGCTGCCCAACCTCGTCCTCTCCCTGACCTACACGTACACCGACACCGACAATCTCTCCACGGGGCGGCCGCTTCCCCGCATCCCGCGCAATGCAGGCAGCGCGGGATTAACATGGGAGCCGATGCGTCGCCTCTCCCTCTTCACCCAGGTCTATGCGATCAGCAACCAGTTCGACAGCTTCGGAGACGTCTACAACAGCGGCCACACGCGCTGGGACGCAGGTGGCACCTA
>Ga0306926_10002120_pt1 | contig 20090 bp, 20 predicted proteins | sample flu12Cox44000178_FD_203759 | JGI IMG/M metagenome (GOLD analysis project Ga0306926, IMG submission 203759) | Lab enrichment of tropical soil microbial communities from Luquillo Experimental Forest, Puerto Rico - flux8day.12C.oxic.44.000.178 (v2)... | ecosystem: Environmental > Terrestrial >...
TCCGCTTGCTCAAAACGCAAATGCAGGCGTCCGTGCCCGTCCGTCGCGGGCGTCGCGATTTGCAACATCATTTTCCGCGACTAAAGAAAATCGTCCATTGGGCTTGAGGGCATAACGACAGTATCAACGGACGGTGCGCGGCCACCGATCAGTGCGAGTGATCAATGTCCGCTTTGGGTCAAAAGCAAAAGTGCAATAGGCCATGTCCGCTTTACCCCCAAAAGCGGCCATCAGAGCGTTCAGTATAAATGTCCGCGGTCTACTGACGGCGCAACAATGGCCGAAAATGAAGAAGGCTGCGGCGCTGTGCTTGGGAAGCCACATAGTGCCCAAAACCAAATAAAATTGCAGTGGATTCAGAGTAGCCTTGTGGTCGTGCCGTTGCGCATTGGCTAAGGTTTCCCCCAACAAGTGGCGCGTCAAAGAACGCTCGGGGGCTATCATGAAACGTGCACTCTCCTGGCTTTTTGCTGGAGAGTTTATGCGGTCATTTCGTCAGCTACGGGTAGCCGCCAGCGTTGCCGCTGTTGCAGGAGCTATCGTCCTATCCACGCCCACCGGCTCTCTCGCTGACGAAGGCGGCGTGAGTTTCTGGCTGCCGGGTTTCTTCGGCAGTCTGGCAGCAACTCCGCAAGTGCCAGGATTTTCATTGGCCAATGTCGTTTACTACAACCAAGTTTCTGCCGGTGCGGACGTCGCGTTCGCGAGACAGGTATCCGCGGGCAACATCAATGTGAACTTCAATGGAAACTTCAATGCAAACCTTCACGGCAGCGCGGAGCCATTTTATCTCGCGATACCCGGCTATACTTTTGCGACGCCGGTCTTTGGCGCTCAGGCAAACGCCTTCCTAGCGATACCCTATGGACGAATCCAGAGCAGTGTCGACGCAGCAATCACGGGCAACTTGGGCTTAGGCGGTCCGGGATTCACGGTGGGGCGCGGCCTTACTGAAGCGGTCAGCGGTTTCGGCGATCTGCTTCCGATGGCTACGCTGCGTTGGAATTTTGGCGTCAATAATTTCATGACCTACTTGACGGGAAATCTGACGACGGGAGTGTATCACTCAAGTTCGATTGCCAATATTGGTATTGGCCACAATGCGATCGATGGTGGCTTCGCTTATACGTACTTCGATCAGAAGGCCGGACACGAATTCTCGGCGACACTCGGCTTCACCTACAATTTTGAGAACCAGCACACGAACTATCAGAATGGCATCGACATGCATCTGGATTGGGGTGCGTCTCAATTCCTGACCAAGCAGTGGCAGGTTGGACTCGTTGGCTATTTGTATCAGCAGCTTTCCTGCGACAGCGGCTCAGGCGACCACGTCGGGTGCTTCGAGTCACGCGTGGTCGGAATTGGACCACAGGTCGGCTACATCATCCCAATCAGCAAAGAATGGCAGGGATACATCAACGTCAAAGGCTACAAGGAATTTGCCGCTGAACACCGACCGGACGGCTGGAACGCCTGGCTCACGTTCGCAATTTCGCCGGCTGCGCCCGGTCAGCCGCCACCGTCAGCTACGCGCATGATCACAAAGTAGCCTGCGTCGCGCCATTATACTTGGCGATGTCCGCTTTGGGTCATAAGCAGACATATGCAGTGCACTAGCGCATGTCCGCTTTACCCCCAATAGCGACCGCGATAGCGGACCCCCGCAAACGGTCATGTCTGCTTTACCCCTCAAAGCGGACATGTGCAGTGCAATAGCTAATGTCCGCTAAGGGCCAATAGCGGACATGGCGTTAGTTAACTCGGACCACGGCGGGTGGCCGCCAGCTTCCGTCCAGAACTTCGGCCTTCGGCCAATACGTGCGGATGTACAACGAGAAATCATCCTTCGGCGCGGGCACCCAGTTTGATTCCTTATCCGGGCCGGGTGACTCGTTTTGGTAATACATAGTCAGCGAGCCATCTGGATTGTACTTGAGGGACTTGTTCTTAGTGCCGAGCGAGTACCGGTTGAGTTTGTTCGGCTCGAACAGATGCTCTTTGTTGTAGAGCGTCAATGACCAGAAGCCATTCACGGGAGGGAGCTCACCCTTCGCGAAGGTAACGGTATAGCGGTTGTTGCCGTTCAGTCGTTGCCCGGTCGAGTCGAAGTCGGTGTAGATGTACCGAGTCTCTTCTGGTGCGTTGTCATACATGTTCGACTTCGCCGACGCGGCCCGGGAGAGAGAGTCAGTTCCCCAACGGGCGCCGTTCGGCGGTGACGTCCAGCCGTTCCCGACCGGCCTTCCATTGTTATGAAAGTCAAACAGCGGTTTGATGAGTTCTTCTTCGGCAACGACTGCGGTTTGAACAAGAGTCGCTTTGATTTGCGGGTCCTTAGCAGCGGCGTCCAAGACGGATTGTATCATGCGATAGAGCGCCTCTTCACCGGGCAGCGGTGGCACTGTCTGCATGACCTCTGGAAGTTGGTCGAAGAACTTTTCGGGAATGACCCACTTGGTTTCGCCCTTGCCAGCGGTCGCTGGCGCGGGAAACGACGGAGACTTACTCCAATCGAGCGTCTTCATCGTCCCGTCGTATTCACTGAGCGGATAGACCATCACCTGATTGAGTACGCTTTGGATTGCTGCTTTGTCTTCGGGAGTATCGTCCTGAAACACACGCGGGAAGACTGCGGCTAGATCAGTCGGTGACCGAAACACCGCATTGATGCCCTTTGGCACGTCGCCGTTCCAGTTTGGCCCAACCAGCAGATAGTGACCGGGCTTCGTGTCGTATTGCTTGCCTATCGACGCGAACGAGTCGGTGCGGTGGTCGACGATCTGATAGGTGAAGAAGCGCCCGCCGAAGTCCGGCACCTGAACGACTACGGGCTGCTTGTCCAGCGACATAAAACCCGCCCCGTACACGGTGTCCTGATTGGGACAGGTAACGAAAGTTTGGTCAGGAGCGATGTAGTCATTGAGCATCCCGACATAGCCAGTCGGCGCGATTGGCAGCACACCGCCGAGGCGTCCCGGTCCCGGAGCTTGTGCGAACGAAGCACGACGATTGATTTGGTTGACCATCGGCCAGCCCCACACGTAGGCCATTCGTCCAACCATCTCGACGTATCCCTTAGGCGTCACAGTGCCCGGTGGCGTTCCCTTGACCTCGCTGGCGGATTTTGGTGTTGGCACTTGTTGCGCCTGGGTGAGCGCCGTGAGGCTTACTAAGGCACATAGAGCGCCAAAGGCCATCATCATTCGAGTAGTCATATACGCCTCCTAGTATCGCTAGGTAGTTGCTGTAATTGCGTTTAGTTCATGCCGTACGCCGTTGAACATCAGCACCGCGCCGACGAAATAGATGCCGATGAAAAAGGCTTGGGATAGCAGCCACGCGTTCTTTCCGGCTGCGACGGGCGAGTAGTAAAAACTCGGCCAGATGGTATCGAAGACGAAGTAGCCCGGGTAACCGACTGCGAAAACTCCGAGCAGGCCCACGACACACAACCACAGGGCCACCGGATTGGGGGCCTCATGTGTTCGCAACGAAGCGCGGGCAGCAGTAATGTGCGCCAAACCGAGCGCCACCATGCCGAGCCCACCGGCTTGTACGGCGGCGACCGATAATGTCCACGGACAGGCGTACCAAAGGGTGATGTTCTTGAGGAACACTTCGCCGGTCGGCCAGCGTGCACCACCGCAATAGTGCGCGATGATGCCGAAGGTGAGGAACACGCCGAAGATGAAAAGGCCGAGCCCCCATTTTGTAAAGCGAGCGCCTAGCGTCATTTGCGCCTCCCTTTGTTTGCTTGTGGCTCACTACTGAGCCTTCTCGACGTCGCCCGGTTTCCAGCTTTTGTTGATGGCTGCTTCAGTGGGGCTGTATAGCCGTAGTATTGCGAAGTAGCCCTTGCCGGGCACCGTTGCGAGCCAGTTGCCCGATTTGCCTTCCGGGGCGCTTGGACCGAGATACAAATCGGTTGAACCATCAGCGTTCAGTGCTGGCTTGTCCCGCGACCCGAGCGAGGGGAATGGCTGACCATTCGCGAGACCTGACGCGTTCTCCGCTTCATAAAGCGTTACTGACCAGAAGTTGGCGGCGGGAATGTTGGGTGGCAATTTCAATCGGTAGTCAGAACCACCGGACAATGGCGTACCGCTGCTGTCAGTAAAGGCAATCATGTACTTCGCGCCCTTGCCCGGAGTTTGAGAAATCATGCCCGGACTAATCGAGTAGTAGTCGGTGAAGAACCAGATACGGGTGTCGAGGTCGAGATAGTTTCCGGCCGTTCTCTTCCATCCCAGGTCGAAGGGACCGCCTGGGTTTGTGGGTGTCCCGTCGGCAATCGGGTTTAGCCAATGGCGATCCGGATAGAGACGGAGGGAGCGGCCCGCTACCTCGTCCTCAAATCCGATAACGCGACTCATCTTGTAGCCAGTCTTCGCTGCGTCATCGAAAATCTTACGCGTCGCCCCGTCCGGGCTGTACGACTGACCTTTGGCAATGCCAATCGAGGCCAGCATTCCGAGCCAGTCAGGTCCGGCAAGGTTTGCGCCTTCGCCATCGACAAGCATCTTGAGTTGGTCGAACGCGCTTGCGTCGCTCGCTGGCAACATGTTCACGGGCACGCCGGATGCGTCGGGATACTGCATCGGCTTAGCGTTCGCCTGTCCACCGAGAGGATAAATCTTCGCCTTCTCCATCAGTGCCACGGCGGGCGTAAGGTTTTTGGGGTCCTGATAGAAGGAGCGGAGGAACACAAACACATTGTTCGTGCCGGACCTGTAGACGAAATAGCCAGCAGGCACCGGCTTGTTGTAACCCGGCGGCAGGATGAGAAACTTTCCGCCTTTGCCGCCATCAGGCCCGGGTAGGCCTACGTCACCGAAAAATGCATGACCGTCGATGGTTGGTCCCGGGATTGGCCGTTGCCAGAAATCCAGCAGTATGCCTTGCAATCCCGGCGGCGCTTCGAAAACCATCGGGCCATCTTTGCCGAGGTCGAGATAGCTCATGGCGTAGATCACGTCCGAGTTGGGCGTCGTTACCAGCGTCTTGGCGTCGAGGCGCTTCTTCCAGACCGGCAGCACGTTATAGCCAGCGCCGAACGCTTTCTCCGAGCCGACTTTCATGCCGAGAGTGTTGATGAGCGGCAGCGCCCACAGGTAGGTCTGTGTGGCCCGCTGGAACAGCAACTCGTCCTTGAGCACTTTTGCTGTCTCGGCCGTCGGCCTGTTTTCCGCCATCGGGCTGTTGGCCAAGGCGTCGTAGCGATCTGATTGTGCGCGGGACGGCATTGCGAAGTTCACAGCGACGAACATGGCAATGAAAAAGGCGATGCGCATGGGCTTCCTCCATGGGGCGGGAAATTCTCGCCAACCACAAGCAGATGTGGAGTTGGACCTTGGGCCATTCAGAAGGAACTGCGGCTCGATGTCCGCTTTGGGTCAAAAGCCGACATGTGCAGTGCAAGAAAGCATGTCTGCTTTACCCCCAATAGCGACCGCAAAAGCGGACACGGGAGATCGACTATTGCTGAATACGGTATAGCCGGCAGCTGGGTGAATTCGAGCCCGCCATCTAGGACGCAGCACCACCAAGACTACTCCAGTCTTGGCCAAGAGTTCTCGTCTAACATTTTCGCTCGTTGGCGGAGTGCAGAGAAAATGGATGCCAAGCAGCAGAAGATTATCCTCGCCCTCGGAACGCGCGCGACTTCGTTCTCTCAATACGCATTGCCTACACGAGCTTAGCACGTAGTCGTGTGAATTCGGCGTCGCTGATCGATCCTGCCTTTTTAAGCTGGTCTAGCTTTTCAATTTCATCAGCAGCGCTGAAACCAACTACTTTTCTAAGCTCATCACGCGCCTGTTGCGCTTGCTGCACATTGCGTTCTGCCATTCCTCTTGACTGAAAAATTAAATAGGCCAAGACGGTAATGAATGGAAAGACAACCGCGGCTATTACCCAGATGGCCTTGATCCAACCTGAAATGTCGTGGCGACGGAACAGATCAGAAAAAATGGTAATCAATAGCCAGAACCACACGACGAAGACGAATATCGCCAGGACATCCATCAGAAAATTGCGATAGGTGAAGCCTTCCTGAAAGAAGAACATTGCGATCCTCCTTGATTTCGTGAGACCTCTCAGCCAATGACATTCGCTGCCAAAACTTTGCAGGCCGATCAGGTACTAGCGTTGTGTATCACCGACTGTAAATTCCGGGTACGCAGAATAATGCGCCAAGGATCGCGTGTCATGGCCCATCGTTGGCAATTCATAGGATCAGGGACCGGCAGAGGCCTAGACAAAAACTGACAAGTCTCTCGCTGCGCCGCACTCTTTGCAGAGCACCATTGCTAACTATTAATGTCGTTGAGATTGGGCAGAGGAGTAAAATCGGGGCCGCTCTCATCCCCAAGAGAGCACGGCCCCGATCTCCGTCCCCGTCCCCGAACCCCCCGAGGTCGGGGCCACCATGTTTTTCAGTTAGAAATCGGGGGCCGCTCACCAATGTGGGTGGTGCGGGAGCGCCCCCGATCCCTCCCGTCCCCAACCGATGAGGCCGGGCTCAACATTTTACCGCCATTCACAGCCTCTAGGTTGGTCGGGATTTCGAATTCTTTAGATTGTTGCAGTGAGGTCACAGAGTTTTGTGCTTTGATTATGTGAGGAAGATACAAGGGCGCGGGCTTTGATGAGTGACGTAATCGATTATCCAACCGAGGCTCTTCAGCTCCCAAGCTTTGCCAGCTAGCGAATATAATCGGTGATCCGCGATTAGCGGCCTGTCTTGGAGGAAGCGGGAACGTTTCCCACGCCGCCAATTAATTATTTTCACGACAGCGGCATGACAGCTTCAACGGCCATGCGGCTTCATCAAACCTCGATCGCTATTAGCAGTCCTCACAAAGGATTCGATATGACGCGAAAGCAGCACACTTCGTGTTTGGATGAAATGGATTCTCCGACCTGCCTGAAGTGCGGAACGGTCATGAATCCCATTTTGATTGAGGAAGAATATCCCGGTTACGAAAGGCGAACGTTCGGCTGTCAATCCTGCGACGGCACTATGACGCAATGGGCTCCTGCCCAAATCCGAGTTCGTGCGCTCTATGAGGTGTGATCCGTCACCACACTGCGACCGCCGACACCAGGGTCGGACCGCGCGACACCAGCATCGGATTGGGCATTTTGGCGCATGGAGGATTATTCCCTCCTGCAGATGATGAACTTTCAATATGACGACACTATTATCCCACGTCAGCCCGTCCGCTTCGTCTGCGTGTTTCCAATTTGCGTCTATACCAGTCTAAGCCGTTCTACCCGTCATTTACCGAGCGCCAGTCGTCTTAGTCCACGTCCTGTAAGCGCAAGAGCGCTCACGCCGTCATGGGAGGGAACGACAGCCCGAATATATCCGAACTCGATCAGGCGATCCCGATGCTCATCGGGGATCGTGCGCTGGCTTGGGCGATTTCTTATTTCCTTCAAAGAGGCAAATTCCTCCGCTGTAAGGCGTGGGTTGTTTCGCAACGAAAAAGATAAATGTTTTCTCATCCGGCAAATCTGCGGCGTTTCAAAAAATGTGGGCTTGGGTGGACTCTCAGCGCAGCACGGCTCCGCAAACGTCCCATCACCTTCGCCGGTCCGGGGACCCAGCCGGATAAAGCACCGACATTCGTTTGGTCTTGTTTTTTCCTGCCAGGGATTTTGTAATCTTTGCCAAACTGCTGGCCGTGGCCATCAGACCGCGCAACATGAGTTAGGCCCGCCCTAGGCGGAGGCCCCGGCGCCCCTCATAACCGTGTCCTCGGCGGAATCGAGATGTGCTGACTCCTTCGCTGTAACCACCGGTAAAGAGGACGATCGAAACTTGCCCTCTCGGTGCGTCTCAGGCAAAGCTTTAACATGACTGATTCGGCCAAAGCCCGCGCGCCGATACTCGCTGCGGGTGGCATCGTGCTACGGGAAGGCTCAAAGCCGCGCATCGCGATCGTGCGGTTGCGAAGAGACAAGTCATGGGTCCTACCGAAAGGCAAACTTTATCCGGGTGAGGATGCGAAGGCGGCCGCCCGGCGAGAGGTAGTGGAAGAGACTGGATACAATGTCTCAGTTCACGAGTTCCTCGGGTTGATGTCGTATCCGGTCGACGACAAGAAGCACAAAATCGTCCAGTTCTGGCTCATGCGTGCGGTCCCTGGGCCGGTGCGCGAGCCGATGTATGACATCAAAGCTGTGAAGTGGCTGTCGCTAAGACAGGCCATTGAAATGCTCACGCGCGCCCACGAAAAAGCGTTCCTCGCTCACGTGGGCCCCATTGCACTCAAGGCCGCCAGGCTCGCGAGGATCTCTGCGAGACCCCGCTGGTATTCCTTGGTTAAGCCAAAAAACACTTCGTACGCGCGACGCCGCTATGGATAAGGAAATTGAATTGAAACTTCAGGTCGCTCCCGAGAACATACCTGTTCTTCGGAATCATCCGCATTTTTCGAACGCCTTTAACGACTCCACCCTGCAAACTCTGAATTCGGTTTATTTCGATTGTCCCGATAATTTCCTCCGTGAACACGGGCTAACCTTAAGAGTGCGCCAAATCGGCACCAAGCACATACAAACCATCAAGTCTGTCGACCAAGGCTCTGATTGGCTCGAACGATCGGAATGGGAACAAACGATCGAAGGAGACCAACCAGATCTCACACAGGTGACAAATGTTACCCTTGGTCGGATCCTTACCGAAGACGTTCGCAATGCTTTGAAACCCATTTTCCAGACCCGAATCGAGCGGACGACCTGCCATGTAAATACAAACGCAACAGACGTGGTCGTCGCGATAGATGAGGGGCAGATTGTTGCAAAAGATTCATCATGTCCGGTGACTGAGATCGAACTTGAGCTTAAGCGGGGCACCAGTTCCAGACTTTTCGAGATCGCGCGCGCAATAAATGACGTTGTCCCCGCTCAACTTTATATCAAAAGCAAATCCGAACGCGGCTATGAGCTCGTTGAAAATAGGCCGGCCACTGTCGAGAAGGCCTACAATCCTGAGATAAGCACGGGCGTCCAGGCCGGCGACGCTTTCACAATGATTGGGCGGGCATGCTTACGACATCTGGTCGCAAACACGACCGCAACAATTAATCGCGATGTGGAAGCGCTTCACCAAATGCGGGTCGCTCTGCGCCGACTGCGCGCCTCGATTTCGCTTTTTTCCGATTTTTTAGATGACGACAAAATTAATATGATCAAAACGGAGTTGAGATGGCTTGCACGCGAATTTGGTCCGGCTCGCAACGTGGATACTCTGACCTTGGAGGTGATCCAGCCATTGCGAAAACAGTACAGAAAAGAGCCCGGGCTGGTTAGCATTGGCAGAATGTTCGGGCGACAGCGCCTTAAATGTTATCGGCGAGTGCGGGAAACTGTTCAGTCAGCTCGTTTTCGCAAGCTCGTTCTTGATACTGCTGAGTGGATCGAAGCGGGGCCGTGGAGCACGCTGCCACTGACTCGAGCGCGCCGTGAAACCCCGATCGAGATTTACGCTGCCGAACAGCTTTTGCATCGTTTCAAGAAAGTCAGGCGAAAAGGTGTGAAGATCGCCGAGTTGAGCCCCGATCAGCTACATAGACTCCGAATCCAAGTCAAAAAACTGCGCTATGCGGTGGAATTCTTTTTCAACCTCTATAGCGGGAAGAAGTTAGAAAAACGTCGTAAGAAAGTTCTCTCTTCTCTCATGCAACTACAAACCGTTCTCGGTAGGATCAATGATATTATAACGCACAAGGGCTTGTTCACCGACATTATAGCTAATCCGCGGCGTGGCTTAACCGCAAGGCAGAATCATCAACGTGCGTACGCTGCGGGGCTGATTATAGGTGACCAGCAGGCGCAGATTCAGGGTTTGCTTGATCGCGCGCACAAGGCTTATCTCCGCTTCAATAACGTAAAGGCCTTTTGGATACTGCCGGACCAGCGCAGTTCCTCTTCACAGGGCGCATGATGACCCAAAGTGGAACACCTGACATTCTCCCAAGAAGCATTGGCTAAGGTCGGCGCGTACGCCCAACAAAAGCTAGAGTTTCGACAGCAGCCGATCGGCAACGCGGCGGGCGATCTCTGCCGGCGCCTCGGCGGGCATCGGGAACACTGAACTGACATTGATCTCGCCAAGGACGTAGCTGTCCGTCCCGTCGGCTCCGGGCGGGCCGAGCATGAAATCCGCGTCCCAGATCATCGGCAGATCACGCGGCGGAATGTCCAGCAAGGAAGTTAGCTGCGGCGTCCACTCGTCTTCCATGAAACGGCGCAAGCGTTGGAAGCGCGGGTCGGCGTTGGAGGTGTAGAGCCGCGGTCCGGACTCGGCGCGGGCGGCTGGCGCCTCGACCAGTGCCTTGACCTTGTGATGGCCGAAGCCGGCGCAGCGATCGCCTGCCATGTAGCAGCGGACCACACCTTCGCTCAGGCGTGCCTGGAATGGCTGATCAATCACGCCGCCATCTACGAAATACTCGAGGCATCGCTCGAGAAACTCGTCCAGAGCCATCTCCTCCGACACATCCTTGGTCGCATCGAGCACGCGTAGCGTCGGCCGGCTGGGTGGACCTGCCTGCAGCGCGACCTTCCAGACGCCCTGACCGCCGTTGCCACGATTACGTTTGATCACATGCGGGCCGGTAGCTAGCCGCGCTGGCAATTCGGCACGCATCGCCTCGGGCGTTCGGTAGAGGGCCGTGTCGCAACCCCAGCTCATCGTGCGGGTACGATGAAGCACCTCCTTCGTGCCCATCTTGAGGACCACGTCGGGATGGGCGCTCACCCAGGCACCGTGCGCCGCAACCTCGCGCAGGAGCGCGTCGAGGTTGGCGCGATTGCGCCCCTCGTGGATGGGGTTGACCCAGACGAGCACGCCATCAAGCTTGGTGAGTTGTTCGCGCACAGCGTCAAGGACGTCGTCCTCGTAGACAATCGGTTCAGCATCGACGCCAACGTGGTCGAGTGCTGAGAAGACAGCCTTAAACCGGCTAGTCTCTGGCGTGACGGTGCGTCGTGCCACTTCATCGCCCCGCCAGAGGATAGCCATGCGGCCGAGGCGCGCTTTGGGCTCAGGCATGGAAAATAACTCTGCATTTACTCGCCAATGTCGTTTTCCCCTTCACTGGTGTGTCCAAATCCTCGAGCGGACGATACCCGTTTTCATCGCGTGCCAGACCGATGTCGCGTAACTGCTGTTCGTTAAGATCGGCGAGCGCCCGGAGCGTTAGGCGGCGATTTCGCGACTTCTTGAACGACGCATGCAGCGTAACCAATGCTTCGACAGCATACAGGACGATGTGGCTGTCTCTTAGTGCCGCTGTCTCCTTACTCAGGCGATACGACCGCTCCAACCATTTTTATTAATAACAGTGCTGCAGGTGTTGCCGGCGGTGAAATCGAACGACTGCGAGGGCGGTCAGCGCTGCATAGGTGCAAAAGCCGGCGGCAATAGCCGCGAAGAGACCGGCTATGCCGAGACCGATCCCGTAGAAACCTCACGCCACCTTCGGCCCTGCGGAGGGCTCCTTGACCCGCAGCACTGCCCAGACGAGCAGTGCCGCGTAGACTGCGAAGCCTAGTGCGACCGAGGCGAAAAATCCGACCATGCCGAGGTCAAGCCAGTAGACGGCGATGAGCCCGCCCGTGACGTTCACAGCGAGACGCACCGCGTTGGCCCCCGCGGCCGCGGCGCCGCGGCCGAGGCCCAGCGAGACGTAGAACAGGCTGAGACCCGCGCCGAAGAAGAGGTAGGAAGGCGCGACGATGTGCAGGTAGAGGCCGCCGATGCGGAAGACGTCAGGGTCGTCGCTGAACAGGCCGAGCCACAATGTCGGAAAGATTGCGACGATGAGCCCGATCGTGCCGCACACTGCAACAACCGTGGCGACGCCTGTCAGCGCGATCGCGCGCGCGCGTCGATACTGGCGGGCGCCCCAGTTGGTGCCGACCATAGCGACGATCGCGGTGCCGAAGCCGAACGCGATCGGCTGCATAATGTATTCGAGCCGCGCGCCCATCGCGTAGCCGATGGCGATGTCACGCCCCAGTCGTCCGGCGACGCCGGTCAGCGCCACGACCGAAAGGTTGGTGATGGTGATGTTGAGCAGGCCCGGCACGCCGACCTTGAGGATATCGGCAAAGAGCTCCCAGCGCGGCGCGATCCCGCGGAAGCGGAGTTGCACCAGCGCGCGTCCCGAGTGCAGGTACCAGACGAACCAGCCGCCGCCAACCGCGAAAGGCAGCACCAGGCCCCAGGCGGCGCCCGCCGCGCCCAGCGGCGGCAGCGGTCCGAAGCCGAAGATCAGGATCGGCGAGATCGCGATATGCGCCAAGACGCAGGCGACCAGCACACCGGCCGGCAATCCCATGTTGCCGGTGCCGCGCACCGCATTTCCCATGAAGTTGAGCATGCAGATCGCGGCGGCGCCGCCTAGCGCCACGTACGCGTAGGTGAGCGCGGCGTCGAGCATGTCGTCCTGCCCGCCCATCAGGCGAAACAGGGTAGGTCCGCCAAACAGCATCAAGCCCGCGAAGATCGCCCCGAGCGCCAGCGCGAGCAGGAAGGCGTGGAAGACGAGCGCGTTGGCGCGCTCGGGCTTGCCGGCGCCGATCGCGCGCGCGACCGCCGAGGAGACGCCGGCGCCCATCCCGCTGTTGGTCGACTGCAGGACGAGCATCACCCAGGGAAAGACCAGCGAGGCGCCGGCGAGCGCGTCCGATCCAAGCTTTCCGAGAAAAAATCCGTCGAACGTGACCATGCCGGCGAACGCCAGCAGGTTGAGAATATTTGGCGCTGACAGCTTGAGCAGCGTCGAGAAGATTGGGCCCTCCAGCAGTCGCTTGGTGCGCGCGGCGGCAGACGCAGGCGCGGGCTTGCCGGGGGCGGGGAATGACGTGGAGATGGTTGCGGTCTGGTCGCTCACAAGGCGCTCCTTCTCCCCGAGGGGTTCGGAGCAGCACTTGGACGAAGAGCGTCTTGGTGTGACGCCGGGCGGCTGCGGTGGTGAGCCCGACCAATGCCGAGATAGTCTCATCCCCCTCCGATCGCAAGGCATCGTTTCTCCGGCCAGCCCTATTTTTTCTCATGAAGTCGTCACCCTCCGGTCCCGTGGCGACTGGGAGTCCCTTCTTCCTCCTCCTGCGGCGGGAGGAAGCATGCTCTTCTCCTTTCCGCGGAAGTGGGAGCATGCTTTTCGGCTGGTTCTGAGTTCTTCTCATGATGTCCCTGCGGCTGACGCAAGCCTTCCGGGGCAGTGCTGGAACCTCGTTTGGTGAAGGCCTGGGACAGGTCCGCGTCACCGTCGAGATATAGGGAGTGCGCACGCGAGGTGATCGAATTAGTGATACTTTTGCTGCGATGCACTTAGTCTCCTTGGCCCTTAGCGGACATTGCGTCGGCGGCTGCGAATGTGGGGGGTAAGGCAGACATTGCGAAGTCTTAGCGAATGTTATTTGCAACCACTCCAACGCTGAGAATCGCCTACGAAACCGGCGGCCCCTCCGATGGGATCCCGGTGCTCCTATTTCATGGTTGGCCTGATGATGCTCGCACTTATGATCGCATAGTGCCGCCTCTACAGGCGATAGGATTTCGCACGTTCGCACCATATCTGCGTGGCTTTGGCGAAACATCATTTCTGTCGAAAGACACGATGCGCTCCGGAGAAATAGTGGCGATGGCGCAGGATGCCATCGACCTCGCTGACATTCTCAATCTCGGCAAATTCGCGGTCATTGGGCACGACTGGGGTGCTCGTATCGCCTATGTACTGGCGATCGCCATTCCGCAACGCGTGACGCGCATGGTGACAATAGCGGTCGGCTGGCAGCCGGGCGAATTACCGACCCCAAGCCTCAAGCAGGCGCAGGCGTACTGGTATCAGTGGTTTATGGTGACTGAGCGCGGCCGCGAAATGGTACGGAGAAATGGCAAGGCCTTCGCACGCATTCAATGGAATAATTGGAGTCCGCCTGGCTGGTTTGACGACGCAGAGTTCGAGCGAACCGCCAAATCGTTCGAGAATCCAGATTGGTCTGAGATAACCTGGCATTCCTACAGCGTGCGGTGGGGCGAGGCAGATAAAGACCCGCGCTATGCCCAGCTCGACCGACGTATAACTGCGGCACAGTCGATTTCCGTTCCGACGCTGATGATCCAGGGCGACTCCGACGCTGCGACCTTGCCGGAATCCACCGAAGGCAAAGAAAAATATTTTACTGGCGGCTATGCGCGGCACGTCATTCAGGGCGTAGGCCATTTTCCGACTTACGAGGCGCCCGAGGTGGTGAATAAGCTCGTGATGGAGTTTCTGCGATCATAAGAATTATGTCGCTTGGATCATGTCCGCTTTTGGCCCAAAGATACGGCGGGTACGCTCTATGATTAATGAGATTCCCTCATGATTGGTTGGGGCTAATGGCGCGTCGTCTCCCACCGCTGAATGGCTTGAAAGCTTTCGAGGCTGCGGCCCGGAGTGAAAGCTTCACGCGCGCCGCCGAAGAGTTGAACGTCACGCAGGGCGCCGTCAGCCATCAGGTGAAAGCGCTGGAAGATACGCTCGGGCTCAAGCTCTTCCATCGCCAGCGACAACGGCTCATCCTCACCGAAGCTGGCCGCGATTATCTCACCGTCATCCGCGATGCCTTGGATCGCATCGCTGTCGGCACCGAACGGCTGATGCAGCGCCAGGAGAGCGGCGTTCTCACCGTCAGCACTTCACCGGACTTCGCCGCGAAATGGCTGGTCAATCGGCTGAGCCGCTTTGCCGAGCAATGTCCCGGCGTGGATTTGCGCGTTTCGGCCACGACGCAGTATGCCGATTTCGCTCGCGACGATGTCGATATCGCGATCCGCCATGGCGATGGCAACTGGCCGGGACTCGATGTACAGCGGCTTTACGCGGAGCGTTTGTTTCCGATTTGCAGCCCAAAGCTCATTGCCGGACGTAACCGCATCACGAAAGTAGCGGACCTTCTGAAGTTTCCGCTGCTTCGCCTTGAGGACGCGAAGAATTGGACGCGCTTATTTGAAGCTGCAGGCGTGAAGGCCGCCGTCGGCCCGGGCCCAGTTTTGAACCGCGCCAGCATGTTGATCGACGCCGCGATCGACGGGCAGGGCATCGCCCTGGCGCGCACGGCCCTCGCGGCCTGGGACTTGATCAATGGCCGCCTCGTTCAGCCGGTTGACGTTTCGTTGAGGGTGGCAAATACCTACTGGATCGTTTGCCCCAAAGCAGCATCGGATCTTCCGAAGATTGCAGCATTCCGGAATTGGGTGTTTGCGGAAGCAGCCGAAGATACGCGCCGGCTCAAAGCGCTTCCGCCATCACGTATGCAAGTTAGGGCGTCGAAGGAATAACGCTATTTCGCAGGCACAGCCTTGCGCGCTTTTTTTTCCTCCGGTGGTTTCACGTTGCGGAATGAAAACAACAGGCCCATGTCGTAACCGATTTGGAGGACCCCGCAGATCACCAGCGGCAAACCCGAAAACGACGTTGCCAACATCGCGCCAGCAAGCGCGGGGCTCAAGGAGGATGCGAGACTGCGAGGGACCGCGGTCACACTTGCGGCGGCGGTGCGCTCTGGCGGCGTCACGACTGCCATGACGTAAGACGTGCGTGTCGGCACGTCCATTTGCGAGAGGGCAGCGCGCACAAGCAGCAGTCCGAGCGCGAGCGGCAGATTAGGCGAAAACGCCGCCAATATAAGAAAGAGGCTGGATGGGACGTGCGTAAAAACCATCGTGTTGATGAGGCCGAAACGAGAAGAGAGCCAGGCTGCGACAGGATAAGAAAACGCGCTGAGCAGGCTCGTCCAGAAAAAGAACACGCTTGCCGCAGTGAGCGACATGTCGAAGCGCTCAAATAGCCACAGCGCCAGCAGCGATTGCACCACAAAGCCGCCAGCAAACGCGTCGAGGCTGAATAACGCCGCCAGTTTGTAGACAACTCTTCGCGAGGGTCCAAGCGGCGCGCTCGGCCGCCTTTCCTGCATTCGTGCATGCGGCAGGCGCCAATACAGCGCCGCACAAACAAGCCCGAGCGCGGCATAAACATAAAACATCATCCTGAAGGCTGTGACTTCGCCGACACGGGCCGCCGACATCATGAAGTCAGGCGCCGCCGCGAGCAATGAGCCGGTCGCCATCGAGAGGGCGCCGATCAAGCTGTAGCGCGCAAAGGTGCGAGTGCGTTCATCATCAGGCGCGCCCTGCGCCAGCATCGCGTGCTCCAACGGGACGAGCACGCCCAAATCACCCGTCGACGGGTTTATCGTGCCGATAAATGCAACGATTGCGATGGCTGCCAAGACATCGACGCTTGGGAATGCAAGACCGGTGGACGCCATCAATAGCGCGCCACCAAGCATGAAATTGCGCAAATCATGCCGCGGAGCGATGAAGCCCACCGCCAGGGTCAGCAACGCCGTGCCAAGCAATGATGCGCTGAGGATGACGCCAATTTGGCCTGGACTGAAACCGATCGCAGACAGATATGCCGGCAAAAGAATAATAGCGAAGCCGTCACCAAGCCCCCGCACGCCGCGAGCAATATAGAGCAGCGCAATGTCGAAGCGCGTCGAGCAGGTCCTGTCGACTGACATGTCAACTTTCAACAGCGTCGGAATGGTTGGCCGAGGTCGACGCGAACTGGCGACTATTTGAAATCGCCGTTCGGCTTTCCAGCCTGCACCATCTTTCTGCAATAGGCATAGAGCGCGTCGTAGACGATCCACTCTGCCGCGTTGACCTCGTGATCATTTTTATAGCCGAGGTGCCGAAAACCCTCGGCGATCGCTTCGAGTCCTGGCCCTTCCGGTTGATTGTACAGCGTGTTGTCGGTGTCGGCCGCGTTGACGATTTTTCCGAGAAGCACGAGCGCCGGATCATGCGTAAGGTTGTATTTCTTGACGATGGCCTCAAAGGAGCACTCTTTGCCATGGTGGCCTAGTTCGACATTTTTGACGTCGTAGGGGATTGCATCGAGGCGCTTTGCTTCCTCCATCACCTTGTCGGTCGGCGCGAAAATGAATTCCGCGTCCTTGTCGACAAATTTCTTGATCAGCCAGGGACAAGCGACGCGATCGACCTTGACGTACTCGCGTGTGATCCATTTCATTGTATCCTCCTTTTGCTTTTCTACCGCCAAGTGCGTGCTAAACGATCAGCGCTGCGCCAGACAGCAACAACAGCGACAGCACGATCTTGCGAAACGTCGTTTCGTTGACTTTTCCGTAGAGTTTCAGCCCCAGCCAGGTGCCGACAAGCAAGACCGGAAGGCCGAACAGGAATAGCCTGATCGTTTCCGCGGAGATTGCGACTTTTGCGCCAAGCCACGCCGCGCTCATGGCAAAAATTGCGACCGCAACCGGCTGGAATACTGCTCGCTGCTGGTCTTTCGGCCAGCCCCGCAGGCCGCACCATATCGTTACGAGAATGCCGGCAAGGCCAGTAATTCCCGCGAGTACGCCATTGAGAAATCCGACACTCGCATCGGCAAGCGACCCGCCCGCCTTGATGGGTCTTATGGCCGGTCGGGAAAGCGCATAGAGGCTGTAAATGACCAATAGGATGCCGACGCCAACACGCACGTGGGCAGGATTGGCCCAAGTCAGGATCGTTACGCCAATTGGGACGCCAAGGGCCGCTCCGATCACAAACGGCCAGAGTCTGCTCCAATCAAGCGCATGACGAAGCTTCCAGACCGAATAGCCTTGCACCAAGAGTCCAAATGCGATGATCAACGCGGCCGTCTGCAATGGGGAAATAACGTAGAGCCAGAGCGACGCGGCAATAAGCCCAAACGCGAAGCCTGACAGGCCCGCGACAAGCGCACTGGCAAACGTGGCGGCGAGAAAGATTGTGAGGTTGAGAAGCCCATCCATGTGCTCGCTCCAAAACAGTGCGAGCAGCGCTTGAATGGGAATGCCATTTAAAGGGGAGGCTGCGATTTCCCCTAACCAATTATAGCGAAGGCGGCATCTCGTTTCAACGAGACCCGGACGCCACCCTGCGCTCGCGGATAGTTCATGCCGCCGGACGGTGGTGATGCACCCACTCACGCGCGTGCTGGATTGGAGCGCGCGGTGGTTGCTTTGCGTTGAAGCACACCACGCTTGGCAGCTCATCCATCCGGTTGTCCCAGGCCACGACCAAAGGGAACTTCGGCAATGTCTGCTTACCCTCAGGAGTGAGCGCGAAGGCAAAGAGCGTCGGCAGCAAGAAGTAGTCTGCCATGGTCACCGCGTCGCCGATCAGGAACGGCCTGTTGTCGGAAAGCTCCTTTTCCATGACCTCCAATGCACGGACGACATTCGGCATGGCGCGCTTAACGATCGCGTCATTCCCCGGAATACCGAGCTCTGGATACACGAGCCGCTCGTGCGATACGTGGTAGATCATCTCGGGATAGAAGTACCAATTGAGATTGCCGATCCACTGATTCATCCGCGCGCGTTTGCACGGGTCGTGTGGCGTCAACTTCGGCCCCGGGAAAACGTCATCCACGTACGCTGCGATTGCGTTGGTTTCGTACAGCACAAAGTCGTCATGCTTTAGCGCTGGCACGCGTCCGAATGGGTGGCGCTCGCGGTGTATCGGCAAGTACATTTCGTCTTCGGTGTCGTGGAATTGATAATCGACATTGCGCGCCGTGAGGATCAAACCGGCGACCTTGACGAAGGTACTGCGCGGAAATCCAAACAGTGTGACGTTTGACATTTTCATTTCTCCCAACCGCCGCCCGAGTGACCGTCCGCGACGAACGATGCGTTCAAAGGGCAGACCATGCGCAGAGCTTGGGCGAAATGCCTTGCAGTACCGGGCGTCTGCGATGGGCCCGACTTTTTCTATGCGCGCTCACACCGAATGCCGGCGAACCTCGTCGAGCCCGGCAAGCGCACGGTAGCCTATTGGATGGCCCGGTGAGGCCTCATCGCGGGTCAGACCGATGTCGCGGAGCTGATGCTCGTCAAGTTCGTCAAGCGCCCGCAGGGTCCGCCGACGATTTCGCCATTGCTTTAGCGATGCACGCAGCGCCACCAGCCAATCGGCTGCCAGCAGAATGATGTGACGGTCCCTCGGCGAAGGCGGTGATTGTCTGCAAACAGTGTTCTCGGCTCCGAAGACCTCACGTTTTTCATACCTGACGAAAGTATTTGGTGGTGTTCTATATTGTGTCGACATTTGCTTCTCCCTCAGAGCATTGGTCACTCCGAGCCGCCGTCGGAGCCAAAGTCTTCCATCCCCTTGGCTCTGATCACGGCGATCGCTGTCGGGCTGCGCAGGAACTTCAACAGTGCCGTGACGCCTCCCGATTGCGGCGCATCGGCTGGTACGCCGGCGACGAAAACCGTGTAGTTCTGCAACTCTTCCGGCAGTGGACCGGCAAGCCGTGCCTGGGGCTTATCGGCGATCTCGCTGATCTGGGTGATGCCGAGCGCGGTGGGGCCAAGGGAGACCGTCACTTCGGTGATGTCGCCGCCCGCCGCCAGTCTGAGTTTCGGTCTGAGTTGTTCGTTCAAACCAAGTTGTTCGATGATCTTTGCAACTTGGATGCCGGCAGCTCCGCCCCGCGCCGGGTCGGCGTAAACGATTGCCTTCGCGGCGAGAAGCGCGCGTTTGAAATCCTCGACCGAAGTTACGTCGAGTTCAATTCCGGCGGCCACCACAACGCCGATACCGGTCTGGCAAATCGCGGTTTGACTGCCGGCCTGGATTTTTCCTTGGTAGACGAGCGAGGGCATTGATTGCGACGAACTGATGACCAGGTCGGCTTCCTCGCCGCCCATCGCCCATTCATTCACGGCGCCGATCGTGCCGTAGTGAAGGATTAGTCTGTACCCGGACGTTCGCTGGAATTCATCGCGAATGTCCTTGAACACCGATTGCATTGCCGCGGCCGACAACACGTGCACTTCCGCGCCGTGGCCGGGCGTCGAGAAGAAGGCAACAACCATCACGCACGCAGCTCGCGCAGTCACGGCGAGCGTGCGCTGAATATTGGGAAGCATGGATTTCTCCATTGCCGCCCGTCAGCTCTGGACTTGTGGTGATCTATGACATCGCGCCAAAAGCCCTCGGCCCGACGAAGCGGGCTAAGTGC